>Ga0307471_100001979_pt1 | contig 11612 bp, 6 predicted proteins | sample atmos_gasesAM3C__2_FD_204566 | JGI IMG/M metagenome (GOLD analysis project Ga0307471, IMG submission 204566) | Hardwood forest soil microbial communities from Morgan-Monroe State Forest, Indiana, United States - atmos_gasesAM3C_515 | ecosystem: Environmental > Terrestrial > Soil > Temperate... | reverse complement strand
GATGAACTTCTCGTAGCTCCAGTAGACGCCGATTCCGTCCGCGGCAGCCGTTTCTTCCCGGCCTCCCGAGAGCACCAGCTCGCCGCTCACCGCGCCGACGGACGGATCGGCGAACGGTCCGACGAGCGCCCTGACGGCCTCCGGATCGAAGCGCTGCCGCGTGTCCGCCAGCACGACGATCTCCCCGCGCAGCCAGGGGACGACCTCGTTCAGCGCGGCAGGCTTGCCGCGGCGTGATCCGAAGGCGACGACCCGGACGCAGGCGCCCTCATAGGCTCGGGCGCGCTCCACGGTGCCGTCGGTCGACCCGTCGGAGGCGATGATGATCTCGAGGCGATCCCGCGGGTAGTCGAGCGACAGCAGGTTCTCGATACGCCCTGCGATCCGGGCCTCCTCGTCGTGGGCCACGACGACCACGCTCACCGCGGGCTCGGCGGTCGACGCGATCGATCGACGCGGCCGCAGCGCGCCCCAGGCGAAGACCAGGAATGGGTAGACGAGGTAGGGATAGGCCAGGAGCGCCACCGAGACCCAGAAGATCGCCGACGCCGGGGATCTCGAAGCGCCACCGGCAGGAAGCGCCCCGCGCCGCCGCAACCCTCCCGGCGCTTTCGCGTCGTCCGCGGCCGGCTCCATCCCGGCCGCCTCGAGCGCCGCGCGCAGCGCCCCGACATCGGCGCCCGGATCCTTCCCGTCCGTCCCCACGCCCTTGTAGACGCTCGAGTCGGCCAGCCGGTAGTCACCGTGCGCCCGATCGACGAAACCGACCTCGTCGAGCGTCGCCGGGAAGAAATTGCCGCGCGGATACTGCGCCGATCGACCTCCGGCCATCACGTTCTTCTCGATCGCGGCTCCGGGGAAATACCGTTCGATGGATGGCAGGCCGACGCCGACGCCCGAGCCGATGATCCCGTAGTCATTGTGAGGGGCGATGTTGTTTCGGAACACGAAGCCGCGGTGCGGGGCGCTGTCTCCGCCCACGACGATGCTGCCGGTCTGGAACGCCGTGTTGTGGTCGATGGCGACGTCGGCCGTGCCGTCGAGCAGCTGAAACAGCCTCCCCGAGCCCCAGGCGCCCCCGATGTCGTCGAACAGGTTGTCCTGGATCAGGATGCGCCGTGTCTGCCGGCTGGGGTGATTGTCGTCCCTCCCGAGGATGTTGACGCCCGACCCCGCATGGCGCACGACATTGCCCCTGAACGTCACGTCCTCGACCACCGACCATGGAGCGCCGCCGTCCTGGTCGCGCACCGTGAAGAGGACGGCGAAGCCGTCCTGACCGTCCGGCCAGGAGCCTTCGAGGAGGTTCCCCTCGATCAGGACGCGACGGGCGTTCTTGAGCTCCAGAAGATTCTTGACGGTCCAGCCCGTCCCTTCGAAGCCCGGAGCGCCCTTCCTCCACGACAAAGGCTTCACGAGATGGTTGCCCCGGATCTCGATGTCCGAAGGGACCAGGTCGGGGACGGAAGGATCGGCACCGCCGAAAATCAGGTTCTCCCCCGCTCCTTCGAGGTGGTTGTTGACGATCCTGAAGGGCCCCGGACCGTCCCAGCCGGCGATCGCCTGCGAATCGGCGCCGACCTCCTTGAAGTCCGAGAAGTACGAATCGATGATCGCCGTGTCTCTCGAGTTGAGAGCGATGCCGCGCCGCGTCCCGCGGACCGGGTCACCGTGGAGATAGCAGCGCTCGAAGACGATGTCGTGCGGGAGGCTCGAGACCGACGTCCCGGTCGAGCCGAGGTCCACGAGGTTGTGCAGGAAGGTCCCTTCCTGGGGGCGGATCTCGATCCCGAGGAAACGATAATGATGGGCTCCCGGCGCCGTCGCGACGACCGGGCCGGAACCGGCGGCCAGCGTCGCCAAGGCTCCCGCATACGTCGGGTCGATCCGGACGCCCGGGGACGGGAGGCTCGTGTCGGAAGCGCCGCTGCGTATGGTGATCCAATCCTCCCCCGGCCTGTCACGGAGGACGATCGGGCCGCGGAAGATCGCTCCGGCCGCGAGAGCGATCGTGTCGCCGGGCCGCGCATGGTCGAGGATCGTCTGGAGATCGGCGCCCGCGGGAACGTCGATCCGCCTTCCCCCCGGGGCGACCGGCCCGGGGTCGACCAGGCGCCGCGGCATCTCCGGAACAGGCGCGCCGAGGGGGGAGGCGGCGCCCTTCTGCGGCGCGATCCGCGGTGCGGCCCCGATCAGGACCACGAGGAGCAGGAGGTAGGCGGCCCATCGGGTCATGCTGGCATCCCGGCGGCCGCCTCCCGCAGTGAGAGGCTCCTGTAGCCGCCCTGCGCGAGATCCACGATCACGCGCCCCGGGCCTGCGGCCGCGAGGGCCGCCTCGGCCTCTTCGCCGCGGGCGCCGATCACGAGGACCTCCGCGTGGTTGAGGAGTGTCGTGAGGCTGTCGGACATCAGCGAGGCGATGTGCGGGATCTCCTCCTCGATATACCTCCGGTTAGCTCCGACGAGGCGCGCGATCGAGACGTTCCGGTCGAGAATGCGCAGATCGCATCCTTTGCCGATCAGCGCCTCGACCAGCGCGACCATGGGACTCTCCCTCAGATCATCCGTCCCCGGCTTGAACGAGAGGCCGACGACGCCGATGCGCCGCCTCCGCGTCTCGAGCACGGTCTCGACGGCCCGGCGGATCTGCGCCTCGTTCGAGGGAAGGATCGATCCCAGGAGCGGCAGCGGGACGTCCGCGGCGCGTCCCGCGTGCAGGAGGGCCCGCAAGTCCTTGGGGAGGCACGACCCGCCGAAGGCGAACCCGGGGCGGAGGTAGGCCTCCGACACGTTGAGGCGCCGGTCCATGAGGAAGATGCGCATCACCCGCTGCGCGTCGACCCCCAGCGCCGCGCACAGATCACCGATCTCGTTCGCGAAGGAGACCTTGAGCGCGTGGAACGAGTTCGAGACGTACTTCACCATCTCGGCGGTCTTCGTCGCCACTTTGACGAACGGCGCCTCCACCCCGTCGTAGAGCGACCGGAGGAGAGAGGCCGCCTCCGGCTCCTCGCACCCCACCAGGGTCAGCGGCGGCCGCGCGAAATCCGAGAGCGACGTCCCTTCGCGCATGAACTCCGGGTTCACTGCGACATGGAGCGGCGCCGCGTGACCACCGTCGGCCCCGGCGCGGATGGCCGGGAGCAGCACCCGCTCCGTCGTCCCGGGAAGCACGGTGCTCCTGAGGACCACGGTATAGGGGACATCGCGGCCACGGAGCGCCCGACCGATCTCGGCTCCGACGCGCTCGACCGCCTCCACGCTCAGCTGGCCGTTGGCGCGCCCCGGCGTCCCGACGCAGACGAGCGCCAGGTCCGTGTCGCGCACGGCGTCGGCGCACGAGACGGTGGCCCGCAGCCGCCCGGCCCCGACGACCTCGGCGAGCAGGTCCGGCAGGCCGGGCTCCACGATCGGCGAGGTGGCGGCGCTGATCCGCGCCACCTTGTCGGGGTTCGCGTCCACCCCGACGACCTGGTGCCCGGCCCTCGCCAGGCAGGCCGCGGTCACCGACCCCACGTAGCCCAAACCGAAGACGCTAACACGCGCCATGGAACGCTCCTCCTCGGACCTGGATCCTCAGGCGCCCGTCGGCGACCGGGAATGGCGCGGCCGCCCCGGCCTCGAGCGCCGACCGGAGGCGCCGGTAGCAACGCCTGATGTCCGGCAGGTCTCCGTCGTAGGGGTCGGCGATCTCGATCGGCCGCAGTCTCCCTCCCGGGAGGGGAGTCGAGAGGAGGCGCACCTTGGAGCGCGCCGTCGGGTATCGCGCCAGGAGCTCCGCCTCGACGAGAGAATCCATCGCGATGATCAGGTCGGCCCGCGCCACCATCGCGGCCGTGACCGTCCGGGACCGATGGCGGTCCAGGGACACGCCGAGCTCCCGGGCCACGATCCGCGCGCGGGCGTCGGCGGGACGTCCGGGGACCGCGTGGAGGCCGGCCGACGAGACCGCGGGAGCCGCGGCTCCGGTGGCGCCCAGGGAGCGCTTGATGAGCGCCTCGGCCATGGGACTGCGGATGATGTTGCCGCGGCAGAGAAAGAGCACCGAGCGGACCGGTTCCGGATGTGGGCCCGCGCCGCCCGGGTGCGCGCCCAGCGCCCGCCGCAGCCGCGACTTCCAGTAGATCGACCGCGCGCCGGGATCCAGGGTGGTGAAGGCCCGCAGGTCCCTCAGGAGCGCGGCGGGGAGGCGGCTCCTGAGCGCCCCTTCCGGTCCGCCCGCGGGCGCGCTCGTGAGGCGCCGTCGCGCGCGGTGGAGCTCCACGGCCTCCTCGCAGCGGGCCTCGAAGTCGCGCGCCACCAAAGACCACGACGCGCGCGCCTCGACCAGCCGCCTGCCGGCGTCGCCGAGCGACCTCCGGAGCTCGGGATCGTTGAGCAGGGTGATGACCGCGCGCCCGAACCGCTCCGGATCGTCCTCCTGCAGGAAGTGGGTCCCCGGGACGAGGGGGAGGCCCTCGGCTCCGACCGTCGTCGAGACGACCGCCTTCCCCATCGCGAGCGCCTCGAAGATCTTGAGGCGCGTCCCGCCGCCGATTCTGAGCGGCACGACGTACACCGCGGCCGCCGCGATGTGCGGGCGGATGTCATCGACCCTGCCGGTGACCCGGGCGCCGGCCCGTGCGGCGGCGGCCATGAGCCGCGGACTCGGATTCCGCCCGGCCACCGTGAGAGACGCCCCGCGCACTTCGCTTCGGACGCGAGGCATGATCTCCTTGAGGAAATGGAGGACGGCGTCCTCATTGGGATGCCAGTCCATGGAGCCGGTGAAGACCAGCCCGAGGGGCGATTCCCGCGATCGGTCCGGAGCGAAATAGGACGTGTCGACGCCCGTCGGTATCGCGCAGACGCGCGCCCCCGGGGCCAGGGCCGACAGCCGCTCCCGATCGGCCCCGGAAACCGCGGCGGTCAGCGTGGCGCGGGCGCAGGCCCGCTGTTCGGCCGTTCGCATCTTGCGCCATTCGATCGCGAGCAGGGCGCGACGCCATGGCCGCCTCTCATGGTCGCTGAGCCGTTTCCAGATCACGTGCTCGACGTTGTGCGCGAAGAAGAGGACCGGCACCGGGCCTTCGAAGGTGAGGTTCACGGTGGCGCTGAGGAAGTCGGCCACGCACAGGTCGACCTCCCACGCCTCGAGGAGACGGCGCACCTCCCGCGCCAGCGCGTCGACCCGGAACTTCGCGACGTCGACCGGCAACGGGGACAGCCAGGATCGCGCCAGGGCGGCGAGGAACCTGAGGCTCCCCCGCTTCGGGACGAGCGCGGGGATCGAGAGGATCCGCTCGCACGCCGGCAGGCGCGCGGACAGCGTACCGGGATCATCGCCGGGAACGTGCGTCGTGGCGAGGATCACGGAATGCCGGCGCGACAACTCCGAGATCAGGTGAAAGCTCCTGAGCCTCCCACCGGTATCGGGAGGCCAGACACCGCCCACTTTCACCCAGAGGATCCGCATAGGGCCCTTCCCTTCCCGCGGGCCGGCGGCCCGCGGCGGTCTTCAGGAGGTCATCGTTCCCGCTTCCCGGGGTCGAACCTCGGCCACGACCATGTCGGCCCGGGTGTCCGGCGCCTCCGACACGAGGGGTCTGCCGCGCCGGAGCAGCCGGTCGGGGAGCCGGCGGAGCGCCAGATCCGCGACGTCCGCCAGGAGCGGCAGAGGATCGGAAAGCCACAGGTCGTCGTAGTACAGATCCCTGCCGAAGAACTTCATGAAGTCCGCGAGCGCCCTGCCGCGTGAAGGAAACGCATCGCTCCATCCGGCCGGCCTTCCTCGAAGAACGGCCGCGACGTGCTGGACGTCCCCGACCAGCCAGCGGGACCTCACGCCCGACCTGTACTCGAAGCACTCGGGGACCTCGCCTTCCGTGGCGAGCCTGTAAAGGAGGAAAGGAAAATCGACGCCTGCGGCGACCGCGAGCGGGAGCGAGTTCCAGAATCGTCCGTTGATCTCCATCAGCTTCGCCCGGCCGTCCCGCGAGTCGAGCTTGAACTCCACCATGGCCACTCCATGCCAGTCGAGCGCCCCGAGAAGGGCGCGCGCCGCCTCGACCATCTCCGGCGGCGGTGGGACGCTCTCGCGGAGCGAGCTGCCGGATCCCGTCGGCTTGATCGTCCGGAGCCGCCGGTGGGCGAAGAGAGCCCTCATCGTGCCTCGCACGCACAGCGCCGAGACGCCATACCCGGGCCCGGGGATGAACTCCTGGATGAGCGGAAACGGAGCCCGACGGTGGACCTCCAGGTACCTGGGCACGAGGTCGCCCGCTTGGAAGCAGTAGGCGGCCGCCCCGCCGGGCACGATCCGATCGTCGAAGGTCGCGAACTCCGATCGACGCGGCTTGATGACGACCGGATACGAGAGGCCGTCGCGGACGGACGCGAGGTCGTCCAGGCTCCGCAGCGAGACGGTCCGCGGCACCGCGATGCCGAGGGATCGGGCCAGACGAAGCGTCTCCTCCTTGTCGAAAGCCACGGCGATCGCCTCTCGGGAGGGAAGCGGGGCGAGCGCCACGCGGGACTCCACGGCCGCGCGCCCGGCGAGAATCGCCATGATGGTCCGTTCGGTCATCGGGATCAGGAGCGCCGGCTTGAGCCTCTCGAGTATGCGCAAGAGACCGCGCAGGAACTCGGAGGCGCCACGCGTGGCCGGCGGATAGATCGCCCGGGCGCTGCAGTACCGGCTGAAGAGAGCCTTGGCGCACCAGGCGCTGTCGGCCGCCGCCACGCGGATGCCGTGGCGTCCCAGCGAGCGGACGACGGCCAGAGCGTGATTGCCGGAGGCATCGGTTACGAGCACCGTCATGGCCGGCACAGGACCTCGACGCGATCCTCCCGCGGCGCCAGACGCTGCCAGAGGGTCTTCGCCATGCCCACCCAGTCGTACGCCCCGGCCAGCTTGCAGCGGACCCGGAACGGACCATCACGCTCCTCCATCGGGATGCGTCGCAGCGCCAGGAGGTCCGAGCCGCCGCCGTTCCTCCCGATCACCGTGGTGCACGCGGCCCGGTACCCGGCGGCTCGAAGCGTCGCCTGAATCTCGACGTCGAAGTCACCATAGGCGGCCGAACCGAAGGGGTAGGCGAAGAGATCGACCGGGATCCCGAGGCGTTTCCCGAGGATCTCGCGCGACCTCCGGACCTCCAGTTCGGCCTCTTCGAGGCTCATCGATCCGAGCGAGCGGTGCGACAGGCCATGCGAGCCGACCTCGATCCCGCCGCGGCTCATCTCCTCGATCTCCGCCCAGGAGAGCGGCAGCCAGCCCGAGGCCGGCCCGCCATCGCGGGCGTCCGAGTCCGGCAGGGACAGGTGCGGAAGGGGGCTCGGCCGGCCGATCGATCCGGCGACGAGGAAGAAGGTCGCCGGGAGCCGGTGCCGCCGCAGGACCGGAAAGGCGTTCAGGAACTGATCCCGGTAGCCGTCGTCGAAGGTGAGAACCGCGCGGCGCCCGGGGGTCTCGCGGGGGCGCCGCTGCGAAGCGCTCGCGAGGCCCGAGAGCGGGATCGCCTCGTATCCGGCGTCGAGGAGCGCGCCCATCTGCGTCGCGAAGCGTCCGGGCGAGACGGAGTCCCGGCAGAACGGCGCTCCTTCGACGGGACTCCCGACCTGGTGGTACATCAGGATCGGAATGCCCGCCTGGCCGAAGAGGCGTTCCCGCGCGACGCAGAACGGATAGAGCAGGGCCGTGATGACCCTTTCGGCGATGAAGAAGAGACCTTCGAGCGTGCGTTTCACGATCATGAGCCTCCGGCAGTCGATACGTTCGGCTCGCGTGACGATGATCCATCCCCGTGGGCGGGATGTCATCGGGGAAATCCCTGTCATGAGCCGGCGGAAAGTACCGAGAGGGGCTCGGGGCGATTCCGCGACCGCGATGGCAGCGCCGGAAGGCCAGTCAGGGCGGAGTCAGGGCTCTCTCCCTCGAGGACGACGCGCTGCCAGACTTCCAGATTCAAGAGGAGCCAGAGCCGGTCGCCGTGCTCCCGGCCTCCCGCCCGGTGCTCCTCGGCCAGGCGCCTCAGGGCGGCGGGCTTGAAGAACCCCCTGCGGAGCGCTCTCGGGCCCAGCACGATCTCTTCCACGATCGGCCAGAACGGTCCTCGAAGCCAGCGCCCCAGGGGCGTCGGGAAGCCCATCTTCCGGCGCTCGAGGATCTCCCGGGGCACGAGGTCGCGCACCGCGGCCCGGAGGATCGCCTTGGTCGAGACGCCACGAACCTTGTATCGTCCGGGGATCGCCGCAACATGCTCGACGAATTCGTGGTCCAGATACGGGACGCGGCTCTCGATCGACGACGCCATGCTCATCTGATCCTGTTTCATCAGCAGCTCGACCAGGTAGGTCTGGAGATCGGCGTGGCTCATCCGGTCGAGCACCCCTCCGGGAGCCTCCCCATAGGAGCGCAGCCCCTCCGCGTAGGGGTCCCGGGCCGCGAGAAGCCCCGGGTCGGCCAGTAGATCTCCCTGGATCCACGAGGGGAAGACCGCAAAATTCTCGTAGAACTGCTCCCGGGGACCGGGCGGGACCGCCAGGAACGTCCGCTCGGCGTACCTCCGCGCCGTCGCCGGAAGCCTCTGCACGAGCCGGCGCACCCTTCCGCGGTGCGCTCCGGGGACGAGAGCCCCGTACGCGCGTCCGAGCCGCTCGTTCCAGGCCGTCACCCGGTACCGGTTGTAGCCCAGGAAAAGCTCGTCAGCGCCCTCGCCGGTGAGCACGACCTTGACGTGGTCCCGGGCGAGGCGCGAGACGAAGTAGAGCGGCACGCTGGAAGGGAACGCGATGGGTTCGTCCTCGTGCCAGACGAGGCGCGGCAGGGCGTCGAAGAACTCGCCGGGCGATACGATCACCTCCCGGTGCTCCGCCCCCACCGAGCGCGCCGCGAGCCGGGCGTAGGCGAGCTCGTTCGCGCCCGGATCGGCGAAGCCCACGGCGAAGGTACGGATCGGCTCCCTCAGCATCGGCGCCATGAGGGCCGCCAGCGCGCTCGAATCGATCCCGCCGGACAGAAAGAGCCCGATCGGAACGTCGGCCATCAGATGGCTTTTGACCGCGGTCGCGAGACGGGCGCGCACCTCCTCCGCCCGCTCCTCGAGGGTCATCCCGGAGTCATCCACACCGGGCGGCAGGCACCAGTAGCGCCTCTGGGACAGCCCCTCGGATACCGACCACGTGAGGGTCCGCCCGGGGAGGAGCTTCCGCACGCCGCGGAAGAACGTCTCCTCGCCGGAGACGAACCGCGTGGCCAGGAACTCGGGAAGGACCGCCTCGTTGAGCGCGGGCCGGATCGGGCCCGCGGCCAGGATCGCCTTGATCTCCGATGCGAAGAGCAGCTCGTCGTCCGTGCAGGCATAGTAGAGCGGCTTGATCCCGAGCCTGTCCCGCCCCAGGAGGAGCCGCCCGCGCGACCGATCCCACACCGCGAACGCGAACATCCCCCGGAGCCGCTCGACGCAGCGCTCCCCCTCTTCTTCGTAGAGGTGGACGATCGTCTCCGTATCGCTCCGGGTCCGGTAGCGATGCCCGCACGCCTCGAGGCCCGGACGGAGATCCGCGTGGTTGTAAATCTCGCCGTTGAAGACGATCCGGACCGCGCCGTCTTCGTTGGTCATCGGCTGGTGGCCGCCGGCGGGGTCGACGATGGCCAGCCGTCGCATGCCGAGCCCCACCGGTCCATCGAGGAACAGCCCCTCGCCGTCCGGCCCGCGATGGCGGAGAACGTCGCGCATCCGCTCGAGACGCGCCTCGTCCACGCTCCGTCGCGGATCCAGGCTGACGATGCCGACGATTCCGCACATGGTGGTACCCGACCCTACGCCGAGCGCTCGGGAAGCGGTGATCGCGGCACCAGCTGGCACCGTACGATCGACGTCACGAACTCGCGCATCAAGAAGCGCGAAAATCGGCGCACGCTCCTGATCGGCACCGCCTCGAACCACTCGCTGACGAAGTCGCTCCGATCGATCAGGCCTCGGAAGCGGTGGACCGTCATCTGATTCAGCCCGCCCACGACCTCGCGGAATCGCGTGGCGCCGTCGGACTTGAAGTCGGACCGCCAGCGGATGAGCGCCCCTTCGGTGAAGATGAGGTGGGCCCACGGGAAGACCGAGAACAGATGGCCGCCCATCGGATGGAACCACGGGGGTCCAAAGGCGACGAGGACGCGACCGTCCGGCTCGATAAGCCGTCTCATGAAACGCAGGACCCCTTCGGGGTCGTCGTAGTGCTCGAAGCCGTCGACTGACAGGATCACATCGGCCCGCTCATCGGTACTGGTCGTAAAGACGCAGCGACCCGCGACACCGGCCTCCTCCGCGGCCGCCCGCGCCAGCGTCAGGACGTCCTGTCGAATATCGATCCCGATGACCCGCCGTGCTCCGTGCTTCGCGACTTCGATCGCTTCCGCCCCGACGCCGCACCCGAAATCCAGCACGACCTTCCCCGCAACCATCTCCCAGATCCGCGCCCCGAACATCGCCTCGAGCTTGCTGCGATTCAAGTATGCCGTGCCGTCGCACGGATCTCGCTTCGCGGCATGGACGCCGAAGAGACGGACGGCGCGATAACCCAGGGCCCCGCCGACGAAACCGGTCCTGATCATGATGCTCCTCGCTCAGCGCGCACCGACATCACGCGGCACATGAACTGTGACCCCATCCGGACCATCGAGGCGAATGCTCTCGTGCCCGTCCCCGAATACGAGGCCCGAAGGTCCCGGCCCTTCGCCGGCCAGCGGGAATACGGCCGGGGGCGAGGCGGACAGGTCTTGCGTGGGGAGGAGAAGCGTCACGATGCGAAGCGGCAGCCGCGTCACGGTCGAGTAGATCAGGACGGGCGCGACGCGGCGCCGGCCGTAGTCCGGAGACGCCCAGCCTTGAATCGGGACGAGATCTCCCTCGCGGACCTCCGCCTCGAGCGCTACGCTCGCGAGCGGTCGGACGAGGAGCCCGCGACCTCCGGGCCCTGCCGCCCTGGCCCAGCACGCCGGGTCCACCGTCACCTTCATCGGCGCGAACTGGAAACGGAGCTCTACCCGGTGCTCCTCCTCGCCGTCGAGGTCATCGACGAGGACCCAATAGCGAGGCTTGACGAAAACGACGCGGCGCCGGTGTACGACCGGATCGGAGAGGCGGCGATAGGCGTCGTGCTCGCCGTCCGCCAGATCGAAGACGTCGGTCGAGATCCAACGACGCAGCCGAGCGCTGGGCCGCTGCTCCCAGGCGAAGGGCCCCGCGGGTTCGGCCTGGCCCAGCCCGTCGATCAGGACCGTGCTGTGGGCGGCGGTGCTGCGGAAGAAGTCCCGCCAGGTCGAGTCCGGCGTATAGCAGTACGTCCCCGGATCCAGCAGGAAAGGCTGCCCGAAGACGGAGCACTGGATGCTGAGCAGGTCCGCGTGCCCGTGGCCCCCGCTTACCGCGCAACCGAGAGGCCCCACGTCGAAGATCAGCTGATGCGCCTCCTCGTCCCATCTGCTCCGCATCACGGCGTACCCGCCACTGGCGAAGAGGCGGGAAGGGGCCGGTGACGGCGGAGTTGGACGGAGGGCCTCGAAGTCCCTCAGCCCCGGCGCTCCGAGCAGCCAGAGGGTCTCTGGACAGACCCCCCCGGCCGCCCACGCGT
>Ga0307471_100001977_pt1 | contig 11614 bp, 10 predicted proteins | sample atmos_gasesAM3C__2_FD_204566 | JGI IMG/M metagenome (GOLD analysis project Ga0307471, IMG submission 204566) | Hardwood forest soil microbial communities from Morgan-Monroe State Forest, Indiana, United States - atmos_gasesAM3C_515 | ecosystem: Environmental > Terrestrial > Soil > Temperate... | reverse complement strand
GCGGAACGCGGATTCGAAGTCGTCGGTGAGGCACGCGATGGACGCGAAGCCGTGTCCCAAGCCGAGGCGCTGAAGCCGGACGTCGTGACCATGGACATTAACATGCCCCACGTCGATGGATTGCAGGCGACGGAGCAGATCATGTCCACGAATCCACGACCGATCGTCATTGTGAGTTCCGAAACCCGCGAGGGCGCTGAGGTGACGCTGAAAGCGCTTGAGTTGGGTGCCATTGATTTTGTCGCGAAGCCGACGAGTGGTGTCGACCTGGACATGAGCAGCGTGCGTGACGAGCTCGTGCGGAAACTGCGCGTGGCTGCCAAAGTGCGTGTCGTTAGGACCGCTTCACGTACCAAACTGGGCCAAGAGATAGCGAGCTCAGCTCCACGTACCGAACCGGCAACGGGTCCGGCGCAGAAATCGGACGACGCACGTCCCAATGGCGCGCCTGTTCCGCCTCGCTCTCAGAACAAGTTTCCGCTGGTGGTGATTGCGGCTTCGACAGGTGGTCCGGCCACGCTGATGAAGTTTGTGCCACTGTTCCCGCGCGAATTTTCAGGCGCGGTGATCATCGTCCAGCACATGCCGGGTAATTTCACTTCACAATTCAGCCAGCAACTGTCGGAGACTTGCGCAATTCGCGCGAAGGAAGCCGAGGCCGGCGAGATTCTCGCTCCGGGAACGGTGTACATCTGTCCGGGGTCGCACCATACGCGTGTCTCGTCGACGGGTCGGGTCACACTTGACGATGGCCCTCGAATACTCGGCTATCGCCCGTGCGCTGACGTAACGCTGGAAAGCGCTGCTGCCTACGCCGGATCGATGTGCATTGGCGTAATTCTTACCGGAATGGGAAATGACGGCACGCGCGGAGCGCAAGCTGTGAAAGATGGCGGCGGTTTCGTGATCGCGCAAGACGAAGCCACTTCGGTGATCTTTGGAATGAACGGGGAAGCAATTCGCGCTGGCGCTGTCGATCAAGTCTTACCCATCGACGATATCTTCGCTGCCATTGAAAAGAGGATGCTTTACATCCAGGGCGCGGCGCGCGTGGGAGCGGTATGAGTGTTTCCCGATCCAGGATTAGCGATAAGTCCACGCCACGTCCCGGGGAGACAGTAATCTTGTTCTCTGTCGCCGGAGCGAAGTTTGCGATTGCTGCGAGCGCGGTGGATGAAATTCGCGATCTTGCCGGATTGCAGAAGTTCTGGTCAGGAGCGGTACAACAGAAGTTTGCCAAAGTGAAACAGACGCTCGAGCGTCAAGGCCAGCGCTATTTCGTGGTGGACGCCTGCGAGCACTTTCATCTCGCCGCGGCTCGGTCATCGAGACTGCTGATTTTGCGACATGCTTCGGCAGCACTTGCCGTGGACGCTATCGATTGCATGCTTGAACTTAATTCCATTCAAGCGTTGCCGCGAGCCTTTTCCGGTGAGGAGCGCAATTGGTATCGCGGACTGGCCCTGGTGGAGGGAAGAGTGATTCCGGTAGTACGACCAGAGTCATTCTTGAGTAAGGCTGAAGTTACCCTGATAGAGGCCTCCGTGCGTGGTCGCGAGGCTGGTGGACGAACGGTGGCTAGAGCGTGACCAAGGGAAGCAAAGCTCGAGATAACTTTGTGGTCTTTCCGTTGGGAAAGAAGCGCTTTGCTTTGTCGGCTGAGTACGTAAGTGAGTTGTCCCGCCAGAGAGAGCACGGCGAAGAGGAGCAGCAAACGTTTCCTCACACAACCCGATTGCTCACAGGGGTTGTGCTGCGCCGCAATCAGATCGTGCCGGTGGCTGACATAGCTTCAGCGTTGATTGGTCCTGAAGTTCCGGAGCGCAAGTTTTACTTGATTGTGAATTTGAGTGTGAGAGGCAAAGTGAATCGGGCTGCGGTGCCGGTGACCGGAGAATGCGAACTCGCTGAAGCCGAGCGTTTGCCGGTAAGCGGTAAGTTACCGCCTTACGTGTCGGGATTGTTGTCGTTAAACGATGAGATCGTGGAAGTGCTCGACCTCGAACGCCTGATGTCGGCGGAGGTGCGAGCATGAGTCCGCAAGGCTCGGCCAAGATTCTTCTTATCGATAGCAATGTGTTCTTCGCCAAGCGATTGAGTGAGGCTTTGAAGCAGGAAGGCATGGAGGTAACGCATAGCACGCAGGCGGCATATGCGCTGACTATGCTGGAATGGGATGCTCCCTCGGCAATTCTGTGCGCAACAAATTTGCGCGAGATGAATGCCTTCGACCTGCCACGGATCGTGCATGGCGATACGAAGACCGCGCACATTCCCATTGTGGCGCTAGGCGACGGCGGCGATCATGCGCTTATGGCGGCCTTCCGCGCCGGTTGCGACGATTATGTTGATCGCAAGCTGGGTCCGGAACATATCGCGTCGCACGTCCGCGCGTTCCTGAAGAGTCACGAAGAGGGCTTCCAGCCGACGCAGATGCTGCGAGGCTCTGATACCGCGCTGAGCGGCAGCCTGTCGCACCTGGATCTTCTTGGAGTTATACAAATGTTGTTGCACTCACGGCAGTCGGGCGCCCTGCACATCAACGCCGCGGACCTTGACGGAGTCCTGTTCTTTGATGGCGGTGACATTTCTCATGCGGAAGCCGGGGAGCGCATCGGCGATGACGCCGTACTCGAAATCGTGAAGCGTACGAACGGGATCGAGAACGGTGTGTACAAGTTCGTTCCCGGCGCAACCGCCGCAACCCGCACAGTGCTGCGATCTGCGACGGAACTCATGCTTGACGCCCTGAGAGAGCTCGACGAAGGCGCAAGCTTACTCGACGGGGAGGTTTAGGTGGCTAGCACTCCTACAGTAGTCTTTATCGATGACAGCGCCACGATGCGCGAGGTCATCAAGATCGCGTTCCGGCGTGAGAACATTGAAGTGGTTGCTTATGCCGATGCCGCAAGCGCGCTGCCGAGTATCGAGCAGGGAAATCCTGACGTCGTGATCACCGATGTGATCATGCCGGACAAGGATGGTTACGAAGTTTGCCAGCACATTAAGCAGCATCCTCGCCTTAACAACACGCCTGTAATTCTTATGTCTGGAGTCGTGAATCGTGCTGTAGCCGAGAAGGCTTTTTCGGTGAAGGCTGATGAACTGATTCGCAAACCATTTCAACCGCAGGATTTGATTACTCGTGTCAAGCATCTGCTCAAGTCCGACACGAGTCCTGCCGCTACGCAGGCAGCGGGCAACGCGTCCGCCGCGCTTAGCAGCATTTTTTCCTCGGCGCCGGCGAATGCTGGCACGCGACCGCGACCAACATCGCCTGCCGGATCGCAGCCGGCGCCAGCCGTTAGCGCTCCCACGCAGGAAGCGAACTCCGCAGCACTGCCGCCAATGCAGTCAGCAACCAATGGAGCTCAACCAAGGTTGGCAGTAGGCGCATCCGGCGATCTCAGCAAATTGAAAATGGAAATTGCCCGCCTGGAGGGACTCGTAAAGAAGCTGCAATCGGAACTCGCTGCCGAGCGCGAATATGTTCGTTCGCTCGAGGAGCACTTTAAGACTTCGCAGCAAGGGTAGGAAAGCCCAAAAATGTTGGCGCGGAATCGGACCGCTACGTAATCAGCATTTCCTTGGATCGCAGATCCTTGATCGTATCTCGCAGCTTCGCGGCCTTCTCGAACTCAAATCTCTTGGCCGCTTCTCGCATTTGTTCTTCCAGCCTCGAAATGTAAGTGTCCAAGTCCTGTTGAGACTCAAAATCAGGGACCGATTCGACTGCTTCAGTCAGCTCGGTCGCATCGGGATCGACAATCTGCGCCAATGAGTAGTCGAGCGGCCTGACGATCGACTCAGGCGTAATTCCATTTTCTTCATTGTAGGCGCGTTGAATCGCGCGACGGCGTTCGGTTTCGTCCATCGCGCGCCGCATGGAGTCGGTAATTACGTCGGCGTACAGAATCGAGCGGCCGTAGAGATTCCGCGCGCACCGGCCGATAGTTTGAATGAGCGACCCGCTAGAACGAAGGAAGCCTTCCTTGTCGGCGTCCAGCACAGCGACGAGTGAAACCTCGGGGAGATCTAAGCCCTCGCGGAGCAAATTGATTCCGACAAGCACGTCGTACTCGCCGCGACGCAAATCGCGAAGGATCTTAATGCGTTCGAGAGTTTCGATCTCCGAATGCATGTAGCGGCAGCGGACGCCGACCTCGCTGTAATACTCCGCCAGGTCCTCCGCCATTCGCTTCGTCAGCGTGGTGACCAGCACGCGTTCCTTGCGTTCAACACGCAATCGAATTTCATGCAACAAGTCATCGATCTGGCCTTTTACAGGTCGAATCTCCACCTCTGGATCAACTAATCCGGTCGGCCTGATGATCTGCTCCACGACTACGCCCGCCGACTTCGTCAGTTCATAAGGGCCTGGAGTCGCTGAGACGTAGATCGCCTGATTCACACGGGTCTCGAACTCCTCGAATTGCAGCGGGCGATTGTCCATGGCCGACGGTAAACGAAAGCCGTACTCCACAAGATTGGCTTTGCGCGACCGATCTCCGTGCCACATCGCATGGAGCTGGGGAACGGTTTGGTGCGACTCGTCAATGAAGAGCAGAAAATCACGAGGCACATAGTCGAGCAGCGTGGGCGGAGCTTCTCCAGGCAGCCGCCCTGAAAAATGCCGCGAATAGTTTTCGATGCCATGGCAATATCCGACGGACTTGATCATCTCCAGGTCGAAACGCGTTCGTTGATGGACTCTCTGCGATTCAACCAAACGGCCCTGCTGCTCAAGCTCCTTCTCCCACCACGCCAGCTCTTCGAGGATGGAATCAATCGCGCGCTTCTTGCGATCCGGCTGCAGCACGTAATGGCTCTTCGGATAAATCGGTAGACGAGCATATTTTTGCTTCACTGTCCCAAAGAGCGGATCGATCTGCGAGAGCGACTCGATCTCATCGCCGAACAGCTCAATCCGATACGCCATGTCGTCGTACGTGGGAAAGATTTCAATTACGTCGCCGCGAACGCGAAACGTGCCCCGGCGGAAGTCCGACTCGTTGCGGTCGTACAGGATTTCGACAAGCCGGCGCGTTATGTCTTCCCGCTTGATCTTCTGTCCTTTTTCCAGGAACAGGAGCATGCCGTAGTATGCGTCGGGAGAACCCAGGCCGTAGATGCAACTTACGGAGGCGACGATTATGCAGTCGCGCCGCTCAAACAGCGACTTGGTCGCCGAAAGCCGGAGCTTGTCGAGTTCATCGTTGATAGTCGCTTCCTTCTCGATGTAGACGTCACCGGAAGGAATGTAGGCTTCAGGCTGGTAGTAGTCGTAATACGAAACGAAGTACTCGACCGCATTGTTGGGGAAGAACTGCTTGAACTCGTGGTAGAGCTGCGCCGCCAGCGTCTTGTTGTGCGCGAGCACCAGGGCCGGACGGTTAAACCTCTCGATGACCTTGGCCATCGTGTAGGTCTTTCCGGACCCGGTGACCCCGAGCAGCACTTGATGCCTCTCGCCCGAGTAAAGGCCCCGCGACAACTCCTCGATCGCCCGGCCCTGATCACCGGCAGGCTTGTAATCACATACCAGCTTGAAATCCATGACAGATGGCCCACAGAATGAAAAATCAAGGAGTGGGCATCTCTCTATTGTGACACAGCCCAACCGGCGAGGGTGGTTTCAATCCTGTGCGCCGCCGCCCAGGGCTGTGAGCACCTTCCCCAACCCGAAAATTGAGTGGCTCCGAATGCTCAGACTTGCGAGACGTCACTTGGTGCTTTGGATCGCTTTCTTACCCTTAAACAACTTAACCCAATCGCGAGGACTATCGACGAGCACATCGGGCGGAGCCGTCTCCAAAGTGTGTGGGGCCAGCCCGTAGGAGCACCCAACTGAGTAGACTCCCGCGTTCTGCGCCGTGACCACGTCCACGTCCGAATCCCCGATTAATACTGCTTCGGATGCCTCGCAGTTCGCTTCACGAAGCAACTTACGCACTCCGAAGGGATCGGGCTTCTTAGTCTCGAAGCTGTTGCCGCCATAGACCTGGAAGAAGAATTCATTCATGCCCAGCGCATCGACGATCGCCCGCGAAGGCCCAACCGGCTTGTTGCTCAGCACGGCCATCTTGCGTGGGAGTGTGTCTGTGGACCAGAGTGCCTTGAGCGCATCGATGACTCCGTCATAAACGTACGTGTGGTCCAGTTTGTGCTTGCGGTAGTAATCCAGGAAAAACTGCAGCGCCACATGCAGAAAGTGTTCATCCTTGGGATCGCCCAGAGCCCGGCGAACCAGCATTGGGGCTCCGTCGCCGATGTAAGAAGCAATTACTTCAAGAGGCAGTTCGTGCCGTCCGAAGTGGCGCAGCATCGCATTTACCGAATTGCCAAGATCCTGCCGGGAATCAACCAGGGTGCCATCGAGATCGAAGATCAAGAGCCGCAACTGGCGAACGGGAATTTCACGATTAATCTTCATTGTTCTCAGTTTAAATGTGAGCTGTGAGCGCGGTAAGTCTTGCCTGGCGTCCCGCGTCTATGATGTTCCGCGACACTTCTTCAGACCGATGAACACTACACGCGCGTTCCTTGCCACCTTGTTCCTCGCTTGCGCAGTCTCCGCTCAAACTGCAGATCCCGGAATTCTTGCGGAGGCGCTGCGCATCAAGGCCATCGATAACCACTCGCATCCGCCGAAGCTTGTCGCGCCCGGAGAGAAAGACGACGACTTCGATGCGCTGCCGTGCGATCCAATCAGTCAGATGGATCCGCCATTCCAGACGCGTCCTGAGAATCCACAGATTGTGAAAGCCTGGAAGACATTGTGGGCATATCCCTACAACGACCTTGATCCCGAACACGTTAAGACCATCGTCGTGGCGAAGCAAAAGATCAAGCAACAGCAAGGAGACAACTATGCGAACTGGGTTCTCGATCAACTCGGCATTCAAACCCAGTTTGCCAATCGCGTGGCAATGGGCCGTGGTCTGCAGGCTCCGCGGTTTCGCTGGGTGCCGTTTGACGATCCGCTGTTGTTTCCGGGCAAGGGGTTGACGCCCTCTTCTCCAGATCGCGAGTACTTCTATCCTCGAGAACGCCAGTTGCTGAAACGCTTCATGGACGAGTTGGGCATAAGCGCTCTGCCCTCAAACCTGGGCGAGTACAAAGCTCGTGTCATTACCTCCGAATTGGAACGCCAGAAGAAGGCGGGGGCTGTCGCCATCAAGTTTGAAGCTGCCTATTTGCGCTCACTCGACTTTGGTCTACCAATCAGCCAGATCACCGATGCTGAAGCGATTTATCGCGCGGCGGTTTCAGACGGGGTGTCATCGGACCAAGACTATCTGCGTCTGCAGAATTATCTGCTGCGATACGTGGCTGCGGAGGCAGGCCGTCTCGGCATGCTTGTTCACTTTCATACCGGCGGCGGGTGCGGAAGCTACTTCGATCTCCCCGGCTCCAATCCTGCTCTTCTGAGTTCGCTGATCGATGATCCGACTCTTCGCAAGACAACATTTGTCCTCGTGCATGGCGGAGCGCAGACTTACAGCAAAGAAGTTTCCTACCTGCTCAGCAAGCCGAACGTGTACGCGGATTTATCGGAGCAGACCTGGTTGCTTTCGTCGCGAGCCCTCAGCGCAGTAGTGCGTGATTGGCTCGAATGGTACCCGGACAAGGTCCTCTACGGCACCGATCTTGCTCCGGGCCCGCCAGAACTGGATTGGGAGGAGGTTGGATGGGTGGAAAATCAAACCGCGCGTCAGGCGCTTGCGATCGCCCTCACCGGAATGATGAACGATGGCGAAATCACCCGTCACCAGGCGTCACAAATCATGCATATGGTGTTGCACGACACTGCGGTGAAATTATATGGGCTGCAGTAGACAAGAGCTGATTTCAAAATGGCGGGTAGTTTCTTGATGAGCATGGTGAGTCTCAAGAGTTGTTAGAGCGCCGGCCCAGAATGTCGCAGCGTTGATACCCAAATGCTCGTCATCTTCGTTCGCACGATGTGCATCTCATCCAGAGATGCACGGCCACTCCGATTTCCAAACCCGGCACAGGCATCGGCGCTTTCAGTCGCTCATGGTTGCACTCCTGCTCACAAGTGCCCTGCCGCTCTTTGCCACAAAGGGGGTCTTTCAGGGTCGGCTGGTCGAGGGCACAAAGCGGGAAGCTGGCCGGTACATTTACGTGGCTGGCCGGGGCGGCTTCATGAGGCGTGTAAATATCCAGCGATGCCGTGTTCGCTTTGGCCCGGATGTGCCATCGTCCCAGAGAGTTGCAAGCGCTTCTGAGTCTCTCAGGGACAATGCCGAAGTTCGGGTAACGGCGGAGCAGGGGAATAATGGTGAATGGATGGCGTCTGACATAGTGATTCTCAAATTGCCGGAACTCGACAAGGCACGGCTACTGATCTAAGAACCGGATAGTCCCGCCGGAAGTACATGTACCGTGAGTCTGCCGCTTGCTATCGGGCGTACACTTAATGTTGATGCGTCGAGAATCGGCGACGAGGAATTATCTGACTCGGACCGAAACTTAGCTTTAGAAAAGGCGTCTAAATGGTTAAGGCTTTGTGTCTCGAATCGTCACGCCTGAACGGAGTAAAGGACTTATGAAACACCTGGCAAAGTGGATGCTGGCTGGAATTCTTGCGAGCACGCTGTCGGTTCTTCCGGCTAGTGCTCGGTCGAACGACAATCCCAAAGACGATCCTAAAGATCCAACAACTCAGCCGGTTCCCACCCTCGAGAATGTGAAGAAGGGTAGCCTTGACGACGTGAGTGCGATTGGCAATCGAGACATCGGCAATAAAGGCTTGGGAAACTGGTACTCGATCGAGAAAGAAGTCTCCATGGGCAAGCAGTACGCCCAGCAAGTGGAGCAGAGTGCCAAGCTTGTGACAGATCCAGTGGTGAATGAGTACGTCAACCGTATCGGGCAGAATCTGGTGCGCCATTCCGATGCCAAGGTGCCGTTCACGATCAAGGTTATCGATGATGACCAGATTAATGCCTTTGCGCTTCCTGGAGGCTTCTTCTACGTCAATACCGGGACTATCCTGGCCGCCGACGACGAATCAGAACTGGCAGGAGTAATGGCCCACGAAATTGCCCACGTTTGCGCTCGGCACGCCATGCGCCAGATGACGCGGGCGAATTGGGCGAATTTCGCCACCATCCCATTGATCTTTATAGGCGGTGGAATCGGTTACGCGGCATATGAGGCTGCCGGAATCGGCATCCCGCTTACCTTCATGAAGTTCTCGCGTGGATTCGAGGCGCAGGCTGATTACCTTGGAACACAATATCTATATGCCAGCGGTTATGACCCGCAGGCGATGGTCGACTTCTTTGAAAAGATTGAAGCCACGGAGAAGAAGAAGCCGGGCGCTTTGGCGAAGGCTTTTGCCTCACATCCCGCAACTCCAGATCGCGTCGAGCACACGCAGCAGGAGATCGCGAGAATCCTGCCTCCGAAAGATGAATACGTGGTTACCACTTCCGAGTTCGATCAGGTGAAGTCGCGATTGGCGGCCCTCGAAAATCGTCGCAAGGTCATTGAGGATAAGGACGACGGAAAACCCTCATTGCGGCGTGCTTCCAACAAGACGGACAAAGGAAACGGCAAGTCGACCGACGACGATCGTCCCACGCTTCATCGTCGCGACAACAACGACTGATTTCTGTACAGGCTATCGAGAGAGGCGGCCCGAAATGGGTCGCCTTTTTCTTGGTGGTAATCCACTGGAGAGGCAGCTCTGCTATCATGCCCATCTTATGGGCGACCAAAGCAGCCAACAGAGCGCGGTGAAGAGTAAGTTTCGCGTGCGCGATTACATGACTAGCACAGTGACTACCCTGACGGTCGACGCATGCCTGTTGGATGCTGCGATGCTAATTCGCCGCACCGGCAAACGCCATGTGCCGGTGGTTTCGGCTGACGGAAAGGCGGTTGGCATCATTAGCGATCGCGATGTTTCGCGGCTTGCTCCCTCGGTGCTCTCTCACCTCAGCTCGGATGAGTACAACAAGATCTTCGAGGGCACCTCGGTGACCCAGGCGATGACGAGGGATCCAGTCACAATTCATCCCGACGCGCCCGTACAGCAGGCAGTTCACATCATGGTAACGAAAAAGTTTTCGTCGGTCCTCGTCGCCGAGTCTGATGGAAAGCTGGTCGGGATTATCACCGTCACCGATCTACTCTCGTTGCTTGACCGGGTGCTAGCGACGGCTGATCAGGTGTGAATCTCCGGAGGAAACCGAGCGCGTGCCGCGTTTCGCGGCACGCTGTGAAATGAGCCCGGCGCACAGCGCTGGGAAAACATCAGAACAAAAAAGCCCCGTAGGGGCGACACCGGTTGGCGGACTGAAGGCGCATCGTATCGTGCCGCGAAACGCGGCACGACATCTTCTACGCCAAGGAAACACGGAGCGTCCAGCCCGGCGCTCCGTCGAGGAAAAGGCTTGTAGTGAAAATGCAAAAAGGATGAACCGAATACGGTCCATCCTTTTTTTTTGAAGCGATCTAAACGTTTTTAAGCGGTCTTTGCCAGCGAGGTGACCGGCTCTGAAATCGAAGTGACCTTCGACGTCCTCGGAGTCGAACTAACGATCTTCATCTCCTGCCAGTCGTACGCGAACTCTTTTCCGCAATCCAGACACACTACGTATGTGCCAGTTTGGGCCGCGACCCCGGAACGACGCGAACCCTTAGCTGTTCTGGGGAAACTATAGTTTCTGTGCCAACAACCGAAGAACAGATTGACCAGACTCATCACAACACCCCTTGGAGTTGTACCCAGGAGGAAGCCTTTGTAATCCAGCTTCTCTCCTCGTCAAGACATTAGATTCAGGAGAGCTGAATTTGGTTCCTTAAGCTTTCGAGACTTTTCTTGAGTGCAACTTTCTTCACAGGAAGCAAACCCGGAACTCCATTCAGAGATGCTGTGGAATTCATAAGTTATTGATGGAATTGGACTTAGGCTGGATGTCTCAACACTTAGCGGGATGAGATTGTAGAATTGTTCCGAAACGGGCCGCTAAATTTTCACAAACGCCAACTCACGTCAGCTCCGTTCCGCGGGTTTCCGGGATGAAGATTGCCGTCAAAGCGGACAGAAGGAATGCCGCCGCACAAACATAAAACGCGGAATCGAGTCCGTGCTGCTGACCGATTCTTCCGATGGTAAAAGGTGCGATGGAACTCATCGCCCGGGCGCCGTTGTAGGTGAAGCCAAGCGCGCGCGCGCGAACGTCAGTCGGAAAGAGTTCGCTGCCGATAATTCCCGATCCGGAAAAGAAGCCCGTGCCAAAAAATGCCACGATCGCGCCGAGCACTAACAACACCACAGGTTCTCGCGCCGCAGCATAGAGCGGAACGAAAGCAGCCGCCAATAGTGTGTATAGGATCACGGATGGACGCCGCCCGAGGCGATCCGCGACCCAGCCGAAGGTAAAGTAGCCGGGCGCCATTCCCACTAGATTCAGGAAAACCAGCAACCCCGTTGTATTCAGCGCACCAAATCCGCGACCGCCTTGCTCGACGGGTAGTAAGAGATAAGGTGGAATCCAGGTAAACAGCCCCCACCAGCCGAACATTCCGAACATATTCATCAGGAGCAGCGTTATCGTTTTCCTACGGTACTGCCGGC
>Ga0307471_100001976_pt1 | contig 11616 bp, 12 predicted proteins | sample atmos_gasesAM3C__2_FD_204566 | JGI IMG/M metagenome (GOLD analysis project Ga0307471, IMG submission 204566) | Hardwood forest soil microbial communities from Morgan-Monroe State Forest, Indiana, United States - atmos_gasesAM3C_515 | ecosystem: Environmental > Terrestrial > Soil > Temperate... | reverse complement strand
CTCCATCGCGGCATTCATGCCCGGCCCCGGCATGGCGGTCTACTACGCCAGCAAAGCCTATGTGCTCTCGTTCAGCGAGGCGCTTCACCGTGAGCTCAAGCCGAAAGGCGTGCGCGTGACCGTGCTGTGCCCAGGTCCGGTGCCGACCGAGTTTCAGGCGCGCGCCGGCATGGGCGACGACGCCTTACCCGGCTTTCTCACGCGCTCCGCCAAGCAGGTGGCAAGCGATGGCTACCGGGGGCTGATGCAGGGCCGCCGCGTGGTGGTTCCGGGCGTGGCTAACCGCATGGTGACGATGGCGCTGCGCTTTGCGCCGCGCGGCCTATTGCTCGAGCTGATCGACCGTCAGCAACTGAGCCGCCGCTAGCCATCTCGGCAAGGCATCTTGAAAATCCGACTCGAGTCGGTATTGAGATTCGAACGCTTTGCTTGCCATGATCGCCCTATGCTCCCGCCGTTTCTGATCGTACTGCATCAGGAGACCTCGACGCCCGGACGCATCGGTTATGCCTTGCGTCAGCGCGGCTATGCGCTCGACGTGCGCCGGCCGCGTTTGGGCGATCTGCTGCCCGAGACCATGGCGAGCCACGCCGGCGCCATCATCTTCGGCGGCCCCATGAGCGCGAACGATACCGACGATTTCATCCGCCGCGAGATCGATTGGCTGCGCGTGCCGCTCAAAGAGAATAAGCCATTTCTCGGCATCTGCCTCGGCGCGCAAATGCTGGCGCACCATCTCGGCAGCCGGGTCTATCGTCATCCCGACGGCCACGCTGAGGTTGGCTACTACCCGATCCGGCCGACCGAGATCGGCCGCACGGTGTGCGATCCCTGGCCGGAGCAGGTTTACCAGTGGCATCGCGAGGGCTTCGACCTGCCGCTCGGCGCGGACTTGCTGGCGGAGGGTGATTCCTTCCCGGTGCAAGCCTTCCGTTACGGCGGCGCCGCCTTCGCGCTGCAATTCCATCCCGACGTGACCCACGCCATGATGTGCCGGTGGACCACGCGCGGCCATGAACGCATGTTATTGCCGAACGCCAAGCCGCGCGGTGCGCACTTCGCCGATCGTGCCGTCTATGACCCCGCCGGCCGCGCCTGGCTGGCGGCCTTCCTCAATCATTTGCTGGGGACGCCGGACGTGGTGCGGCAGCAGGTCTCGAACGGGTGATCGGTACCGGGTGGTGGAGCCGAGGGGGGTCGAACCCCTGACCTCCTCATTGCGAACGAGGCGCTCTCCCAACTGAGCTACGGCCCCGCCAGATGCAACCGCGCGGCGGTTGACTGCGAGTTCGCGCCATTTACGGCTGGCAGTTCAAGGAGTCAAGGATTGCGGCCGCCGCGGCAAAAGGCTTTGCGTTGACGCCACCGCGGCAACGCGCTTATCAAGCGTCTGCAATTCGCCAGGGGCATTCGCGCTCCGCCCATTCGGGGTATACCCAAATGAATCCCTTTCTCTGGCTCATTCATACCCTGATCTGGCTCTACATCTATGTTCTGATCGCCGCGGCCGTGATGTCGTGGTTGCTCGCGTTCAACGTGGTCAACAGCTACAATTCCACGGTCCGCGCCATCTGGGATTTCCTCTATCGAGTGACGGAGCCGGGGCTGCGGCCGATCCGCGCCATTCTTCCCAATCTCGGCGGCATCGACATCTCGCCGGTGATACTCATCATCGCCCTCATGTTTCTCGATCAGCTTATCGTCTGGCTCTATGTCCAGATATTCGCCTGAGTGCGCGAGCCTCCTTGGCGCATCGGGGCGGACGGTCTTCTCATCCTCATTCGGCTCACGCCACGCGGCGGCCGCGATGCCATCGACGGCATCGCGCAACTGGCCGACGGACGCAGCGTGCTCAAGGTGCGCGTGCGCGCGGCGGCGAGCGAGGGCGAGGCCAACGCGGCGCTCATGCGGTTCATCGCCGCGATGCTTCGCGTTGCGCCGCGCGACGTCAGCCTCCTCGCAGGCACGAGCGCGCGGCTCAAGCGCCTAAGGGTCGCCGGCGCGGGCGCGAGGCTGGCCGCCGCGCTGGAGAAAATCTGCGCGATGGGGTAATGCCCTTCGTTGCGCGCTAATCCAATACTGTCGCGCGGCAGCAAGCCATGACCGCAAAGATCATCGACGGCAAGGCGATCGCGGCGGATTTACGCGGCAAGGTTGCCGATGCCGTGCATCGCCTCTCCCGCGACCGCGGCATCACGCCGGGACTCGCGGTCGTGCTCGTCGGCAACAACCCGGCGAGCGAGAGCTATGTCGCGAGCAAGATCAAGATGACCGCCGGCAGCGGCATGCGGTCGTTCGATCACCGGCTGCCGAAAGAAACGAGCGAGGCGGAGCTCCTGGCGTTGATCGCGAGGCTCAACGCGGATCCCGCCGTCCACGGCATCCTGGTGCAGCTCCCCCTGCCTTCGCAGATCGATGCACACAAGATCATCGCCGCGGTCGATCCGGCAAAGGACGTCGACGGCTTCAACCCCGTGAACGCCGGCCGCCTGTCGGCTGGCCTGCCGGGCCTGGCGCCCTGCACCCCGCTCGGCTGCATACTCCTCGCCAAGACGGTGCAGCCCTCGCTCCAAGGGCTGGAAACGGTGGTGATCGGCCGCTCCAACATCGTCGGCAAGCCGCTCGTGCAACTCCTGCTCGCGGAAAACGCGACGGTCACGGTCGCGCATTCGAAGACGCGCGAACTTCCCGCGGTCTGCCGGCGTGCCGACCTTTTGTTCGCCGCGGTGGGGCGGCCCGAATTGGTGCGCCACGACTGGATCAAGCCAGGCGCCACCGTCATCGATGTCGGCGTCAACCGCGTGACCGGCGCGGCCGGCAAGCCGCGTATCGTCGGCGACGTCGCCTTTGCCGAGGTCGCGAAAATCGCCGGGGCGGTCACGCCGGTGCCGGGCGGCGTGGGGCCGATGACCATCGCCTGCTTGCTCGCCAATACGGTACGCGCGGCCTGCGCCATCGCCGGCCTGCGGGAACCGGCGTTCGGTCAGCGCCCGAGCGATGACCGAGAATAGAGGCGCGGCAGCTACGACGGCCGTTAGGGGCTCGTCATGCGCGGGCTTGACCCGCGCATCCATCCAAAAAGGTCTTCATTCCAGCGATGGATTGCCGGGGCATAAGCGCGTCCACGCGCGTCTTCCGCCACGCTATGCCCGGGAATGACGGCTTAGCGAACACAGCGTAGCTCAGCTCGTCCAGGCGAAGGCGACCTTGTCGAGGGTGCGGGTGCCGAACCGTTCCGAGGAGCGCGCCACCGCCTTGCCGCCGAGCGCGCGGTAGAAGCCGACCGCCTGCTCGTTATCCGAGAGCGCCCACACCACCAGGCTGTGTAGCCCGCTCTGAACCAGGTCCCGCCGCGCGGCGGAGAACAGCTTGCGGCCGAAGCCGAGCCCTTGGAATTCCGGCCGCAGGTAGAGTTCGTAGATTTCGCCGTCGTAATAGAGGCTGCGCGCGCGATTGCGTCCGTAATTGGCGTAGCCCGCCACGCACTCGCCGAAAGCGAGCACCGTGATCCGGCTGCCTTTGCGCACCGCCGCGTCCCACCACACCGGACCGCGCCGGTTGATGAGCTTCTCGAGTTCCGGTCCCGGAATAATGCCCTGATAAGCGTTCCGCCAGGCGTCGTCGTGCGTCGTCGCAATCGCCCGGGCATCGGACGGCTTGGCGCGGCGGACTTCGATCAGGGTCGTGTTCATGGCGCAATTGAAGCAAGCACGCCGCCGCGCTTCAAGAGTTATGTTTAATGCGGCATTAACTACGTCGGACATTGATGTGGATTTGCCACACCGCGGCACCGCGGAGCAGGCGCGAAGTGGGGAAAATCGGACATGTTCGCCGGCTAACGCACGCAATGTTGCAGAGCCGACACGCAGGCACGGCGAAATGGGCCCGTCCGGCAACCGGAAACGGCTGAAAGCACCGCTTCGACGGGTGCGATTCGCGCGGCAACGCCGGGCGGCCGGCGAATCAATCCGGCTTTGGGCGGCAAATGCCGGCGATGACGGCAGGATAGCCGGATGCGGAGGGCGCTGGGATCTGCCGAGTGCATCGGTTACACCCGCTCGGCCTCCTTGCGCCGCTCGTCCTTCCTGCGCTCGTTGGGATCGAGCAGCTTTTTGCGCAGCCGAATCGCTTTCGGCGTGACCTCCACGAGTTCGTCCTCGCCGATATAGGCGAGCGCCTTCTCCAGGGTCATTTGCATCGGCGGGATGAGCCGCACCGCCTCGTCCTTGGCATGGGTGCGGATATTGGTGAGCTTCTTGCCCTTGAGAACGTTGACCTCGAGATCGTTGCCGCGCGTGTGCTCGCCCACGATCATGCCGCGGTAAACCTTGCATCCCGGCTCGATCATCATCGGTCCGCGGTCCTCCAGATTCCACAGCGCATAGGCCACGGCTTCCCCCTGATCGTTGGAGATCAGCACGCCGTTGCGGCGGCCGGCAATCTCGCCGCGATAGGGACCGTAGCCGTGGAATAGCCGGTTCATGACGGCGGTGCCGCGGGTGTCGGTGAGGAGTTCCCCGTGGTAGCCGATGAGGCCGCGGGTCGGCGCGTGGAAGGTGAGGCGGACGCGGCCGCCGCCCGAGGGCCGCATCTCGACCATCTCGGCTTTGCGCTCGGAGAGCGTCTGCACGACGATCCCGGAATGCTCCTGGTCGACGTCGATCACCACCTCTTCGATCGGCTCGCGCATCTCGCCGTCGGCGGAGCGCTCGAGCAGCACTTGCGGCCGCGACACCGAAAGCTCGAAGCCTTCGCGCCGCATGGTCTCGATCAGGATGCCGAGCTGCAATTCGCCGCGCCCGGCAACCTCCATGGCGTCTTTTTCGGTCGAGTCCTCGATCCGCAGCGCCACGTTGCCCTCGGCCTCGCGCAGGAGCCGTTCGCGGATGACGCGGCTCTGCACCTTATCGCCCTCGGTGCCGGCGAGCGGGGAATCGTTGATCCGGAAGGTCATTGCCAGCGTCGGCGGATCGATCGGCTGCGCGGGAAACGCCATGCTCACCTCCGGCGCGCAGATCGTGTGCGATACGGTGGCCTCCGGCAGCCCGGCGACGGCAACGATGTCGCCTGCCGATGCCTCGTCCACCCCGGTGCGCTCCAGGCCGCGGAAGGCGAGCACCTTGGTCACGCGACCGTGCTCGATCAGCTTGCCGTTGCGGTCGAGCACCTTGACGCTTTGGTTGGGCCTGACGATCCCCGAGGTGATGCGCCCGGTGACGATGCGTCCGAGATAGGGATTGGCCTCGAGGATGGTGCCGAGCATGCGGAACGGTCCCTCCTCGATGCGCGGCTCGGCGACGTGCCGGATCACAAGGTCGAACAGCGGTGCCATGCCCTGATCCTTCGGACCCTCGGGCGCAGCCGCCATCCAGCCTTCTCTCGATGAGCCGTAGAGAATCGGAAAATCGAGTTGTTGCTCGCTGGCGTCGAGCGCCGCGAACAGGTCGAACACCTCGTTCGCCACCGTCGAGGGCCGCGCGTCCGGCCGGTCGACCTTGTTGATCACGACGATGGGCTTGAGCCCGACCTTGAGCGCTTTCGACACCACGAATTTGGTTTGCGGCAGCGGGCCTTCGGCGGCGTCCACCAACACCAACGCACCGTCCACCATGTTGAGGATGCGCTCGACCTCGCCGCCGAAATCGGCGTGCCCCGGGGTGTCGACGATGTTGATGCGGGTGTGGCGCCAGAGGATCGAGGTGACTTTGGCGAGAATAGTGATGCCGCGCTCGCGCTCGAGGTCGTTGGAGTCGAGCGCGCGCTCCGCCAGGCGCTGGTTCTCGCGAACGGCGCCCGATTGCTGCAACAGCCGGTCGACCAAGGTGGTCTTGCCGTGGTCGACATGGGCGATGATCGCCACGTTGCGGAGCTGCATGCGCTCTCCAAAAACCGATCGCGGGCCGCGAAGGCCCGCGCTTGCCGTGGACGCTAGAAGTTAGCCTCGGTACCACATTACGCGGCTTACCGGCCAAGGCATGTCGGTGAACATATAGTGGCCGCGCCGCCGCGCGCAATGTGCCGTCCGCCAGCGGCACTGATTTTAGAATTCAACAGAGCTGGCTGCGCGTTCTTGCTCCGCGCAAACCATCCGCGTCACGATCTCCGGCAATTTAATACTTGAATGCCAATCGAGCACTTGCGCCGCTTTTGTGGGATCACCACGCGAGTACGCGATGTCATTGGCGCGAACGAGGGACGAGTCGTAATCAACGTGATCTCGCCAATCGAGCCCGACTTCGAGGAATGCTGTCGCGACGAATTCCTCGAGTGAGTGGGCCGTACCAGAAGCCACAACGAAGTCGTCGGGTTGGTCGCACTGCAACATTCTCCACATCGCTTCGACGTAGTCGGGAGCCCAGCCCCAATCACGGCAGATCGACAGGTTGCCGAGAGCGAGTCGTTCTCGGCTACCTGCACCGATATTGGCCGCTGCCACAGTGACCTTGCGGGTGACGAAACGGCTCGGCCGAAGCGGTGATTCATGATTGAACAGGATACCCGAACAGGCAAAGAGCCCGTGGGAGTCACGATAGTTGGCCACGAGCGAGATGGCGGCGGCCTTAGCCACCCCGTAAGGGCTCTTCGGCCGGAATGCGGTTTGTTCGTTCGCCGCCTGTGCTCCGGTATCGCCGAAACACTCGGAAGAACCCGCATTGTAAAACCGAGCCCCTCCGCCGAGCCGCCGCAGCGTCTCGAGCATATTGAGCGTGCCAAGTGCGATGCCCGACAAAGTCTCCGCGGGCTGGGTGAAAGACAGCGAAACTGAAGACTGGCCCGAAAGATTGTAAATCTCATCCGGTGCGACGCTCTCGATCACCCGCGCCACCGACTGGAAGTCGGCCGGCGACATCGAATGGAGCGCAACCTTGTCGGCGATGCCTAGCGCAACGAGACCATCCAGCCGCGCGAGCGCTGCGTCGCGCGAGGTCCCATGCACCACGTAACCCTTGCTAAGGAGAAAACGTGCAAGATAAGCGCCGTCCTGTCCGGTGATCCCGGCGATGAGGGCCACCCTGCGCGATGAACCGGTCGCCATCATGCCACGCTGCGTACGGCCGTTCGTTCAATTGGCTATTATATGATTGTCAGTATACGGTACGATATTAAACATCATCCGCCGTGCCGGACTAAGCCCGGCCGAGACCTCAATGACCGCGGCCAACAACTTGGCAATTCGCCGCGCCTTGGCGTCGAGTTCATCGATGAGAATGTCGGAGGCCCCAGAGTGCGATTGCGCAAACCTTCGCATCAGCATGCAAAACGGGCGCTCGACCGAGAGTCTCGCCCCACGCATACGCAACCCGCCGATAATGGCGCCCGCGAAACCATACCAACTCGTCTCGCCCGCGGCGGTGAGGTGCACGCACCCCTCCGCCGCATCGATTTGCTGGCGCAATTCGCCGTTCCCGCCTTCAATCATCCGCGCAAGGGCCTCCGCGATGAGTGCCGCTCACGTCGGCGCGCCTATCTGGTCATCAACGATGGGCAGTTCGGAGCACTCCCGCGCCAGTCGTGCAATTGTACGCAAGAAATTTGTGCCTCTGGCCGCGTAGACCCATGAGTTCCGCACGATCAGGAAACATCTCGCCGAGGCGCGGATCTCGTGCTCTCCCGCAAGTTTGCTCGTCCCGTAAACTGAGAGCGGCTGCGCCCCCGAGGTGAGAAGCGCCCCACCGACGTGATCGGCGCGGCCATCACGGTCGCAAGGATTGCCACAGGAGAGATCGCAGAGCGCCCATCAGCGCGGCCAAAAAGGCCGGGGCCGTACAAGAGGCGCGTAGCGGCTTAGATCACGCGGCAGAGCCCATCAACGCCATCAGAGAGAGCGCCGTTTATGTATGCCTCGCGCACCGAAATTTCGTGCATCTCGCTACAGTACGGGCATTTGACTTTGAGCGTTTCCTTCCAAGCAACCTGAAGGCTCTGCGCATCTGTCTCGATGCCGGTCGGCACCCGCTTACAGGTTTTCGGACAAACGAAAAGAAGGGGGGCCATGGTCCATAGTGTCACTCTTTTCCCTGCATTCTGTCTGTTCAATATGGAACACTTTGGAATGGAAACTTTGCCTCAGAAAAATTCAAACTGAGGCACTACCGCCTGAACCGATGCAGTCGGGTTGCAGGCATGAAAAAATTGCTCATCCCCAGGAGCTTAAATCAAAACGAAATTTGCGTCGTTAGTCGCCTGTATTGTTACCGTTCCTTGGGCGACTGGGAAGCTTAGCATGAGCACGCCGATCAGCAGCCATGACTGCTTCCGTAAGAATTGTCCGTCCGCGCTGCATCGTGGCGAGCATCGCGAGCATGACCTCCGTTCGCACTACCCTCGCAGCCAGCCGCAACACCAGATCTCTGGTGAGTAGGAGCGTCGAGAGCGAATTTGCTTCCCACGACGATTAGTACGGCTGCCAGAAGATAGCGCAGAGCAACATCCGGAACGCGTGCCGAAATTAAACTGCCAATAAAAATGCCGGGGAATGATCCCACGAGCAGGGCCGTAAGGGTGTAAATATCGACCGACCCCATTATTCCGTAACCAAGTCCGGCGATCAGCGTGAGGGGAACCGCATGGGCAATATCGGAACCCACAATCCGAACTGCAGGCACTCGCGGATAGAGCAGCACAAGGGCGCTAACGCCCAGGGCGCCGGCGCCAACGGATGAGAACGTAACAAGGGTGCCCAGCAGTGCCCCCATTATTACGGTTAAATTGGCGATCGTGCCGTCGTCCAGCCCGGCGATGCGAGGAGCGTAAAGTCCAGAAATCTTGTCACGGAAAATCAAGGTCCCCGCCGTTAACAAAAGCATAATACTAAGAAACGACGTGAGCAGCCGGCTGGCACCACCGCTGCGCAAATCCAGCCATGACAGCGCGGCAAGGGAGAGCGCCGTCGCCGGTATACTGCCAGTGGCAAGGCGCCCAACAATGCGCCACTCGATCGTGCGGTTAAAACCATGGACCATGCTGCCGACTGTCTTGGTGGCCGCCGCGAAAAGGAGGTCCGTTCCGACCGCCGTTGCCGGAGAGACCCCGAAGAGAGCGATCAGGATTGGGGTCAACAGCGATCCGCCGCCAATACCTGTCGCGCCAACCAGGGCGCCAACGAAGAAACCAGCGATCGCGTACTGCGGATCGATCGATCCGAACAGCATCATCGACTCCGTGCCAACAGACTGTTCGTTCAATGCCCTGTTTGCCGGGCTTGGTTAGGGCACCTCCGGCCGAAAGCGGGCGCGAACAAGCGCGAGCGCCTCGCCGAGATCGGCGACTACGTCATGGGCCAGCTCGGCCCACTTCTCCTCGCACGGCCCCAGGAGAATGCGCAGTCCGATGCCGGCGGCCGCACCCGCTTCCATGTCGCTCATTTTATCGCCGATGATGGCGCAGCGGGCAGGATCAAGCTCGAGGTCGGACGCAGCCTGCAGGAGCATTCCCGGATTGGGCTTGCGCCAGGAATGATCGCAACGATAGGCACCAATGCCGTCGAGAGGGTGATAGGGGCAATGGTAGACGCGGGTGATCGCCGTGCCCTCCGCTGCAAAGCGATCGCACATCCATCGAGTCAGTTCCGCATAAGTATTTTGGTCGAAATAGCCGCGGCCAATGCCGGACTGGTTGGTCACCACGACGATCGGCCGCCGCAGCTCATTGGTCCAAAAACGGGCAAGCTCGAAAATCCCCGGAACGAACTCGAATTGCTCCGGCCGATGGATGTAGCCACGGTCCACGTTGATGACGCCATCTCGGTCGAGGAAAAGCGCGCTGTCGGACATGATGCTTCTATTCCCGTCTGTCTTGCTTTTGGCGCGACGGCGTCCCGCCGCCCGATTACAGACATGAACCATCCGCCAATCGATTGGCAATTGCGAAGTGCTCCCCTCGACCGGCACTCGTTGCGAGTCAGTTACTTTCGCAGGCCGCGCGAAGGGCCGCATAAGCGCTTCGCAGCCCCTGGAGCAGAACAACTCCGTTGATTTTGCTTGTCGCGTCATCGATGAGAACCGAAAGCTCGCTCACTGAGTGCCAGGCCCCGCCCGCGAGCGCGGCAGCCTCGGGCGGCAACCGGATCGATGCGCCAGGCGGCACCACCGCCGCTTCGAACCGTAGGCTTTTGCCTTCGAAATTGAGGGTAACTTGCGGACGACTGCGGGGCGACAGGGGTCGCACCAGCACAAAGAGGAGCTCGATCTCGCCGCCGGTACAGCGCAGCATCATGCCCGCGAATTCAGGGTCTGATCGCAGCAGGTCAGCGGTGCGGCTAACCGCGATACTGTCGCGGCCGCCGCGGGGGTCGGGCGTGCGAAGGAGACGCCACCCGTCTTCCACATTCGTCGAAGGCTGCTGGCTGCTTGGCGAGGTCAGCTGAGCGAGGGCGCCGCATGGCACTTCTCGTGTGACCGATGATGTCCAATTCCGCGCCTCGTGCACGTGCCGCGCCGATACGTGATCAAACGGCGTGGCCACCAGTGGAACGGCGAGTGCAACGTCAGCCAGTGAGGAGCTGTTGCAGAACATCGCAGCGTGCGACGAATCCTGAATGGCGCTGGCCAAACGCCACATTCCGTTGCCGCGGTGTGCATGCGCGGCAGTTGGCCCCGCGAGTGCGATAGCGAGAAGGAGCGTGAGGAAATTGCGTCGTTTCAATTGAAGCGGTTGCATGGATCGGCGCTCGAATTTCCCAGCATAGCCCAAGCCGTGGAAGTCAGTCAGCGCTTTTGATGAAAATAGAACCCATAGAAGCATGGAACTACCATGCGGTTTTGCACGCGTGTGCTATGATCATGGGGCCCCCCGCGCAGAGCCAATGTTCTTAGCCGCTGGCTCGTGCCTGAGCGATCCGGCAATGCGATCAGAACTTCGATGTTGAGTGTGCCTAGGTGTGCTAGCCGGAGCGCGAAGTGAGTCCTCCAAAGACAGCAATGCCGCAGGGAACGGGCGCAGGGGCCGGTCGTAACTCGGGTTCAATCGCGATGCCAATCCGCAAGAGACATTTCGATACGCTGCGCATAGCCCCATTTTTCACTCATCCCGTCTCGCCGCGCTTGATCGTCGCGGTGTTGATAGCGCTGACAGCTCTCAAGCTACTGATAGTCCCCGCGTTCTACAACTTTGAAATCCCCGTGCGCGAAATCGGTTTTGGCTTCGGGGCGACTGCGCAAGCCGTGGCAGAGACCGGTTTGACCGCGGTGTGTCCACCCCTCTTCTTGGATGCGCCTAACCTGCATTGCGCGGTCGTGGAACGGATGCCGCTCATACCGTACCTCTACGCCGGAGCAATGAAGCTTGTTGGCGACAATGCATTGCGTGTAGCTGTTCTCAAGACCGCCATCCTCGATCTCTTGCTTCTCTATTTTGTGGCTCGCTGGTTGGCCATTGTCGGAGCGGATCGCTTCACACTGATGCTGATCGCATTTGTGTTCGCGGGACCGCAATACATGCTGCACAGCTTCTCCCCGCCCCGGTATCTCCCATTCGCTCGAGGAATTCGTCGCGACAGCATTCCTCAACGTCGGGTTCGATTGGCGCGATCGCGTCGATTACGACTCTTCCCTAGGTGCGCTCCAGCGACATCATGTGCTCGGTTGGCGTTCGATGGTCAAATTGCCGAGGTAGTGC
>Ga0307471_100001975_pt1 | contig 11617 bp, 11 predicted proteins | sample atmos_gasesAM3C__2_FD_204566 | JGI IMG/M metagenome (GOLD analysis project Ga0307471, IMG submission 204566) | Hardwood forest soil microbial communities from Morgan-Monroe State Forest, Indiana, United States - atmos_gasesAM3C_515 | ecosystem: Environmental > Terrestrial > Soil > Temperate... | reverse complement strand
AAGCGTTAAAACCGATCTTGTAACTGTTGCAACGACGTAAGCTGGTGCCCTTGCGAAGGAAACTGCTGATCCTTGCCACCGCGATTGGAATCTTCTTTCTGCTCGTAATGGCGGCTGGTATGGCGGTCTTTTTCAGTCCGCTGCTCACTCGTTACGTGGAAGGTGACGCCTTCCGTGTAGCGATGGAGCAGGAAACAGCAAAGGGTTTGCATTTTCCTGGAGCGCGTTATGCCCCAATTCGACGCACCGGCGTGCTCACGGCCGAGAGCGACAGCTTCAAAGCGGATAGTGGGCAGAGGGCGATGGAGTCACTCGATGCTCATGGCATCACCGCCAAGTTCGATCCCTGGGGCGTGTTCTTGCGACAATGGCGCTTCACCGATGTGCACGTACAATCCGGCGAAGTCGAAATTCAAATCTACGAAGCGAATCCTGAAGCAGTACCAGGCAAGCCGTGGTTCGCATTTTTTTTGCCGAACAGAGTTTACCTGGAGAAGATCGAATCGGAACAAGCGAACATCACCTGGCACTTTCGCGCCGAACGAGCGGGCTTCTTCGGAACACAACTGCTCATCACGCCGAATGGCCGGGATTTCGAGTACGTCGCGACCGGTGGCCGATTGAAAATGGCGCCGGTTCCTGAGCTCGATCTTCGCCGCACACACCTCCTGATCACGAAAACGCTTTTGACCCTCTATGATCTCGATCTCGCATCCGATTTACGCAGCGACGAAAGCATTCGGGCTCAAGGACACGCCGGCCTCGGCCAGGACAAAACCATCGATGTAAAAGCGAACTTCAACTCGGTGCCCATTCGCCAATGGTTGCCAGCCGCATGGAAAGGCCGTCTCAAAGGTAGCGCTTTCGGCGATATTCACTGGACCGGAAAAGATCCAAAGCTGGAAAGTTCATCCGTAGAAGGTTCGTTGCACATTCGTGACGGGCGAATCGACGATGTTCCGCTTTTGAACAAGCTCGCGGAGCTTGCCCAAAAGAAGTCGTTTGAACGTCTGGACCTAAACGAATGTTCGCTCAATTTTGCATGGCACTATCCGGAGATCGATATCAAGGACGTCACTATTGAGGAAAAGGGCAAATTCCGGGTCGAGGGAGAAATTTCCATCAAACGCCGGCTCTTGCGGGGCACCATCAGACTTGGACTTACCCGTGAATATCTGGATTGGCTGCCAAACCCTGAAGAAGTATTTAGCCGACGTTCAAGCGGGTACCTTTGGACCGAGGTGCATCTATCCGGCACGACTGATGAACCAAGGCAGGACCTTAGCCAGCGCATCATCGAACTTTTCAAGGAATCGCCCGGCGCTTATCTTGGCCTCCTGTTTCGTCAGTTCGGCGATTGGCTGAAGAAAACATTTGGAGGCGATTAACAGCGAGTCATTCGAACTAACTTTGTCCGCCGGTCAGCCAACCACTGATTTCTGATCTTCCGGCCTCTGATCTCGGGCTTCTCCTGCTTCCAACATGCGAATGCGTTTGTCGATGAATGGCAAACGGATCGTCAGAGTAAGACCTTTGCCCTGGCTGCTCTCGATGGAGAGCTCGCCACCGTGCTCGCGCACGAGACGGCGTACAATCAGTAAACCAAGTCCACTGCCGGATGGTTTGGTTGTGAAATAAGGCTCAAATACACGACTCAAGTTTTCCGCCGACATGCCGCCGCCGGTATCGACAAATCGGACGAGTACATGCGTATCGGCCAGATCGGTCCGAATGCGCAACGTGCCGTGGCGGTGCATGGCTTCGACACTGTTTTTGATCACATTGTAAAACGCTTGCTTCATCTGATCGCGATCGAGCTGAAGCAATGGCAGATCCGAACGCAACTCTTGTTCAACGACTATCTCGCGGTCCTGAAGCTCAGGCGCGAAAAAGCGAACCGCTTCTTCGACAATCGTGTTTACATTTTCCGGGCGCAGTTGCGGACGTGACGGCCGGATGGCTTTCAAGAATTGCGTGACGATGGAGTCCAGCCTGTTAACTTCGGAACGGGCGACATCGATCGATTGTTCAAGCGCCGCTTTTTCACCATCGCGGAGCTTTTGCACGCTGCGCTCCATCAATTGCAAATGAATGTGCAGTGAGTTGAGCGGATTACCGATTTCGTGCGCGACACCTGCGGCCAACAACCGCAGCGCATTCAAACGTTCCGACTCGATCGTTTGCTGGGCCGTGCGACGGCTTTCAGTGATGTCGCGCAGAATCATCACATGCCCAACCTCTTCCGCTGCTGTAGCCGGGACCGCTACAGTCGGTTCGCGCTGTTCCATCACCAGCGGGACAACGTAAAAATTGATGAAGCGATTTTGCGGATAGAAAATTTCCATGTCATGACTGACCGGTCCGCCGCTTTGAGTAAGCGATCCCCAATCGAGACCTCCAATGCGTTCATCGAGCCGTTTGCCGATCGCTTCGCCCGCCTCGAGTCCGAATAACCCGCAAGCCGCATCATTCAGGTAAGTGATTCGACCTTTCGAGTCGGTCACGATGATACCTTCCTGGATGGCATTGAACACCGTTTCCAGGAAACCTTTCTCCTGCGCCAGGCGCAGAAAATAGTTTTGCACGTCTTCCGGCCCGATACGCCCAAGACGTTCGATGAGTTTTTCAAGAAAGCCGGCTTTCATGGTGCTATTTTCGGTCGGACCAGTGGGAGTAGTCCGGCGCTTCCACCCTCAACGACGCAACATTTCAACTTCTTCGCGCTCAGCAGGCACCTCGACCGTCAGCATTTCCACGCGCAAATAATTCAACACCACCGGTGCGAGGATTAAGCCGGGGATCCCCATCAGCCGTTCGCCGAGGATCAGAGCGACTAACGTGAGCCAGACCGGATTGCGAATCCGGTCGCCGATGATCTTGCTGTTGAGCAAATACTCGAGCTTGTGGATGACGACGAGAAAGACCAACGCGGAAATCGCCAACTTCAGGGACACCGTCAGCGCGACGAAGACAATGATTGTGTTGCTCAAAAGGTTGCCGACAATCGGCACGAGCCCGCAAAGAAAGGTGACCGCAATGAGCAGCCCCGTGTGCGGCATGTGAACCGCCATGAGGAAGATCGCGGTCAATGCGGTGTTGATGAGAGAAATGGTGATCTGGGCGCCCATTACCGTAGCAAAGCTTCGGTAAAAATCGCGGAACCGTCTTGAGACTTGCTCGCAGCAGATGGAGTAAAGATTATTCTTCACCCGATGCGTGCCCCGGTACGGATCAAGCCCGGTTTTCAAAAAGAGGCTGGTCGCAGCGACGATTCCAAGGATGCTGAAAACCAGGTTTGTGGTTGTCGCTTTGGCAACGTTTGCGACGTTGCGAAGATAATTCGCTTCCTCCCCGAGAGTGTTGATGACGACCTGCCTCAGGCTTTCAAAATCACTAAAGGGCAAGTCGATCTGCCTCTTCTGAGCCCATGCGCTGGCCGAAGGTATGGAGGTATCGGCCACATCGGGCAGCGCCAAAACGGCTGCGCGAGTAAAGTACACTCCGGCGGCCGCAATCCCAGCCACCGCGATGATGAACAACGCCAGCGCCAGCCATTTTCTTCTCATGAGAGAATACAGTTGGCGCAATGCAAAGTACGAAAACAAGACTACCAGCAGCGGCACGCCAAGATGAAGAAACCCCGCCAGAATGATAGTTGCGGCGAGCACTGCGTAAGAAACTCGCACCGGGGTAATCATGATTCACTCACCCCTTTTTACTCCATCCGTGCCGGACATTGTCAACTGGGCTGAATCTTGCTGCAGAGTGCGCCGTCCTCAGCGCGCCGGGTTTCACGCAACACAAAAGATCGTAAAATCGCCGTCGGGCGATTACAGCAGTCCTGTTTGTGACGTGTCGTTCCGCTCCCAACCGTGCTCGCTACAAAGCTTGTCCCGTTTCTTTTTCAGCGCGTTCTTTCAGCGCCGCCTTGCGAGAAAGTTTTACACGGCCTTTGTCGTCGATGCCGATGCATTTGACCCAAATCATGTCGCCAACCTTGACCACGTCTTCGGTGCGCTTCACACGAAAATCGGCGAGCTCGGAAATATGCACCAAGCCGTCTTTACCCGGGAAAACTTCAACAAACGCACCGAACTCCTTCGTCGTGACGACGCGTCCCTGATAGGTTTGTCCGATCTCGATTTCGCGGGTCATCCCGCCGATAATTTCCTTCGCGCGCGCCATGCTTTCGCCAGTCGTTGCGTAGATGTGCACTGAGCCGTCGTCCTCGATGTTAATTTCGGCGCCGGTTTCGGCGACGATGCCTTTGATGGTTTTGCCGCCGGGTCCGATGAGCGCGCCGATCTTCTCAGGATTGATCTTAATTGTCTCGATCCGCGGCGCGTATTTCGACAACTCCGCCCGCGGTTTGTCCAGCGTGCGACGCATAATCTCGAGAATCTTTGTGCGCGCTTCTTTCGCACGTTGGATTGCTTCAGCCATGATGTTGTGACCGATGCCGGGGAGTTTCAGATCAAGCTGAAAACCCGTCACGCCTGCGTCAGTTCCGCAAAGCTTGAAATCCATGTCGCCATAATGATCTTCGGACCCAATGATATCCGTGAGCAATTCGTAACGCTTCGATTGCCCGTCATCGCCCGCCTCAGTGACGAGGCCGATTGAGATTCCGGCGACCATGCTCTTCATCGGCACGCCTGCGTCCATCAGTGCGAGCATTCCGCCGCATACGCTGGCCATGGATGTCGAGCCGTTGGATTCCATGATTTCGCTGGAAACGCGGATGGCATAACGAAATTCGTTTTCGTTAGGCACGACTGGCTCAAGCGAGCGCTCCGCCAGCGCGCCATGGCCAATCTCCCGCCGGCCAGGTGCGCCTGTCCGCCCAGTTTCGCCGACGCTAAACGGCGGAAAATTGTAATGCAGAATAAAGCGCTTTGATTGTTCGCCTCCGCCGTACGCATCAATCATCTGTGCTTCTTCAATGGGAGCCAGCGTCGCGAGCGCGAGTGCCTGAGTTTCGCCGCGCTGAAAAATCGCAGAGCCATGTGCCCTCGGCAGCACACCTACTTCACAGGCGATCGGGCGCAAATCGTTGTATCCGCGCCCATCGACGCGTTGCTGTTTTTCCAGAATGCCGGCGCGAAACGTCTTCTTTTCGAAGAAATCGAATGCCTGAGAGATCGCAAACGAATCGGCCTCGGGAAATTTTTCGAGAATGGCCGCCTTTACTCCCTCTCGCAGAGCGTCGATTGCTTTAGCGCGCGCACTTTTGCCTTCAGTGCGGAGCGCCGGTTCGAATCGATCGCCGGCAACTTGCCGGGCGATATCCACCATCTCCTGATTCACGTGGAGCAACTGAACGTCGCGTTTTGGTTTACCCACTCTCGAGGCCAAGTCTTTCTGGGTCTGAATCATCTCACGAGCATATCCGTGCGCGAATTCGAGTGCTTTTGTAAAATCAGGTTCCGGCATTTCTTTTGCCGAGCCCTCGATCATGATGACGTCGTTTTCAGTGCCGACGTAAACGAGATCGAGGTCGCTTTGGGCGCGCTCGTCATGTGTCGGGTTGGCAACGAACTCACCGTTAACGCGACCAACGCGCACAGCGCCGATCGGGCCTGCAAACGGAATGTCCGAAACGCTCAGTGCGGCGGAGGCGCCATTCATCGCAAGAATGTCAGGATCGTTCTGCCCATCGGCGCTGAGCAGGATCGAAATGATCTGCGTATCGTAAAAATATCCCTTCGGAAAAAGCGGCCGCAGTGGCCGATCGATCATTCGCGAAGTAAGTGTTTCCTTCTCTGTAGGACGGCCTTCGCGTTTGAAGTAGCCGCCCGGGAATTTTCCGGCGGCCGCCGCTTTCTCGCGGTAATCAACCGTCAGCGGGAAAAAATCCTGACCTTCTTTGACTACTGTGGCCGAAACCGCGCAGACAAGCACGGTGGTGTCGCCGCATGTGACGATAACTGCGCCATCGGCGAGCCTGGCGATTTTCCCGGTTTCGATAGATATTTCATTGCCGCCGATTTTGGCGGTGACCTTTTGTTGCATGGTTATTTTCCTGGATTCGCGGTTCCAGGCGGTCACCCCGACTGTAGGTTTTAAACCCGTTGTCCGCCGCGGCGGACGCGAAACTAAAACCTAAAATCCAAGGTGATTGCTACGCCTAGGACTGCTGGTTATCTCTTTAGTTGTGGCTTCGAGCAGTTCAATTATTAGATCTGAACTACCGAATGATTCCTCCGGTTATTTCCGAAGGTTCAGCTTCTCGATCAATTTCTTGTAACGATCAGCTTCCGTTTTGCTCAAATAATCGAGCAGACTCCTCCGTTGCGCGACCATTTTGAGTAAGCCGCGCCGCGAAGAGTGATCTTTCCGGTTAATCTTGAGGTGCTCAGTTAAATGCTCGATCCGGTGCGTGAGAAGTGCGACTTGCACATCCGCGCTGCCGGTATCTTTGTCATGCAACTGGAACTCCTTGAGATCCAACGTTTGGTTGCTCTCAGCCATAACGAAGGGCCTATTGTAGCCGAAGAACCCATTTTGGCAACCGCGCAGACCAGGCGTGCCGGCATCAGCCGGCGTGTTCTTAAGCTGAATGCCTTTCCCGTTTGCCGTCGTACCAGAGGCTAAGCTTTGCACGCGAACGGACTCCGCGGGGACCGCGGACGATTACGCCAAAGAATTTGCGCAGAAAATGTTTCGCAGGATACATGCGCAATTTTCGACCTGACGTGACAACTGGTTCCCGCAGCACTTTGAAGCCACCCAGCTTTTTCAGCTCGAGGGAAAAATAAACTTCTTCACCAGCAAAGTACTGCTCATCGAATCCGCCAACGACATCAAAGTTGCGACGTGTGGTGAAGAGAAATGCGCCTGCGCCAAGATTCAGGCCGAAATAAACCGACGAAAACCCACGCAAGAGCATGCGTCCCCAAAAGGGAACAAATCCGTCCATTGCCACTCGCGCGCCGCCTCCGGCGTAACCACCTTCCAGAGCGGCGATCCCCCCACTTACATGCGCTCGATTGATCCGCGTGTCGGCGTCAATGAAGAACAAATACTCGCCCTGCGCAGCACGCCCCCCTGCGTTCCGAGAGGCTGCGATTTGGCGGCGATTTATGGGGATTACCTTAGCTCCCGCGCCCGAAGCGATCTCCGGCGTCGCGTCCGTTGACGCATCATCAACGACAATGATCTCGTACGGCTGTGTCGCGCCAGACGCGGCCTCCCGAATCGCAGCCAGGGTATCCGAAAGTTCGTGCTCTTCGTTGTACGCGGGAACAATAAATGAAATCATTGGTTTAATGAGGCGAGCCATATCGCCTGTGATCAACAGACACGCAAGTCGCCGGCTCGCACGACGCTACGTTGTCCGGGCGTAGAGCAGGGAATCGAGAAGCTTCCCATCTTTGAGGACGTCGTTCTTGAGGCGTCCTTCGAAAGTGAACCCGGCTTTTTCCAGCACGCGTGCGGATGCTGGATTGTTCGCAAAGACCTCCGCAGAGATTCGGCGGAGCGGAAAATTTTGGAAACAGAAATCGGTAACCGCGGTCACCGCTTCAGTCATGATGCCGCGTCCCCAGAACTCCTCACCCAACCAGTAACCCACTGTCGCTGTATGCCGATGCACGTCCTGGACCGGGTGAACACCAATCCCGCCGACGGCCGCGCCCTCAATCTCAATGCAGAATTTCATTGCCGGCTGTTCGCTTACGGTTCGCTGCAAGAATTCGTTCGCGTCTTGGATCGTGTACGGATGCGGGAAAAGATCGCGTACCGCCAGCCAGACTTTGCGGTTGTTCGCGTGCCTTGCCAGCGATTCAGCATCGTCCAGTCGCCACTGGCGAATGGTGCATCGCTCGAGCACGCGCTGCATCGATTACTCGCGATTGAACTTAATACCCGTTTTCTGCACCTCGCGGTAAGGCAACAGCCATACCAGTGATTCATCGTGAAGATCGACCACCTGAATTCGATTTCCCCAGGGATCACGAAAGTCGCAGCGGAACGGCGGCTCCAATTTGAGTTTGTATTTCTCGGTAAGTTTCTTTCTGACTTCCTCAAGCTGCGTTTCATCGCGAACCATGATCCCGAAATGCCGCACATTTGCGCGCTGAACCTTGTCGACTTCGAAAATCGCCAGGAACTGATGGTCACCCAGTTTGAAAAACGCGTCGCCCTCGCCGCCGCTCATCTGTTCGAGATTGAACACATCCTTGTAAAACGCCACCGCTTTTTCGACATCATTCACTTCGATGGCGACATGATTGCATCCATAGACCTGCACACTCATATGTCAGCTTAGTCGAAAATGATATCGTGCGCGATTGTCTGATTCATGTCAGTCCCGGCAGCCAACCGAAATTACTCTTCGGAATCGGTGCTAATCGCTGTGTTCAGCATGGCAGCATTGTTGGTACATCTGCTGACAAACGGGCGTTACGGTTATTTTCGCGATGAGCTTTATTACATCGCCTGCGGGCGACATCTCGCTTTTGGATATGTCGATCAGCCGCCGTTGTCGATTTTGCTTCTTCGATTGAGTCAACTGCTCCTAGGCGACTCGCTTTTTGCGATTCGCCTACTCCCGGCATTGGCGGGTGCGGCGATCGTTGCGCTCACGGGGATAATCGCGCGCGAGATCGGCGGACGCGCATGGGCCATCGCTCTCGCCTGCGCGGGATCGCTCTGCGCGGTGTTCAATCTGGCAGTTGGAAATTTCTTTTCCATGAACGCGTTCGAGCCGCTGTTCTGGATGGGATCCGTCTATCTGCTTGTCAGGATTATCAACGGCGGTTCACCCACGCTTTGGCTTTGGTTCGGTGTGCTACTGGGACTCGGCCTTGAAAACAAACATTCCACAGCGTTCTTCGCCGCTGGTATTTTCCTTGCGCTGCTGCTCACACGTGAGCGCCGTCATTTTGCCAAAAAATGGATCTGGTTCGGCGCGCTGATCGCGTTCGCTATAACGCTGCCGAACATCCTATGGGAAGCGCAGCGTCACTGGCCAACTTACGAGTTGCTGAACAACATCGCTCACAGCGACAAGAACGTCGCGCTTAGTCCCGCAGAGTTCATTGCGCAACAGGCCGTATTCATGAATCCGGGGACGCTTCCGATTTGGATCGGTGGTCTCTTATGGCTGTTTGCTTCGCGCGACGGCTGGGGTTATCGCGTTTTGGGAATTACGTATCTGGTTACGCTTGCTGAGTTCATCGTTTTACATGGCAAGAGCTATTACCTCGGCCCTGCGTATCCGATGGTCTTTGCAGCAGGAGGCGTGGCCGTCGAGCAAGTTTTTGCCGCTCGACTTCAATGGTTCAAGCCAGTGTTGCTGGGCGCGATCTTGGTGACGGGTGCGTTAATCGCGCCATTGGCCGTGCCGATTTTGCCGCTCGGCAAACTTGTCGCCTACATGCGAGCCATTCACATGCAGCCGCCACGCACCGAGACATCGCATACTGCCGTACTCCCGCAGCATTTTGCCGATCAGTTTGGTTGGGAACAAATGGTCGGCTCCGTCGCCCAGGTCTATCATCATTTACGGCCCGAGGATGAGAAACGCGCCGCCATTTTTTGCCAGAATTATGGCGAAGCCGGAGCTATCGATTTCTTCGGGCCTAAGTTTGAACTGCCGCACGCTATCTCGGGCCATCAAAATTATTTCTTTTGGGGACCGCGCGATTGGACAGGCGAAGTTGCTTTGGTGCTCGACACGAATGACGAAGACGATCGCGAGCTATTTGCCTCTGTCGAAGATCTTGGCCAGGTCGTGAGCAGCCCGTGGGCGATGCCGATCGAGAGGCGAATGCACATTTTTCTCTGTCGCGATTTGAAGATCAGCGTTCAAGAACTTTGGCCGCGTGTAAAGAAGTGGCTGTAACTCCGACATCCTTCGAGATCAGTCTCGAACAGTGTTTATGCCTTGCCGGACGATTCGCTCGATGAGTTGAAGATATGACAGGCCTGCTTTTCCGGCTGCGAGCGCGAAGTCTTCATCGTCAGCGAGAATCGGATTCGGGTTCGCCTCGATGAAATAGAATTTGTTTTCGGATGTCAGGCGCAAATCGATTCGCGCGTAGCCGTCGATTGTCAGCAATCGGTAAATCTCTTTACATTTCTCTTGGATATTAGTGACGAGCGCTGGATCGAGATCTTCGGCGAACTGGTTCTCCAAGCCCCAGCGTTTTCGATATTGATCGTCCCACTTCGCTTTGTAGGTAGCGATCTTCGGTTCGTCAGGCGGCACCTCGCGGAAGATTAGTTCACGGACCGGAAAAACCGTCAATCGCACATTTCCCATCAGGCTCACGTAAAGCTCGCGACCCTCGATGTATTCCTCGGCAATGGCATCGCTATTGTATTTCTCGTGAATAAAAGTCACCCGTTCGCGAAACTGCTCGCCATTCCCAACGAATGACGCTCGCGAGATCCCGTAGGACGCCTCTTCCTTCACCGGTTTGACGACGAGCGGAAATTTTGCCTGCTTCGGGCTCGCGATCCGTTGCCCGCGTGGAATGACCACGAAGTTCGGCACGTGAATGCCGTGATAATGCAGAATCTTTTTTGAGATGCCTTTGTGCTTGCAAAGCGTCAGCCCGGTCGAGCCGCAGCCCGTGAACGGCAGGCCTTGCATTTCGAAAAATGAAACAATGTTTTGGTCGAATTCGGACTTGTTTCTGAATTGTTCGACCAGATTGAAAAGAACATCTGGCGCGAACGTCTCCAGTTTTTGCCGCAGAAGATCGACATCGTCATAGATGGCGAGATGCTCCGGTGTGTGCCCCAACGCGCCGAGCGCGTTCATTACATCCGCCTCAGTCTTCCACTCTTTCGTTTTCAGTTCGTCGCTGAAATCCTGGTCGAGTCTGGTAGGACTTGTGCCGTCGAATAGAACGAGAACCTTGAGCTTCTTTTTCAACGCTGGTTATTTCGTGCGCTTGAATTTGCCGGTGAAAAGATAATTCATCACCAGTGTCGTGATGAAAGCGGTGACACGAAAATCCTGCTGCGGATCGTCATTCAGCACATGCAATCCAAGTTCATCACATCGGCGGGTAAGCCTCGCGAGGAGCTGGTTCACAGGGAATTTCTTTTCGTTTGTCCATTGGCAAATTGCATTCAGTAATCGCCGCCTCCGCCGGCGCAAATAGGCGCTTGCCTTAATCCCAGCCGGTGCGGCAAAGAGCTGTCGTAGATCGGCGTCGTAAAAATTCGGATACGTATCTTCGTTAAGCTTGCGTTTACGCGCGTAATAGGTTTTGAGCTTAACGTTGAGACAATCGTACTCGGCGACGCGATATTCGGGCGTGTGCATCGGCGGCTTGCCTGGCAATGAGCGCATCAGCTCATCAACGTATTCCATTTTTCGGAGTGCCGGCCAACCAGCATAATTCTTGCGCCAATCGAGCTCCGGCGTGAGCCAGACCGCAAATGTCTCGGCGAAATCCTCGTCTGGATGACTCTGCGCATACCAATCCTCAAGATGAACGACATAACTACGGCTGAATGGGCGTGGCCGGTAAGTGTCGGGTGTTTCCTCCCGCGATGTTTGCCCGAAACATTGCTTCCATTTTTTCCGACGCGTCAATTGATAGGCGTACATGTAAACGTGCCCCGCTTCATGTCGCATTAACTTCATAAACCACTCCGG
>Ga0307471_100001974_pt1 | contig 11617 bp, 10 predicted proteins | sample atmos_gasesAM3C__2_FD_204566 | JGI IMG/M metagenome (GOLD analysis project Ga0307471, IMG submission 204566) | Hardwood forest soil microbial communities from Morgan-Monroe State Forest, Indiana, United States - atmos_gasesAM3C_515 | ecosystem: Environmental > Terrestrial > Soil > Temperate... | reverse complement strand
CGCGGACAGAGCGAGGCGATCGCCCGCAACCTGTTCGAGATGTCGGTGCTGCGCATTCCGATCATCACCGTGGTCACCGGCGAAGGCGGTTCGGGCGGTGCGCTTGGCATCGGCGTGTGCGATCGCCTGCTGATGCTCCAGTACAGCACTTACTCGGTGATCTCGCCCGAAGGCTGCGCCTCGATCCTGTGGAAGAGCCAGGACAAGAAGGAAGCGGCCGCCGAGGCGCTCAACCTCACCGCCGATCGCCTGCAGAAGCTCGGCCTCGTCGATGAGGTCATCGAGGAGCCTCTCGGGGGCGCACATCGCGACCCGGCCACCGTGGCAGCGAGCCTCAAGGCGGCGGTCATCCGCCATCTCGATGAGCTCGAGGCGGTGCCGCGCGACCAGCTGCGCGCGGCGCGCGCGGAGAAGATCGCCGGCTTCGGCGTGTTTGCCGAAAACGCCGCGTAACGCGCGCATGGCAGGCGCGCGGCGCGGCGGCGCATCGGGCTTCACGCCGCAGTGGCTGCAGTCTCGCCTGAGCGAGCTGCTCCCTGCCTTCCCGGACGTCGCGCTGTGCGTCGCCTTCAGTGGCGGCGCCGACTCCACCGCGCTGCTTGCGGCCCTGAGCGAGCTGCCGCAGCGGCCGCGCGCACTGCGCGCCGTGCACATCGACCATCGCCTGCTGCCCGTGTCAAGGCGCTGGAGCGCACACTGCCGGCGCCTCGCCCGGCGGCTGAGAGTGCCGCTGTCGGTCCGCACCGCGACCATCGTGCGCGCACGCGGCGAGTCGCTCGAGGCCGCCGCGCGCGCCGAGCGCTATCGGCTCCTCGCCGCGGCGCTTACCGCCGGTGAGGCGCTGCTCACCGCACATCACCAGGACGATCAGCTCGAGACGGTGCTGCTGCAGCTGCTGCGCGGGTCGGGAGTGGCCGGTCTCGCGGCGATGCCGGCGGTTGCGCCCTTCGGCCACAGTGTGCTGGTGCGACCGCTGCTTACCGTGACGCGCGTCACGCTCACCGGCTGGGTGCGTGCGCAGGGCCTCACGTGGGTGGAGGACGAGAGCAATGCGCAGCTGCGACCCGACCGCAACTACCTGCGCGCGCGCGTGCTGCCGCTCATCCGCGAGCGCTGGCCGTCGGCCGCCGCCACGGTGTCGCGCAGCGCCCGTCACGCGGCCGAGGCGCAGCGGCTGCTCGATCTGCTGGGCGAAGCGGATGCGGGCAGCGCGAGCTCCGGAGCGATGCTGTCGGCGAGGATGCTGCGGCGGCTGCCGCTCGAGCGGCGGCGCAACGCGCTGCGCTTCTGGATCGCCGCGGCGGGGGCCCTCACCCCGCCGGCTACGCGGCTCGAGGAGATCGCCGTCGCGCTTCTCGAGGCGCGCGAGGACGCACAGCCGAGCGTCTCCTGGGAGGGGGCCGTGGTGCAGCGGCAGGGCGATCAGTTGAGGCTGCGCAGGGTTGCGGTGGCAGAGGGCAACGCCCCCGGCCCGGGCGTGTCCGCCTCGGCACCGCAGCTGGCAGATCTCACCTGGCAGTGGCGGGCAAAGCGCCGCAAGGTGCTGCCCGCGCCTTTCGGGACGCTCGTCCTCAAGAGCGACGTGCGGGGGCCGCTCGACCTCGATGCGCTCGGGCCCACGCTGATGCTGCGCGGGCGCCGCGGGGGTGAGCGGCTGCGCCCGGTGCGCGGTGGCCCGCGGCGCGCTCTCAAGCAGCTGTTGCAGGAAGCGCACGTGCCGGTGGCACGCCGCGCGCGGCTGCCGCTGCTCTTCGACCGCGGCCGGCTGATCGGGGTCGCCGACCTGTGGCTTGACGCGTCCGTGCAGGCGAGCGGCACGAGCCGGCGGCGCGCGCGGCTGCTGTGGCACGCGGCGGAGTGAGGGGCAGCCCGGGGAAATTGCGCACGCCGCGCAAGAGAGGAATTGTGTGCCGATCGGCAAGACGCGCAATTTCCCCGGGGACCCCGCCGCCGCGGCGCGCGCCTTGCTCCGCGCAAGCACGCGGGGGGCGAGATGTGCTACCCTGCTGGCCCGTCGTCGCCCCCCGCGCTATCGGGTAGCGGCCTCATACGACGGGAATTCCTCGGGCTTCATATGACGCGTTTTGTTTTCGTCACCGGCGGCGTCGTGTCCTCTTTGGGCAAAGGCATCGCCGCCGCCTCGCTTGCGGCGATCCTCGAGGCACGGGGCCTGCGGATGGCGATGGTGAAGCTCGACCCGTACATCAACGTCGATCCGGGCACCATGAGCCCGTTCCAGCACGGTGAGGTATTCGTCACCCAGGACGGCACCGAGACCGACCTCGATCTCGGGCACTACGAGCGCTTCGTGCGCACTACCACCGGTCGCAACAGCAACTTCACCACCGGGCGGATCTACGAGCGCGTGATCGCCAAGGAGCGCCGCGGGGACTATCTCGGTGCGACGGTGCAGGTGATTCCGCACATCACCGACGAGATCAAGCGCTGCATCAAGCTCGGTGCCGACGGGGCGGACGTGTGCATGGTCGAGATCGGCGGCACGGTCGGCGACATCGAGTCGCTGCCGTTTCTCGAGGCCATCCGCCAGCTCGGTGTGGAGCTCGGGCGCAACAACTGCGTCTACATGCACCTCACGCTGGTGCCGGTGGTCGGGGGCTCGGGAGAGATCAAGACCAAGCCGACACAGCACTCGGTGAAGGAGCTGCGCGGCATCGGTATCCAGCCGGACGTGCTGCTGTGCCGCTGCAAGCATCCGCTGCCGGAGGAGCAGCGCCGCAAGATCGCGCTGTTCACCAACGTCGAGGAGCGGGCGGTGATCTCCGCGGTCGATGCGGACGACATCTATCGCATCCCGATCCTGCTGCACGAGCAGGGTCTCGATGACATCGTGGTCGACAAGCTGCGCCTCGAGGTGCCGCCGACCGATCTCGCCGAGTGGCGTCACGTGGTGAGCGGCAAGGCGAACCCCGAAGGCCAGGTCGACATCGCCATGGTCGGCAAGTACGTGCAGATCCGCGACTCCTACCTGTCGCTGCACGAGGCGCTGATGCACGGGGGCCTCAAGAGCCGTTCCCGCGTCAACATCCACTACATCGAGTCGACCGACATCGAGCAGCACGGCACGCACGTCCTCAAGGACATCGACGCGATCCTCGTGCCGGGCGGCTTCGGCGAGCGGGGCATCGAGGGGAAGATCCAGGCCGTGCGCTACGCGCGCGAGCATGCAGTGCCGTACCTCGGCATCTGTCTCGGCATGCAGGTGGCGATCGTCGAGTACGGCCGTCACGTACTCGGATTCGCGGATGCCAACAGCACCGAGTTCAACCGCGCGACCCCGCACCCGGTGATCGCGCTCATCTCCGAGTGGCAGGACCAGGTGCACGGTGCGCAGACCCGCGACGAGGGCTCTGAAAAGGGCGGAACCATGCGTCTCGGCGCCCAGGAGATACAGCTCGGGGCAGGCACGCGGGCGCGCGAGATCTACGGCCGCGACGTCATCATGGAGCGGCACCGCCATCGCTACGAGTTCAACAACAACTACCTCGAGCGCTACAGTCGCGCCGGCATGCGCTTCTCGGGCTTCTCGCGCGATGGGCTGGTGGAGGTGGTCGAGCTCGCCAATCACCCGTGGTTCGTGGCGACGCAGTTCCACCCCGAGTTCACTTCCACGCCGCGTGACGGCCATCCGCTGTTCACCGGCTTCATCCGCGCCGCGCGCGCGCAGCGCGCGGTGCAGCTGCCCCAGGCGGCCGGCGCCTGAGCGCCGCGGCCGCTCGAGCCCGCGGCGCACCCACCTGCCATGCAGCTCGCTGGACATGAGGTCGGCGCGGGTCAGCCGCTCTTTCTCATCGCCGGGCCGTGCGTGATCGAGAGCCCGGCCCTCACGCAGGAGATCGCCGGGCGACTGAAGGAGCTTACCGCGCGGCTGCGCATCCCGTTCGTCTTCAAGGCCTCCTACGACAAGGCGAACCGCTCCTCGCGCGCGAGCTTCCGCGGCCCCGGGATCGAGGCGGGCCTGAAGGTACTCGAGACGGTGCGCGCACGCATCGGCGTGCCGGTGCTCACCGACGTGCACGAGGACACCCCGCTCGGCGAGGTGGCCGCGGTGGTCGATGTGCTGCAGACACCGGCATTTCTGTGCCGCCAGACGAATTTCATCATCAGCACCGCTGCGCAGGGAAAGCCCGTCAACATCAAGAAGGGGCAGTTCCTCTCGCCGTGGGAGATGCAGAACGTGGTCGACAAGGCGCGCTCCACCGGCAACGAGGCGATCATGGTGTGCGAGCGCGGCTTTTCCTTCGGTTACAACAATCTCGTCTCGGACATGCGCTCCCTCTCGATCATGCGCACCACCGGCTGCCCGGTGGTGTTCGACGCCACGCACTCGGTGCAGCTTCCCGGAGGCCAGGGGAGCGCTTCGGGCGGGCAGCGGGAGTTCATCCCGGTGCTGGCGCGGGCGGCGGTCGCCGCGGGTGTCGCGGGACTCTTCATGGAGACGCACCCGCGCCCTGAAGAGGCGCTCTCGGACGGCCCGAACGCGTGGCCGCTCGCACGCATGGAGCCGCTGCTCACGACGCTCGCCGAGCTCGATCGCACGGTGAAGAAGGTTCCGTTCGAAGAATCGCTGCTGTAGGCCGGCGTGGCCGAAGGACGCACGCACATGAGCCGTATCACCGACGTTCGCGGACGCGAGATCCTCGACTCGCGCGGCAACCCGACGGTCGAGGTCGATGTGATTCTCGATTCGGGCGCGCTCGGCCGCGCCGCGGTGCCCTCGGGCGCTTCCACCGGTACGCGCGAGGCGGTCGAGCTGCGCGATGGCGACAAGACACGCTACGGCGGCAAGGGCGTGCTCAGAGCCGTCGAACACGTCAACACGGTGCTGAGGGACGCGCTCACGGGGCAGGATCCGCGCGCGCAGGCGGCGATCGATCGCCGCATGATCGAGCTCGACGGCAGCGAGAACAAGGCGCGCCTCGGCGCCAACGCGATCCTCGGGGCATCCCTCGCCACCGCGCGCGCCGCCGCGGCCGACGCGCGCCTGCCACTCTACCGGTACCTCGCCGGGCTCGGTCGCAGTAAGCGCGAGCCGGTGATGCCGGTGCCGATGATGAACATCATCAACGGCGGCGCCCATGCCAACAACAGCCTCGACATCCAGGAGTTCATGATCCTCCCGATCGGCGCACCGAATTTTCGCGAGGCGCTGCGCTACGGCGCCGAGGTGTTCCACGCCCTGCGGGGGCTGCTCGCCGCCCGTGGCCGGTCGACCGCGGTGGGGGACGAGGGGGGCTTCGCGCCGAGCCTCGAATCGAACGAAGCAGCTCTGGCTCTCATCCTGCAGGCCATCGAGCGTGCTGGCTTCCGCGCCGGGCGCGACGTGTACCTGGGGCTGGACGTGGCGAGCTCCGAATTCTTTCGCAACGGCCGCTACGAGCTCGCCGGCGAGAAGCGCAGCTTCTCCGCCGCGGAGTTCACCGCCTATCTCGCCGACCTTGCCGCACGCTACCCGATCATCAGCATCGAGGACGGCATGAGCGAGGCGGACTGGGACGGCTGGGCGCAGCTGACGCGCGCCCTCGGCAAGACCGTACAGCTGGTGGGCGATGACGTCTTCGTTACGAATACGAAGATCCTGAAGGAAGCGATCACGCGCCACATCGCCAACGCCATCCTCATCAAGCCGAACCAGATCGGCACGCTCACCGAGACGCTCGAGTGCATCGACATGGCCGACGAGGCGCACTACGCCGCGGTGGTTTCACACCGCTCGGGCGAGACCGAGGACAGCACCATCGCCGACATCGCGGTCGCCACCGCCGCCACGCAGATCAAGACCGGGTCGCTGTCGCGCTCGGATCGCATCGCCAAGTACAACCAGCTGCTGCGCATCGAGGCCGAGCTCGGCGCGGTGCGCTACGCGGGACGCGAGGCGTTTCCGGTCAAGATCTGACGATGTGGGAGGCAGGGGCACTCGCGCTGGCTTGGCCCGGCGCGCTCGCGTTCACCCCGCCGCCGACACGCTGGTCACGATGACGATCGGACCGGTCGGGCTGCCGGTGGGTGAGCCGCCCAACGGCTCGATGCTGACGGCCACCTTGTCGGCGGCGAGGAGCGCCGCACGCTGCGGCTCGTTGAGCCTGCGCTCCGCGCGTCCCCCCGCGGGCAACAGGCCGAGCGAGACCGGCGCTCCGCCCCGCGGCAGCGCCCACAGCTCATAGGACTTGCCGGCGGCAGGCGGCACGGCTCCAACGACCTCGATCTCCAGCGCGGTGAGTGGTGCCCTGCGCTCGAGCCGCCACACCGGGTGCGCGCTGTCGGTACCAAGCACGACGAGCGTCTGCAGCGGCGGCGGTGCCTGCTGGCGCACGATGAGCCCGACGATGAGCGTGACCGCCACCAGCCCCGCCGCGGCAGCCAGCTGCCAGGTGCGCCAGCGCGAGGCACGCGGCGCAGCCGCGCCCGCGCCGAAGAGCTGGCGGGTGACATTGCTCCACACCCGCGCCGAGGGTTGTACCGGGGGCAGTGTGCGACTGAGGTGAGTCCAATAGTCCTCCCAGCGATAGAGCGCGCCGCGCGCGGCGGCACTCTGCGCACACAATCGCGCGAACCGCCGGCGGGCGGCGCCGCGCAGCGTGCCGAGCACGTATTCGGCGGCCAGTCGATCCAGCAGCTCAGCTTGCTCGTAGTTCATGACTCGAGACACCTTCGCAGCGCGAGCAGGCTTCGCCGCACCCAGCTCTTCACCGTGCCGAGCGGCTCGTTCACCGCGCGTGCAATTTCGGTGTGCGTCAGGCCGTCCTGATAGGCGAGCATCAGGCAGCGCCGCTGGGGAGGTGCGATCTGCTCCAGGCAGCGTCGCAGCAGCGCGCCGCTGCCGAGCATCTCGATGGCATCAGTCGGGCCTTCCGACTGCGGCTCCCCCTCGAGCGCGCTCACCTCGCTCAACGCCACGGCGGGCCGGGCCGCGCGCTGCAGGTCGATCGCGCGGTAACGGGCCATGGAGATGAGCCATGCCAGTGGACGGCCGCGGATGGGATCGAACTGCCGTGCGCGCTGCCAGACACTGACGAATACGTCCTGCAGCGCATCCTCGGCGAGATCACGGCGCCTGAGCATGCGCACCAACACCGCGAGCAGCAGCGGCGCTACGCGTGCGTAGAGTGTCTCGAGCGCCGAACGGTCGCCCGCGGCACAGCGTGCGAGCAGCGCTTCGAGCTCGGCGCCGTCCAGCTCATGCGCCGGCGGCTGAGTCGGCTGAACCCCTGCTGCGCGGCTCATGAGCTCATCATATAGCTCATCCGAGACTCGCGCCCGTCATGCGGGTCACGAGCCAATATCCGGCGAGCAGCACGATGGCCGTGGAGCCGGCCGGCATGAACGCGTGGCGATAGAGCGCCGTGTGGCGCGCCAGGAACGCAAGCGGCAGCACCGCCAGCACGATCAACAGCTGCCCGGTCTCCACGCCGCTGTTGAAACCGAGCAGTGACAACGCGAGGTTGGCGCCGTGCAGCCCGAGGTCTGCAAGCACCGAGGCGAAACCGAAGCCATGCACCAGACCGAAGGCGAAAGCCACCATCCACCGGCGGCGCACGATCACCGGTCGGAGGTTATTGAGCGCCCCGAGCAGCACCGTGAGCGCAATACCGCACTCCACCCAGCGTGCCGGCAGGTGCACAAGTCCCAGCACCGCCAGCGACAGCGTGAGTGAATGCGCAAGGGTGAACGCCGTTACCACCTGCAGCACATCGAGGGTCGTATCGCGCAGCGACTCCCGCGGTTCCCAGCCTGCAACGCCGTAACGCACCACCGCCGGAAACAACAGCGTGAGCAGGAAGAGGATGTGGTCGTAGCCCCGGAGGATGTGCCAGATCCCCTCGCCGAGGAACGCGGCGAACTGCTGCGAGCGTCCGGGGGCGGAAACGTTGAGGCTCAGCCGCGGGGTCTCCCTGCTCAGCACCGCGGCCTGTTCGCTTCCGTCGCCGGACACCTGCAGCAGTCCGCGATGTGTCGGGTCGGCTTCGAACATCAGCTGGTAGTGCACCGTGAGCTGCACGGGGCGCAGACCACAGTTGGCGCTGAAGCGCAGCACTGCGTAGTGGCCGTCGACGTGCTCATCCACGAGCAGCGCTGTCGGCCGTGGAAGGCACGGGTGGCGCTCGCCGCGGCCAACCGCCTCGAGCGTGAGCCGCTTGAGCGCATAGTCGGCGATGCGGGTCCGCGCAGCCCTCAGCTCACCCCAGGTGATGGCCCCATCGTGGTTGGCATCGAGACCGATCACGAAGTCGAGATCACGCAGCGCGATGTCCCACTGCCCCTGCAGCACTTCACCGGATGAAGGGAGGGTGAGCGTCAGATAGCTGTCACTCGGCTTGTGGGCAGACGCGCCGGTGGCCCACAGGATGAGCCCCAGAGCGAGCCACACGCGCCGCCACGGCGTCACCGCGACCCCCGCGGGGACGCGCCACAAGCCACCGCAGTGGCGAGCACGCGGTCCTCGTAGTGGGTCAGTCCGAGCCACTGCATGAGCCGCGCGCAATCAGCGGCGGAGTGCGCGTCTGCGGCCGCGCGCGCGTAGATACGCACATCCGCGGGCTCGCGCTGGACCGCCCAGTTGCGCCGAGCGTACTCGAGCGCGCCGGCGGCATCGGCGCGCACCTCGAGCAGATAGAGCGCCTGCTCGCGCTGATGAGTGTTGTCACCATCGCGCTCCGCGGCGCGCCACCGCTCCTCGTAGGCCCGCGTCCAACGGGTGGCCTCCGGGATTCCGAGGCGGTGACCGGCGATGGCAAGCCGCAGGAGCAGCGGATCCTGGGCTTCATTGCCGGCGAGCAGTGCGAGCACTTCGCGCGGATGCCCGGTGCGCAGCAGCAGATCCGCGTACGCCGCTTTCACGTACGGGTCATCGTCCGCGGTGAGCAGCGCCGTGCGCAGGTCTGCTTCCGCTGCGCGATCATTACCGAGCCGCTCCGCCATCTCCGCGAGCACCGTGAGCCGCCAGGCACGCAGCGCGCCCGGAAGACGTGGATCCAGATCGGCGGGCGCGCTCAGTGCGGTGTAGCTCGAGGCGAGCCGTCCGTTGCGGCCCGAGACGCTGCCGAGGCAGGTGAGAGCCGTGAACGCATCGGCGGTGCGCACCAGGCGCGCACAGGCGCGTTGCGCCGCGCCGTACTCCCCGCGGAGCTCCAGAAGCGACGCTCGTGTCAGCCAGGCCTGCGCATCGAGCGGCTCGAGTGAAAGCGCACGGTCAAGCAGCGCCAGCGCCGCATCGAACTGGTGCAGGTATTGCAGGGTGATCGCCTGCAGCACCAGCGTCCGCTCGGGCGGCCGTGCCTGCACGAGCCATGGCCGGAGCGCCGCCTGCGCATAGGCTATGAAGCGCGGATCGCTGTTGCGCCGGCCGAGGTCGATGTAGCCCGTTGCCAGGGCGGCCGCCGCTTCGGAATCCTCTGGGGTTGCGGCAACCACCGCCCGCAGCGGAGCGAGGCGCTCGAGCCCCGCGCGCGCCGGCACGCGCTCGAGCACCGTGGCGTCGCCGGCCGGGACGTAGGGAGCCGCGGCGGCGAGTGCCGCGGCAGCCGCGAAGAGGAGCGCAGCGAGCGCGCGCTTCCCTGCGCGCGATCGCTGCTGATCCGGCGTCCTCATATCGCCGGCACGACCGCCGCGAAGGCGGCCGCGTTATCGTCGTCCGAGAAGGAGAAGTCCGTGGGCGCGACGGCCAGGGGCTCGTCGGTCTCGGATTGACTGCTGATCAACCTCTCGGTGAAGGTCGTAAAGCTGATCTTGGCAGCCGGGATCACCGTGGGCGGATTCATGGTGCTGTTATCTGACATATCCCCGCCGCCACACGCCGCGAGAGATGCCGCCATCAGCACCGGCACCAGCCGCTTCATGGCGCCACCCCATTCGGTGAGCCGGGGAACGGATCGAGCAGGTACGGGAACCGATCGAGGTAGTAATCCGTGGGGCTCACCTTGCCGGTGACGCGCACATTGGCCGCGTCCACGCCGGCTGCACGGGCGCCGTCGGTGTAGGGCAGGCCGTTGTTCGGGTCCTTGGTCATTGAGCCGCAGTTGCCGGCGACACCGCACAGGGCCCCCTCAACAGCGCGCAGCTCGATATCGACGACGTCGTCGAACGGGCGGCGGCCGTTCGGGAACCCGGCGAGATCCCCGCCGAGGACACCGAGATCGTTCTGCATGGCGGCAGGCGTGGGCGCGAGCGAGGTGTTGAGGCGCAGCATTTCCGCGGCCTTCACGTGCTGTGGCTGGTTGAGCCCGGGGACTCCCGTGAGGAATATCGACACCAGGTCGTTGCGCGGCGTGCCGGGCACCTGCGCGGCGTTGCCGAAGAGTGCGTTGAGGAGCACCGGCAGCGTCGGGTTGGTGACGTAGGTGGCGAACTGCGCATCGTGGTCGGGGTGACTGCCGTTGAAACGGTTCTTGTCGGGCAGCCCGATCACCACTTCGTTGACGAGCGGCATGCCAAGGCGGGAGACCTGCGTCCACGGACCGCCGGCGATACGCACGCCGTCGGCGGTGTCCTCGCGCTCGGGAGTCGGATCGAGCACCTGTCCCTGCCGCAGGCTGGCGGTGGTCCAGGCGCCGATCACCGGCTCGCCGTGACGCACCAGGCAGCTGATCGGCACCTCGAGCGCGATCGAGGTGACGTTCTTGTCAGCGATGGTGTTGGGCTCGCCGTCGCGGGGGCCGGCCGGATTGAGGTTCACGAGGTCGAAGATCTCGCCCAGGTTCACGACGAAACCATCCTTCCTCTGGCCGACGAACACCCGACCGGATGCCGAGCAGCCCGGGATGGTGACCTCGTAGAGGAAGTTGGCGGCATAGGCCGGGTAGTCGGCGATCGACTTGTTGCCGATGTTGTCGACCGGCTTGAAGAAGGTGCGGCCGCCGAGTGTGGCGTTGCCCACCGGCTCGCGGTCTGCGCTGCGCGAGTCGCCGCGCACCAGGTCGATGGTGTAGCTCTGGGTGAGGTTGAGGTTGCTGCCCTGGGCGTCGATCGGGCCGATGTTGATGAGGGGCACCGCCACCTTCTGTCCGCCGGCAGTGACGGCTAGGTTCTTGTAGGTGTTGTTGAAGCGGAACTGAAAGGTGAGATCGGGCCTGGCATCGCCGTCGTTGTCGATGCGGATCTCGTAGAGCGCCTTGGGATCCAGGGTGAAGTAGTTCGGTCCGCCGTAGGCGTCCTGCAGCGGGTTGTAGTTGGCGATGAAGGTGATGAACTGCTCCCGTCCCGGCTCATAGCTGCGGAACATGTAGAAGTCGGTGCCATCGACCTTCGGCTGCCCCGCGATGAACGGTGCTTCGCGATGGCTGGAGGCGAGCGTCGCGAGCGGCACCGCGGTGGCGGTGCACGTCAATAAAAGTAGAGTCAGGCGATTCATGGTAGGCATCCCCTCAGGTAGTGGTGCGCATGGATGAAAGGTCCACATCGCTCTACGGGTCAGGGCGCCGAACGGATGCAGCGCGCATCTCGAAATAGGTCCCGGCACGCGGTGGAAGCGGCGCCGATGCATCCGGCCGGCCGCGCCGGCCGTAGCAGTGAGCATGAGAGGCACTGCGGCAATGCTCGCGGCGGGGATCGGCATTGCCGGGGCGCTGCCAGCCACCTCTGCGTCCGTCACGGACGCTCCCGC
>Ga0307471_100001973_pt1 | contig 11618 bp, 9 predicted proteins | sample atmos_gasesAM3C__2_FD_204566 | JGI IMG/M metagenome (GOLD analysis project Ga0307471, IMG submission 204566) | Hardwood forest soil microbial communities from Morgan-Monroe State Forest, Indiana, United States - atmos_gasesAM3C_515 | ecosystem: Environmental > Terrestrial > Soil > Temperate... | reverse complement strand
TGCGCGCCCTCGACGTTGGACGGCTCGTGGCCGGCGAAGACCTTGGCCCCCAGGCGCTCGAGCCGCTCCACTGCCTCACCGCGCTTCTGGTCGGAGCCGGTGACGCGATACCCCAGGTTCAGCAGCACCTCGGCGATTCCGCTCATGCCGACGCCGCCGATGCCCACGAAGTGAAGCTGCTGATACTTCTTGAACATGACTAATTTATCCTCAACATGCCCTTCGGCATGTTGACCGTGGACCAATCAGGTTGGGTCAACCCGCGAGTCATGATCAAGGCCCTCATTAGGTCGTCCCTGTGTGCTGCGAGATATTCAGAAGGACTCCGGCGGAGAACAGCGTCATGGTCAGCGCCGAGCCGCCGAACGAGATGAAAGGCAGCGGCAGCCCCTTGGTGGGCAGGGAACCCGTCACCACGCCCAGGTTGACGATGGTCTGGGTGGCGAGCATCACGGTCAGCCCGAGGGCGAGGTAGGAGCCGAAAGCCTCGGGCGCCCGCAGGCCGATGCGCAGGCCGCGCCAGATGAGGAGGGTGAAGAGCGCGACCACCACCGCGGCGCCGGCAATCCCGAATTCCTCGCCGATGATGGCGAAGACGAAGTCCGTGTGCGCCTCGGGCAGGTAGAAGAGCTTCTGCTTGGACTCGCCGAGGCCGCGTCCGATCCATCCCCCCGAGCCGAGGGCGAGGAAGGACTGGATGATCTGGAAGCCCGAGCCCTGGGGATCGTTCCACGGATTCATGAACGCGACCATCCGGCGCAGGCGATACGGCTTCATGGCGATGGCCACCGCGCACAGCGGCAGCGCGGCGCCCGCGATGAGGCCCATGTGCATGACGCGCGCCCCGCCGAGATAGGCGAGGGCCAGGGTGAGGATCACCAGCACCATGGCGTTGCCCATGTCGGGCTGGAGGAGAGTGAGCGCGGCCATGCCTCCCGCCATGAGGAGGAGGGGAAGCAATCCCCGGCTGAAGGTGGCCATGGCCTCCTCGCGGCGGGCGAGGAATGACGCGAGGTAGAGAAGGAGCGAGAGCTTGGCCAGCTCCACCGGCTGAAACGACACGGGGCCGAGGCGCAGCCAGCGGCGCGTGCCGTTGATCTCCTGTCCGAAGGGCGGCACGAGCACGAGAATGAGGAGGACGAAGGACACGGCGAGAAGCGGCACCACGAACCGCTCGAGCCGGCGGTAGTCGAAGAGCATGCCCGCCCACAGCGCGCCCATCCCGAGGAGGACCCACATGGCCTGCCGTTTTAGGAAGTGCAGGGGGTCGTGAAACCGATCCGCGGCCATGATGGCGCTCGCCGAGTAGACCATGACCACCCCAATGGAGACGAGGGCCACGATGAGGGCGAAGAACCAGAGATCTGGGGTGAGCTTCCTAGGCATGGGTGAGCTCGTGCACCACGGTCATGAACACCTCGCCGCGATGCTCGAAGTTGTCGAACATGTCGAAGGAGGCGCAGGCGGGGGAGAGGAGCACCACCTCGCCCGTGCGGGCGAGGGACCGCGCGGTGGCCACCGCCTCGCGCATCGAGCTGGCGTCGGCACAGGAAACCCCCGCGGACTCGAGGGCGGCGCGGATCGCCGCGCGGTCGGCGCCGATGAGCACGGCCTGGCGCACGCGTCCGCGCGCCGCGTCGGCGAGGGGCGAGAAGTCCTGCCCCTTGCCCTTGCCCCCCGCAATGAGCACGATGGGCTCGGGGAAGCTCTCGAGCGCCTTGATGGTCGACGCCACGTTGGTGCCCTTGGAGTCGTTGTAGTAGACGACGCCACGCTCTTCGGCCACCCGCTCGATGCGGTGGGAGACGCCGCGGAAGACGCCGATGCGGCGGCGGATGGCGTCGGAGGCGAGCCCCATCCAGAGCGCGCAGGCGGTGGCGGCGAGGACGTTCTCCACGTTGTGCTGGCCGCGCAGGGTGATCTCGGAGAGTGGGCAGATCTCCTCCACGTGGCCGTTGAGCCTGGCCACGATCCAGCCCTCCCGCACGAACACGCCGCGGTCGAGCGCCTTCACGCGGCTGAACCACACCACGCCGGCCCGCGTGCGGGAGGCGAGCGCGGCGGTGGCCGCGTCGTCGGCGTTCAATACCGCGCAGTCCGCCGGCTCCTGATTGGCGAAGATCTTCGCCTTGGCGTCGACGTAGCGCTCGAAGGTCCGGTGGCGGTCGAGATGATCAGGGCTGAGGTTGAGAACCACCGCGACCCGCGGCCGCAGCCGCTCGGTCGTGTCGAGCTGGAAGGAGGACGCTTCGGCCACGACCAGGCCGTCGGCGGGGAAGTCGAGCGCCTGCGCGGAGAGCGGCGTCCCGATGTTGCCTCCCACGAGGACGGGCCGCATGGTGCCGGCGGCGAGGTCACCCGTGAGCGCGGTGGTGGTGGTCTTGCCGTTGGTGCCCGTGATGGCGATGAGATCGGCTGCCATGACCCGCCAGCCCAGCTCGAGCTCACCGATAATGGGCACCCCGCGGGCGCGCGCGGCTTCGAGAGCGGGCAGCTCGAGGGGGACCCCGGGGCTCACGACGACCAACTCGGCGCCCGCGAACGCCGCCTCGGGGTGACCGCCCGCGAAGAGCGCGCACCCGAGCGCTTCGAGTTGGATACTCTCGGGGGTGAGCGCCTCCCGAGGGCCCGCGTCGGAGGCGAGCACGCGGCCACCGAGGCGGCGGATCAGACGGGCGGCGGCCACGCCACTCCGCGCCAGCCCGACCACGGCCACCGTGCGCCGGGCAAGCCACTGACGGTAGGCCGGGCCGCGCTCCGCCGTCATGTGATCCTCCTCCACCGTATCGGCTCTGGGCATGGGGTCAGGCCGCTACCGGAGCTTGAGCGTGGTGAGGGCGAGCAGGGCGAGCATGAAGGAGACGATCCAGAACCGCACGATGATCTTGGGCTCCGGCCATCCTTCCATCTCGTAGTGATGATGCAGGGGCGCCATGCGGAAGAAGCGCCTGCCCGTCAGCTTGAAGTACGCGACCTGGATGATGACGGACACCGCCTCCACCACGTAGATCCCGCCGATGAGGGGCAGCAGCAGCTCGGACTTGGTCAGCACGGCGAGGGTGCCGATGGCGCCCCCCAGGGCGAGAGAGCCCACGTCTCCCATGAAGACCTGCGCCGGATACGTGTTGAACCAGAGAAAGCCCAGGGCGGCCCCCACGAGCGCCGCGCAGAAGATGGCCAGCTCGCCGGTGCCCTTCACGTTCAGGATGCGCAGGTATTCCGCGAGCCGGAAGTTGCCGCTCAGATACGCGATGATCGCGAAAGCTCCTCCCGCCATCACGATGGGGCCGATGGCGAGCCCGTCGAGCCCGTCCGTCAGGTTGACCGCGTTCGACGCCCCCACGATCACCAGCACCGCGAAGGGCACCCAGAGCGCGCCCAGGGTGACCAGCCAGCCCTTGAAGAAGGGGATGGACAGCGCGGTGGTGAAGCCGTCGGGCGGCCACAGGTAGAGCCAGGTCATGAGGGCACCTACGGCGAGGATCTGGCCGCCAAACTTCTGCTTGGCCAGGATGCCCTTCCGGGTGCGGAGCTTCCGGTAGTCGTCGAGGAAGCCGATCATGGCGAAGCTCGCCGTGGCCACGATCAGCACCCACACGTAGCGGTTGTGGAGATTCGTCCACAAGAGGGTGGAGACGAGGAGGGCGGTCAGAATGATGAAGCCGCCCATGGAGGGCGTGCCCGCCTTGGCGCGGTGACGCTCCGGGGTGTCCTCGCGTATCGTCTCCCCGCCATACTGGAGCACGCGCAGCCGCGCGATCATCCACGGCCCGAGCAGGAACGAGATCGCGATGGCCGTCACCGTGGCCATGGCCGCCCGGAACGTGATGTACCGGAAGACATTGAAGACGATGCTGTCTCTCGCCAGCGGCACGAGGAGCTCGTAGAGCATCAGGCATCCTCTCCTCCGAAGCGGGCGAGCAGTGCGTCGACCACGCGCTCCATGCGCATGCCGCGCGAGCCCTTGACGAGCACGGCGTCGCCGGGAACGAGCCGCTTGAGGAGGAGGGCGACGGTGTCTTCGAAGGTGGCGGCGTGATGGCTCTCCGCGAGCCCCGCCTCGCGCGCCGCCTCCACCGCGAGCCGGCAGGCTCGCCCGAGACCGATGAACTCCGCCGCCCCCGACGCGGCCACCGCCGCCCCCATCTCGCGATGCACCGCGTCCGTGATGGGGCCGAGCTCGAGCATGTCGCCGAGGACGACGACCCGGCGGCGCTCTCCCGCGGAGGCGGCGAGGGTCTCGAGGGCCGCGCGCACCGACACCGGGTTGGCGTTGTAAGTGTCGTCGAGGATCGAGAGAGCTCCCGCCCTCCGCCACACGCAGCGACCCTTGGCCGGCCGCGCTTTCTCGAGGCCGCGGGCGATCTCCTCGACCCCGAGCCCGAGGGCCACGCCGATGCCCGCCGCGGCCAGGGCATTGGTCACGTTGTGCCGTCCCGCGAAGCGGAGCCGCACCGGCTGCCCGCCGTGGGGAGTCTCGAGGACGAAGGCGACGCCGTCCGGCCCCTCGTCCACCGCGCCCGCGGAGCGGATATCCGCGACCCCGCGCGCGCTGTACGTCCACACCCGGGCGCGGCTCGACGTGCGCATGGCGAGCACCCGCGGGTCGTCGGCATTGAGGACCACCGCCCCGTCCGCCGGGATGGCGCGAACCAGCGCGGACTTCTCCTCCTGGATGCTGTCGAGCGAGCCCAGGAACTCCGTGTGCGCGCTCGACACGGTGGTGACGGCGGCCACCGTGGGGCGCGCGAGGGCGGCGAGAGCGGCGATCTCTCCCGGGCGATTCGTGCCGAGCTCGAGGGCGGCCGCTCGATGCTCGGCCGTGAGCTTGAGCAGGGTGAGAGGAAGCCCCCACTGGTTGTTGAAGCTCGACTCGGGCTTGAGCACCGGCCCGAGGGCGCCGAGCACGCCGGCCATGAGCTCTTTGGTCGTGGTCTTGCCGTTCGAGCCGGTGACCGAAGCCACGGGAATCCTGAAGCGCGCGCGATGCCACGCTCCGAGGCGGCCGAGGGCCACCGTGGCATCGTCCACGAGAACGAGCGGGACTCCCACGGGCAGCTCGTCAGGGACCGTGTCCACGACGAGGCAGCCCGCGCCGCGGCCCACCGCGTCGCGGAGAAAGGCGTGACCGTCGAGCCGGTCTCCGCGAATGGCGAAGAACACCTCGCCCACATTGAGGGTGCGGCTGTCGATCGACACGCCGGCCACGGCAATGCCGAGATCGCCGCCGATGAGGGCGCCTCGGGTGCCGCGGACGATCTCCTCAACAGTGAATGCCGGCATGCGCGATCCTATGTCGCCCTCCCGGCCAGAGCAGCCCGGGCCTGGGCGCGGTCGTCGAAGGGGAGCACGTCGGAACCGATGATCTGATAGGTCTCGTGGCCTTTGCCCGCGATCACGACCACGTCGCCGGCGCCGGCCCAGGTCAGCGCGCGCTGGATGGCGGCTTTCCTGTCGGGGATTGTCTCATGCCGGTCGAGGGCGATCCCGCCCGGGATGCCGGCCACGATGTCGGCGATGATGGCCTCCGGCGGCTCGCTGCGCGGATTGTCCGAGGTGACCCACACGCGATCGGCGAGGCGGGCCGCGATGCCACCCATGAGCGGTCGCTTGCCGCGGTCGCGATCGCCGCCGCAGCCGAAGACGACGGCGAGGCGCCCGCCGGGGCCGCGAAGCTTGCGCGCGGTCTCCAGGGTTCGCTCGAGAGCATCCGGAGTATGCGCGTAGTCGACTACCACGAGAAAGGGCTGACCCGCCTCGACGCGCTCGAAGCGCCCCGGCACCGAGCCCACGGATCCCAGGGCGCGCGCGATCAGCGCCGGCTCCATTCCGAGGGCGATGCCCACCCCGGTCGCCGCGAGGAGGTTCTCCACGTTGTGCTCGCCCACGAGCGGCGAGGCGATGTCGAGATGGCCGGCCGGGGTGCGCACGTTCATGCGAATCCCCTCCGCGCCGGAGGACCAGCGCGTGGGCCGCACGTCGGCCCGGCCGCGGACGCCGTAGGTCAGGGTGTGGAGCGGCAGGTCGGCGACCATGGCGAGGCCCGAGGCATCGTCGGCATTCACCACCGCCGTCCGCGTGGGCTTGTTCCCGGCCGCGAGGAGCACGAAGAGATGTCGCTTGGCGTCGCGGTAGGCGTCCATGGTCACGTGAAAATCGAGATGGTCCTGGGTCAGGTTGGTGAAGACGGCCACGTCGAAGTCGATGCCCTCCACCCGCGAGAGGGCGAGGGCGTGCGAGGACACCTCCATCGCCACACCGGTGACGCCCTCGTCGACCATGCGGCGAAGGAGCTGCTGCGTCTCGAGCGCCTCCGGCGTGGTCTGGCCGGCGGGGATGCTCAGCGCGCCGATGCGGTACTGCACGGTGCCGATGAGGCCGGTGCGCCGGCCCTGGGCGGCGAGGAGACCGTCGACGAGATAGGAGGTGGTGGTCTTGCCGTTGGTGCCCGTGATCCCGATCACCGTCAGCGATCCGGAGGGATGGCCGAAATACGCGCGGGCAAGGCGGGCGAGGGCGGCGCGCGCGGACCCCACGAGCACCCGGGCCACGCTTCGCCCCTCGAGCAGGTCGGCGCCTTCGAGCACCACCGCGGTGGCGCCGCGGGCGAGAGCGTCCTCGACGTAGCGGCGGCCGTCCTGCTTGAGGCCGGGAATGGCCACGAAGATCTCGCCCGGCGCGACCTTGCGCGAATCGTAAGCGACGCCACGAATCTCCGCGGGCAGCTGACCAAGCACCCGCTTGTCAGCCAAAGCGTCGAGCAGCCTCACCGTGGGCACGGGCTCTCCGCTCACTGACTCGCGGCCGGCTGTCCCGCCGGACCGGCAAGCGTGAGACGGCACGGCATGCCGGCCCACATCGGCGTGCCCGGCGCCGGAGACTGGGCGACGACCACGCCGTGTCCGTCCACCTCGAGGGCCACGTCGAAGGACGCGAGCGCCGCCAGGGCCCGGCGCAGCGAGCGGCCTTGGAGCGCGGGCATGACCCCCGACGCGTCCGTCGCCTCCTCGAGGCTGGCCAGCCTGATCGCGGGCACCGCGCCCGCCGCCTCGATGGCGCTCCCGTCGGCCCGCAGGATGGGTACCGGCGTGGTGTCCCGAGGCGGCACGTTCATGTGGCGCAGCGCCTCGCGCCCGATGGCGGAGAAGATCGGCGCCGCCGCCTCGCTTCCCCACTTCTCGTTCTTGGGTTCGTCGAGCAGGACGATCATGGCCATGCGCGGGTCGTCGGCGGGCGCGAAGCCCACGAAGGACAGGATGCCCGGGGCGTGCGAGTAGCGCCGCGTGGCCGGATCCATCTTCTGCGCGGTGCCCGTCTTGCCCGCCACCTCGTAGCCGGGAATGGCCGCGTTGTGCCCGGTCCCTTCGCGCACCACCGCGGTCATGATGGTGGTGAGCTCGCGCGCCGTCTCGGGCGAGATGACCTGGCGGACGGCCTTCGGCTCGAACACGCTGGCCTCCCGGCCCTGGGCGTCGAGGACGCCGCGCACGATCTGCGGCTGCATGAGTCGTCCCCCGTTGGCGATCGCCGCGAATGCCGAGAGGATCTGCAGCGCGGTCACCGAGATCTCCTGCCCGATGGACATGGTGGCGAGGGACAGGGCCGACCATCTGGCGGGCGGGCGGAGCTGGCCGCGGCTCTCTCCGGGTAGGCCCAGCCCCACGGGCTGGCCGAAGCCGAAGGCCGTGATGTAACGGTAGTAGCGGTCCTTGCCGAGGAGAGTCCCCGCCTTGATCGAGCCCACATTGGAGGAGTTCTGCAGCACCTCGCTGAAGGTCAGCCAGCCGAAGGGCTTCCAGTCGGAGATGACGGCGGTGGCGACCTTGATCTTGCCGTTCTCGCCGTAGAAGCGATCGGTCGGCTTCACCACTCCCTCCTCGAGGGCGGCCGCGGCCATGATGACCTTGAAGGTCGAGCCCGGCTCGAAGGGATCGGTGATGGCCCGGTTGCGCCGCTGGTCGTCGGTGGCGGTGGCGAAGGCGTTGGGATTGAACGTGGGCCGTATGGCCAGGGCGAGGATCTCCCCGGTGCGGGGGTCCATCATGACGGCCATGGCGGCCTTGGAGCGGGTGCGCTGCCAGGCCGCCTCGACTTCCTTTTCCGCCAGGTACTGCAGGGTGGCGTCGATGGTGAGGGCGATGCCCTGGCCGGGCACGGAGGCCTTGAGCACGGTGGGCGCGCCCGTGACATCACGGCCGAGCGCGTCGCGCTCCACGAGGGCCCGGCCTTCCGTCCCCGCGAGGTGCTGGTCCCACACCTGCTCGACCCCGCCGAGACCCTTGCCGTCGAGCCCCTCGAAGCCCACCACCTGGGCGGCCAGCTCACGGCTCGGATAGAGGCGCAGGCTCTCCTGGAGAAAGCCCAGTCCGGGATCGTGGAGCTCGCGCACGGCCTGGGCCACGGCGGGGGGCAGCTTGCGCTTGACCCAGACAAAGCGCTTCGAGGCATCGATGCGCTTCGCGATCTCCGATGCGGGGTCGCCGAGAATCGGCGCCAGCGTGCGCGCGAGCCGGGGAATGTCCTCGATGCGATGAGGCAGCGCGAAGAGGGACTCGGCGGCCGAGGACTCCGCCAGCACCTGGCCGGTGCGATCCACGATGGGCCCGCGCTTGGGCCGGAGGGCGATGGTCTTGGCGTGCTGGCTCTCCGCGAGCCGGGAGTATTCGTCGTGCTTGACCACCTGGAGATAGCTCAGCCGGACGAGGATCCCGAGGAAGGCACAGGCGACGAACGCGGCAAAGACCAGCGTCCGGCTCCTCAGGCCCGCCGTCCGGATGGCCGTCATGGTGGCGGAGTAGCCTCGCCTCGCTTCATGCTAGTGAGAGCCGGGATGGTCGTGGGCGACGGCGGCGGCGGTCCGCTCGATGGCCGCGGTGGTGCCCGCGCCGCCCGTCACGAACTCGCGGGCAAGCTGCACCTGCTGCTGGGTCGGCGCGACCATGCCGAAGCGCGCGCGAGCTTCCCCCTCGATGCGCGCGAGCGACTGGAGGCTCGCCTTTTCCACGCGGAGCCGGCGATTCATCTCCTCGGCCTGGGTCCGCGCGGAGCGCAGGGCGTCCAGCCGGTAGGAGAGCCGCACCTGCTGCATCCGGAGGCCGACGAGGCCCAGCACGAGGGCCACGAGGACACCGGCCGCCGCCGCCCCGGCCAGCATGGCGCGCAGGCGCCGGCGATCGCTCTCCCGATGGAAGCGCGCGACCTGCTGGTCGGCGGTGGACGGGGGCCGGAGCCCGAGTGACAACTGAAGCGGCACGGTGTGACTACTGCCTGTTTTCATCTCTACCCTCGCCTCGCCGCCGTCTCAGCGGCGGCATGTCGACTGCGTTCCGGCTCGTGCGTGGTGGTTCGCACATCAGGCCTCCATCCGCTGGAGAACCCGAAGCTTGGCGCTCCGGGCCCGCGGATTGTCTCGGGTCTCGTCGTCCGACGCGGCGATCGGTGAGGGATCGAGGGGCGCGAAGCCGCGGTCGCGCAGGGCACGGAAGGCGTGCTTGACTGCCCGGTCCTCGCCCGAATGGAAGGAGATCACCCCGAGGCGGCCCCCGCCCTCCAGGAGCTCGGGTGCGACGTCCAGCGCCTCCCGGAGCGCTTCGCGCTCTTCGTTGACGGCGATGCGGAGCGCCTGGAAGGTGCGCGTGGCCACGTGGGTGCGATGCGACCAGGCGGCGCGCGGCACCCCAGCCTTGACCGCCTCCACCAGCTCGGCCGTGGTCCGGATCGGCGCCCGCTCACGGCGCTCCACGATGCGCCGGGCGATGCGCCGGGCGTGGCGCTCCTCGCCGTGCTCGAAGAGGATGCTCGCCAGCTCCTCTTCCGAGGCGTGGGCGATGAGTTCGGCCGCGGTGCGGCCCCGGCGGGGATCGAAGCGCATGTCGAGTGGCTCGTCCTTCTGGAAGGTGAATCCGCGGCCGGAGCCCTCGAGTTGGTACGACGAGAGCCCGAGATCGAGGAGGATGGCCGCGGCGCGCTCCACCCCGGCCTCCCGCGCGTGCTCCCGCAGATCGCGAAAGCTGCCGTGCCGCAGCGTCACCCGATCGCCGAAGCGCGCGAGACGGGCGCCCGAGCGCGCGAGCGCCTCCGGATCGTGGTCGATGCCGAGCAGGCGCGTGTCCGCACCGCCCGCCTCGAGGAGCCTCTCCGCGTGTCCACCCATGCCTATCGTCCCGTCCACCACCCAGCCCCCGTGCCGGGGGCGCAAGAGAAACGTCACTTCGTCGACGAGGACCGGGAGGTGCGTTCCCTCCCGCTCCACACCTAGACGCCCTTTTCCGCCAGCTTTGCTTCCACGTCCTCGATGGGCGCGCCGATCTTGTCGCGCTCGTAGTGCGAGAAGCGCTCGCTGTTCCACACCTCAAAGCGCTCCTGCATGCCGATGATGAGCGCGTCCTTGGTCAGGCTCTCGCTCTGGCGCAGATCAAGGGGAACCTGGATTCGCCCCTGTGGATCGAGAATCACGTCCTGCGCCTTCGAGAGGTATTGGTACTGAAAGGCCCGGCGGAACGGATCGAGCCGAGGGAGACGACCCACGCGATCGGAGAGCTCGTTGAAATTCCGCTCGGGGTACACGTCGAGGCCGCCACGTCCGTTCGGGACGACGATGAGCTTGTCTCCGAATCCGTCGGCGAGCATCTCCCGGAACTTCGCGGGAATGCTGAGTCGCCCCTTCGGATCCACCGTGTGCCTGAAATGTCCCCGAAACACGCGCTCCCCTTGAGCAGAAAAGCTCTCCCCGGACAGTACATAGACACCACTTCATGGGATTTCATCCCACTTAGCGGACCAATCTAAGGCTTGCCCGAGGGGGTGTCAAGCAAAAACACCAATTTCTTTGCTAGATCCGGAGCATTTTGCGGTGACCACCGGTGGGGCCCACCGGACGGCGAGGCTACCGTATCTGGGAGAGGGGTCGGCTCAGCGCGGCTTGTAGTACTGCACCGCCTCCGGCATCCAGGCTTCGATCTGGGTGATGCGGGTGGCCTCGGATGGGTGCGTGGAGAGGAACTCGGGGGGCTTGCCCGATCCCTTGGACAGGTTGGCCATCCGCACCCAGAGGTCGCGGGCGGCGTGGGGATCATAGCCGGCCTTGGCCATGAGGATCAGGCCGAGATGATCTGCCTCCGACTCCTGGGCGCGTCCCCATGGGAGAAGCACACCCACCGAAGCGCCCGCGCCGAGCGCGGCGGCCACGCTCTGGACGACCAACGGATCGCCGGAAGAGAGCCCGGCCAAGGTCTCGACGACGGCATTCACGCCCATCTGTTGGCTCATGCGCTCGCCGCCGTGGCGCGCCACCACGTGGCCGATCTCGTGGCCGAGCACGGCCGCGAGTCCGTTCTCATCCTTGGTGACGGGAAGAATGCCCGTGTACACCGCCACCTTGCCTCCGGGCAGAGCGAAGGCATTGACCTGCTTGTCATCCTGGATGAGCCGGTACTCCCACTGGGCGTCCGGAAGACCGGTGACGCCGGCGATGCGCTTGCCCACTCGGGTGACCATCTCGTTCGCCGTCGCGTCGTTGGAGAGCTTGGCCTTGCCCACGATCTGCTGGAAAGCCTGCACGCCCATCTCGTTTTCCTGCTGCGGCGAGATGAGCTGGAGCTGGGAGCGGCCCGTGTACG
>Ga0307471_100001972_pt1 | contig 11621 bp, 11 predicted proteins | sample atmos_gasesAM3C__2_FD_204566 | JGI IMG/M metagenome (GOLD analysis project Ga0307471, IMG submission 204566) | Hardwood forest soil microbial communities from Morgan-Monroe State Forest, Indiana, United States - atmos_gasesAM3C_515 | ecosystem: Environmental > Terrestrial > Soil > Temperate... | reverse complement strand
GCGCACAATTTCTCTCAACGCTCGCGGCGCGCCCCCAGAAGACTCTCACGGACCGCTCCAACGATTGTTAGGGGGCAGCGTACTGCCTTGCAAGAACCTCACGCCTCTGCGCCTCACTAAGTAGCGTCTCCAAGTACTCCATCGCCCCGGCGCGACGCACCGTTACCACGTAGCTTCGTTCGGAGCCTTGTACGGGTTGGACGATTCCACATGCGCTTATGGTGCTAAGCCAGCTCGCTGCGGTGTCTGCCGGGACATGCGTACCAAAGCTGAAGCGTACGACTGGGGCCACGCTGCCACCTAACGGTGAAGTTGAGGGGCCGCCCAGAGGCGTCCACTAAGCGCCGCGGGCGCATACTGTCTTCCCGCGCCCGCGGCGCGTAACCACCAGCCGTTCACGGTCCCCTCCAACGATTGTTAGACGGCGCCTTCACGAAAGCGCGTCGCTAGTGATCTTGCGATTAGTCATCACTACCCGACTCGCGCTGCCGTCGCCACAAAGGCGCCTTTAGGTACACGATACCCACAATGACCATTGCTACGCCAAATAACACTGCAAAGTATTCCTGCGGCCATTGTCTCGCACCCTCGAGTAGGTGCCAGGCGCATTTGGCAAGTAGGAGGAGTCCGCCAGCGACGGCGCACACGCCGAAAACACGGCTCAGCGCAACGAATGCGCGGGCGAAGGGGCCTGACGGTGGCACCGGGCTGTCCAAGGCGACGTCTAACTACTTCTAGCTGCGCTAAGCGTTGCGTTGTAACACGTCACTTCGGTCATCTAATACGCCGGTGCACGTGTAAGTGTCTGATTAAACACGCCATGGCGTAGCACACTCCAGGCGATGACCGCTATTCCTGCCGTCCGTTCCATCCCTGCGCCGCCTCGAGCTGCGTGGCGCCCTGGGGGCCGTTGGACCCGCACCTGAGACATTCGACGTGATGGGAGGCGTCGGGATCGTCCTCCTCGCTCCATCGCTCGATCACCAGTTGATCGGCGCGGCTGCCGCAGAATGGGCACGGCAGCGGCTCGGGCGCATTCTCGATGGCATTGCCATCCATGTCGGTGAAGCGTTCGGGATCAAGAGGACTCATGTAGGCACCTCGTGCTCGACCGTAATGTCCAAGCCGATTGTCCAGCTGCGTCGGACGCTCATGCGCTCGTGCCCCCCGGACGCGGCGGCGAACCGGGCGGCGGCGCGGATGGTGCCTTGCGCATGATGCTGGTCGCCATGCTCACCACGGAAGCGAGGTCGGAGAGGTTCCCCGGCACGACGAGCGTGGTGCTCTCTTTCGCCAGCTTGCCGAACTGGCGCACGTACTCCTCGCCGATACGCAGCTGCATGGCCTCGATGCCGCCGCGCTCGCTGAGGGCGCCGCCGACGCGGCGCAGACCCTCGGCGGTGGCGGTGGCGACGGCGAGGATCGCCGCGGCCTGGCCGTCCGCCTCGTTGATCTGCTGCTGCTTGGTCGCCTCCGAGGCCTTGATCACGCGCTGCTTGTCGCCTTCCGCCTGGTTGATCTTGGCGTCGCGCTCGCCTTCGGAAGTGAGCACGACCGCGCGCTTCTCGCGCTCGGCGCGCATCTGCTTCTCCATGGCGGACAGCACGTCCTTCGGCGGCTGGATGTTCTTGATCTCGTAGCGCATCACCTTCACGCCCCAGGTCGCGGACGCTTTGTCGAGCTCCGCCACGACGTTGGCGTTGATGGTGGCTCGCGCCTCGAAGGTGCGATCGAGCTCGATCTTGCCGATCTCGCTGCGCAGCGTGGTCTGGGCGAGCTGAGCGATGGCGAAGGCGTAATTCGTGATGCCGTAGGAGGCGAGATGCGGATCGAGCACCTGCATGTAGAGCACCGCATCGACGCCCACCTGCACGTTGTCCCGGGTGATGCACACCTGCTCGGGCACATCGAGCGCCTGCTCCTTGAGGCTGTGACGGTAGGCGACGCGTTCGACGAAGGGGATGAGGATGTGGAACCCGGCCTGGAGCGTGCGGCTGTACTTGCCGAGGTTCTCGACAACGAAGGCGCTCTGCTGCGGCACCACGGTCGCCGTGCGGACGACCAGGATCACGACGATGATCGCGATCGCAATGAAAACGTACGAGGTGTACATAGGCGCTACTTTTCCGGTCTGACGAGAAGTGTGAGGTTCTGCACGCGGGCGATGCGCGCGCGGCTGCCCGAGGGGATCGGCATGTCGCTGTCGTTGCGCACGGTCCAGAAGGTCCCGCCGTACTCCACCTGGCAGCTCTCGCCCGCGCCCAGTGACACCTGCAGCGTGATCAGGCCGCCGGCAGGCCCGGTGTCGACCTGCGGCAGGACACGGTTGAAGCGCTGGTAGACCCGGCTGCGGAAGGTCACCATCGACAGGATCGCAAGGACCGCGAACAGCGCCCATTGCAGCCAGTGCGCGAGTGGCAGGAGGCATGCGGCGAGTCCCACGAGGATCGCGGCACTGCCGATGAACACCAGGTAGAACTGCGCGTTCACGAAAGAAAGCTCCGCGCCGAGGAGTATCGCGCCGCCGATGATCCAGCCCCACCAGCTCATGCGGCAACCCCCTTCTTTGTGGCTCGCGACGGAAGCGCGTCACGGCCGGCGTGCGCAGTATACAACCGGGGTGATGAAACACGGCGAACACGCCGCATTTGCGGCTCGCTCCGCGCGCCGCGATTTGTTTCCATAGCCGCCGGGCTGCAGGCCTGCCGACCGTGTCAGACGACCACCTGGACCGAACCGCGGGGCTTCTCGCCAAGGCGCGCGAGCGCATGCGCACGCGCCATCTCGCGCTGCGCACGGAGCAAGCCTACCTGCAGTGGCTGCAGCGTTATGTCGACTTTCACGGCGGGAGGCATCCGCGCGAGCTCAATGCGGGCGAAGTCGAGCAGTTCCTGACGCACCTGGCGGTGCATCGCAAGGTGAGCGCCGCGACGCAGAACCAGGCGTTGCAGGCGCTGCTCTTTCTGTACCGCCACGTCCTCGACATCGAGCTGCCCTGGCTCGATGGCATCACCCGCGCGGCGCCCGACCGCAAGCTCCCCGTCGTGCTGAGCCGCGTGGAGGTGCGCGCGCTCCTCGCGCAGCTGCACGGCACCCCGTGGCTCGTGGCGGGCCTTCTCTACGGGAGCGGGCTGCGGCTGCTGGAAGCGATGCGGTTGCGCGTGAAGGACCTGGCGCTCGAGCGCGGCGAGGTGATCGTGCGCGCAGGCAAGGGAGGCAAGGACCGGGTGACGATGCTACCCGCGGCGCTCGGTAACTCACTGTCGGCGCATCTCGATCGGCTGCGCGCGTGGTACGAGGAGGAACGGCGGCGGGCACGCCCCGGGGTGTCGCTGCCCTTTGCGCTCGCGCGCAAGTATCCCGAGGCGGGGACGCGCTGGGGATGGCAATACCTCTTCCCCGCATCGGGTCTGTGCCGCGATCCCTACACCGGGCTTCCCGTCCGCCACCATCTGAACGAGAAGATCATTCAGCGTGCCGTGCAGGGAGCGGTCCACAAGGCCGAGCTCACGCAGCCCGCGAGCTGCCACACGCTGCGGCATTGCTTTGCCACGCATCTGCTGGAGGACGGCTACGACATCCGCACCGTGCAGGAGCTGCTCGGGCACTCCGACCTCAAGACGACCATGATCTACACGCACGTCATGGCGAAGGGTGCGCGCGGCGTGCGCAGCCCGCTCGACCGTCAGGGGTCCTCCGGCACGACTGCCCGGTGAGCCGGGCGCCTGTCACGGCAGCTCGGTGCGCGCCGTCCGCTCTCCACCGATGAAGGCGTGCTGCCGCCAGGCCTCGTAGATGACGAGCGCCACGGCATTGGAGAGATTGAGGCTGCGATTGCCGGGTCGCATCGGGATCATGAGCTGCCGCGCGGGCGGCACCAGGGCGAGGGCGGCCGCGGGGAGCCCGCGCGTCTCGGCGCCGAAGAGCAGGGCATCGCCGCGTTGAAAGCGCGCGTCGCCGTAGGGGGTCTCGCCGCCGGTCTCGATGCTGAAGAGCCGCGCGCCGGCGAGTGCCTCGAGGCAGGCGTCGATGCTCGGGTGCACGCGTACCGGGGCGAGCTCCTCGTAATCGAGGCCCGCGCGGCGCACGGCCCTCGCCGTGAGCTCGAAGCCGAGCGGCTTGACGAGGTGGAGCGTCGCACCGGTGTTGGCGGCGAGGCGGATGATGTTGCCGGTGTTGGGGGGTATCTCGGGCTGGATCAGCACAATGTGGAACATGGCCGCACCGCGGGCAGCATTGACGCCTGTGCGATAATGCGCCGCATGACGATCCTCGGACCAGACGCATCGGCGCAGCACGCTGCTGCGGCGCCCGCATCGCACCTCGCCCTGAGTTTCTGCGGCCTGGAGTTCGCATCCCCCATCGTACTGCTCTCCGGCTGCGTGGGCTTCGGCGAGGAATACACGCGCATCGAGGGCTTCTCGAACCGCGATGCCGGGGCGGTGGTGCTCAAGGGCACGACCGGCGCCCCGCGTCTCGGCAACCCGCCGCACCGGGTGTATGAGACGCCGGCGGGGATGCTGAACGCCATCGGTCTCCAGAACCCGGGCGTCGACCAGGTGGTCCGCGTCATCCTGCCGCAGCTCGATTTCTCCGAGACGCGCTTCATCGCCAACGTGTCAGGCTCCACCATCGAGGAGTACGTCGAGGTGACGCGGCGGTTCGATGCCTCGCCGATCGATGCCATCGAGATCAACATCTCCTGCCCGAACGTGAAGGAAGGCGGGGTGGCCTTCGGCAACTATCCCGACATGTCGGCGCAGGTGGTGGCCGCCTGCCGCCGCGCGACGAAAAAGCCGCTCATCACCAAGCTCTCACCTAACCAGACCGACATCCGCGAGAACGCGCGCCGCTGCATCGAGGCGGGCACCGATGCGCTCGCCGTGATCAATACCGTCATGGGCATGGCGATCGACGTCGAGACGCGCCGCCCGGTGATCGGCAACGTGCAGGGCGGACTTTCCGGGCCCGCCATCAAGCCGATCGCGCTGCTGAAGGTGCACCAGGTCTACGAGGTGGCAGGTCCCCACCGCATCCCGATCATCGGACAGGGCGGCATCACCACGGCGCACGACGCGCTCGAGTTCATCATCGCCGGCGCCACCGCGGTCGGCATCGGCACGGCGCTCTTCTACGATCCGCTCGTGTGCCGGCGCATCAACGAGGGCATCGCGGCCTATCTCGCCGCGCAGGGCATGAAGAGCGTCACCGAGCTCATCGGCACGCTGCGCACGACCAAGGATGTCGCCGACTGCGCCCTCTCGGGCTGACAGGCTCTCTCACCGGTCAAAGCAGCCGCCGTTGTCCGCTGTCATCGGCCGCCGGCGCATTCGCCAGCCGCTGCAGCCGCACCGGAGTCGGGCCGAGGGCGGCGAATGTGACCCCGAGTGTACTGAAGCGCTCGAGGATGCGCAGGTTGATGCTCTGCTGTGCGTTGGCGTACACCTTGAAGTCGGATGTCGTGACGAAGAACACCACCTCGTACTGCAGCGCCAGCGGCGCGCAGCGCAGCAGATGACAGCGGTCGAAACGGACATCGGGGGTCGCCTCGATGATCTCGCGCACCGCCCCCGGTACCGCCGCGAGCGCCGCCACCGGGGTGTCATAGTGCACATCGAGCTGGAACAGCGCGCGCCGCTCCATCATGCGGCCGAAGTTCCGCAGCCGCGACTTGAGCAGATCGCTGTTGCCGAGAATGATCTGCTCGCCGTTGACGCTGCGCACCCGCGTGCTCTTCACGCCGATGTGCTCGACGGTCCCCTGGCACTCATCGATGGTGAGGAAATCGCCGACGCCGAAGGGCTTGTCGAGGGCGATCGAAAGCGATGCCAGCAGGTCCGAGAGCGCGGTCTGCACCGCGAGTGCGAGCGCGATGCCGCCGATGCCCAAGCCCGCGAGCAGGGGACCGACGTGAATCCCGAGGTTCTCGAGCGCCAGCAGCGCCGCGAGGCTCCAGATGACGATCCCGATCGCGGCCAGCACGATCTCCATGGAGCCGCCGCGGACTCTCTCCTGTCCCGGCGCGCGCTGGCGGCCGAGGCCGAGCGCGTGGCGGACGGCGGTCATCACCCAGAGCGCGAGCTGCATCCACAGCAGCAGCACCAGCACGAAGTTGAGCGCGCGGTCGATCTTGTCGGGGAAGGTCAGGTCGCGCGCGGCGAGCCACACCGCCACGCCCCACAGGAACAGCCGGCTGGTGTGTTCGGCGAGAGCCGCGAGCAGATCGAGCGCCTGGTAGGCCGGGCTCGCAGGATATTCGCGGCGGCGCCGCGCGCTGATGACGCGCTTGGCGAGCGGCAGTACGGTGAAGGTGACGAGGAAGATCGCGAGCGCGACCGCCCACTCACCGAGCTCGTTTCCCAGGAACTTGAGGTGCCACAGCGTGCTCCAGCCCGACATCGACATCGGCCCTCCCCTCGGAGGCGAACCTTACCGGGTTGAAAGCGTCGCGACTATTCGTCGGCGTCCGCGGCGCCGTTCATGCCGAGCTCGCGCAGCTTGCGCGTGAGCGTATTGCGGCCCCAGCCGAGGAGCTTGGCCGCCTCCTGGCGGTGGCCCTGGGTGCGGCGCAGCGCCACGCGGATCAGCACGCGCTCGAATTGCGGCTGCGCCGCATCGAGAAGCGGCGGGGCGCCGCCGCGCGCGTGCCGCTCGGCCCAGCCGGCGAGCGCGGCCACCCAGTCCGCTTCTTTCGCGGGGGCGGCTGTGGTGCCGGTGATCTCGGGCGGAAGATCGGCGAGGTGAACCTCGCTTCCCGGCGCGAGCACCGAGAGCCGGCGGCAGAGGTTCACGAGCTCCCGCACGTTGCCCGGCCACTCGTACGCGGTGAGCCTCGCCTGCGCATCGGCGGCGAGCACCTTCGGCTCGACGCCGAGCTCGTGCGCCGCCACCAGCATGTAGTGCGTGAGGAGCGCGGGAATGTCCTCGGCGCGCGCCGAGAGCGGCGGCAGCTCGATGCGGATCACGTTGAGCCGGTGGTAGAGGTCCTCGCGGAAGAGCCCGCGGGCGACCCGTTCCTGGAGGTTCTGGTTGCTCGCCGCGATGACGCGCACGTCGACGCGGATCGGCGTCTGGCCGCCGACACGATAGAACTCGCCTTCGGCGAGCACCCGCAGCAGGCGCGTCTGGAGCGGCAGCGACATGTCGCCGATCTCATCGAGGAACAGCGTGCCGCCATCGGCCTGCTCGAAACGCCCGCGCCGCTGCGCGTCCGCTCCGGTGAACGCGCCGCGCTCGTGCCCGAAGAGCTCCGACTCGAGGAGGTCCGCCGGGATGGCAGCGGTGTTGAGGGCGATGAACGGGCGGCCGGTGCGCGGGCTGTGCTCGTGGAGCGCGCGGGCGACGAGCTCCTTGCCCGTGCCGGATTCGCCGGTGATGAGCACGGTGACGGACGAGCGCGACAGCCGTCCGATGGCACGAAACACCTGCTGCATCGCCGGCGCCTTGCCGAGGAGCTCCGGCATGCGCGGCGCGGCGCCCGTATCGCTGCCTGCGCCGAGCGCGCCGGATGCCGCACGCCGCACGAGCGCCACCGCCTCATCGATGTCGAAGGGTTTCGGCAGGTACTCGAAGGCGCCGCCTTCGTAGGCGGAGACGGCGCTGCCTAAGTCCGAATGCGCGGTCATCACGATGACCGGCAGCGCCGGACGCGCGTCGCGGATGCGCCGCAGGAGCTCGAGCCCCGAGGCGCCCGGCATGCGGATGTCGGTGATCAGGACATCCGGTGTGTCGCGGCGCAGCGCATCGAGCGCGCCTTCGGCGGCCTCGAAGGCTCTCGGGGCCATGCCATCGTTGCGCAGTGCCCGCTCGAGCACCCACCTGATCGAGGCGTCGTCATCGACGAGCCATACCCGCAGCGCATTCATGTGTCATCTCCGAGGGGCAGCAGCAGCGTGAACACCGTGCGCCCGAACTCACTCTCAAATTCGATGATGCCGCCGTTACGCGTCGCGAGCTCCTGCGCGACCGCGAGCCCGAGGCCCGTGCCGTTGGCGCGCCCGGTGACGAGCGGATAGAAGATCGAGGAGCGCAGGTGCTCGGGGACGCCGGGACCTGAGTCCTCGACCTGCACGCTCGCGACGAGGCGGTGCAGGGCGGAGCCGATCGTGACGTTCGAGCGCGCGCGTGTGCGCAGCACGATGCGCCCTTTGTCCCCCTGCGCCTGCAGCGCGTTGCGCGCGACGTTGAGCAGCGCCTGGATCATCTGGTGGCGGTCGAGGTACGCGTTCGGCAGGCTCGGGTCGTAGTCGCGCTCGATGGCGAGCGTCGGCGGCGCCTCGGCGCGCAGCAGGTGATAGACGTGCTCGCAGATCTCGTGCACGTTGAGCGGCGCCCGGCTCGGTGTGTGGCTCGGCCGCGCCATGGAGTCGACGAGCGCGGTGAGGCGGTCGGCCTCGCCGATGATGACGCGCGTGTATTCCCTGAGCGCCGCGCCGGGGAGCTCGCGCTCGAGCAGCTGCGCGGCGCCGCGCAGTCCCCCGAGCGGATTTTTGATCTCGTGCGCGAGCTGCCTGACCATGAGGCGGCTGCCGTCGAGCCGCGCCAGCAGGTCGTTCTCGCGCGAGATGCGCTGGCGCTGGGTGGTGTCGGCCAGCTCGAGCAGCAGGTGCCGGCCGGTGAGGCCATCGAGCGGCGTGAGGGTCACATCGAGCGTGCGCGCCTCGCGCGGAGAGCCGGCGGGGCGGACACTGAGCTCGCGGTCGGCGATCGTCTCGCCGGTCGCGAGCGAGCGGCGCAGGATGCCGGAGAGCCCCTCCGGCTCGTGGAGCAGCTCGCTGAACGGCCGGCCGCGCGCCATCTTCAGGCTGAAGGCGAGCAGGTCCTGTGCGGCGACGTTCGCGTACACGGGACAGAGCTGCGCATCCAGCATGACGATCCCGGTCGCGAGCGCATCGAGCAGGTCCGCGGGGTCGAAGTGGGCGAGCGCGGAGGGGAGCGCGTACTCAGCCGCCACGGCTGCTCCCGGCGCGATCGGCCGCGGCGCGCGTCGCCGCGGCGCCGCTCAGTGCGGCGTGACCCTGTTGTTGTTGGGATTGAGGATCGAGTTCTGCTGCACGTGGAAGGTGACGGGCGGTGTCTGGCACTGCACGGCGCCGCTCGCATCTTTCACCTGCGCCTGCGCGGTGTGCGTGCCCCGCTCGACCGGTGAGAGCACGAACTGCGGGCCGGTCGGATTGCCGCCATTCAACGCCTGCCCATCGACGGTGACGTACACCTTGTCGCCGCTGTGGAGCTGCGGGTCGGTCTGCACCACCACCGTGAGCGAGTCGATGTTCGCGAACGCCTGATCGTCCTGCGGCTGCATGATCGCGCAGCCCCGATAGGGAGCGGGAGCTGCGCTCGAGGTCTGCCCGCCGCCGCCGCCCGCCGCTGCCGTGTCGGCCGTGGAAGGCTTGTACGTCTGCGCCGCGTTCACGTGGAGCTTCTCGGCGTTCGCGTGCGGCTGATCGGAGTAGTGCACGACGCCCTGCTCGTCGGTCCAGCGGTACACGGTCGCCCCGGCGAGCGCGAGCGAGCAGGCGAGAGACATTAAGGTAAATACGAGTGTGCGCATCTGCATCGAGCATAGCGCTGCGAGGGGTGCGCCACAAAAGCGGGTGACGGCATTCTGTGAGCGCCGCCACCCGCACCCCTTCCCCTCGAGGCTCCGCGCACCGTCCACGGCGGCTGCCGGGGGTGAGGCGGGCCCGCAGGGAATCCACTCGTGCCATCCTCAGGCGCTGTAATACATGTCCAGCTCCACCGGGTGCGTCGCCATGCGGAAGCGCGTGATCTCCTGCAGCTTCAGCGCCATGTAGGCGTCGATCACATCGTTGGTGAACACGCCCCCGCGGGTGAGGAACTCGCGGTCGTTGTCGAGGTGCTCGAGCGCCATGTCGAGCGAGTGGCACACGGTGGGGATGTGCTTGGCTTCCTCGGGCTCGAGATCGTAGAGATCCTTGTCGGCCGGATCGCCGGGATGGATCTTGTTCTGGATGCCATCGAGGCCCGCCAGCATCATCGCCGCGAAGGCGAAGTACGGATTGGCGAGGGAGTCCGGGAAGCGCACCTCGATGCGCCGCGCCTTCGGGCTCGAGACCCACGGGATGCGGATCGAGGCGGAGCGGTTGCGCGCGGAGTAGGCGAGCAGCGTCGGGGCCTCGAATCCCGGCACCAGGCGCTTGTAGCTGTTGGTGCCCGGGTTGGTGATGGCATTCAGCGCCTTGGCGTGCTTGATGATGCCGCCGATGTAATAGAGCGCCAGATCCGAGAGTCCGCCGTACTTGTCGCCGGCGAACAGCGCCCGGCCTTCCTTCTGCAGCGACTGGTGCACGTGCATGCCGTTGCCGTTATCTCCCACGAGCGGCTTCGGCATGAAGGTGGCGGTCTTGCCGTAGCCGTGCGCGACGTTGTGGACGGCGTACTTGAGGATCTGCACCTGGTCGGCCTTCTGCACGAGCGTGCCGGCGCCGATGCCGATCTCCGCCTGGCCCGCGGTCGCCACTTCGTGGTGGTGGACTTCGACCTTGAGTCCCATCTCCTCGCACGCGAGGCACATGGCCGAGCGGATGTCCTGGTAGGCATCGACCGGCGGCACGGGGAAGTAGCCGCCCTTCACCGCGGGGCGGTGGCCCTTGTTGCCTTCGTTGTAGTCCTTCTCGGAATTCCAGGCACCCTGCACCGAATCGATGCGGTAGAAGGCGCCGTTGATCTCGCTGCTGTAGCGCACGCTGTCGAAGATGAAGAACTCGTTCTCCGGCCCGAACAGCGCGCCGTCGGCGATTCCCGTGGACTTCAGGTACGCCTCGGCGCGCTTGGCAAGCGAGCGCGGGTCGCGCTCGTAACCCTGCATGGTCGCCGGCTCGATGACATCGCAGCGGATGTCGATGGTCGGCTCTTCGAAGAACGGATCGATGAACGCGGTCGCGGCATCGGGCATGAGGATCATGTCCGACTCGTTGATGCCCTTCCATCCGGCAATGGATGAGCCGTCGAACATCTTGCCGTCGCGGAACAGATCCTCATCGACCAGCCGTGCGGGAATCGTCACGTGCTGCTCCTTGCCACGCGTATCCGTGAAGCGCAGGTCCGCGAACTTCACTTGTTTTTCTTTTATGAGCTTCAGAACGTCACTCGCTGTCATATCGCCTCCGGGGAAGGGGTGAATCTCGCCGCGCTTCGGTCCGCAGCCTTCATCAGGCGGTGGCGGTGCGGCCCTGCGGGGAAGTGGCTCAGGCATTGCAGGGCCTGTGCCAGGTCGGTTGCACGTGAAATCAAGGAGTTAGCGTTCGATCCGATCGATGTCGTGCACCATGGTGGTGCGGGTCGGGTACATTATTGCACCACGGCGGTGCGTCAGTCAGCGGGTCGAAAGATGCTGACAGACCCGGGACGCGGCAGAGAGTCCCACGACAGTGCAGTTGCGCGCTTTTGGTGCGCCGGCACCGCGGCCGCTGCGAGCGCCGTATACTCGCGCGCTCTTTCGTCCCTGAAAACCGCCGCATGAAAATCGGCCACGCGCCGCGCACTTTCCAGGAGCTCATCTTTGCCCTGCAGCGCTACTGGTCGCAGCAGGGGTGTGTAGTGCTCGAGCCCTACGACATGGAAGTCGGCGCTGGCACCTTTCACACCGCGACCTTCCT
>Ga0307471_100001971_pt1 | contig 11622 bp, 11 predicted proteins | sample atmos_gasesAM3C__2_FD_204566 | JGI IMG/M metagenome (GOLD analysis project Ga0307471, IMG submission 204566) | Hardwood forest soil microbial communities from Morgan-Monroe State Forest, Indiana, United States - atmos_gasesAM3C_515 | ecosystem: Environmental > Terrestrial > Soil > Temperate... | reverse complement strand
ATACCAGGTCAGAACCGAGAGCGCAGCACCGAGAGTCGAGTTGTAGACGACTGTTCCGTTCTCTGCCACGGAGAACGCGCCCCAGTAGGTAGCCGGCTGGAAACCGACTTGATCGGCGACGACTTGCGGCTCGCCCGGTGTTGTTCCCTTGGAAATGTCTACAGGAGTCGCGCGCAACGATCTCTTTTCATCCACATAAAATAAGTAGCCGTTTGCATATCCCGGGTTCGAACGGGTTGAGAGGAGCAATCTCTTTTCCTTGCCAGACAGTGAACTGAGGTACACGCCGCTCGTGCGGTCATCGCTCGCGTTCGTGAAAGCCCCCGAAAAGAACAGGAAGTGGTCGCCGTCCGGTAGAAAAATGGGCCAGCGGTGAGAATCCTCTTTTGTGGCGACGAAAATCTTGTCTGTGAGCGGGGCAGCATTGCTACCGTCCGCGTTTACTTTCCATAGCCACGCGCTCGCCTGGGGCGCGTAGACGATGACGCCGCGGCGTCCCCAACTCCCACCCCGCCCGGATGTCGCACTGGCAAGGACTTGCGGCACTCCTCCGGAGGCTGCGACCTTTTTCAGTTTGCCCTCGGCGAAAAACGCCACGTAAGCATCGTCGGGCGACCAAAATGGATAACTCGCACCCTCGGTGCCTGCCAGGACGGCCGCACCCGACGACCCGATGCGCTGCACGCTCAGCATACTGGCACCGGAGGCTTCATTCGGGGACACGAACGCCAGCAGGCGGCCGTCAGGCGAGAGTGCCAGATGGCTGGCTTCTTCCTGGATGGGGATTTGAAACTCGAGTCGTTCCACCGGGGGCTGTTGTGGCCTGAACAGGAATACAAATACAGCCAGCCCCACGAGCGCCAACACCCCGGCGGCGAGAAGGATGCCCGCGACGTTGCGCTGCGCCCAGGATCTTTTGACTCCCAATTTCGCAACATCCGAAGTCCCACTCGATTCCCGAATCCAGTCGAGATCTAGCTTCAGATCATGTGCATTCTGAAAGCGGCCCTCGGGGTCCTTCGCAAGGCAGGTTTTGACTAGACGGTCTAGCGCTCGAGGAGCCAGCGGTTGATGTTCGAGGAGAGGGCGGGGCTCCTGCGCCAGGATCGCGGCGATGAGGCTCGTTTGACTCTTGCCCTCAAACGCCCTCTTACCCGTCGCCATTTCGTACACGACGGCGCCAAACGCAAAAATGTCCGCCCGTGCATCAACTTCTCCGCCTTCCACTTGCTCCGGGGCCATGTACTGCAATGTGCCGAGAATTGTCCCTTGGACTGTCAAGGGATCTTTGGCCGTAGGGAGCTGTGAAAAGGAAATGGCTGGAGCCGCATCTTGCCGCAGTTTGGCGAGACCAAAGTCGAGCAGCTTCGTGCCGGACTTCGTCAGCATGATATTGCCTGGCTTTAGATCGCGGTGTGTCACGCCTTTGCGGTGCGCCTTGTCGAGGGCATCGGCAATCTCGATGGCGTACTGCAAGACCTGGTCCAGCGGCAGCGGGCCTTTTTGCAGCCGTTGCGCCAGAGTTTCGCCTTCCAGATATTCCAGCACTAGGAAGTCAATTCCATCCTGGTGGCCGATGTCGTACAGGGTGCAAATGTGCGGATGATTCAGGCTGGCAATCGTTCGGGCTTCGCGCTCGAAGCGCTCGCGCAGCTCGGGCTGGTCGGCCAAGTGCGCCGGCAAGACTTTAATCGCGACAATGCGGTCCAACCGGGTATCGCGAGCGCGGTACACCTCGCCCATCCCGCCCGCACCGATCGCGGAGAGGATTTCGTAGGGGCCCAGCCGTTGGCTTGGGGAAAGCGCCATTGTCTCTCCAACTGATTTCGGACGGAGTATAACGCAGGAAGCAAATGGAAGGCGGTCTTCTTAGCTGTGGGTCAGTGGTCTGACGAGGACTTCACACCGACAGTCCGGTCGGGGTCATCGCCCGGGCGGCCAGCAACGCGATCGTACACGGTGACCGATGAGGTCGAGCCGAGCGCTTCGTTGTAGAAGGTGGGCACGCCGATCGCGGTCTTCAGCTCTTCGTTGAACTGCCGCAAGCGGAGAAGCTGATCGGCATTGGCCGGGGACTTCTCCCCGTCGTCGGTGAGGAGGAATTTTTGGTATCCGGCATCCCACAAGCGCGTAAATTGTCCGTCCAGCAGGATGGTGGGCAGGACCGTCATCTGGTAGCGCTCGTCTTGCGTGCGCCGGAACTCTGCGCCGCAGCCGTACTTTTCTACTCGCATCACGCCGCCCGTGCTGTTGACCAAGAACCCGGCTCCGGGCAACGCGTCGAGCACCTTCGGTTCGAATCGGTCCTTAACGTTCCACATGGAACATCAGCATAAGGAGCGCGGTGGGCTCCTGTAAAGGCAAAAGTCGAGCGGTCAGACATTATGTGTGATCGGAAGGAAATTTCGAAGCATGAGAGCGAACCTCGGGATCATGAGGCGCAATTTCTCCGGCCTCTGGTGTGCAGGTCAACTTCAACGTGCTGAACCGGGCCGAAACCGCTTTCGCTGTGTTAAATTAGGTTGGTAGATTGGAACTCGCCCCGCGTTTCCAGGCCATCGCCCCATTGCCTCGTGGGAAGCATTTCGGCGGGCTGCTCGAAGCGGCGCGCGGGATTGCCTGGGGGAATTGCAGGACGCATGCATACAGCGAAGACATCGCTTCGAACCGAGTCCCCGGGAAGCGCCACGGTTATCGGGCGCGGCCTGCTGGACTGCATCGGCAACACGCCGCTGCTGCGCCTGGAACGCATCGGGAAAAATTTCCCGAACGCCGAATTTTACGCGAAGGCGGAGTGGCTAAACCCGGGTGGCTCGGTAAAAGATCGTCCGGCCCTGGAAATGATTCGCGACGCGGAGCGGACTGGCCGGCTGCGGCCCGGGCAGACCATCCTGGACGCGACCAGCGGCAACACCGGCATTGCCTACGCCATGATTGCCGCAGCTTGCGGGTATCGCGTGAAGCTTTGCCTTCCTGCAAGCGCCAGCGAAGAGCGGAAGCGCATCCTGGTGGCCTTCGGCGCGGAGTTGGTGATCACGCCGGGGGATGAAGGCTCCGATGGAGCCATCACTCGCGCCCGCGGAATCTACGCGGCGGAGCCCGGCCGCTATTTTTATCCCGATCAATACAGCAACCCGGGGAACTGGCGCGCCCACTACAACACGACGGCGATGGAAATCTGGGAGCAGACCGCGCAGCGCGTGACTCACTTCGTTGCCGGGCTCGGGACGAGCGGCACTTTCGTCGGCACCACCCGCCGCTTGAAAGAATTGAATCCGGCGATCCGCTGCATCAGCCTCCAGCCGGATGCGTCGTTTCATGGCCTCGAAGGTTGGAAGCACATGCCGTCCGCCATTGTCCCCGCGATCTACGACCCGTCGCTGGCCGACGCCAACCTCACTGTGGGGACCGAAGACGCGTACCGCATGGTCAAGCGCGCCGCGCGGGAAGAAGGATTGCTACTCAGCCCCAGCGCCGCAGCGGCGCTGGAAGGCTGCTTCCAGGTAGCCGCGTCCCTGAAACCTGGTGAGCATGCCGTGATGGTCACGATCTTCCCGGACTCCGGGGCAAAATATTTGAGCGAGCGTTTCTGGGACGAAGCGTAGCGCCCGCGCGGAGAAAATTTTTCAAGATGCTGCTGTTGGCGAAACATCTGGAACAAGAAATCCGCGACCACGGGACGCGGGATTATCCGCACGAATGCTGTGGCGCAATGCTGGGGACCGATACGGGCGCGGGACGCAAGGTGCGCTCGCTTTTTCCGCTTGTGAACCGGCGGGATGATTCGCCGCGCAACCGGTTTTCGATCACGCCGGAAGATTTCCGCGCCGCGGAACGCGCCGCCGCCGAGCGCGGCTTGGACCTAATAGGGTGGTATCATTCGCATCCTGACCACCCGGCGCGGCCCAGCGAGTTCGATCGCGAGCACGCTTGGCCGTGGTACAGCTACGTGATTGTCAGCGTGGCTGCGGGAGCGCCGCAGGAACTGACCTCCTGGCTTTTGCAGGATGACCGCTCAAGATTTGAGCAGGAGGAAGTTGTCCCCGTACAGGCGGCGAGCCCGGCAACTTAGGGCGGCTCGACGTGGGGCGATTGTGTTTGTTTCCAGAAGTTTTTTATTTTGTTGCACTTTGCAGACTTGGGCTGGGCCCCGGCCCGCCAGGCGTAGGCTTCGGGCTGGAACCTGATCCCGCGCTATTGCATCCGATACAGCGTTCAACGAGGGGGGAGACCACCGCATGGCTGTCAAGGTCATGATACCCACACCGCTGCGACAGTTCACGGGCAAGCAGCCGAGCATCGAATGTAACCCGGGCACCGTTGGCGAAGCCCTTGGCGCCCTGACCTCCAGTTATGGGGAGTTGCGGAAGCATCTCTACACCGATGACGGCAAAATTCGGAGCTTTGTGAACGTGTATCTAAATGATGAAGATATACGCTTCCTCGAAAAAGAAAATACGCGAACCAAGGATGGCGACACGATCAGCATCGTGCCTTCCATCGCCGGGGGTTCGCGGGAGTAGGGGGTAAAAGCCATGGCGATTCGGACCGACGCGCTGCCCAAACAAGAAGTAAAGCTCTCCAAGGAAGAGATTCTGCGCTACAGCAGACATCTCATCATGCCTGAGGTGGGCCTCGACGGGCAGTTGAAGCTGAAGCAGGCAAGAGTGCTGATGATCGGGACCGGCGGCCTGGGCGCGCCGCTGGGGTTGTATTTGGCGGCGGCCGGCGTGGGCCATCTGGGACTTGTAGATTTCGACGTCGTCGATTTCACAAACCTGCAACGCCAGGTGACGTTTTCCACCAGCGATGTGGGCAAACCCAAGACCGAAGCGGCCAAGGCGCGGCTTTCGGCGCTCAACCCGGCCATCGAGATTGAGGCGTTCGAAACGCGATTGACCAGTGAGAACGCGCTCGATTTGTTCCGCGATTCGACATCATCGTGGACGGCACGGACAATTTTCCCACGCGATATCTGGTGAATGACGCATGCGTGCTGCTCGGCAAGCCCAACGTGTACGGCTCCATTTTCCGTTTTGAGGGGCAAGCGACTGTATTCGGGTATCCCGGCGGGCCTTGTTACCGCTGTTTGTATCCCGAACCTCCTCCGCCGGGACTGGTGCCATCGTGCGCCGAAGGCGGTGTGCTCGGCGTGCTGCCCGGCATTGTGGGCGCAATTCAGGCCATGGAGACCATCAAGCTGATTCTAGGCACCGGCGAGCCGCTCGTCGGGCGCTTGCTGCTGTTCGATGCTCTGAGCATGCGTTTCCGCGAGCTCAAGCTGCACAAGAATCCGGCGTGCCCGGTCTGCGGCCCGAATCGCACCATCACCAAGCTGATTGATTACGAAGAATTCTGCGGGATTCGTGGTGAGGAGGCTCCCGCTGTGACCAATGGGATTCCAGAAATCACGGCGCGCGAAGTGAAGGCGCGCCAGGACCATGGTGAAGACCTGTTCATTCTCGACGTGCGCGAGCCGCATGAGTATCAGATCTGCAATCTCAAGGGAAAACTGATCCCGCTCGGAGAACTTCCGCGGCGTGTTCACGAGCTGGACAGCTCGCGCGAGATGGTGGTTCATTGCCGCAGCGGCAAGCGCTCGGCCGAGGCCATCCAGTTCCTGCAGAAGGCTGGGTTCAAGAAGCTTTGGAATTTGAAGGGCGGCGTGCTGGCGTGGGCCGACGAAGTCGATCCGTCCATGCCAAAATATTGATCGAATTGTGGAGGAAGAATGTCCCCGGCTAAAATCTGCGTTCGGAACGACGGTCCGCTGCGCGTCGAAGGTGAGTTTGAGTTGGTTGATGCGGAGGGGCAGCCCTACGGACTAAGTGGCCGCACGAATATTGCCCTGTGTCGCTGCGGACACTCAGCAAATAAGCCCTTCTGCGACGGTTCCCACAAGTCCTCCGGGTTTCAGGACGCCCAGAAGGCGTGCGAGTTGCCCCCGCCAAAAGCTTGAGCTCAGGCCTAACTCCTGCCCTATCATTGAGGAGCGAACCCATCGGCCCCAAGCCTCCCTCTCTGTGAGTTGTCAGATACGACACGGTCATGCGACGGATTGGGAAGTGCGAGTAAGGACTGGTCACATTCTTACACTGCTTCCTGGAATATGCTACCCAGTCTTGGTGCTAAATAGAATTTTCCCTGCCCGCAATCACCCTGCCATCAATTAGATAGAAGCAGTCTTCCCATCTGCGCGAAAAGGCGATGAACTTGCAGCGTTTTAACGCGTTATTGGTAAATGGCTGTTTTGGGTCTGTTCGTCGGGGGAGGAATGCATCAACCCAGTCAAATCGGCGAGTGGATCAAGCGCGCCCGCTGGGTGTTTGGGACGGCGGGAATCGCCGGACTTCTTGCACTTGGCAGCTCGCTGCGCCATCTGCCGTTCTCCGCTGAGCCCGCTCTGTACTCCTACTTGCAAATCGTAGGGAGCCTGTTGTGCTTCACCTATGCCGCCAACGCCGTGGTGCGTTTCCGGGGAACTCATGACCGTCGCACCTTGATTTTGGCGTTTGGATTTGTGCTTTCAGGCATGATCGAGACAGTCGCGACCTTCAACTTTTACGACGTGCTGGCCTCGGGCGCCACGGAACAATTGCATGTGCCTCTGGCGTGGATGGTGAGCCGTACGCTGCTTGCCTTGGTGATGATCTCCGCCCTGCTGGTGGAACGCCGGGTACCGAACTCCCGCGATCCCGGCCGCGAGATTGCCGTCGCGATGATCGTCGTGGTGATTGTCGCCTACATGACGAGCGTGGCGTATCTGGGTGCGCCCTCGGAACCCGCCATGCATCCCTCCTGGCTGATCTCCAGGCCTTGGGACTTGATTCCGGGGGTGTTATTCACGGCCGCGGCGATCGGCTTTGGGAGAAGGCTGCGCAGCGGCGCTACTCCGTTTGACCGCACCCTGTGTGCAGCGGTGTGGATGAACGTCGCCTGCCATGTCATCGCCAGCCAGTCGGCGAGTTTGCTAGATACGCCGTTCACGCTGGCGCAGGTTATCAAGGTAATGAGCTACGCCTTGGTGCTGGGCGGCGCGTTGCTGGACAACGCCCGGCTTTTCGACCAGGTGCGCCAGCTCGCCGTAACCGATCCGCTCACCGGATTGGCGAACTACCGCACGCTCATCAACGTGATCGAAACCGAAGTCCAGCGCTCCCGCCGTACGGCACGCCCCTTCGCCATCCTGCTCTTTGATTTGGATGGCCTGAAGGGGATCAATGACCACTACGGCCACCTGGTCGGCAGCCGCGCGATCTGCCGTCTGGCCAATGTGCTGCGAATGCACTCGCGCGGTATGGATACTGCGGCGCGGTACGGAGGAGATGAGTTCGCTCTCGTTTTGCCCGAAGCAGGCGCGGAGGCTGCCGCTGCGGTCAGTGGGCGCATCTGCGAGCGCCTGGCCAAGGACGGTGAGGCTCCGCAAATTGCGGTCAGCGCCGGCGCGGCGGTTTTTCCGCGAGACGGGGAAACCCTCGATGCTTTGTTCAATGCCGCGGACCGGGCGTTGTACCGCATGAAGGGGCGCGAGGAACGCATCCACACGCTGGCCCGGATAGCGGCCTGCCTCTGAAAATTACGCTGAGGATGAGGGATGCCGAGAACCTTTTCAGTCGAGCGTACCGAAGAACGAATTCCGATGACCGTGGCGATTCATCTTGCTGGGCGCGGGAAGATGCCGGGTGTGGAGACAACGTTCACCGAGAACGTCAGCTCCCACGGCGCCCGCGTTTCGACCGTGCGTCTCTGGCGGATCAACGAAGTGCTGGAGGTCGCATCGCTGCCCGGAGATTTCCACGCGTTCGCCCGCGTGGCGTATTGCGAGACACAACCGGGGGGCTTTGTCATCGGGCTTGAGTTCCTAGAGCCGTCCGGCCGGTGGGTAGTCGGCACCCCGGCCGTCTCAGGGAAACCGCTGCAAGGATAGGAGGGACACGCGAAGGCAAAATAAAACTGGCGCAACATATTGTTTGTAAACCAGAGCGCCGGGCAGCCCGCGGGAACGGGAGGCTCGGCGCTCTGGCTTTTTCAGGGCTCCCCGTTATTTGCTGCTGGTGATCTTCTTCGCTGCGCGGTGAGTTGCTCGTAAAGTTGAAACGTAGCGTTGACCATGTGGCCCTCGGAAAATTTTCCCAGGATGGTCTCACGCGCGGCCCGTGCCAAACGTCCTGCTTCGTCTGGGTTGGAGAGCAGGCGAGCGATCGCCACTGCCATTTCCCAGGCATCAAGCTCTTTCACCAAAAGGCCATTCTTGCCGTCCTCCACAATTTCCGGAATGCCCCCTCGCGCCACGGCCACAACGGGAAGCCCGTGGGCCATCGCCAACAGAAGCGCGCTCCCCAAAGGCTCCTCGTGGGAAGGAAAAAGGAATAGATCTGCGGCGGGGAACACGCGTTCGGTTTCGTGCACGAAGCCCAAAAAGCGGACGCCGTCACCGATGTCCTGGGCGCGCACGAGTTCTTGCAACCTAGCTCTCTCTGGTCCTTCTCCCACTAGGAGCAACACGCACGCGGGAAACTGCTCGCGGATTCGTGCAAACGCCTGGAGCAAGAGTTGCTGTCCCTTCTCCGGTACCAAAGCGGCCAAATTCAGAAGACACACGGCCTCTGGGGGTACTGCGAGTTGTTCGCGCGCGGTTCTGCGTTCCGCTTCCGATCGCGAGCGAGGGATTTCGACGCCGTCGTAGATCACTTGGACGCGGTTTGGAGGCATGCCGCTCGAGATCACGGATTGCCGCACAAATTCTGATACCGCAACAATGCGTGCGGCAGCTCGGTATCGGGCCAGGGAGAGCAGATTTGACGCGAGCGGCAGCGCGATGCGCCGCGCAGCGACCAGCGGCACAACATGGTGAGCGCCTGCCGCCCATGCGGAGGTCAGCGCATGGGGCTCATTGGCGTGAACCAAGTCCACTCGCCGCCCCCGCACGAGCCGGCGGATTCTCCAGGTGGCTTCCAACCGGCGGCCGTCAACGGCGTGCACTGAGATGCCTGCCTCGCCCGCGCATTTCGCCAAGTGGGAATCGCGGATCGTCATCAATTCGGGCGCGTGCCCGCGCGAAAGCAGGCCTTTGAGCAGGAGCAGCGCCTGATGTTGGCCTCCGCGATACTCTCTTCCGAGGTCCACGACCAGCGGGCGCACGCTCAAGCCTCGCCGGGGTTCGGCCAAGGGCGCCGCGTCAGCTTCTCCCCTGCCCGCAGCCGGCCGAGCTTCCGGAATTTCAAGTAAATATATTTTGCGGAGAGGCAGGCAATCAGCAGCCCGCGGCGGCCGTCTAGGACGCCCATTTGGAGAACGAGCCGTTGGAGAAATGTCCAAGGCGGAGCAAAAACCATGGCCACCCGCCAGTTCTTGCGGCCCTGCGCGAACATCTCTTCCGCGGCCATGGTGGAAAGAAAATCTAACTTCGCTTCGTGCTCGGCGATGGACCGGACGGTGTAGTGCAGTAAGTGACCCTTCAAGTGTCCCACAGGACCGTCGAGCTTCACTCCCTCATGCACCACGCTGACGAATTGGCCCTGGTCGCGGCGATACAGGCGGATTTTGTGATCGGGATACCAGCCCGAGTGGCGAATCCACCCGCCCAAGTAGTTAGTCAACAAGGGGAAATCGTATCCGGCTTTGGCCGGCGTCTGCTTTTTCCAGGCAAGAATGGAAGCCCGCAATTCCGGGCTCAACTCTTCGTCGCAGTCGATCGAGAGCAGCCAATCATGGGAAGCAAAGGAAGCCGCATAATTTTTTTGCTCGGCGAGGCTTTCGAGCTTATGCGTGTAGACACGGGCGTGAAATTCGCGCGCAATGTCGCAGGTGCGATCGGTCGAGCCAGAGTCCACCAGAATGACCTCATCCGCCACCCCTTGGAGCGAGGCGAGCGCGCGCGGCAGGTCAAGCTCTTCGTTGTACGCGATGAGAATTGCCGTCAGCGCAGGCATGGGAATCCAACGCGATACGGTAACACGAAATGTGGAATCAGCAAGGCAGGCTCAGTGCAGCGCAGCGATTCCGCAACGAGGTGGTTGGGTGAGACTTGGGTTGCTCAAGCGCAGCCGATGCCGCCACGCCCCTACGGGAATCCAAGGCTTCTGCCAAAGATCAAATGCTCGACTTAATCGTTGCAACATGTACAAAGGGGAGAGGGTTGTGAACGCACCCAGCGAACGAAATGCCTCTGACAATCGGTTCTCCAATTGTTCAATCGAATGGCACCTCATTGGTGAAAAAAGAGAATCTGGGTCCCCGGTCCGTACGAATTACGAGCTCTTAGGTTTGAGTTCTGCGTCAGCTTCCGCAAGCAGAAGTCTCGCTCAACGTGACTTACGGATTTCCTTTTATTGTTCGAATTGGGTTCCTCACAACTTTTCGCACGGTCTAAACAAAATAACCAACTCCACTTCCGCTCAGATAACGTCCTGGCGTCGAAAGGAAATCCTTTCGGCGCGCCCCGAGAGATTCGAACCCCTAACCTTCTGATTCGTCGATGGAAGAATTAATCGTGTAAGTTATGTCTTGTCTTTCCTCTGCAAATTCTCATAGCGCGGGAAACGGGGCCTTATCGGTAGGTTTTGTTCCCAAGTGTTCCCACGTTTTGACCTTCTGGTTGACCTTCCAACAGGATACGCACTGAGGGCGATGGCGAAGCCATCGGGATCTCTCACTACCCGCATAGTTGCTAAGAGGGGGTGTTAATTTTCGACAGGTGCATTGCTTTTGAGGGACTGCTCGAATCGTTTCCCAAATTCAGCCGAATTAGGGTCAACGACTTCAAAATCTGGAAACACAGCCAGCTTGATTGCCCTACAAGAAATACTTACGCTAAATCATTCTACGGCGTTATTGTTGTACCCGGCCATGGATTGCCCACATTGCAAAACTCGGAATCCGATTGGGGCGGTAGACTGTTCGAATTGCCGCGCCCCGCTCGGCGGAAACGCGGCAACGCTCGTCGGGGTATTGACTCCCCCAGCGGGGAGCAGTGGGGGCGCGCTCGATCGGCAGGCGCGAACTCCTTCCCGCGATGCCGGGGAAACTACCGTCGATGGATCCCCACCTTCTTCAATGGCAATCCCAACGGCCTGGTCGGTTCCCACGTCTGGGCAAGGCAACGCGGGTGGGGTATTCATCTCGCGTGCCTCGTTGGCTCCTGGGTCGATGCTCGGCAACCGCTACGAAATCGTCGAAATTCTTGGCGAAGGTGGCATGGGTGCTGTTTACAAGGCCCGGGACCGCGAGCTCGACCGTATGGTGGCAATCAAGGTCATCCGTCCTGAACTAGCCGGGCAGCCTGAAATTCTTCAGCGCTTCAAGCAGGAACTGATCCTTTCGCGCAAGGTCACCCACCGTAATGTCATCCGGATTTTCGATCTTGGGGAAGCAGACGGCATCAAATTCATCACTATGGAATACGTGGAGGGCCGTGACCTCCACTCTCTTCTGTCCGATGGCCCGCAGTTCACGCTCGAAGAAAAGGTCAAGATCGTCTACCAAATCTGCCGAGCCCTGGAGGCGGCACACGCCGAAGGCGTTGTACACCGCGACCTGAAACCGCACAACATTATGGTCGAGGCGAAGGGCCGGGTTGTGGTGATGGACTTTGGCATCGCCCATTCCATGGAACGCGCGGGA
>Ga0307471_100001970_pt1 | contig 11622 bp, 10 predicted proteins | sample atmos_gasesAM3C__2_FD_204566 | JGI IMG/M metagenome (GOLD analysis project Ga0307471, IMG submission 204566) | Hardwood forest soil microbial communities from Morgan-Monroe State Forest, Indiana, United States - atmos_gasesAM3C_515 | ecosystem: Environmental > Terrestrial > Soil > Temperate... | reverse complement strand
GGCGCCTTTCCCTACACGGTTGTCTTCTCGCCGTCGTGGCTCTATAAGAGTCACCCGGAGACCGGATCCGACTTTGCGAGCCAGCGCCGGCTGCTCGACAAACTCGGCATCCGCAATCGCATGGCCGAGTCGGGCGAAAGCGATTCGGTCGAGGACAACGCGGCCGCGATCATCCGGACGCTGCGCGAGACAGGCTGCGATGGCGGGCCTGTGGTCCTGGTCAGCGACAGCAAGTCGGGCGCGGAAGCGGTCAAGGCCCTCGCCGGCTTGACGCCGGAGGAAGCCGCCTGCGTCGTGGCGTGGATCAACATCGCCGGCGCGCTGCGCGGCACACCGCTCGCCGACTCGGGGCTACGCATACCTGTGAAGTGGATCGCTCGAGGAATCTTCTGGCTAAGCGGCTGGAGCTGGGACGGAGTTGAGTCGCTGGAGACGACGCACAGCCGGCGGCGTCTCGAGACGTTACGGCTGGCCGAGACGATCACGGTACTCAACATCGTCGCGGTACCCGTCTCGGGCAGCGTAGGCTATCAGGTCCTTTGGGGCTATCACGTGCTTACGTCCCACGGCCCCAATGACGGCGTCGTGCTCCTGGCCGACACGGTATGGCCAGGTGGCATCAACATCGTCGGCCTCGGCGCAGACCACCTCCTCGGCCGCTGGCGGGACGACGCCTACATCCTCGCCATGCTCCGCACCCTCGACGCCACCATCCGCAGCGGCGGCCCCAAATAAGAACGCACAGTCACGGGACCTCCCAGCTGCGCGGGTTCGCGCTCGCCCTCATCCTCGCGGACGGCGACGTGCGGCGCCGCACGCTCTTCGGCGCGAGCGCCGGAGAGCCAGTCGGGCTGATCAGCGTCGAGGGCGAGGTCTAACGCGGAAGTAGCGGTCGGGCCTGCGCGGCGCCGTCTTGACACCACCAGGCGCTTGAGGCCGCGTTCGATGTAACTGCGTCGAGCAGTCGCGGCCAACTCCTGCGATCTGCCGTCGTCTGTTAGACTCCCGCCAGCCATCCCAAACCGAGGTGCCCCATGCGGCGAATCGGGCTCGCAGTCGTGTTCGCGGGAAGCCTCTTGCTGTCAGTGCTCAGCGCGCAAGCGCAGCAAGCGACAAAGATGTATCGAATCGTCGTCCTCGCCAACGAATCGTCGTCAGCAATCGACGGGCTACGCCACGGACTCCGCGACCTCGGGTACCTAGAAGGCCGCGACTTCAAGTTGGACTATGCGTGGGCGGGAACGAACTCTGAGCGCTTCCCCGCACTCGCCGCTGATGTCGTTCGCCAGAACCCGGACTTTATCGTGACCTGGGGAACTCCGGCGGCGCTGGCCGCCAAGAATGCAACCACGACGATCCCGATTGTGATGGGCGCGATCGGCGACGCCATCAGGACTGGCGTTGTCACGAGTCTCGCCCGCCCTGGTGGCAATATCACCGGGCTATCGTCTCTCGCCGTCGAGCTCGAAGCTAGGCGCTTAGAACTGCTCAAGTCTCTCGCTCCCCAGATCTCACGGGTGGCAGTTCTTTGGAACGCAGACAACCCGTCCTTGAAGGTTTCCTCCCAGACCACGATCGCGGCGGCTCAAAAGCTGGAGGTGAAGCTCTCGTTCGTATCTACGACCGAGGAACCAACCTTAGAGGCAGTCTTGGGTCGCATCGGTCGCCAGCGTCCCGAGGGCCTCCTCGTCATGGCCGAGCCGTCGCTAATCGCTCAGGGCCATAAGATCACTGCTTTTGCGGCAAAGACCCGACTGCCAGCAGTGTACGCCTACCCCGAACACGCCAAAGCAGGTGGTCTCCTGATCTATGCGACGAGCTACTACGACCTCTTTCGGCGCGCCGCGACATATGTGGATCGCATTCTGAAAGGCGCCAAGCCCGGCGACCTCCCGATCGAGCAGCCCACCAAATTCGAGCTGGCCATCAACCTCAAGACCGCCAAGGCCCTCGGCTTGACGATCCCACAGTCGCTGCTGCTGCGGGCGGACCAGGTTATCGAGTGATGAGCCGGCGCACGTTCCTTCGCGGGCTCACGCTGGGGACGATGGGCACACCGCGCGCTGGAGAAGCACAGGAGATCTCGAAGTCCGCGCGAGTCGGCGTACTCCTTCCTGGCATCCCTTCGGCCGCCGTGCCCGCCGCCACGGCGGCTGACAGGCCCCGACTTCAAGGAGTAAGCTAGGCTCCTCACCATGAGCGCCAGAAGAAGAGCGGAGTCCCTCAGAAGGCGGGATTGAGCCGGGACGATGATCGAAATGTCGCCGCCGCTACTCAGCCCTCGGCGACCATCGGTCCCCCGCGTCGCGGCGACCGCCCTGCTGGTGGCGATCGCATACTATGTCGGCGCACACGTCGGTTTCATCCTTCGATTACCGGCGTCAACCCTATCGCTCCTCTGGCCGCCTGCCGCAATCTTGACCGCTACGCTCATGCTCGCGCCAGTGCGGCGCTGGTGGATCTACCTGCTGGCGGCCTTCCCCGCCCATCTGGTAGCGGAGCTCGGGGGCTCCTGGCCGCTCTCGCTCGTCCTGGCGCTGTTCGCAACCCTTTGCATCGAGGCCCTCACGGCCGCTGTCTTCGTACGCCAAGTCAGCGATGCGCCCGCGCGCTTCGACACGCTGCGCCGGGTGGCGGTTTTCATCGGCGGCGCCGTGCTGGTCGCTCCCGCTTTGTCCTCATTTCCGGCCGCGGCCGCGGTATCGGGGCTGCTGCACGAACCGTACTGGCTCGTCTGGGGGACCAGATTTTTCTCCAACGCCCTGACGGAGCTCGCGTTCGTGCCGGCCATCGTGACGGTCGTCACGATGCATTCGCGCTGGGGACGGAGCATCCCCTTTCGCCGGTACATCGAAGCGGCGCTCCTGGCCCTTGCGACCTTGACCGTCAGCTTTCTTGTCATGACCGGGTCCATCAACGGTCCGGGCGTCATTCCGGGCGCGCCCTACACACCGCTGGCGCTTCTCCTCCCGTTCATCCTGTGGGCGGCCGTGCGCTTCGGGTCGGGTGGCGCCAGTCTGGTTCTGCTGAATACGCTGCTGCTGGCGATCGTTTTGATTACCCACGGACGCGGGCTGGCCACGACGCTGCCGCCGGCCGAAGGCCTGACCCTTCAAATACTCCTGGGCGTCGCCGCGATTCCGCTCACGTGCCTGGCGGCCGTCTTCGACGAGCGGAGGAGATCGAACGAGGCCTTGGCGGATCGGCTACGCTTCGAAGAGCTTCTGGTCCGCCTCTCCAGCATGTTCGTTCACCTGCCGAGCCACGAGGTTGAGACCGCCTTCGAGACCGCGCTGCGTCAGCTCGGACAGTTCCTCGGGCTCGACCGAGTCACGCTCTATCGTCTCTCCCGAGACCCCGGGGAGTTCGTGGCCGCCTACACGTGGAGCGGTCCCGGGGTGGGGCCGGCGCCGCGCGTTTACGCGAGCCGAGACTTTCCCTGGATCACCTCGCAGATCCTCCGCGAGCAGACCATCGGCTTTTCCCGCGCGGACGAGCTTCCGCCGGAAGCGATGCGCGACGCCGAGACGTTCCGCCGGCGGGGAGTTCGTTCGAACCTCGCCATTCCGATGGTGGCCGGCGGTCGCGTTCTCGGTAGTCTCGCCTTCGTGACGCTCACGGTCGAGCGGGCCTGGACGAACGAACTGGTACAGCGCCTGGGGCTCGTCGGGGAGATTTTTGCGAACGCCCTCGCGCAGAAGGAGGCGGAGGACGCCGTGCGCGGGAGCGAGCTGATGAAGTCAGCTATCCTCGCCTCCCTCAGCAGTAACGTCGCCGTGCTGGATCGTCAGGGCAGGATCGCCACCGTCAATGACAGCTGGATGCGCTTCGCCGGTGAAAATGGTGGGACGTCGGAGGCCGCCGTGGGCGCGAGCTATCTCGACGTGTGCCGACGTGCCGCCAGTGAGGGGGCGCCCTATGCCGGCGAGGTGCTCGTCGGGATCGAGGCGGTGCTGGACGGGTCCAGAGAAAGCTTCGCGCTCGAGTATCCCAGTCGCATGTCGAGCGACGAGCGATGGTTCGCGGTTTCCGTGGTACCGCTGAACGTGTGGGAGGGTGGTGCCGTCGTTTCGCATACCGACATCACCGAGCGCAAGCGTGCGGAGCTGGAAGCGCTGCGGAGCCGTCAGGAGCTGGCGCACTTCACGCGCGTCTCGACGATCGGCGAGCTGACCGCCTCGCTGGCTCACGAGCTGAGCCAACCGCTAACCGGGATTCTCGCCAACGCCCAGGCCGCCCTCCGCTTCCTGCAGGCGACGCCGCCCGATCTCCTTGAGCTCCGGAGCATCCTGTCCGATATCGTCGACGACGACAAGCGCGCCGGGGAAGTCATCCGGCGCTTGCGCACGCTGCTTCGGAAGGAGGCAGTCCAGTTCAGGGTTCTCGATCTCAACTCGTTGATCCGAGACGTGGTGAAGCTCCTCAGCAGCGATGCGATCATTCGCAACATTTCGGTCAAGCTGGATCTCGACCCGGGGCCAGCGCTAGTGAGCGGGGACGCCGTTCAGCTGCAGCAGGTCGTCCTGAATCTGCTGCTCAATGCCATGGAGGCGATGGCCGAATGCGTCGAGGACCGGCGGTTCATCACAGTGCGGAGCCGGATCACCGAAGACGCTGCTGTACACGTGTCCGTGCAAGACGCTGGCCCGGGGTTCCGCCAGGGCACGCACCACTTGGTCTTCGAGCCGTTCTACACCACAAAGCCCTCGGGGATGGGAATGGGCCTGGCGGTCTCGAAGACCATCATCGAGGCTCACGGCGGACTCATCTGGGCCGTGGACAATAATCCGCTCGTAGGAGCAACCCTCCACTTCTCGCTTCCGGCCGCCGACAAGAGCTCGGCGTGACCGGGCCCATTGCCTCTACAACCGGGATGGAGCACTCGCCGACGAGCGCGACGGGCACCGGGACTGAGCTATTCCGTTATGTCTTCCTTCCCGACACCGGTGGCTGTTGGTCCCAAGTCGTCACACTTCGCCGCGACGCGACTGTTGCGAGTGCGCCGACGTCGCGCCCGGAGCGAGTGCGATACCGGGCGCTCCGCGGCGGCGCTTACTTCTTCTTGCTCAGGGCAACGTTCCACGCGGGAAAGCCGCCAGTCATCTGGTTATCGCGTATCTCCAGCGTCATCTGGCCATACGTGAGCTTGTTTCCGTCTACGCGGCCCTTGAATGGTCCTTTCGACGACCGTTCATAGCTGAACTCCCACGTGCCCCAGACCGCGTCACACAGGACGTGCGTGATGTTCAGGTAATAGGTCGCTCGATATCCTCCTTCGCGTGCGTACTTGGCCTCTCCGCCCCACTCCCCGATCAGACTGGCCGGGTCGGGACACGTCGTCTTGACGAGTGAGATCTTTGCCTTGTTTCTGGTCGACTGTCCCTGCATGCGATTGTCGGCAATCACCAGCTCGGTCGCGCCAAACTTCAACCGATTACCATCCAGCGTGCCCTCGAGCTTGAAGGACTGCAGACCTCCCGCGGCGTAATCTCCTTTGCCATAAACCTTGCCCCCCTCCACGCGCTCGATCTTCAGCAAGTACACCTCGGAGCTTTCTTTGCCCTGGTCCGGGGTGATGGTCCAGGTGCCACTCCAATCACCGACGAGCGACTGCGGATCCACGTCCTGTGACCACAACGGAGACGAAACAAACGCAACGGAACTGACGAGGACTACAACCGCGACCAGCGTTCGCGCAGCGCTCAGACGCATCGGTCTCTCCTTGCCCATCCCAGGCATCGCGCAATTTACCGCGCGGCAAGCTAAGCCACAGCCCGGGCGGAGTCAAGGGCGCTGTTGTGTTCCCGGCCGGCTCTCCTACTGCTTCTGCACCACGACCCGGCCATCTCTGACGAACACACGGTAGCGGTTTCCATCCTGGCAAGAGGCGATGTAGTCGTTGTCGCCCTGCTTGGCGGCGCTGACCACTTGCCCGCACGGCTGACCCTGCAGGGCGATGACCGACGTCAGATCCCGGAGGACCGCTGGGTCCTCCTGGGCCGGTGCGGGTCGAGCGACCACAGCCATGATCAACAGCAATGCGGCCAGGATCTGTTTCCGATGCCTCATTCTCTCCTCCAGGCGAACCGCCGCGTCGAGGCCGATCCGAGCGTCTTGAACTTCACCGGATCCGCCAGAAGATTCCACAGCGCTTCCTTTGACGAGAAGACGTCTCGAGCGAGCGGCGCGTCTTTGTCTTGAAGCAGGGAGACGACCTTGAGCACCAGCAGGTCGTAGCTCTCGCGAAGCTTCGCGAGCGTCGCCCCGCCGCGCCCCTCGTGGAATGTGCGGAGGCGCTCCAGCAGATCGTCGACCTGGTTCTTGAGCGACAGCTTGGTGAATACCCCGATCGCGCTGGTGTCGCGCAGTCGCTTCTCGAGCGCGGTCAAGTCGACGATCGCGGCCGGCTGCGGCGAGGGCGGAGGGGCGGCGCTCTGTGCCGGCGGAGGCGGCGCGGCCGGCTTGGGGGCAGGCGATGTGGCCGGCCCGGGTGGAACCGGCGCAGCGGGCCTAGGCGCAGGCGCCGCCGGCGGCCGGGCTTGCGACTGCTCGGCAGGCCTGGACGGTGGCGGTTCGGTCGGCTTCGGCTGCGCCGTCACTGGGGGATCCGCAGGCCCGGGCTTCGCCGGCTCTGCGGGAGCCGAGGCACGCGGAGTCCGTTGCTCTTCGCGTGGCGGCGAGGATTGCGAGCGAGGCGGCTCGGACTTCCCGGTGCACCCGATCGCCTGGACCAGAACGATCAGGATTCCGGCCGCGGGTACCCAGCCTCGTTCCGTCAAATACCTGACCGCTGATGCAACGTGTCTTGACATGAGGACCAATTGAACACATGATCCCGCCGTCCAGTCCCGTATTACAGCCCCCAAAGGAGGAAACGCAGATGAAGATCGCCCTGACCGTCCTCGCCCTGGTTGTTTCGGCTGCTGGTCCCGCGTTCGCCGGTCAATGCCCGGCGCTGCAAGCTCAGCTCGACAAGGCCCTGGGCCAGCGCTACGACGCCGGCGCCGCGAACGCGAAAGTCATGGCGAAGGACGCCATGGCGCTTCATCAGGCGGGCAAGCACGACGAGTCCGTTGCCAAGTACGACGATGCCGCGAAGGCCGCGGGCGTCAAGCTCGAGAAGAAGCAGTAACGCTTCGCTCGCAGAACTGAGTCACGCTTCAAGGGAGAGCGCCGGACTGCGTCCGATTCGCGGTCCGGCGCTCTTCGATCGTCGGCCCGAGGGCCTGTTCAATGGCGGAGAGGCCGGGATTCGAACCCGGGACAGAGGTTTTGCCCCTGTAACCGCTTAGCAGGCGGCTGCCTTCGGCCGACTCGGCCACCTCTCCAAGTAGCAGGGCGCTTCAGTATACACTCCACGCACCTGGCCAGGACCACCCTCCGTCGGACCCGAGGGTATTGATGCCGATCAACACGGAGCCTCGATACGTCGGCCGCGCATGGATCACGCCGGCCGAGCCGGTCGTCGCCGGCGCGACGGGCAGCTGGACGATCACCTACGAAGTCGGGCTGTATGGCTACGACGAGTTCGCCCGGCTGAAGATCGCCTGTCGCTTCGCCTCGGACTGGGCGACGCCCCAGTTCGCCGATCCGGCAGCGGCCAACTATGCGACGGTCAGACTCGAATCGCGCGCCCCGACGACCGTGGCGCATCTGAGCTGGGAGCCGCGCGGTTACATCCGCCCCTGGTTCAAGTGCCTGGTGGTCTCGATCCGCGACGGCTCACTCTATCCGGGCGACCTGGTCCACGTGACCATCGGTGATCAGAGCCGCGGCAGTCGCGGCTCGCGCGCCCAGACATTTCGCGAGCGCGGATGTGAGTGGCGGGTGCTGGTTGACCCCTTCGGCACCGAGCTTTATTCGCCGCTCGTTGGATCGCCCACGCTCGACATCGTCGGCGGCGACTTCCATCGGCTGGTCGTGGTGGCGCCGACCACCGTGCACCCCGGCGAGTCCTTCGAGGCGCTGGTGAAGGCCGAGGACGTCTGGGGTAACCCGTGCGAGCGATTCACAGGGCACGTGGCGCTCGACGCGCGTGGTGCTCCGATCGCCGGCCTACCGGACCGGGTCGCGTTTCGCAGCGGCGAGGTTGCCGTCACCACGATGAGCGCGCTCCGTATCGCCGACGCCGGCGACGAGACGCGCATCGTCGCGACCCACGGGGAGCATCGCGCCGAGTCGAACCTGGTCCGGGCGCTGCGGCCGCGCGAGCCGAAAACCTGGTGGGGCGATCTCCACGGCCAGACGCGCGCCACGGTGGGCACCGGGACCATCGAGGAATACTTCGCCTTCGGGCGCGAGGTCGCGCTGCTCGACATGATGTGCCACCAGGCGAACGATTTTCAGGTGACCGATGACGAGTGGCGCCGGCTGCGCCGCGAGATCGATCGCTTCCACGAAAACGGCCGCTGCGTGATCTTCGTCGGCTACGAGTGGTCGGGGATGACGCCGGGCGGCGGCGATCGCAACGTGATGTTCCGCGGCGACGTCGCCTCGTTGCATCGCTCGTCGCACGCGGAAGTGGACGACATGCGCGATGCCGCCACCGACTGCTTCCCGGTCACCGAGCTGTTCGGCCAGTTCGCGGGCCGCGACGACGTCATGCTGATTCCGCACATCGGCGGTCGCTACGCCGACATCGTCGGCTTCCACGACCCCGCGCTGGAGCCCGTCGTCGAGATCCAGTCGGACTGGGGACGCTTCGAATGGCTTCTCGAGGACGCCATCCGGAACGGCTACAAGGTGGGGTTCGTCGCGAATTCGGACGGCCACAAGGGCCGCCCCGGCGCGAGCCATCCGGGCGCCTCGACGTTCGGCGCGTATGGCGGGCTCACCTGCGTCCTCGCCGAGTCGCTGACGCGCGAGACCGTGTTCGACGCGATCAAGGCACGGCGCTGCTACGCGGTGACCGGCGCCCAGCGAATTCACGTCGAGCTTGCCGTGAACGGCCTGCCGATGGGCGCCACGGGGCGCGCCGAGGGTCCGGTGACGATCGCCGGGCGCGCGGTCGGGACGGGGCCGATCGAGCGCATCGACGTCTTCCGCGGGCTCGAGCATATAAGGATGGTGTCCCCGTACGGTCCGGGTTCGTTCGACGGCTCGAACCGGTATCGGATCGCCTGGGCCGGTTCCCGCGTCCGGGGGCGCGATCGACTCACCACCTGGGACGGCCATGTTGAGCTGTCCGCCGGACGCATCGTCGACGCCGTTGCCTTCGCGATGGAGAATCCGGAAAAGGGAATCCGGGAGCGGACCGACTCGCGCGTCGCCTTCGTTTCGAACACGACCGGCGACGACGACGGCGTCGACGTCACGGTGGACGCGCCGGCCGGCGCCGTCTTCCGATTTCACACGCCGGTCATCCAGCTCGAGGTCAAGTTGGCCGATCTCGCCGACGGGCGAACGCTGACCTTCCCGGCTGGAGGCATCGACCTCAGGGTGTTCCTGCGCCGCTTGCCCGCGCGCGGGCTGACCCGCGAGCTCGCCTTCGATCACACGGACCCTGCGCCCGCACTCGGGCGGTGCCATCCGTACTGGATCCGCGTGACCCAGGAGGACGGCGCGCAGGCCTGGACGAGCCCGGTCTACCTCGACCGCTAGCGTCGTCTACCTTTCCGGAATTGCTGGCCGATTTCCAGAATCGGCCACCCGCTAATTTTCGGATGGCGGGTATTTGTCACCCTGCGCCAAGCAATTTGTCACTGAGAGGGTGACTCGCTGTCTAAGTTCGCGTTTCCTTGTTGAACCTCGCGTGGCACCGCCATTGCTCTTCTCCTCGACGGATGGACTTTTGCCATGCACGACCCACACGTCAGAGCGAACCGATGAACGGAAAATCCCACAGCTTGCGGCGATGTATCTGGAAATCCGAGGCCGGCTACCAGATGGTCGAGCTCCTCGTACTGCTCGCGGTCATGTCGGTGATCATGGCGATCGGCTTTCCGATGTACCTGAGCTACGCCCGCGCCCAGGAGACCGACGGCGCCGCGCGCACGATCGTGGTCGCGCTCAACCACGCGCGGTCGCTCGCGGTGACGCGGGGCACCTCGTACACCGTGACGAGCCAGACGCACCCCAACAACCGGATGCGTTCAAGCTGCGTGGCTGACGCCACCTGGTGCCCGACTCCGATCTATACCGGTCCCGGCACCGACGGATCGGGCTGGAGAACGCTCGAGAACGGGGCGCGCATCACGCTGGGGCCGACGATCACGTTCAACTCGGTCGGCGCGGCCACCGCCAGCGGGGTAATTCGCGTCTCGAACTCGACCGCGACGGGCAGCCTCGACGTCTGCGTGAACCCGTCCGGAAAGATCCGGGTCCAGGCCGTTGGAGCCGCCTGCCCATGAGGAGCATGACGATGAAGCGCATGATCGGGCGGCCGCACAGCGCGGACCGCGGATTCACACTCGTCGAGGTCCTCGTGGCCGCGATGATCCTGGTCGTCGCCCTGGTGGGCATCGCGACCATGTTTCCGCTCGGCTATCGGCAGATCGCCGACGCCGGCCGGACGACCATCGCGGTGACCGCAGCCCGCCACATCCTCGAGGACGTCGGGACGCTGCCGTTCCCGGCCATCGATCCGGCGACGACCTGCGCCAACCCGCCCGGCAATCTCGACTGCTTCAACCCGGCGCAGGGCGTGGTGTTCGATACGACCAACGTGGCCACCCTCCCGACGGCCGACCCGGCCCTCGCGATCGCCCGCCGCTGGCGCTACATGGTGGCGGGCCCCGGCAGCGGCTTCAGCTTCACCGGGGCCGAGACGACCGCCTGGGGGAATCCGACGACGTTCGGCGGCAACGCGACGGTCCGCGTCGATAACGGCCCCAACAACGGCACGCGCGTGGTGACGGTGACCGTCACGATGCCGGGCCTGCCCACTCCCGTCACGGTCAACACGATCCTCGTGAGGATGTTCTGATGCGATCCCAGACGCTTCGCGGCCAGTCCGGCTTCACGCTCGTCGAGCTCATGGTCGCCATGAGCATCTTCCTGCTCATCCTCGTGGGGATCTTCCAGGTCTTCGACCCGAGCAGCCGGGCCTACTCGACGACCGAGCGGAAGGTCGACGTCCAGCAGAACGGCCGGGTCGCGATGGACGTGATGTCCCGTCAGATCCGGATGGCCGGCTACTTCCCGGAGAACATCGACGCCGATAACACGAACGACGTCACGAGCCCCTCGATCCAGGTGGCGACGGAATCCGCGCTGGCGATCGCCGGCGACCTCGACGGAACGGGCGCGACCAACGTCTTCACCTTCTGCATGACGAACGCCGGGTTGTGGCGGGTGAAGGGCCCGATCGGGGTCGCGTCCTCGTACACGTGCCCCAGCGGGAACAACGCGGACCTCGTGGCCGAGGCCGTCACCGGGCTCAGCTTCGCGTACTTCGACGCCAACAACAACCCGGTCCCGAATCCGCCGACCGGTCCCTTTTCGCTCGACGGACAGGGTCTGGCCGCGGTCCCAAGCTTCGCGAACACGACGAACCGGGTCGCGGTGCGGCGCATCGTGATCGCGGTGACGGCGCGCGAAACCGTGCCCGGTCAGCCCGCGCAGACTTTCAACCTGACCTCGGACGTGAGGCTCAGGAATCCTTGAGGGAGAACGTCGTCATGT
>Ga0307471_100001969_pt1 | contig 11625 bp, 15 predicted proteins | sample atmos_gasesAM3C__2_FD_204566 | JGI IMG/M metagenome (GOLD analysis project Ga0307471, IMG submission 204566) | Hardwood forest soil microbial communities from Morgan-Monroe State Forest, Indiana, United States - atmos_gasesAM3C_515 | ecosystem: Environmental > Terrestrial > Soil > Temperate... | reverse complement strand
CGTTACCAGAAGCTAACGGGGAAGAAGCCCTCGATTCGCGAAAGCTTGAGACTGCCCAATGGCGAGTGGACCAAGACCGCGGCCGAGCAACTGACCCAGTTGCGCACGGCGTCGCTGGGCAAAATAACTGGCGTGTCGGGATCGGCCGAATTCACAATTGTGTTTATGCCAGGGAAGACCGAGTCAGTGGAGTATGCAAGCGGAGATAAATCGCTCGAGCCGCTCATGGAAAAGATCAAGGCCCACCCTTTTCAGGTGGAGTTCCCGGCAGGCAGCGAGGCCAAGATTTTCCGCCGCGCGCAGGTCGGTTGTTTCGCAACCTCGGGATGCACGGCGGTCCTGATCCCGATTTCCGCTCCAAATGCGGGAAACCCTAGGACCAGGCGCTGTCATGGGATTCTAGAGGGAGTTCGACAGAGAACCCACGCGCTAAAATCTTTTGGCCGCGCCGACCCCACTCTCCCCCTCGCTCTTCTCCCCCCTTCCACCCCAACCCGCCACCGGCTGCACCAGCAGCATCACCACTCCCGCAAAGATCAGAAGCATCGGCCAGGCATGGACGCACACGGTGATGGCGGGGATCTTCAGCTCGCTCGCCAGCGCGTCGAGCTTGATCTGGAAACTTGCGGCTCCAACGCCCGCCAGGACCGCGGCCGCGACCGTGTCGTGCGTCCAGAATGGATAAGAATTGCCTCGCGCCATGATGCCTCCACACAGGTTTTTGGTCTAGAGTCTAGAGTCTTGGTTCTTGGGTTTAGAGTCCTCGGGGTTCCCAACACCTAAGACCTAACACCTAAGACCCAGCACTTAAGACCTGCTCTCAAAACGTTTTTTCATCCGCCGACGGTCCGTAGATCGCCGGCACCGGTAAGTCCAGGAGTCGCAAATACACCGTCAGCTGCCCGCGATGGTGCGCCAGGTGACTGAAGACCGAGTCGCGCAACACCACGTGCCGCACCTGCTCCATCACCACCTGGCCCGCTACCAGCAACCGCCACGGCTTCAGCAGGTGCTCGTCGGTCGTGTTCGCCAGCGCCTCGCGCGCGCCCGCCACCGACGCGTCGAACTCTTTCAGCAGCGCCTGGTTCGTGCGCAACGGTTGCGCCTTGTAGGTCGTCAGGTCCAGGTGGTCGTGCTTGATGGTCAGGACGGTCCACGAAGGCAGCCGCGCCACCAGCTCCGCCAGGTAGCCGAGCACCATCGACTTGTCATGCGGCTTCCAGTCGTAGCGCCCCTCCGGAACCCGCTCCAGCGTGCGCCGCGTGGAGGCTGTCTCCCGTTCCAGCTCTCCTAGAAAAAGGTCGGTCATTTTCATGGGTGACTCCTTGAATTCAGTCGTCAGTCGCAAGTCGTTAGACGCTGGCCCAAGCGATGCTGAAACAAGCCATCGCAAATCCTCACTGAAATCATCGATTCCGATATCCATCGTTTTCCCCTTAGCGCGCTTTGCGGATTTTCTTAGCGTCCTTAGCGGTTAAAAGCTCTTCGCCGTGGACTCAGAATTTCCCGTGCCCTGGCATTTCCTCACGACTAACGACTAGAGACTTGCGACTGTTCTCTCACACATTGCGGACAGTTTCGGTCCTCAATCCGTGGTACCTTCTTTCTCATGTTGCGCACCTCGGCCCGGCTCCTTCGCTTGTTGTCTCTATTTCAAGCGCAGCGCTATTGGTCCGGGACCGACTTGTCGGCGCGTCTCGAAGTCACCGGCCGCACCCTGCGCCGCGACGTCGACCGGCTGCGCAGCCTCGGCTACCCGGTGCACTCGACCACCGGCGTGGCCGGCGGCTACCAGCTCGGCGCCGGCGCCACGCTGCCACCGTTGCTGCTCGACGACGAAGAAGCGGTTGCGGTCGCCGTCGGCTTGCGCACTGCCGCCAGCGGAACCGTGGCCGGCATCGAGGACGCCTCGGTGCGCGCTCTCATGAAACTCGAGCAGGTGCTGCCCTCACGCCTGCGCCGCCGCGTCACCGCGCTGCACTCCTTCATCGAGCCCATCGCCAGCACCGGGCCCACGGTGAACCTCGAAGCGCTTTCGACGATCGCCGGAGCCTGCCGCGACCACGAGGGCCTGCGCTTCCGCTACCAGGCCCGCGGAGGCGTCGAGAGCGCGCGCCACGTCGAACCGCACCGCCTCGTCCACACCGGACGCCGCTGGTACCTCGTGGCCTGGGACACCGCCCGTCGCGACTGGCGCACCTTCCGCGTCGATCGCATCGGGCCGAAGCTGACGACGAGCACCCGCTTCACCCCTCGCAAGCCGCCCGACGGCGACTTCGCCACCTTCGTATCGAAGTCAGTCGCTTACCGCCAATACCCCAACCAGGCGGTGGTGATTCTGCACGCGCCCGTCGAGACCGTCGCCGACCGGATCCCGCCCACCGCCGGCGTGCTCGAAGCCATCACCGACGAGACCTGCAAGCTACACACCGGCGCGCACTCCTTCGAAGCCCTGGCCTCGTACCTGGCCATGCTCGGCGTAGACTTCGAGGTCCACGAGCCACCGGAGTTGGTAGAGTCCGTGAGAAAGCTAGCCGCCCGTTTTCAAAGAGCCGCGGGCTGAAGTCGAGGTGCAGCGCTGCGCGATGTGTGCGGCAACCACGAGTCGGGTTTGCAAAACCCCGGTTCTACTTCTAAGTCGAACGAAGCTGCACGAGATCGACAAGGGCCGAAATCCGCAAGCTCCGTGTCTCAGAGTATCCGTGGTGAACGCTTGTACCCCGGGCGAAGAGCAAGACATCGTCTACAATCTCACCGCGCATGAACGCAGCCCGCATCGCCGAACTGCTCGACCCGTTCCTCGACGCCAAGCTCGCCCCCGAGCAGCTAGATCAAATATCGATCTACATCGATCTATTGCTCCGCTGGAATGCCCGTATCAACCTGACCGCGATCCGCGAGCCCGAGCAAGTCGTCACCCGCCACTTCGGCGAATCCCTGTTCGCCGCGAGCCGCCTCTTGCCCCGGAACCAAAACGCGCCGCCCCCAGGTCGCGTCGTTGACGTCGGCTCAGGCGCCGGATTCCCTGGCCTCCCCCTGAAGATCTGGTCCCCCCCGACGGCGGTCACCCTGATCGAATCCAACCACAAGAAAGCCACCTTCCTGCGCGAGGTCATTCGTGCACTTACATTGACGTCGATCGATGTATTCCCCAACCGCGCCGAGGCCTACCCCAAAGCCGCCGCCGGGCTCGTAACCCTGAGAGCGGTAGAGAAGTTCAAATCGACCCTGCCGGTTGCTGCAGGTGTCCTCGCAGCGAAAAGCCGTCTGGCTCTTCTGATTGGCCAGCCCCAGACAGCAGTTGCGCAACAGACCCTTCCATTCTTAAGCTGGGCCGCCCCAATCCCTCTCCCCAGTTCGCAATCGCGAGTCCTTCTGGTTGGGAACCAGGGACCAAGCCAGTAAGAACCAGCGGGAAGTGGAGCCAAAATAGAGGAAACAGGTCAATTCCAAGCCGTCAATTGAGCCTTTTGTGCACATCAGGAAGTAAAAGTGGGATGTGTCCCCATGAACTCACGACGGCTGCGCAGCTTACCTCCAGGCGGACACATCCTGGAAACCCACTTCGCCCGTTGTGAAATCCACCGAAATGTTCCACGTGGAACATTGCCGTGCTGAGCGAGACTATCCACACAAAATCGAGATGTGTTCCACGTGGAACATTCCTGCCCCGGGTGCGTGGCCCTTAGGGAGGCAGCCCATTGTCCTCCTTAGGAATGAGAAATTGCCAAGCAAACGCGGATGGTGGATCCGCTTCCAAGGTCCAGATGAGGTTCGTGTCGCGTGTTCCACGGGCGGGTTGACGGTCTTTGGAAATCTGTGTTGAAAACATCTCCATGCACTTCCGATTCAATGCTCGCCTCGAAAACCGGCCTGCACCAAAATCCGTCATTGCAATCGCAAGACGATTCGACATATGCTGCGCTCATCTCTGGGTTCTCCGAAAGCCTCATGGGACGTGTCATCGCTGTAGCCAACCAGAAGGGCGGCGTCGGCAAGACTACGACTGCCATCAATCTGGCCTCATCTTTCGCAGCGGCAGAGGTGAACACTCTGCTGGTCGATTGCGATCCGCAGTCGAATGCGAGCAGTGGACTGGGTCTGGCCAAGGATCCGGACCGGATTAACACCTATCATCTCTTAATGGGTGCCGCGGGGGCCGATGAAGCCCTTCACCAGACCGAACTCGAGCAGCTCTGGATTATTCCTTCGCACAAGAATCTGATCGGCGCCAACCTTGAACTAGTGGAGGGCGAGCGGCGCGAGTTTCGCTTGCGCGACGCGATCGCGCCCCTGCGCGAGCGCTTTCAGTTCATCGTGCTGGATTGCCCCCCTGCTCTCGACCTCCTTACTTTGAATGCGCTGGTGGCGGCCGACTCGGTGCTGATCCCCATGCAGGCGGAGTACTTTGCCCTCGAAGGGATCAGCGAGCTGCTCGATACCATTGAGCGAATCCGGGTGGGGCTCAATCCGGAGCTGACGATAGAGGGTGTGGTGCTGACCATGCTCGACGATCGCACCAGCCTGGCGAAGCAGGTCGTGGCGGAGCTGAAGAAATATTTCGGCGAGAAGCTGTGCGCGAGTTCGATCCCGCGTAACATCCGGCTGGCGGAGGCGCCCAGCCACGGGAAGCCAGCGCTGCTTTATGACGTGCGCTCGCGGGGGGCGGAGAGCTATATCCGCCTGGCGAAGGAGATCATTGCGCACTACCTGCCGCAGGCCTCGGGGGAACCGCCCGCAGGCGAGAGCGGGACACCGGCGGCCGAGGATATCGGGAAGACGGCTTAGATCGATTGACATCTATATTTATGGACATCGATGTAAGCGACGAGGCCCAGCCCAGATTTTCTCCGTACGAAGTCCATCAGGCGCACTCCGCGGGTTCCGTGGTGGAAAAGCTGGATGAGTCTTGGGGTGTCGGCGGCGGGTATGGGTCCTTCGACTTCGTTCGGCTCACGCCTCACTGCGCTCAGGATGACAAGTTAGATCATTAAGGAAGAGTGTGACGATGGCGGCGAAATGGTGGGGGAAGACGGGAATGACGGGGGAGAAGGCGGACGCGTTGACTGCGGCAACGACTGACGGGAAAGCTACGGCCACGGATCCGAACAATTCGCAGGCAGCGACGCCTGCAGTCGAGATCGGCGCTTCGGCCAAGCCTACGTCCCACAGCGCCGGAACAACGCCCGCGGCTTCGCCCGAGAGGCAGGGTGGGACTGGGGTCCCGGCGGGAGCGACCGTGTCCGCCGATAAGGCACCGGCAGCCGTGATCGCGTCGGACAAATTGGCAGGTGCTCCGGTGGCCGCGGCCAACAAGCCGACGCTCGCCCATGACAAGCGCAAGGCGCTGGGACGGGGTCTCGAGTCCCTGCTTCCCGGGCCCCGGGTGGTGGCGCCGACGGCGGGTAGTGCGGCGCTCGACACTTCTGCAGCTACAGCCCCGGTCGGGGGCGTCATCGCCGAGCTGCACGGGCAGGCGGAGCCGAAACGAGTGGGGGGCGGTTACGAGGTAATCGCGCTTGCGCTCGACTTGATCGATGCCAACCCGCACCAGACGCGGACGTTCACGATCTTCGAAGAGCACTCGCTGCCGGAGTTGAGCGACTCGATCAAAGTACAGGGTGTGATTCAGCCGATCACGGTGCGACCGGGGAAGGACGGGCGGTACTTCCTGATTGCCGGAGAGCGGCGGCTGCGGGCTTCGAAGATGGCGGGGAAGAAGACGATCCCGGCCATCGTGCGGGTGGTCTCGGAACAGCAGGCAGCCGAGATGACGGTGATCGAGAACCTGCAGCGAAAGGACCTGAAATGCATCGACCTGGCCCGCGCGTATGCCGCGTTGAGTCGCGACTTTGGGTTGACGCAGGAGCAGATCGGCCAGCGGGTGGGGACGTCGCGGGAATCGGTGTCAAACCACATGCGGCTGATGAAACTGCCGGGAGCGGTGCAGTTGTATCTGGAGAACGGGGAACTGGAGTTCAGCCACGCGCGCGCGCTGTTGAACATACCGGATGAGCACGTGTTGGGCCTAGTGGCGCACAAGGCAGTGACGGAGAACATGTCGGTAGATGACCTGGAACGGTTCATCCTTTTCGACAAGAGCATGTTCCCGGGCCAGAAGCCGCCGGCGCGGCAGGGAGCGCGCTGGGTCGATCCGAACGTGCGGGCGGCGCAGCGCAAGCTGGAGGAAATTCTGGGAGTCAAAGTAAAGATCCGCGACCGAAAGGGGAAGGGCAAGATCACGCTGGAGTATTCGACACTGGAGGATTTTGACCGGGTGCTGGGGATGCTGACGGGGAAAGGCAGTCGCTAGTCGTCACTCAGTCTTCAGTCGTCAGCCAGCCACGGTTGGTTCTACACTGGCTCCGGAGACAACAGCAGATTCCTCCTGCCTCCGCCACGCTCGGCGTCGGAGTGACAACATTTAACGGGCAGGGTGCGTAAAAGGTGGGGTGCGCACGCCCTGCGAGGGCGCGATCTCTCGAAGACGCTGCCGGAGAGGACTCCCAACGCTCATGTCATCCTAGCCCTGCGCCCCGTTGGCTGCTAGACACCCCGCCTAGCCCTCCATGTCCACTTCACTCGTTGTGGTTCCGACGCTGAGCGCAGCGACGGGGAGGAATCTGATTTCGCACTACGGGCGGGTTTTCCCCACACAGCCGCCAGATCTTCCCAGGCTGGATTCTCGCGTTCAATGAGTGCGCTTTTCTTTTCGCGGCGCCAACTTTTTTATCTCCGTCTCTCGGACGATGGCGTTGTTCACGTAGCGAAAGGTTTCGTAGTACACAAGGCGATGGACGCGGTAGGGGCACGTGAAGCTGTCGGTTTCTCCGGATTTGTGCCGGAGGATGCGGGTGACCAGGAATCCGATGACGCCCACGTGAGGACGCGGCTGATGCTCGCCAGGACGTAGTAGCGCTTCTCGCGAGGCATGGCGGTGCGTCCGATGATCGGCCTATGGGGAGGTTGGGCGCGGTGCTTTTGGTCACGCGGCATTGGGTTGAGTGAACTGAGTGAGTGTGTCGCCAGCGGACGGCAGATTCCTCCGCCTCCGCTGCGCTCGGCGTCGGAATGCCAAGACCTTACAAGGAATGACAAGAACTTAAGGGTTGGCGCGAGGATGAGGCTGTGGGTGCGGGAACTGATTTACGGGTGAGGAATGCCGCCGGCGCCTTGGAAGTAAACCGGTGGGCGCGGGCAACAATTCGTCCCAGGCCAGGGCTCCCTGACTCGGCTTTTCGTACCTGTGAGTGGGAAACTGCGCGCGATGCTGTGCGTACAATTCTGGGGGAATCAAATCTGTAACAAGTGGTACGAACGGGGACAGAAGAACGTGCGAATTAATGCACGACGGAGCAGCGATGGGTAGAATGCCGCTGTTTGTGGGCGCATCGGATTGGCGCTTTAGCGGAACACCCGAGTTGATAATGGCTTGATCGCTTCTGGCGAATTGGGGTGACTGGGGGCGGGCGGTCGAAGTAGGTCGGAGCTTCTAACCGCGAGCTCAAGCCTGTGAAGGCTAAGGTGACGATGAGAAAGCCGGTTCCCTTCGACTGCGCTCAGGGCAGGCTCTCTTGCCTACGCTCTGCTCGGCGTCGGAATGAAAAGTTTGGGGGGTAGTGCGGCAAAATCCCAAGTGACCGTGGAATCCCACCTTTCAAAAAAACGAAAGGTGGGGCACCCGCGGACTGGGGTCGGTTACGGAACGCGGAACACCCGGCCTTCGCAAAAAGCGCGAGAGGCCGGGGCGGCTCGGTGCCGCTGGCGGACAGCAGATTCCTCCGCCTCCGCTGCGCTCGGCGGCGGAGTGACAGCGCTTATGGCATCCTGCTCCCTAGAGGAGTCTGATGAGCACTAACGATGCTGACGTGGAGGTGCTGAAGTCGGTTGCGGTGCAGCTTATGTCCGGCGCCGGCGTTTCCCTGGAAGGACAAATGGTGCGCGTGGGCAAGACCAGCCGGCAACGGCTGCGGATGGCGCGGTTCCTGATGAAGGGCAGGGAGTACGAGGCGATCGAGCAGAATCCGGAGAAACCGAGCCGGTGGGGGAAGCTGGCCGCCTCGGGACATCAGGTGGTGCAGTTCCGCGACACGATGACTAATAAATATGTGGCGGTCGCGGTGGACGGAGAAGTGAAGTGGTACGGACGGGCGTGAGATGAGACTCCATCTGGATCACGTCACCATGTGCGGCTCGGACCTTGAGGCCATGCGAGGGGCGTTTCGCGAGGTGGGGCTGAACACGACCTATGGCGGTCCGCACGCGAACGGGGTCACTCACATGGATCTGCTCGCGTTCGAGGACGGTTCGTACCTGGAGCTGATCGCGCCCCTGGCGGCGATGGGCGGGGCTTCGGGGGTGATGTCCGGGTGGGCGCGGCTGATGGAAGGCGACGCGGGAGCGAGTGCGTGGGCGGTGCGAAGCAACGACATTCGCGGGGAGGCCCAGCAACTGCGGGAGAGCGGGATCGAGGTGCGGGGGCCGGAAGCCGGAGGACGGAAACGAGCGGATGGCTTCGCGCTGGAGTGGGAAACGGTCATCGTCAGTCCGGGCGCGGCGGGATCGGTGCTGCCGTTCGTGATCGAGGACAGGACGCCGCGCGAGATGCGCGTGCCGGAGGCTTCGAGATCCGCGGGCAATTTGATCAGCGGAGTCGCGGCGGTTGTACTGGGAGTGCGCCACCTCGAGGCATCGATTGCTCGGTTCCGAAGGGCGTACGAGCTGCGAGAGCCTCGGCTTGAGCCACGCGAAGACCTGGGAATGACAATCGCGTTTTTTCCCGGTACGCCGGTGATGCTGGCGTGCGCGTTGAAAGACGATTCCGGGCTGAAGGAACGCATCGGCCGGTTCGGCGAGTGTCCGGCTGCGTGCCTGCTGGGTACGCGGGAGCTGGACGCGGCGATCGAGCGGTACCGGTTGGGGAATCCGGATGTGTGGTTCGAACGAAGGCTGGCGTGGTTCGATGAGTCGCGGCTACGGGGGACGAGGCTGGGCGTGATTGAGGCGTGATGGGCCACTAAGCAGCTATAGCCGGAGTAAGGAGTCATTATGAAACTCCGGTCTCGGACCCGAAGGGCAGATTGCGCCTGATTGTGCTGACATTGTTAGAGACACCAGCCCTTGAGAAGTGCTTGGCTGGCCACTCCAAACCTGATGCGCAGTCGGAGTTCTGCCGATGAGGCGGTACGCTGGGTCGGATCACCGAGGTAGTTTTCGGCGACAGCGTCCCAATAAGGTGCACCGTTGTTATTCAGATCAGTTGCCGTCCAAGTTTGGAAACCGGCTCCCGAGCTGCCTAGAATCGATTGGGCATAGGATGTCGCACAACTTGCCCATGCGGCCGTCGCGATCAGCAGGATGAGAATCCCTCTCGTCGGCTGGGCTGCATTTGCACGTTCAGGTTGGCCGGAAGGCATTTTTGCCTTCCGAGTCAGGTGGGGCAAAGCAGCAAGATTTGATTTCGGGTGCATGTTCTCTCCTTCGTCTTTTCGGTGCCCGGCGCACCTAGGGTTCGAAGGACTTCGAGACACGGCGGATCCCGTTCCATGATGGTCTGCCCGCTAAAGGCGGCGCTCCGTCCTCACATCTGAAGAATCGTGTCAAGAAACCTTGAAGGCGTTTCACGGATTCTGCATGCAAGCTGAGGAAAAGAAGTCACCCGGCCAACTGACGGTAAATCCACCATTGCACGTATTGACGACCCTGCCCGGTGGGCTGCTGGAAGGCAACGCCTTCCGCCAAGTGAACCCAACCAGACCACTGCCAAGGCAATTGCTTCGTCGCGACTTTCGCTTTAGTATCGCCGTAGCGTGGCAACTCTCAGGAACACTCCACAGTTGAAGGATCGGCTAGTGTCGGCGGCGCCGGTCGAGGATGATTCATCGTTTGAACTCAAGCTGCGGCCGCAACGGCTGGCGGAGTTTATCGGGCAGGCCAAGGTCAAAGAAAATCTGGCGGTGGCGATCGAGGCGGCGCGCTCGCGGGGCGAGGCCATGGATCATGTGCTGCTCTACGGTCCGCCTGGACTGGGCAAGACGACGCTTGCCAACATCATCGCCAACGAGTTGGGGGTGGCGTTTCAGCAGACGTCGGGGCCGACGCTGCAGATCAAGGGGGACCTGACGGCGATCCTGACGAACCTGCAGGACAAGCAGGCGCTGTTCATCGACGAAGTCCATCGGCTGCAGCCCGCGCTGGAGGAAATTCTCTACTCGGCGCTGGAGGACTATAAGCTCGACATCATCATCGGGCAGGGGCCTTCGGCGCGGACGCACACGATGGATGTGAAGCCGTTCACGTTCGTGGGGGCGACGACGCGCGCGGGGCTGCTGTCGGCGCCGCTGCGGTCGCGCTTCGGGATCATGCTGCGGCTGGAATTTTATACGCACCAGGATCTGCAGGTTATCGTGGAACGTTCGGCGGAAATTATGGGAGTGGCCATTGATGACGCCGGTGCGGTCGAAATCGCCAGCCGGTCACGGGGAACGCCGCGCATTGCCAACCGGCTACTGCGGCGCGTGCGCGATTACGCACAAGTGCGCGGCGGCGGAAAGATCGACAAGTCGACGGCGGAGGCGGCGCTGCAGATGCTGGAAGTCGATCAGCACGGTTTTGACGAGGTGGACCGCAAGCTGCTGTTGACGATCATTGAGAAATATCAGGGCGGTCCGGTGGGCGTGAACACGCTGGCGGCGGCGCTGGCGGAAGAGCCGGACGCGATCGAGGAAATCTACGAGCCGTTCCTGATCCAGATCGGCTTTCTGAATCGGACGCCGCGCGGACGCGTGGCGACGATGCTCGCCTACGAGCATTTTGGGATCACGCCGAACCGGAGACAGAGTTCGCTGTTCTGAAAGAACAGTCGTTAGTCGCAAGTCGCTCGTCGTTAGCCAAAAACTCCTCCTAAATTTCGCTCCTTCCGAAGTGGCTGTTCACGACACAATCTGATTGGGCTTCCGACGATCCCGCGGGCCATGGCCAATATCGTCCTTGGGAACATCGGGCGGATGGTGTATTGTGCTGGGCTGCCTTGTTAGGGGGACGGGGCGCGTGGGACGAATCTTGCTCGCGGGACGTGTGCCTGGGTGTGCGGGTCTCCTGTCAGACAGCTATTGATCGCCGGACTGCTTTGTCCCCTGGGCAGTGCGCCGTGGTTCCCGGCTGGGAGCCGCGCCTGGGCCTCGACCGCTATCCCGCACAGTTCTTCCCCGCAAGAGACTCCTGAGCGGACCGCCGAGCAAAGCACGCTGGGCCCGCCTGCCATCTCGATTCCGCGCCTCACGCGGGGACCATCGATCGACGACTTTTCCACGATGAAGCCTGCGGGGGAAGTGGCGCCGCAGATGACGAGGGTGACCGGCTTCGTGCAGCGGGATCCGCATGACGGTGAGGGCGTCTCGCAGCGGACCGAAGCTTATCTGGGATACGACGACAAGAACTTGTATGCGGTGTTCGTGTGCTTCGATGACCCAGGCCAGGTGCGGGCGCGGAAGGCTCGCCGGGAAGATGTCACGGACGACGACACGGTGGAGGTGATGCTTGACACGTTTCATGACCGGCGCCGCGCCTATGTTTTTCAGATTAATCCGCTGGGGGTGCAATGGGATGCGATCTGTAGCGAGGCTC
>Ga0307471_100001966_pt1 | contig 11631 bp, 9 predicted proteins | sample atmos_gasesAM3C__2_FD_204566 | JGI IMG/M metagenome (GOLD analysis project Ga0307471, IMG submission 204566) | Hardwood forest soil microbial communities from Morgan-Monroe State Forest, Indiana, United States - atmos_gasesAM3C_515 | ecosystem: Environmental > Terrestrial > Soil > Temperate... | reverse complement strand
CGAAGGTTGAAATGGAAAGACCTCGAATCGCTGCACGGAGAGTGTCCGAAGCGCGACTAGCCGAAGGCGAGACTCGTAAGGGCGATCGCGACGAATGGCGCTGTAAGCTAGTGTTTGCTTGACTGTCTTTCTCACGCGAACTATGATCCAGCCACTTTCAAAGGGAAAGCTCAGGAGGAAGCATGAAGATCAAGCAAAAAGTTCTGCTCGCATTTGTGTTCGGATTTTTTTGCTTTCCATCATTGCGTGCGGATGCAGCGGAGAGCAGCGGAACCGCGTCGGCAGCGCAAAAGGAAGGAAAGCTAGTCATCTACTCTTCGACCGACTCCGCCAGCGTGGAGCCATTGCTCCAGGACTTCAAGAGTCTCTATCCGTTCCTGCAAGTCGAATACAACGACCTCAACACCACCGAAATATACAACCGCTTTGTCGCTGAGACCGCAGCGGGAAGCGGCACGGCGGATTTCCTTTGGAGCTCGGCCATGGACCTCCAGCTCCAGCTCGCCAATAAAGGCAATGCGCTGACCTACGCGTCACCGGAAATTTCCGCTCTTCCAAAATGGGCGGTCTGGCAAAATCAAGCGTACGGTACGACCTTCGAGCCGGTGAGTATCGCCTACAACAAGCGGCTTTTACCCGCGGACGCCGTGCCGCAAAGTCACGCGGACATGATTCGCCTGCCGAAGGAAAAGCCGGATCTATTCAAGGAAAAAATTGCCACCTTCGATCCGGAAAAGAGCGGGGTTGGATTTTTGATGATGACGCAGGACGCGAAGGTGTTCCCGCAGTTTTGGGATCTGGCGAAAACGTTGGGATCGAGCGGCGCCAAGGTTTACACCAGCACGGGCGCCATGTTGGAAAAGGTCGGCTCCGGCGAACATTATCTTGCGTACAACATCATCGGCTCCTATGTTCTTCTGCGCCAGAAGAAAGATGCCGCGCTGGGTTTGGTCTTGCCCAAAGATTATACGCTGGTGTTTTCACGGGTCGCCTTTATCTCCAAGGCCGCGCGCCATCCCAATGCGGCGAAGCTCTTTTTGGATTATATTCTCTCCAAGCGCGGACAGACGGTAATGTCCGAGAAGTCTTTGGTTTATTCCTTGCGCAGTGACATTCCGGGAAATATTACTGCCGCGGGTCTCACTAAGGAGCTCGGCAAGGCGCTGAAGCCCATCGACGTGAATACTGAAATCCTCGCTGGCCTCGAGCAAAATAAGCGTCTCGAATTCATGAAGCAGTGGCAGGCTGCGCTTAAGCGGTAAGTGTGTGAACCGAGCGCTTCGTTGTTTGGCTGTCATCGGGGTTGCCCTAGTGGTCTGCGGACCGCTGGGGTTGATCTTGTATCAGAGTTTTTTAAGCGAAGCGTTTTTCAGCCCCACCGCTCATTTAAGCGTCGAGGCGTACCGCTACGTTCTAGCGGATGCGGGCTTTCATTCCGCCTTTGGCACTTCCCTCTTGGTTTCCTCGGGCATGACAATCATATCGGTTCCTTTGGGAAGTTTGTTGGCATTTCTTCTCGCGCGCACCGACCTGCCGGGGAAGAAATGGCTCGAGCCCTGGCTGTTGGTGCCCATATTTCTGTCGCCGGTGGTGTTGGCCTTCGGCTATGTCGTGGCGGTGGGTCCGGTGGGTTTTTTTTCGCTTTGGATCAAGGCGTTGATTGGCCGGGTGCCGTGGAATCTCTATTCTCTTTTCGGCCTGATTTTGATCGCGGGTTTGACTCACGTTCCCCACGCGTTTCTCTATGTCTCTTCCGCGCTGCGCAGCCTCGATCCCGCGGTTGAAGAAGCAGCCCGCGTCGCGGGCGCTGGGGTGTGGCGCATCGCGGTGACCGTGAGCTTGCCCTTGGTTTTGCCGTCGATTCTCTTTAGCGCTTCGCTGATTTTTCTGTTGGGATTCGAGTTATTCGGGTTGCCTCTGGTATTGGGCGACCCGGCGGGTTTGCTTGTACTCACAACTTACCTCTACAAGCTCACCAATCTTCTTGGTGTCCCCTCATATCACCTCATGGCGGTGGTCGCTTTGTCTATAGTGGCGCTGACCTTTCCGCTGGTCTATCTTCAGCGTCGCATGCTCCGAACGGCCGGCCGCTTCGCCGTAATTGGGGGAAAGGGCCAAGCGTTTCGCCCACTCCCGCTGGGAGCTTTCCGCTGGCCGGCGGTTTTTTTGCTTGTGCTTTGGCTTTTGGTGACTGTGGTGGTGCCGCTCGTGGGCGTTGCCCTGCGCTCACTCGTAAGCTCATGGGGCGAAGGAGTTAAGTTGACCGAGGTTCTAACCCTGGACCACTTCCGCGAACTATGGGGCTATCCTAATCTGGTGCGCGGCATCGTCAATACGTTAGTGATCGGCGCCATCGGCGGCGCCTTGTCCGTGGCTTTCTACGCGATCGTGGGATTGGCTGCTCATCGCTGGCAGAGCTCCTGGGTTTCGTTCCTCGATTACCTGGTCATGCTGCCGCGGGCACTCCCGGGACTGATTGTCGGGCTGGCATTTCTGTGGGTATTTCTCTTCTTCAAACCGATCGCGCCGCTGCGCACGACTTTGTTCAGCCTGTGGATTGCCTACACCGTCGTCTGGCTCGCCTATGGTTTGCGCTTGATTTCGGCGAGTCTGTTGCAAGTGAAACCTGAATTGGAGGAAGCGGCGCGGGTTACCGGCGCCCGTCAAAGCTTAATCTATCGGGATGTGACCTTGCCATTGATTCGCTTCGGGCTCATGGGTAGCTGGCTTCTGATCTTCATGATGTTCGTGCGTGAGTATTCCACCGGTGTGTATCTGCTCGGGCCCGGGACGGAGGTGATCGGTTCGTTGATCGTTTCGCTGTGGGGAACCGGAGCCTTGGACCTGATCTCGGCGCTTTCAGTGATCGAAGTCGCCTTGGTCGGATTGATACTTTTTATCGCGCTTCGTTTGGGAGTGAGCCTCCATGCCTGATCTAATCGCGGAGAATATAGAAAAACAGTTGGGCACGGCGCAGGTATTGCGCGGCGTATCCTTTCAGCTCCAGGAGCGGGAAATCCTCGCTCTCCTCGGCGCCTCGGGAAGCGGCAAGACCACGCTGCTGCGCTCGGTGGCTGGATTGGAGCAGCCCGATGGAGGGAAGATTGAGATACGTGGCAAACTGGTTTTCGATGCATCGTCGGGATTTGAAATCCCAGCGGAGCAACGCGGGCTGGGATTGGTTTTTCAATCCTATGCGATCTGGCCGCACCGTACGGTGTTTGAAAATGTCGCTTACGGCTTGCGGCTTCGCCATACGCCGGAGGCGGAAATTAAGGAACGAGTAAACAAAGTCTTGAAACGGCTCGGGCTCGATCATTTGGCCGATCGCTATGCCCATCAATTATCCGGTGGACAGCAACAACGCGTAGCGCTTGCCCGCGCCATGGTATATAACCCGCCGGTGCTATTGCTTGATGAGCCTCTGTCGAATCTCGACGCAAAGTTGCGCGAAGACGCGCGGGCCTGGCTGCGCGAGATCATCAAACAAACCGGAACCAGCGCCCTTTATGTCACTCACGATCAAACGGAAGCGTTAGCCATCGCTGATCGTGTGCTTTTGTTGGACCGGGGTCTCATTCAAGAAGAGGGCGCCCCGGAAAAAATCTATGGCGCCCCGACGAATCGGTTCGCCGCGGAGTTCATGGGAAGCAACAACCGATTCGAAGGCAAGCTGGCCGAAATTGCCGGTCAGGAGGGCCGGTTAGAAGGCGAAGGATGGACGCTCTGGGGGCAGATGCGTCTGGCCAAGAAAGTCGGCGAGGCCGCCACCGGTTTTGTCCGCGTGGAGCGCACACGCTTGAGCGAAGGCGCGGGCTCGGATCGTTTGAGAGTAAAGCTGAATTCCGCTCTTTATCTCGGCGAGCGCTGGGAATATCTGTTTCATCTTGGCGATCTGCGCATCCGCGTTTGGGGCGAAGAGCGCTTGCCGGAAGGCGAATATTGGGTTTTAGTGCCCAGGAATTCGTTATGGATTTTTTAACCGACGGCTTGGTTGTCAGGTCGGACGGTTAATGGTTCAAGACGTTCAAACCGAAGAAAGATTTCTCGCGCTGCGCTCGAAATGACACTCCAATCGAAGTCGGACATCTTAGCCGAATTTGAATCACTACCAAGCGAAACGTTAAATTGATTTACACCGGCGGCAATGTTACATTCCGCTAGTCAAAAACCGCCGTCGGGGCGTAGCGCAGCCTGGTAGCGCACACGCTTGGGGTGCGTGTGGTCAGCGGTTCAAATCCGCTCGCCCCGACCAATCTTCTATTGAAGATCTGACTAGAACTCACTAATCATCCCTCTAAGAGTCATCTCCATCCAGCAACTGTTCATCTACGTCTCTGAAGTGAAAATTTTTCGCTTTATTCATTTTTCCGGCGGCCGACCGGGGATTTCCTTGCAGCTTGATGGATACCTTGCTATAGGGCGATAAGGTTGTCTTGATTCAAATGTTAATCCGAAAGTGCAACCGAGGAGGATAGTCCAGTGTTAGAGGGAAAACTGCGCATCGCTCCAACTTGTTATCACGTGCTTCATCAAGTGCCGGTGATGACGGCTCACGAGATGAACTATCTTTACGACGAAGGTCTCAAAGCCGCCGATGGCGGGCCGGCGTATACGATCTTACATGATTCCATGGTGCCCTTTGGGCTGGAGAAGCTGGGAATTTCCCAGGCCATGAAAGAGAAATCCGTGGACATCGCCCTGGATGTTCAATCGCGGACGGTTTTTTTTCAGCGCGCTCGAGGCGCCGACCTTTACATCATCGCGGGATGGAGAAATCAACACACCAATGTCTGGGTAGCGCCGCCGCATATCAAATCGCTGGCGGAGTTGAAGGGAAAGCGCGTTGGCATCAGTGACTTCAATAGCATTCGCCACTGGGCGATACAGATCCAGTTGAAAAAGGCAGGGCTGGATTTGGACCGAGATGTGGAGTGGGTGAGGATTGGAGTCGCTTCCCATCTCCACAAGCAAGCCATCCGAAGCGGCAGAGTCGAGTGCGGGCCGGTGCCGACTTGGGATGCGGAGGATCTCAAGAAGGAAGGCTGCAATGTGCTGGTCTCGCCTGCGGATCAATATCCCGACGGGCGGCCTGAAAGAATCATCGCCGCCACGGGGCGAATCCTTGAGGAGAAGCCCGATCTAGTCAAAAGCTTTCTCAAGGCATTGATTCGTGCCTATTGGTTCGTCCGTGATATGCCTAAAAATTATGACTACATCACGAATCTCGAAAAGAGACTCCGGTTTATCAGTCCGGACCCTGAAGAACGGGTAATTAAAAATAATCCTTCGCGCTCGGCGCGTGACCTGGAGGCGATGCCGTTTCCCGTTGACGGGCTGGCGACGGGATTTGATGACATGCTGAAAGAAGAGGAGAGGCTCGGGGAATTGAATTACAAAGTGCCGCCGGTCAAAGAGGTATGCGCGCAGGATCTGGTGACGGAAGCGTACCAGGAGTTGATACAGCGAAAAGAATTACAACCCGAACATGAGCGGTTGAAAGCGGTGGCGAAGCGGTGGGGATATTGATCAAAATTAAAAATTAAAAAAAGAACGCAATGCAAAATCTTATCGTCTGGTTCGCCCTTTTGGGTGTCTGCTTTTCGACACCGGCGCTGGCGCAGTCCGGAAAAAGTTTTTTCGACGGGAAAACGATCACGCTTTTTGCTGGTTCGTCGGCGGGAGGCGGTACGGATATAGCCGCACGGCTTATCGCACGACATATGGAAAGGCAAATTCCAGGAAAACCTACAGTGCTCGTGGTCAATAAGCCTGGCGCTGGCGGAATGATCGCAGCGAATGAGCTCTATAACCGGAGCAAGCCGGATGGCCTTTGGATGAGCACCATGAATACCGGCGCTCTTTTCGGCATTGCCACCGGCAACGACGCGCTCAAGTTCGATTTGCCAAAGTTCATCTTTGTGGGGCAGGCGCTGGATGAAGCCCAAACCCTGTATCTAAAGTCATCGACGCCTTATACGAGCTTCGAAGCCATCAGAAAAGCCAACAAGGAAGGCAAGCAGCCGAAGATGGGGGCACAGTCCCTCGACCACACCAGCAATGTTGTGGTGAAGATTGTCGAGCAGATTTTAGGCTTGGATTTTCAAGTTATTCCCGGATATCCAGGCACACCGGAAATTTTGCTCGACATTGAGCGTGGCGCCCTCGACGGGCGGTCGCAAGGAACCGGGTCTCTTTTGAGCACCCGCCGGGAATGGGTCGACAAGCGATTCATCCGCCTGCTTGCGACTTCGAAAAGCAAGCGCGATCAGCGCATACCCGAAGTGCCGACCATCGAGGAGCTCGCTCCCGCCGGAAAAAAGAACATGCTGATCGCTCTCTACGCGGCGGAAAATATCGGCAGGTCGATTGTCCTCCCTCCGGGAGTTCCAACGGATCGCGTCAAAATTCTGCGCGACGCATTTGCTGCGATGACGAAGGACCCGCAGTTTTTGCAGGAGGGAGAAAAAATCGGTCTGGAAATCGGCTTGATCCGCGGCGAAGAGATGAATCGGGTCGTTGAAAACACGGTCAAAGACAAGAGTTTGATGGAAGTCTATCGCAAAATCGTCACAGCACCGTGACATAAAAATAGAAGTCGGAGATCAGAGATCGGAAAGTCAGAACCCTCTCTTTTTACATTTTGCATTTTTAATTTTGAATTGATTTGAACTCGCTTGCCTTACTTATCGATTTCGGCAGCACTTACACAAAAATAGTTGCCGTAAACATTGACACCGCGGAGGTGATCGGCCGCAGCCAGGCCGCATCGACGGTAAACACCGATGTGCGCGAAGGCCTCGTACAGGCGCTGGCGCTATTGCACGAGGACCATCGTCTTTTCACGACAAAACCTCAGGACCTGGGTGTGTTGGAAGGCACCTTGACCCTCGCGTCGAGCAGCGCGGCGGGCGGATTGAGGATGGTGGTCATTGGATTGGTTCCCGGGTTGACGGTGGAAGCGGCGAACCAGGCGGCTCTCGGAGCCGGGGCCAAGCTGGTTGGATCATGGGCGTTTAAGCTTCCGGAGCAGGCCATTGCCGAGATCCAAGCGCAGCGTCCCGATATGATCTTGCTCACCGGCGGCACGGATGGCGGTGATTCGGCTACAATCCTGCACAACGCGCGGTTGCTGGCGGGCTCTGCACTCTCGGTCCCCATCGTGCTCGCGGGCAATCAAGCCGTAATCGACGATGTCGCGGAAGTTTTGAGCAATGGCGGTAAAGAGGCCCGCTGCGCCATGAACGTTATGCCGCGGTCGGGGCAGTTGGCTGTAGAATCAGCGCGGGAAGAAATCCGCAAGTTATTCATGGAGCGCATCACCCACGCCAAAGGTATGGACAATCTCAGCGGCCTGGTGTCGGTTATTTTGCCAACGCCGATGGCCGTGCTTCAGGGCGCACTGCTCGGCGCGCAAGGAAGCGAACACGAGCAAGGCTGGGGCGACTTACTCGTGGTGGATGTCGGCGGCGCCACCACCGACGTTCACTCCATCGGCTACGGACAAGCGACAGGTCCGCAGATCGTCGAGCAGGGTTTGCCGGAACCGTTTGCGAAGCGAACCGTGGAAGGGGACTTGGGCATTCGTTTCAACGCGGTGACACTGCTAGATCGCGTCGGCTTCGATGCGTTTGAGGACGGATTTCGCGTTGGGTTTCCGGCATTCACCGTTTCCCGTGACGAGCTTACGTCCTACATTAATGATGTCAGCGAGGAAACGTCCCTTGTGCCGCAAAAAGATTGGCAGAGCGCGGTGGACGCACAGCTGGCCCGCATCGCCGTGGACTTTGCCGTCGAGCGCCACGTCGGAAAGAGAGAAAGAATTGTTACCCGAGAAGGCGAAGCCTGGATTTACTATGGGAAGGACTTGACCGAAACGCGAACACTCATAGGAACCGGCGGAGTGTTTATCTACAATCCGTACGTCTCCCACATCCTCACACCGGCAGCTGCCGGGGATCATCGTTATGATGTTTTAAGGCCGAAGAACCCAAGCCTTTTCGTCGATGCTTCTTACCTTCTCTATGCCGTTGGCCTTTTGTCGCAAAGCCACTCCGATCTGGCTGCGCGGATTTTCAAAAAATACATGAGACCGGAGGATTTTCTGCGCGCCGGCGATTGACCGGGATCAAGACTCACCGCCGAGACACCGAGGACACAGAGTTGGAACAATTCGAATTTCGAAATTCGAATTTCGAATTTTTTTCTTTGCGAACTCGGCGCCTCCGCGGTAAACTTTGGTTTGGCCTTTACCGCGCTAGGTTTATTCTTCGGTGGTCGGTTACAGCCTCGATGCGATCTCTGCCAGCCGCTCCATTTGATCCAGCTCAGCCGCGCAGGGGCGCAAGATCAGCTCGTCAACGCCCATGTCCTCTTGCCGTTTGATAACCGTTTCCACCGCTTCGCGGGTAATCGGAAGGGAACGGAGCCGCCGCTGCGCGAGCTCGGGGTTGTACCCGTAGTTAGCATCGATGTAGCGAGAAGCCTGGTCGAGGGCGTTGGGCCCCAGAGCAAAATAGCCGGCACCCACCCAGCGCGGCTGTCCCTGCCGTCCGAACTCTTTCCATCCCTTGTTGATCTGCTTCCACATTTCCATCATGCTTTCCGGCTCGCCGCCGCCGGGCGCCATGTAACCGTCGCCCCACTGCGCAATGCGCCGCGCCACCGCCGGCACATAGCCGCCGATGAGAAGTTCCGGCCCGCCAGGTCGCGTTGACAACGGGCCGATGGGTCCCATTTCATTTGACAATCGCTCGCCGGCCCAAAGGCGGCGCAGAATAGGCAGCTGCTCTTCGACCCGGCGACCACGCCGATGGAAATCAAAGCCCGTTGCCTGATAATCGTTCTCGCGCACGCCGATCCCAAGACCGAGGGTTAGCCGTCCGCCTGAGAGCAAGTCAATGGTGGCTGCTTGCCGGGCCAGCAGGGTCGTCTCGCGCGTCGGCCCGATCACAACGCTGGTCATGAGGCGAATACGCCGCGTTGCCCCAGCGGCCATTGCCAACACAGCCAGCGGTTCAAGGGCGGTGGAGACCACACGGTCGGTGACGACGACGCTGGAAAATGGCCCCTGGTCGGCGCGCGTCGCCCATTCAAGCATCAACTCGCCCGTGGCCGATGCAACCCGACTAGGTAACCCAAGTGCGATCCGCATTACACCTCCAAAATCTATAGCCGCCCAGTCTGGAACTACCGATGGCTTAAACGAGTCTCAGAAAAATCACCGAAAATGTTTGAACAAAAACAGAACGTATTTAAGCCTGCACTCACGTAAAGAGAACGATGTCTGCTAGTCCCACAGCCCTTCCGGTAAGGGTAGGCCGGCGAAATCTGCGGCGGTCAGTCGCCCCGCCGGCTCGATGCCGAAGCGCTCGAGCACAGCCATCAATTGCCGAACGTGTTGCGCGGAATGCCAAGTCGAGCGCTCAAAAAGCTGATGCATTGGCGGGGTGCCATAAAACGTCTTGACTGTTTGTCGGCAGGACTTGTCATCCAGTGCGCTCCACCAATGCTCAAGTCGCTCGACGATGTTATTGCCGTAACACGCAATTTCTTCTCCGGTGAGGAAGGTTCCGGCTTGAGGTGGCACATTAGCGAGCTGCGTCCAGTATTCGACTCCGTCAATCACAACTTCGAGAAACGCCTCGCCGATACGAAAGATGTGGTGACTTAGCAGGCGAATTGAGCGGTCGCGGTTGTCGATAGCGCGTTCCTCGAGTCGTTGGTTCGGTATCTGACAAACATAGCGCTGCGCCGCGCGTAGCACCGCCGTCCATTTCATGATCAGCACGTCGGGCGGAAGGGGCGTGAGCCCGCTTCCCTGCAAGCCGACGAACTCTGCGACATCCTCAAGGTTCTGGCAGAAAATATATTGATCGTCTTTCGCGAGAACCGGCACGGTGCTGGCTCCGAGCGCGAGCAGTCGCTCTCGCGCCTTGAGGTCATTCAATACGTCAACCGCAACAAAGGTAATGCCTTTTTTCGAAAGAAACTCTTTCGTTTTTAGGCAACTGCTTCAACCCGGTTGGGTAAACAAGACGAAGTCGTGACTGGTGGTTTCCGTGGGCTTCGAGATCATAAACGTCCTTCCTTCTCCAGTTTTTTTACAAATCGATCGTCGACAAGATCTTCCGCTTTAAGACGCCGAATCTTTTCATTAGTTATTCCGAGGAGCCGGATCACGTTGCGCACGCCTTCGACCGTGGGGTAGATGCGACGGGTGTAAAGCAGCGGCAGGCTTTCGTAACCCTCTACGGCTTGCTCGACCTTCGATAGACGAAGCCCCTTGGCCAAACTTTTGAGCACTGTGGGTTTGTTCTCCGGTTGGGCGATGAAGGCCATGGAGTCGACGATGCCGCGCAAAACGCCTTCGACAATCTCGGGCGAGGAGTTGATGAAGCTGCGTTTGGTTAGGACTCCCGTGCTTTGGAAGGGGATGGGGAGTTGGGCCAGATCGCCGAGATTGGTAAAGCCCCGGCTCTTGAGCGGCGCTGCGAAGGTATAGCCAAGATGGGTAGCAGCGACGGAATCGTTGAGGAGCGCCTGGCTGCGCACCGCTTCATCGCCAAGGACGCGAAAGCTGATGCCATCGCGCTTCGCCTCCAGGCCCCAGTATTCGAGGGCCAGGGTCGTAAACATCCAACTGCCACCGCTCATACTGGTAACGGCAATGACTTTGCCCTTCAGGTCAGCCGGACTCTTGATTTTTGGCGACGCCATGATGTTGCCGATAAGTTTATTGATCATGCCGGCGACAAATACCAGATCGGTTCCTTCGGCGGCGGAGCCGAGTACGGCGCCGGTGACGGAACCCTCGTGAAGCTGCGAGTCACCGCCCGCCAGAGCAGCCATACCGACGGGCCCACTGCTCACATGCACAAAAGTTAAGTCCAGCCCGTAGCGTCGGAAAAATCCCTGATCCATCGCGACGTACATGGCCGCCTCCCGCTCGCTGAATGAGCCGGTGGTCATCATGACTTTGGTGAGTGGCTGCGCCGCAGGCGCCGTTTGCACTGTACCGCCGATCAGAATCAAAAACGCTAGAAGTCTGTTTTTCACTGTGCCCTCACTGGATTTATCGCTACCCCGACGGTCCTGACGTTAATGAAATCACCCGGCAAGGTCAAGACAAGGGTTCGTGCTGATCCTGGCGCGGCGGAACCGCACCGCAAAGGTGCCAAGGGTATGAAAAGCCAGAAAAACTCGAAACTCGAAATCCGAAGTTCGAAACAAATACAAATTATCAAAAAGCACAAAATTTCAAACAAGCTCGTTTCGGATTTTAATTTTTGGATTTCGAATTTGAGTGTTTCGGTTTGTTTCGGATTTCGAGCTTCGGATTTCGGATTTTATTCGGTGGCGTATCGGCACTAATAGTCCCGTCTTCGACAGGTACGCATTATCAGAACTTTGTACGAAGCGCGAAAATTCATAGGTAGCAATGCAGAGCGGTCGCGATGGCGAGGATTGAATGCAACTCGGATTGACAATGGCCATCCGGTGGTAATAGATACCGGGCACGGGGAGATAGTCGTATGAAAGCTGCGATCCTTCATAAAGTCCATGAACCGCTAAGTATTGAAGACCTCGAACCCCCTTCTATCGCCGAAGACGACGTTCTTGTCAAAGTTG
>Ga0307471_100001965_pt1 | contig 11631 bp, 11 predicted proteins | sample atmos_gasesAM3C__2_FD_204566 | JGI IMG/M metagenome (GOLD analysis project Ga0307471, IMG submission 204566) | Hardwood forest soil microbial communities from Morgan-Monroe State Forest, Indiana, United States - atmos_gasesAM3C_515 | ecosystem: Environmental > Terrestrial > Soil > Temperate... | reverse complement strand
AACCTGGCGTTTATTCATCGGAGCCAAGGCCGGTCTGTGGAGGCGGAGCGGGAACTTCTTGAAGTCTTGAGATACCGTCCCGAGTATGCGGAGGCGCATATGAACTTGGGTGTGATCTATACTGAGCTGAATAGGCTTGATGAGGCCGAGCAGTCCTACCAGCGAGCCGTCGCGTTGAAGCCGGACTATGCCGAAGCACACTACAACTTGGGTGTGTTCTATGAGTTGCATCGGAAAGACCTGCCGAGAGCACTGGGCCAATATCAGAAATATCTCGCCCTCGGTGGGCGCGACGATCGTGTCGAACGAATCGTCGGGTCGGCAGGACGGTGAACGAGCGAGACGCGCGGGAGGGGCGAGACCTGCGAGAAATGTCACCGCAGAAAAAGCATGTTGGCGATTCTCGGACTCGTCTCGCCTTTCGCGCGAGTCCCGCTAGTCTCGCCTACCAATATGGCCAGGGTCGCCAATAGGGGCCCCAATAAGGCCCCCAATAGGGAGCTGGCCCCATATAATAAGGGTTGGTACGGCGGGCGACATCTTCCGGTCCTGCCCAAACTTGCACGCGCTTGATGTCGATGATGGGATAGGTATACTCCGTCTCATCCAATGGTAGTGTGATGGAGCCGGACACGATGCCGGTCACGGCGATTCTGGTCCCCGGTGGGAGGGTGGCGGGATCGAGGAATTCTCGCTGCTGAGCGATGAAGCGGCCTTGTGACTGGGTCAAATCGTATGCGGGAAGCCCCGATTGATCGAGCGGCAACTGTAAGATCTCGATCTTCGTGCTGTCTTTCAGTCGCCGGGCCGTCAATACTTTTCCGCCGATGACAGTCGATTGACCTTTAAACGAATCCGGCGTTGCCTTGAGTTGAAGAAAGGTGAGCGCCTGCCTGCTTTCCGGCTCTTGCGTCGAGGCACACCCTGCGAGCATCACGAGCAAGGCCAGGGAAGAGAGCAGCGTACGTGCCAACATATGGTCAGTATATAGTACGCAGAGTGGGGAAGTAAGTTTGCGGCACATTCGATATAATGCGTGACCAAGAAAGGAGTCGATATGGTGAGCAAGCAGTGGGCGCATTGGGCCTCGGCGGTCTGTGCGGTTGTAGGGGGTGTCGTCCTATGGGGCTCACTCGCCACCGCCGCGACCCCTGAGTTGAAGGGCAAATTCGAAGTCCTGAAGGGCGAGGTGTCCACACACACGCCCGGCAAAGTGAAGTTGATGGAGTTTGCCGATTTCTATTGCCCGCATTGTCACGACTTCGATGAGACAGTGTTGCCGCTGCTCGTGAAAGAGTTCGGCAGCAAGTTGGAGATCACGATGGTCGGGTTCCCGGTGATTCCTGGGAAGTTGCCGACCCCTTTCGATATGTATGAGCAGGCGAAGATGATGGGAAAGGGGAATGAAATGAAGACCGTCCTCTTTCGCACCATTCATAAAGATAAGATCACCGGAGTGCTGGATCGCTCGCTACGGGAAGCCCTGATCAAGGAAGTCGGACTCGATCCGAGAGCGTTTGAAGAGGGAATGGCTAGCGGGAAGCCAGCCAGGATATTTGAAGAGGGGCGCAAGTGGGGCAATCGCATCCAAGTTCACGTTACCCCGACTGTGCTCATCGATGGGAATATTAAGGCGGAGACTATCGACTCCGAGGGGAAGATTAAGTCGGAGGTCGACCCAGAGAATCTCAAGTTAATCATCCGGAGCATTCTGGATGCCGATGCAAAGAAGTGAGGAGTAAGCCGCGAGACGAGCGGGAAAAGCGAGATGGGCGTGACGGGCAAAGGTTCAAGTCCGAAGTTCGAGGGTTTCGGAACTTCGAACCTCAGATGTAAATCTTTGGATCGCGTTTCACGTTTCACGTCTCACGGGGCTATGATGGCGATCGATCCAATTTGCGGAATGACGGTTGATCCGGCGACGGCAGCCGGAAGTCACGATCATCGAGGCCAGCGCTACTACTTTTGTGGCCTGTCCTGCCTGGAACGATTCAAGGCCGATCCGGAACGGGCATTACAGCCACGGCCCGTCTCTCCTGCTAAGCCGACCACAAGAAGGCCCCTTCCGATGATGCAGCCTGCTCCGGCTCCGACGGAGGCTGCGGTGATTGATCCCGTGTGTGGAATGACCGTGCAGCCTACCACGGCAGCCGGTTCGTATGAGTATCAAGGGAAGACCTACCACTTCTGTGCGACGAGTTGCCTCACCAAGTTTCGGAACGACCCGATCCACTATCTGACTCCTGTTGAGCAGCGCACTCCTCTCGTGATGCCGGTTCCATCCGGTGGAGTGGTGGAGTACATCTGTCCGATGGATCCGGAGGTGCTTGAGACGCAACCAGGGGCTTGCCGGATTTGCGGGATGGCACTGGAACCCAAAGTCGTCTCGCTTGAGGATGAACGGAATCCTGAACTCGAGGACATGACCAGGCGGTTTTGGATTTGTCTCGGGCCTTCCGTCTTGGTCATGCTCTTGGCCATGGCCGATATGGTTCCTGGCTTGTCAGTTCCGCAGATCCTCGCCGGTTCGACGAGGAACTGGGTGCAATGGCTGCTGGCGACACCGGTGGTGCTCTGGGGCGGCTGGCCGTTCTTCCAGCGAGGATGGAATTCGGTGGTGAACCGGGCGCCCAACATGTTCACCCTCATTGCCATGGGAACGGGCGCGGCCTATGGCTACAGCACGGTGGCCACTGTTGCGCCGACGCTGCTTCCCGGTTCATTCCGAATGCATGATGGCTCGATCGCGGTCTATTTTGAGGCTGCAGCCGTGATTACGGTCCTTGTCCTCCTCGGCCAGGTTCTTGAGCTGAAGGCTCGGAGTCAGACAAGCTCCGCCATTCGTGCCTTACTCAAACTTGCGCCAAAGACAGCCAGGCTGATCAAGCCTGACGGACGGGAAGACGATGTGCCACTGGAGCACATTCAAGTCGGCCATCGACTGCGCGTCAGGCCAGGAGAGCGAGTGCCGGTCGATGGGATGGTCCAAGAAGGTACGACCGCCGTGGATGAATCCATGATCACGGGAGAATCGATCCCGGTCGAAAAAACAGTCGGGGTACGGGTGACCGGGGGAACCATCAACGGCACAGGCGGGATTGTGATGGTCGCAGAACGAGTCGGACGAGACACGATGCTCGCGCGGATCGTACAGATGGTGAGTGAGGCGCAACGGAGCCGGGCTCCGATCCAGCGTCTTGCCGATGTGACTGCGGCGTATTTTGTCCCGCTGGTTGTGGCTGCTGCGCTGATCACGGCAGTAGCCTGGGCAATCTGGGGCCCGGAGCCGAAGCTGGCCTATGCGCTGGTCAATGCCGTCGCGGTACTGATTATCGCGTGCCCCTGCGCATTGGGATTGGCGACTCCGATGTCGATCATGGTCGGGACTGGTCGTGGAGCGACGGCTGGTGTCTTAGTGAAGAAGGCGGAAGCGCTGGAGGTATTCGGCAAGGTGGATACACTCGTGGTTGACAAGACCGGGACCCTCACGGAGGGCAAACCGAAACTGCTGTCGGTGCTGGTTGTGCCGCCTTGGTCTGATGTCGAGCTATTGCGCTTCGCCGCAAATCTTGAACGGAGCAGCGAACATCCGCTGGCTGCGGCGGTGGTGGCAGGAGCAGAAGAGCGAGGGATCGCACGCACCCCGGCCGAGCAGTTTCGTTCAGTGACAGGGAAAGGTGTGACTGGGACGGTCGATGGCCGTCGTGTCGCCATAGGGACAGCCTCGTTCTTGCGAAATGAGGTTGGGGTATCTAGTCAGAGCTCCACGCAGTTGGACGAACAGGCGGTCTCGCTTCGTCGTGAAGGACAGACAACCCTGTTTGTTGCCATCGATGAGCAGGCCGCGGGCCTACTCGGTGTGGCAGATCCGATCAAGGCCTCTACTCGTGACGCGGTGCAGGAGCTCAAGGGCGAAGGTATTCGCATCGTCATGGTGACGGGAGATCATCGCGATACGGCAGAAGCCGTAGCCCGGCAACTTGGCATCGAAGAAGTCATGGCGGAAGTCTTACCTGACCAGAAGGGAGAGATTATTGCTCGCCTCAAGTCGCAAGGCCGAGTGGTCGCAATGGCCGGCGACGGTGTGAATGATGCCCCAGCCCTTGCGCTGGCCGATGTCGGGATAGCCATGGGAACGGGGACGGACACGGCCATTGCGAGCGCGGGGATTACGCTGGTGAAAGGGGATCTGCGCGGGCTGCTCCGAGCACGGAGGTTGAGTCAAGCCACGATGCGGAATATTCGGCAAAATCTCTTGTTCGCCTTTCTCTATAACGTGATCGGGGTGCCGATCGCGGCCGGTGTGCTCTATCCGGTTTGGGGAATGCTCTTGAGCCCCATGATCGCCAGCGCTGCCATGACCTTCAGTTCTGTGTCTGTCATCTCCAATGCCCTCCGCCTGCGTCATGTCGAATTGTAAGTGCGCCTTCAATACACGCATGCTAGGCTACGGGTGGGGTTCATCTGGTTACTTTCGTTCAACCAAACAAACAAGACAAACCGAACAACGGTCTTCTTATGCCGGTGAACGTTATGCATCCTGTTAGAAGGGACAGTGGCGTGTCTCGACCGATTCTTCTCGTACCAATCGTGATCGGGCTCTGTGTGGGGAGCTCAATCGACAGTAGAATCGCTCTGGCCGGGAGCCGTGTGACTCCTCCTGTGGCTGGTGCGGGCGAGCTCCAAGCACAGGTCAAGGCAACTGCGACCAAAGTCATCCCTGCGGTCGTCAGTATTGCCTCCACGGTAATGGTCCGCGATCAAGCGTTCAGCGACGAAGCCTTGCCGTTCGGATTGTTTAAAGATGTTCCGTCGCGGCGGCAATATGGACAGGGCTCCGGTGTGATTGTTTCGGCGGATGGCTACATTATGACGAACAACCATGTCATTGCCGATGCGGTCGATGTGGAAGTCATTCTCGCCGACCGTCGGCAATACAAAGGACGAGTGGTGGCCACCGATCCGAAGACCGACGTGGCCGTGGTGAAAATTCAGGCGACCAATCTGCCGACGGTGACGTGGGGGGATTCGAGCACGCTCGCCGTCGGCGAGTTTGTGCTCGCAATCGGTAACCCACTTGGGTTGAGTCGCAGTGTGACGTTCGGCATTGTCAGTGCCGTCGGTCGAGCCGATGTCGGCGTCGCTGACTTCGAAGATTTCATTCAAACCGATGCCCCCATCAATCCAGGAAACTCCGGCGGGGCCTTGGTGACACTGAATGGAGAATTGGTGGGGATCAATACGGCTATTGCCAGTCCCACGGGCGGCAGCGTCGGCGTGGGCTTTGCCATTCCGAGCAATATGGCCCGGACCGCCATGCAGAGCTTGCTCAAGACCGGGCATGTTGTCCGTGGATTTCTCGGCGCCTCGACACAAGATGTCACGCCACTATTGGGCAAGATCTTTCGACTCCCCGATGTCAAAGGCGCAATCGTGACCGATGTGCAGGTGAAAGGGTCAGCCGAGAAAGCCGGACTGAAGCGCGGTGATGTGGTCGTGCGATTCGACGGACGGGACGTGATGGACAGTGGACATCTTCGAAATCTCATGGCCGCGTCTGCGATCGGGAGCAAGCATCGGCTCGATCTCATTCGGGACAGTAAGCCGTACCAGACTGAACTGGTCGTGCAGGAGGCGCCGCGTGAACGGACCAAGAAGAATCAAGCGGCATCAGCTTCAGCTGCCACGGCTCATCCCCTTGCCGGCGTCGTCTTCGACGATGTGACCGCGCCGCTGGCTCGGCAGATGGATCTGGCCGTCAACAGCGGGGTCGTGGTGACAGACATCGAAGAAGGCAGTCTGGCGGAATCTTCCGGTCTCCAGCCAGGTGACGTGGTGTTGGAGCTCAATCGTCAGCCTGTTCCCAACTTCGACGTATTTCAACGACTGGCCGATCCGATTAAGCCATCCGATCTGGCGCTTCTGTTAGTCAATCGCCAAGGGAATGTCCTATACATTCCCGTGAAGGGCGAATAGGAGACGAAGACAGGCGGGGGGCGCGGGATGTCTCGCGTGCTCGCGCAACGCGCGGCCTCAGAAGGCCCTCGTTGGACGCGCGCAATCGGAGACATCCCGCGCCCCCTGCCTGTGAGAGTGAGGGTGCGAACAGAGCGCGCATGTTCTCACCCGCCCACCCCCGATGCGCGAAGACGCACCGATTGCCTCGCTGACGGCCCTTGTTGGACGCCTGCATACGCGACAGTCCTGCCCCAGTCTGTTGAAAGCAGACATTCCTGCCGAGTGCGTTCCCTGCGTGATCGTGATGGTTACGTATTGATTTGCCTCGCGCTCGATGCTACGTTCATAACAATCGTGCCACTCATGAGGTTGCCATGAAGAAGCTTATTCGATTCGGCGTGTCGTTGGACCATCATCTGCTTGATGATTTCGATCTGCACATCAAGAAGCACAAGTATACGAACCGCTCGGAGGCGCTGCGGGACCTGATCCGTGACAACCTGGTCGGGCAGGAGTGGGATGACAACAAGGAGACGGTCGGGACGATTACATTTGTGTACGACCATCATGTGCGTGACTTGACGAGAAAGCTGACGCATATCCAGCACGACTTTCAAGGCCACATTATGGCCGGTATGCATGTCCATCTCGACCATGACCATTGTCTTGAGGTCTTGGTGGTGAAAGGCAGAGGGGCTGAGATCAGGAATGTGGCGGATGCGCTGGTATCGGTCAAGGGTGTGAAGCATGGCAAGCTCACGATGACGACGACCGGTAAGGGACTGGTGTAAGCGATGCGTGTGTGTGTCATCGACGGGCGGGGTGGTGGGCTTGGTTCTCGGCTGGTCACAGGACTCCAGTCGGAACTGGGCGAGGGCCATAGCATTGTCGCGTTAGGGACTAACCACGCGGCGGCAGCGGCGATGAAACAGGCCGGCGCGACGCAGGTGGGTGTCGGATCTCGGGCGATGGCCGACATGCTACCGACCGTGGACGTGATTATCACCTCGTTGAATCTGGTATTGCCCGGCGCGATGCTCGGTGAGGTGACACCGGAAATCGTGCAAGTCATCCTCGGCGCACGGGCCACGAAGGTCCTGTTGCCCCTCAATCGGGCTCGTGTGGAAATTGTGGGCGCGGAGGCCTGTACCCTCGAAACGTTGATTACGCAGTCTGTGTCCCGAGTCCGTTCCTTGGTCAGCTCGGTCGGGTCTGTCTAGGCTGGTTCTCCCAGGTCATAGTTGTCGCCGGGCCACGAGGGTCTGCGCCAGTCGATGAGTCGGCTGTCGAGAGATCATTGTGGGCGTCTCATCCGTCCACGTCATGAAAGTGAAGGACGTGGGTATGCGGCGCCCTCTATTGATCTTGTCTGTCGTATTCCTAGGATTGATCTCCGGGGAGTCGGTGCAAGCCCACGATCCCGACCCACCCGAGGTGATCAATGTTCCAGAAGTCACGACCTCCGCAGAACGACCGGTCGCGGCCTCCTCACAGCAATTCATTCCGGACAAAGAGATCCTGCTCCAGCCTCAAGGCCGGCCCGCCCAGGTTCTGCGTTTGATTCCCGGGTTCATCACCGTGGAGCATTCGGGCGGCGCCGGCAAGGCGGATCAATATTTCTTGAGGGGCTTTGATGCCGATCATGGCACAGACGTGGCGTTCTTTATCGACAACATGCCGATCAATTTACGCACGCACGGGCATGGCCAGGGATACACCGACCTCAACTTCATCATTCCGGAGACGATTCAAGGCGTCGACGTGGTGAAGGGGACCTATCACGCCGAATTCGGCGACTTCGATACGGCCGGCGCCGTCCGGTTCAAAACTCGCGAGGTGCTGCAAGAGAACGTGGTGCAGGGAGCCGGTGGGCAGTTCGATACGCAGCGGTATCTGTTGATGTTGTCCCCCACCAAGGACAAGGTACGGACGTTGTTTGCCGCGGACGGCTATTACACGAATGGACCATTTGAGCACGACAATCGCTATTTTCGCTTCAATGTTATGGGCAAGGCCACCATGAACCCGACGGTTCGCTCGGAGTTCAGCGTCACCGGGAGCTATAACAAAGCGCACTGGAACGCCTCAGGGGAGATTCCCTTCCGTGCTGTCACGGACGGCACGATTGGTCGGTTCGGCTCGATTGATCCCTCTGAAGGAGGCAAGACGGAGCACGCGATCGGTCGAATGGAGTACCACTACGATACACCCTCCAATGGGCGGTTCTTTGCCGATGCCTATCTGATGTATTACAAGTTGGACCTCTTTACCAATTTCACGTTTTTTCTGGATAACCCGGTGAACGGCGACGGCATCAATCAACAGGATCAGCGATACATGTATGGCGGGAATCTGGGCTACCAGCACGCAGGAGAACTCTTGGGCATTCGCAGTGCCGCGACGGCGGGGTTCCAGGTCCGCGCTGACAGTATTTCCAATATCCGACTCGGGACACAGACGACGCGTGTCCCTACTGGGACCATTGTGCAGAGTGCGGTTGAGGAAGCGTCCTATTCGCCCTATCTGAAGCTGGAGCTGCAGCCGCTGCCGTGGATGCGGTTGGTCGGCGGTCTCCGTGCCGACTACTTCACGTTTGATGTTACCAATCTCTGCGATACCTGCCCCGAGCGGCCGGCTGGCAGCAAGGACGCGAACCAGATCAGTCCGAAGGCCAACCTGATTCTCGGTCCCTGGTTCAATACCGAATTCTTCGTGAACTATGGCACGGGGTTCCACAGCAACGATGCGCGGTCCACGGTCGTAGGTGGGAGCTCGCCTCTTGCCCGGGCGCAGGGCACGGAGGTGGGCCTGCGCTCAAAGCCCTGGGGCCCGGAGCGGCTGGAATTGCTCGCCACGTTCTGGTGGTTGGACATGAGCTCCGAACTCGTGTTCGTGGGAGACGAAGGCACCACCGAAGCCCGTGGACCCACCAGACGCTACGGCGTCGAGGTGGGAGGCCGTGGACAGATCTACGGACCGCTCTACGTGAACGGCAGCTTCACCTGGACCCATGCCCAATTCACGGACGGACTCGCCATTCCGTTGGCGCCGGAGTTAACCGGATTTACGGCCTTGATCTTGCGGTGGCCGGAAGGCTTGTCCTCGCAGATACAAATGACCTATCTCGGCGTGAGGAACCTGACAGAGGATCGCACGGTGAAAGCGCCATCGTGGACCGTCTTTGATTTAACCGAACGCTATCAACTGCCGATCAAGCTCTCCCACGGTCGCCTTGAGGCCTTTCTGTTTGTCCAAAACCTGTTGGACACCCACTGGGAGGGGGCCACGTTTGCATTCAATTCCCGTCTGCCCGGCGAGCCGGCGGGCGGAGTGCAGGACATTCACTTCGTGCCGGGCAATCCACGATTCTTCATGGGCGGCGTGGCATGGTACTTCTAACGACCGCTGAAAACGACTTCCAAGTGCGTTCTCGTCGCGAAAGCATCCTCAACGTACCCCAGAGGGTACGCCTCCGGTGCTTTCTTCGCCTGCGGCCTTGTTGGAAGATCGTTTTGAGCGGTCTATAGTGAAGCCATATGAAGTCAACGCGAAGAGTTTTGCCACGCACCTACTTCAATCGTCCCACGCTGACCGTGGCTCGATCGTTGATCGGCAAGTATCTCGTTCGGGCGATCGATGGTCGTGTCCTCGCGGGTAAAATCGTTGAAGTGGAGGCCTATGTCGGTCCAGAGGATAAGGCTTGTCATGCGTCGAAAGGGAGGACGCAGCGGACGGATGTGATGTTTGGCCCTGGCGGGGTCGCCTACGTCTATCTCATCTACGGGATGTACCATTGTCTGAACGTCGTGACGGAACGGGAAGAGTTTCCCTCTGCCGTCTTGATCAGAGCGATTGAAATAGACGGAGCGTTGATCGATGGGCCGGGGCGGCTCTGTCGCGCGCTGCGGATTGATCGCAGCCTCAACCGTGTAGATCTCACGACCGGCGAATCTATCTGGTTCGAGGATCGAGGAGTATTGGTGAAGAAAGCAGATGTGAGGGCTCATCCTCGAATCGGTGTCGATTATGCCGGCGAGTGGGCCCAGAAACCATGGCGATTCCGGCTGTGCCGGGTCGCAGCCTCCACTCGGACCGGACGCACAAAAAAACAGGGGGCGCCGGACTAATCCGGCGCCCCCTGTTTGGATTCCGCTGAACGGCTCGACTACTCGATCTTCCGATCACCGGCGATCTTCGTGGCTGAGGTGACCGGAGGAGCAATCTTGATCTGCGGCCCCTGCACAGTCGGGAGCTGATTCGCGCCCTGGCCCTGCGTAATCCGAGCATTGTCTGTCTTATTGAGATTCTGCTGGGCATGGTTATCGTCGAACGCAGCTGCCTTGAGTTCGGCTTTCTCACCACTTGCATTGGTCTGGCCTGGGTCATTGGCGGTTGGTTGGCCATTCACAGGGCTCCCGCTGTTCTTCATCGGGTAGCCTTCATGCTTGGGGAGGAGGGATGGATTCGCCGAGGCCATCGACAGCGCAAATAGGACACCGGAGACGGTCGCAACCGTGCCGATTACGAGTTTCATACGCCTACTCCTTTAGATAATGGTGGTCTGAGCCAATAGGTTCGTCATTTCAAGTCCACATCGAGTGGCACGAATCATAGCCAGCATAGGGGTGCCTCTGTCAAGGGCGAAAAAGGGAGAGGGGGAGTGGCCAGGTGCCCTTCTTGCTCGCAGAACGCGCACGATGAAACTGTGCTCGTCCGATGCGCGCAGTGAAGGGCAGCCTCGGCCACTCCCCTGAAGAGAGGTGTAGAGAGATGGAGAATCGGAAGGTGCTCGTTGGACGCGCGCAATGGGAAACCAAGCAGGTTACCCTCCCCTGAAGAGAAGGCAAGCAAGTTTGGAAGGATCATATAAAAGGATAAGGGCTGCATGTTGCGCGCAGTGAAGGATAGTCTCGTGGTTTCCCTAGAAGGCGAGGTCGGGAAGATGAGAAGGAAGGAGTCGGACTCGCAGAGCTACCACGACGCTACTGTTTTTGCTTGAGGGGCGACTTAGGCGTATCCTAACAGGCATGAAACGATGGTATCTCTATCTGATAATAGTGCCGCTTGGGTTGGGGATATTGTTGTATCTCCTCGTCAAATTGACTTCTCCAATTAACTTTGCCGACATGTGGAGTAGTAACACTCAGGCAAGGAACACACGGAGCCAAGTCGGAAGGTTGCCGGAGGCAGGAGCTGCCCCAAGAGAGGAATTGGTGCTACGAAAAGCGCACCAACTTCGAGCGCTGACCGAACGGGAAGATGGAACGAAAATACAGGATTTGCCGAATGGAATATACGGTTTCGCAATGTGTAACGTCGAGTCGTTAAGCGCGAAACGCGGTAATACATTCGCACTGGAGATTCATAAGCATGATGATGGGATCGTGTACTATGTCGGCTATGCCTCTGACGAAGACATAGGAAAATATCTGGCTCTTCAAAAAAACTTTCATATCATCACGTTCCCTCACTCATCGGAAAAGGCCACATCGCTGTTCGAAATCCCAGTAGAATTCGTCTCTAAATGCGAGGCGCGTTCGTTTAAGGACGGTTATCTGTTTGATCTTTTTGTGACAACCATCCCCCTGATGCCATCCTAAGACGCGATCAATTCTTGATATTCGATTTGTCCCGGGCAAACGATTCAAGACTATCGAAGCAAATCATTTGTCA
>Ga0307471_100001962_pt1 | contig 11636 bp, 7 predicted proteins | sample atmos_gasesAM3C__2_FD_204566 | JGI IMG/M metagenome (GOLD analysis project Ga0307471, IMG submission 204566) | Hardwood forest soil microbial communities from Morgan-Monroe State Forest, Indiana, United States - atmos_gasesAM3C_515 | ecosystem: Environmental > Terrestrial > Soil > Temperate... | reverse complement strand
GTGTCTCCCACTTTAAAGTCCGTCACTTTCGCCGACTGACGGTCTTTCCGAAACTCCGTCAGCTCAGTAAACTTCACCGTCACAACCTTCCCCTCCGGCTCCGTAATTTCCATTACGCCGTCCTTCACCGCTGTGATTTTCCCGAACAACGGCCTTTGCGTGCCCTCCGGCCCGCCCCATACTCTATTTTGACCGTTCTGCTGCGCTGGCGCGGCAGGCTCTTCCTGCGCCTGCGCCATGATCCCACTCAAAATTCCAGATAACCCTAGGAAAACAAAAAGCCCGGTCCTGCGATTCACGACGCACCTCTCTTGTGCCGCTCGGCAATCACCCTCTTCCTTCTTAGACGCGCGCGGCGGGTCCCGCGTATCGGGCGCGCAGGCCGAAATTGGTAGCGGCCTCTATAAATGTTCCCGAACTTGGGGAGGAAAGTTCCCCGTTGTCTGCTTTAGCCGAGTCATTATTCGTGAATTGCTGAAAAGAACGCTGAATCTTGGCGACCGCTGCTGCCCTCAGGCCGCGTCCGCCGCTTCGCCCACGCTGAAATACGTGCAATCCGGATGGTGAAATGCCAGCGCGCTTACGCTGGCTTCGGGATCCATCATCAATCCATCCGTCAGTTGAACTCCAATCTCTTCCGGTCGCAGCAATTTCCAGATGCCGGCCTGATCTTCCAGGGCCGGGCATGCCGGGTATCCAAAGCTGTAGCGCTTGCCGCGATACCGCGACGTGAATCGTTGTGCCATGGTCATCTCCGGGGGATCAGGGAAGCCCCAATCCTCCCGGATTCTTCGATGCAGCCATTCCGCGCAGGCTTCCGCGCTCTCAATCGCCAGCGCCTGCAATCCGTGTGACTTGAAGTAGTATCCTTCCTGCTTGGCTTTTTCCGCGCGCTCGCGAATTCCTTCACCCGCCGTTACCACAAAAACCGCCACATGATCTCGCTGCCCATTTTTTGGCGCCAGAACATAGTCGCTCAGGCACAATTGGTCGCCTATCTTCTGCCGCTTGAATTCCCAGGTCAGCAGCGGCTCCTTCTTACCAGGCGCGAACAGGTGCAACGCGTTTCCGTCCGCTTCGGCTTCGAAGAATTGCCACACCGCGCGCACTTTCATGAACGTCGCCGCTTCGTTTTTCACTTCTTCCATCTCGTTGAACAGTGTAACCGCTTTTTCCTCCCGCGCCGCCAGGTGCTTCTCAAAGTTGCCGCGATAGCCCATGTGCCGCCCGTACAACATGAACGGATTGATGTAGCTCCACAAATCGCGCAGATCCGGTACCAGGCGAACTTTGCGATCTAGCGTGGCCACGGAGGGGATCGGCAGATCCGCGCGCACCTTCGGCGAGCGTTTCACCGTAGGCTTCTCCGCCAGCTTCACGGTGGTGGTCACCTTCACGCCGTTTCCAGAGATTGCGTGCTCGCTCAGGACGCGCTCCCTCATCGCCGGGTCCATTAACTCATTCATCAGCCGCAGCCCGGTCATGGCGTCCTTCGCATAACAGACCACGCCGTCGTAGCTCGGTGCAATTTTCTGCTGCGTGAACTTCGCGCTTAGCGCCGCTCCACCCACCAGCAAGGGCACGCCAATTCCAGCGTCCTTCAGATCGTTTGCGGTCATCACCATCTGTTGCGCGCTCTTTACCAGCAGCCCCGATAGCCCGATCGCGTCCGGCTTGTGGGCCTGAAACGCCCTGATCAACTCCTCCGGCGGCACTTTAATTCCCAGATTCACCACGTCGAATCCATTATTCTTCAAAATAATCTCGACGAGGTTTTTCCCGATGTCGTGCACATCGCCCTTCACCGTCGCCAGTATTACTTTTCCGCGCTTCGCGGTGTCCGCCTTCTCCATGAACTGCTCCAGATGGCTCACCGCGGCCTTCATCGCTTCCGCCGATTGCAGCACTTCGGCCACGATCAATTCATTCGCATTGAACAGCCGGCCAACTTCCGCCATCCCTTCCATCAGCGGCCCGTTAATAATGTCCAGTGGCGCCGTGCCATCCCCGCGCTTGAGTTCCAGATCCTCCACTAACCCGTCGCGCGTGCCTTCAATGATGTAATTCGCCAAACGCTGGTCGAGTGGCTGGTCTTCTTTCTTTATCTTTTCTTTCTTGGTGGCGGTGCGGAAATGCTCCGCAATCGCCGCGATGTGGAACTGATTGACCGCGGCCTTTTGCGCTTTGTTCTGTTGGCGCCAGTCCGCCGGAAGGTTTCGCAACAACTCCGTCTGCGGGTGACCTGCCGGAATCTCTTTCGGCGGGTGTTGAAACAACAGGTCCTCCGCCAGCCTGCGTTCGAGCTCCGGAATCGACGCGAAGCGCTCCAGCTTTTCCGTATTCACGATCGCCAGGTCCAGCCCAGCCTTCGTGCAGTAATAAAGGAAAACCGAATTCACCACTTCCCGCGCGCCCGGCGGCAACCCGAACGATACGTTGGAAATCCCCAGGATAGTCCGTGTATCCGGCAGTGCTTCCTTGATCAGCCGGATTCCCTCCATGGTTTCCACGGCTCCACCTATGTAGTTCTCATCTCCCGTTGCGCAAGGAAACACCAAGGGATCGAAAACAATGTCTTCCGGCGCTATGCCATATTTCTTCGTCAGCAGCTCGTGCGACCGCCGGGCAATCCCGAGTTTCCGTTCCCTGGTGAAAGCCTGTGCTTGCACCGGATCTTCGTCGATGCACCCCACCACAATGGCGGCGCCGTAATCGTGCGCGATCGGGACCACCTTCTCGAATTTCTCTTCGCCATCCTCGAGGTTGATCGAATTGATGATCGCCTTGCCCTGGCAATAGGTCAGCGCCAGTTGCACCGCCGTCGGGTCCGTCGTGTCGATCATGACCGGCGTCTTAATTTTGCGGATCAGCTTCTCATAGAAGACCGGGATGTCCTTCTTCTCATCGCGCTCGGTGCTCTGCAGGCACACATCCACGATGTGCGCCCCGCCCTTCACCTGCCGCCGCGCGATTTCCGTGGCCTCTTCCCACTTCTCTTCCGCCACCAGGTTTTTGAACAACCGCGAACCAATCACATTGGTGCGCTCACCCACCAGCAACGGCCGTGTGCTCTCTTCCGCCTCAATGGTCTCGATCCCGGAATACACCGCGCGGTGCGCCTCCACTAGTCGCGCGCGCGGCTTTTTCCCCTCCACCATCTGCGCGATGGCCCGAATATGTTTCTCCGTGGTGCCGCAGCAACCGCCCACCAGATTCAGCCATCCATGATTCACGAATTTCTCAAGCTGCGCAGCCAGCGTTGTCGGCGTTTCGAGATATTTGCCTTCTTCATCCGGCAGCCCCGCGTTCGGATAGCAGGACACAAACTCGCCCGTCATCGTACTCAGCGTCCGGATGTGGTCGGTCATGAACTCCGGTCCGGTTGCGCAATTCATCCCGAACGCCAGAGGATGCGCATGCCGCAGCGAGGCCCACATCGCCTCCACCGTTTGTCCTGCGAGCATCGTGCCCATCGGTTCGATGGTCACGGAAACAACGTACGGAACCGCCACACCGATTTCCTTCGACAATTTTTGAATCGCCAAAATTGCTGCTTTAATATTCCGCGTATCCTGGCAAGTCTCCACCAGCAGAAGGTCACACCCGCCCTCGATCAATCCCTTCGCCTGAACGTAGTAGGAATCCAGCAAGCCCTCAAAGGTCACGCCTCCTGTCACCGTGATCGCCTTTGTAGTCGGCCCCATCGAGCCAGCCACAAAGCGCGGCCGAGTCGGGGTGGAATATTCCTCCGCCGCTTGTCGCGCCAGCACCGCCGCGCGTCGATTAAGATCGAGTGCCTGAGCCGTAAGCCCGTATTCCGCAAGCACCAGCGGAGTGCTTCCAAAGCTGTTCGTCTCGACTATGTCCGAGCCCGCCTCGAAATATTTTCGGTGAATGTCCAGCACCACGTCCGGCCGGGTGCTCACCAGGTTCTCGTTGCAGCCCTCTAGCGCCGGCCCGCCGAAATCCGCCGCGGAAAGGTTGCGCTGCTGCAGCATGGTACCCATCGCGCCATCCAGCACCAGGATGCGTTCCGCCAGTAGCTCCCGTAGAGCCTTTTCCGATTCTTTCAGGTTCCTCATTCTGCCGTGTTCCTTGCCTCGCGTCTTGCCAGGGCTCCAGAGGGGTATCCCGTTCTCTTGGCTATCCTTCTTATTTTACTTGGCTTTGGCCTTCAAATCGAACCCCTTGTCCGTGCTCCTTTCCAGGCGCTGCCGGATCCCCAATCCCCCTGAAAAGCGTCCTAAACAGTCAGTAACAACTCGTGAACATCTGTTCCAAAGGCCCTTGCCCCTTTTGCCAGGTTTCACTACCCTCAGATACAGTGGCTACGAAACGCATGTCTCCGAAACTCACTGTGTGCCTGTTATCGCCGCACCCATTGGTGTTGAGCGAATTCGAACGGCTGCTGTCCAAAGCTCCCCAATTCAAGGTCATTCCCAAGCAGTTGGAGTCCACGCTGGCGCCCGATCTGCGCAGCCTGGATCCGCCGAAGGCACAGGTCTATGTCATTGATGCGCACGCCGCACGCCAGGCTACCGGGGCGCTCCTGACAAATATTCTGGAGCGCTACACCGACGCGCGCCTTATTGTCGTAGGCGATTCCGTCAACGACGCGACTTGCTTTTCGCTCCTACGCCTCGGGGTGAAAGGCATTCTGTCTTACGCCGAAGCACGTGACCAGCTTTCTCGCGCGCTTCCCCTGGTCTCCGCCGGAGGCTTCTGGGTGCCGCGTTCCGTGCTCTCCGGCTTCGTTGATTCCATTCTCACCAGCCAGGGCCGTCGCCTGAAGACCGACACGGTCACGAACCTCAGCCGCCGGGAACAGGAAGTGTTGGATTCGCTGCTGGAGAATCTCTCCAACAAGGAAATCGCCAGCAAGCTCAATATCGCCGAGCGCACCGTCAAGTTCCATGTCTCGAATCTGCTCAGTAAGTTTGGCGTTCGCCGCCGGGCCGACTTGATCCTGCTCACGTTCCAGCGTCGCCTGGCTTCCCAGGGCTGACGCCCGCTTTTTCCCTAACAATCGAACTCGCGTGAAGTGACTGGATCCGAATCGATTCGTTCCTCGCGTCCCTTGTGGTTAAATAGGGATTCGACCGCGAACGATTCATGACCACTTTCTACATCGAACAATTCGGTTGCCGCGCCACGCAAGCAGACGGCGCCGCCATCGAACGCCAGTTGCGCGAGCGCGGTTGCGTCGCAGCCGCGGACACGGTTTCCGCGGACTTCGTCGTTCTGAACACCTGTACCGTCACAGCCGCGGCGGACACTCAGGCGCGCGACGCCATCCGCAAAATCCACGCCGCAAATCCTTCCACGCGGATTATCGTCACTGGGTGCTATGCGCAGCGTGCGCCCGAGGAAATCGCAATTCTTCCAGGGGTTACGCATGTCGTGGGGAATTCCCATAAGCCGCAGATTCCAGGTCTCCTGCAATCGATTTCCGTATCACGGAATTCTCCGCAACGGGAAGGTCCCGTTCCGTTTCACGCAGCACCGATTCTCAGCGGCGACATCTTTGCAGTCTCAGACGTGCTGGTCGCGCCCGTGCTCGGCGGGGAAGGGAATCACACGCGGCCCACGCTGAAAATACAGGATGGCTGCAATTCGCGCTGCTCCTTCTGCGTCATCCCCTTTGTGCGCGGGAAGTCTCGCAGCCTTCCTGCGGCCACGGTACTCGCGGAAATTCAGCGTCTTGCGGATTCCGGCTTTCGAGAGATCGTCCTCAGTGGCATCAATCTGGGGACTTATGGCCGCGATCTTTCACCGCGGGTAGAATTACTGGAGTTGCTTCAACGTATCCTGGCGGAAACCTCCGTCGAGCGTCTCCGCATCAGCTCCATCGAACCCCTCGATGTGACCCAGGACCTGATCGGCCTTTTTGCTTCCACGCATCGCATCGCTCCGCACTTCCACATGCCTTTACAGTCCGCCTGCAATCGCGTTCTTGCCGCGATGCATCGTTGGTATCGCGCCGAGCACTATGCCCGCCGCGTCGAGTTAATCCGCGAACAGCTTCCCCATGCGGCCATCGGCGCTGACGTCATCACTGGCTTTCCGGGAGAGACGGAAGCGGAGCACGCAGAGACCATGAGTTTTATCAAGGACCACACCTTCACCCATCTCCACGTTTTTTCCTATTCTTCGCGCCCCAGCACTCGTGCTGCCGCCCTTCCGGGCCACATACCCGGTGCGGTTATCAAACGCAGAGCCCGTGAGTTGCGCGCGCTCGGTGTTGCCAAAACCGCAGAATTCTGCAAATCGCAGCTCGGACGCACACTTCGTGTCCTTACGCTGCACCGTGATCCAAAGAATGATCCCTTGCAGACACCAGCTCTTTCGGAGAACTATCTTTCTGTCATGATTCCTCGGGCCTTGCCACACAATCAGTGGCTGACGGTTTCCCTCGTACAGGTGCACGGCAAAAATCTGATCGCCTTGCCCCTCGAACCTGTTTTGGCGCATGCGGCCGGGGCGGCATGAGCGCTGTCATGCGCATTCTTGGCATCTCCACATTGGGGCAAAGCTCGGCGGTGGCGCTGATCGATGAGCACTCCGTCCATTTCGCCATCGAGGAAGAAAAACTCAGCCGCGAAGACTCCCCGGAAATTCCGCGCCTCGCCCTGGAGCGATGCCTGCACGAAAATCAATTGAAACTGGCGGACTGCCGCGCCATTGCCCTTGCCGAACGATCGGCGTCCCGTGCGCACTCAGGCCGCCGGTGCAAACGGCTGCCACGCTCCGCTTCGCAACAACAATTGCAGAATCTTTTGCGAGGCGGCCCGCGGCCCGCCCATTTCGATCATCATCTATGTCATGCGGCCAGTGCCTACTACACTTCCGGCTATGACCGGGCGCTCATCCTCTCGCTCGATGAAGGCGCCAACTCGCAGTCCGGACTGATCGCTCTTGGGGATGGAGACGAGATTCGCCCGCTGCAGACGCTCAAATTTCCGGACTCACTCGGCTGGTTCTATTCGCGTGTCACCGAACTTGCCGGATTGCGCCCCCACAAGGACGAACACAAACTCCAGTGGTTGAGCAAAGATGGCCAGCCCGAATATCTCCCCGCATTTCGCAAACTGTTTACCTGGAAAGCCGGCGGCTTGCCCGCACTGAACCGCCGCTATTTTGCGCCCGGGCCGGACCACCGCGGAATCTTCGCGCCACAGTTTTATCGCGAACTGGGCCTGTCCTCCCGCGGCCACGCCCCGAACCCGGTGGTGCGCGCCAATCTCGCGCGGAGTGCGCAGGACTATCTCGAAGAGCTGGTTCTTCAGCTTGCTGCCAATTTCCAGGAACAGACAGGAACCCGATCACTCTGCCTGGCGGGCGGAATCTTCTTGAATGTGCTTCTGGTCCGCGCACTCGAATCCCGCGGCGCTTTTGAGCATGTTTATGTCCAGCCTGTTTCAGGCAATGCCGGCACGGCGCTCGGTGCCGCCTTTCTTTCGCGCAGGAAAATCAATGGGCATTCCGGCCGTGCGCCGCTCACCAGCCTTGCGCTTGGGATGCACGCCACCTCCCAGGAAATGAAAGCGGTCCTGGACAATTGCAAAATCTCCTATCGCTATCTTTCTGGTGAAGAACAAATCCTCGAAGAAGCTGTGAGCCTGTTGCTCCGCGACAAGATCGTCGCCTGGTGCCAGGGCCGGACGGAATTCGGACACCGCGCTTTGGGCAATCGCAGCCTGCTGGCCTCGCCGTTCTCCGAATACGTCGTCGAAAACGTCAACCAGTTCATCAAGCATCGCGAAGGGTTTCATCCCTTTGCGCTGTCGATTCCCGCCGAGCGCGCCGCGAATTACTTTGACGCCTCCTCCAATTGCCGCTTCATGGCTTCGCTCGCGACGCTCGCCCATCCGGTCGCGGGCCTCGAACGATTCGCGTTCCATGGCAACGCCGTGCGCGTCCACACCGTCGAACAACACGCTAACCCGCTGTTCTGGAAGCTCCTCCACAAATTCGGTGAGTCTGCCCCCGCCCCGATCTTGGTCAACACGTCTTTCAACCTGTTCGGCGAACCTCTGGTCACCGACCCGCGTGGCGCGGTGCGCAGCTTCTATTGCGCCGGCGTCGATGCCCTCGCCCTCGGCCCCTTCCTTCTGGTGAAATAAAACGCGCTCCCCACCACCTGTCATCCTGAACCCGCGTCCTTTGCGGGTGAAGGATCTCAACCTGTACACCGCACCCCATTCATGCAGTGAGATCCTTCTGCCTCGATCAGAATCACGCCCTCAGGATGACAAGGCAACGCTGGCAGAATGTTGCAGCGGCGGTTACCCTTCGAAGATGACTTGTGCGATGGCCTGCTCTGCAGTGTGCGTGATGCTCACGGAGATATTCTTCACTCCGAGTACATCCGCGATTTTCTTTGCTTCACCTTTTAGCGCCAGTGTTGGTCGGCCGCCGCGTTGCCGCACCACCTCCACGTCCGCCCAGCGAACACCGCGGCTCCAACCTGTCCCCAGCGCCTTCATCGCCGCTTCTTTCACCGCGAAACGCCCGGCGTATCTCTCGTATTTGTTCTTGAACTGCTCGCAATAGGCCACTTCATCGACCGTGTAGACGCGCCGTAGGAAGCGTTCTCTCTGCGACTCAATCACCGCTTTAATGCGTTTCACTTCCGCGACGTCAATGCCCATGCCCACAATCATGATTCACCTTTGGCGCGAGCAATAGCTTACCTCGTCCTGCCAGTTTCTCGGTGGCCATCTCTTGCGATTATACTGTTCAGATTGTGCCTCCCAGAAAAACATCGCCGAAAAAGAGCCGGAATCGTCCGCCAGCCCGCCGCATGCCTTTGACTGGCTCAATTTCTGCTCCCTGGATTCTTCGGGAATCCGGCGGCTTGCAAGTCCTGCAACTCCTACCCTTCAGGAATCTCCCGTGGCTGGTCCACGGATTCAGCACAAGGATCGGTGGTATCAGTCCGCTCGACGGCGAAAAGGTTCTCAATCTCAGTTTTGTGGATTGGGACCCCAGGGAAAATGTCGCTGAGAACCGCAGGCTCTTCCAGTCGGCCGTCGGAGCAAGGGATTTCACGCTTGTCCCGCTGAAGCAGATCCATTCAGCCCTGATCCGCCTGTTCCCTTCGCCGCTCGCGCAGCCCTGCAAGGGCGACGGCTCCGCCACAAATGCCCCAGGCCTGCTCTTGGCCGTGCAAACAGCGGATTGTGTACCGATTCTTCTGGTCGATCCAAAGAAACGTGCCGTCGCCGGAGTCCACGCCGGTTGGCGCGGCACCCTCACGCGCATTACCCAAAAGGCCGTTGGTCGCATGCAATTTGAATTCGGCACCAAACCGCAAGATCTATTCGCTGCTATCGGCCCTTCGATTGGCCCCTGCTGCTATGAAGTTGGTGCGGAGTTTGTCACTAAGTTCACTGCGCAGTTCGCCGATGCAGCCGGCTATTTCGACGAGGCCCGTTCCGGCGAAGAACCCAATCCTCTGCAATGGATGAACATGATGCCACCGGGCCACCAGCCCCCGCCAAAGAATGTCCATCTCGACCTCCGCAAGGCCAACCGTTCGCAACTCCTCACCGCCGGCTTGCGCCCGCAAAACATCTATACGAGCGATCTCTGCACAAGCTGCCGCACCGATCTCCTCTTCAGCTACCGCAAGGAAGGCGCCCTTTCCGGCCGGCTCCTTGCCGTTGTAGGCATCCGCGCGCGTTGAACTGCATCATCCGCTCAATTGAGAACTGTGAACTGAGAACTGTTCACTTCCTTCAATGCCAATTGCCCGCACGCGGCCATAACATCGCGGCCGCGGGAATAGCGCACAAAAGTGGGCACGCCTCGATTCGTCAGGATTTTCCGGAATTCTTCGATGCGCTGTTCACTGGACTCTTGGAACGGCAATTCGCCGGGATTCCAGGGAATTAGATTCACCTTCACCCGCTTGAGCGGCGTCAGCAATTTCACCACGCGCAGCGCATCTTCCGGTGCATCATTTACCTCTCCCAGCATCACGTATTCAAACGTCAGGTGCTCCCAGTTCCTCAGCGGATACCCCCGGCACGCCCCGAGCAAAACCTTAAGTGGATATTTCCTGTTGATAGGCATCAATACGTCGCGCTGCTCATCGGTCGAAGCGTTCAGGGAAATCGCCAACTTTGGCCGCACTCCCTCTTCCCCCATCCGCTCGATACCCGGAACCACGCCGCTCGTCGAGAGCGTCACGTGCTTCGGCGACAAGCCGATGCCTTCCTTGTCCAGCAGAATACGCAACGCAGCGAAAGTGTTCTCAAAATTCAGCAGCGGCTCCCCCTGTCCCATCAGCACAATATTCGTTCGCGCCGCCAGTCCCTTTTCGCCTGCCGCATCGCCCGCGCCACCTGCGCCGGAACCGCTCATTTCGGCCAGCGGCAACAACACCTGCGCCAGGATTTCTCCCGGCGTCAGGTTTCGAATCAACCCCAATTTTGCCGTCAGGCAAAACTGGCAATCCACGGCGCAGCCCGCTTGAGTGGAAATGCAAATCGTCTGCCGCCGCTCGCCCGGCATGAATACCGCTTCCACCGCCGCGGCCTTCATCCGGGTCTCATCTTCGGGCGCACTCAGCCCGAACAAATACCTCACCGATCCATCTGACGATAGATACTTCTGTCGCACCGTGGGCAAGGTAACTTTCGCGGCAGAAGTGAGCTTGGCACGCAGGGTTACCGGCAAATTGGTCATGGCAGCGACGGTCAGATTCCTCTCCGCGTAGAGAGCGTGGTAAAGTTGCCCGCCGCGATAAGCAGGTTCGCCCAGCGACTGGCAATAAGCCTGCATCTCCTGCCTGTTTTTCCCAAGCAATTCCATCCGCACTTCACCTCTTCCAGCAACTATTCTCTCACCATCGCCGGGCACCGGGACCCCATCTGCACTTGCAAAAAATCTCCATTCACGTCGACCCGCGTATCTTACTGAATCGGAGGTGCTTGCAGGATGGAGCCGCGCCTCGCTGACTCCCCTCTCGCCACACTCTTTCCCTTGTGCAAGAATACCCTATGGTCTCCAACGCGCGCGACATCGTTCGTCACGCTTTACCCAACGGCCTCGTCGTCATCACTGAGACCATGCAGCACGTTCGCTCCGTCTCCGTCGGCATCTGGGTCCGCAGCGGCTCACGCCGCGAGGCCCAAACGGAAAACGGCCTCGCCCATTTCCTGGAGCACATGGTCTTCAAGGGCACCGAGCGCCGTTCCGCCGAGCACATCGCACGCGAAATGGACTCCGTCGGCGGCATGCTCGACGCATTTACTTCCAAAGAGCAAATTTGCTTCAACGCCAAGGTGCTCGACGAGCATCTTCCGATTGCCTTTGATGTCCTTGCCGATCTCGTTCTACGCCCGAAACTTGACTCCGATGACGTCAAGAAAGAGCGCCAGGTCGTTCTGGAAGAAATCAAAATGGACTTGGACAATCCCGAATATTTGCTTCACGATCTGTTCACGCGCGGATTCTGGCCAGCACACTCTTTGGGCCGTCCGATCCTGGGCACGCCCGAAACCGTGCGCCAGTTTGACCGCGAAGTTCTCTGCAGCCGCTTCAAGGATTGGTTCGCGCCCGATCACATTCTGGTCACAGCCGCCGGGAGCATCACCCACGAACAGGTGCTGGACTTGGTCGAAAAGGAA
>Ga0307471_100001961_pt1 | contig 11636 bp, 14 predicted proteins | sample atmos_gasesAM3C__2_FD_204566 | JGI IMG/M metagenome (GOLD analysis project Ga0307471, IMG submission 204566) | Hardwood forest soil microbial communities from Morgan-Monroe State Forest, Indiana, United States - atmos_gasesAM3C_515 | ecosystem: Environmental > Terrestrial > Soil > Temperate... | reverse complement strand
GTTTGATGGCCACGCGAAAAGAACCAAACCAGGCGAAGCAAACGCAGCGAATATGCCAGCCTGGCTAGAGATTGTTCCTGCTAGGTTGCTGAAAAGTCAATCTCTCGCGTCCGATCTAATTTTGGCGAAGTACAGGTACCAGCGCTAGGTTTTCCAGCATGCAGTTCGTAGCTTCAATTTTTCACACCCGCATCTCGAAACTTGGCAGCGATCAACCCTGCCGCTCGGCCCGCAACCTCTGCCTGGCCGCGAATCACTCGCCGCTGATTGAAAGTACCACCTTTGTCCTAACCGCGTATCTATTGCTCATCACAGAGGCGATTGGAACCTACGTGGGCGTTCATTTCCTCTGGACTGCTAAAGAGACTTCGAGCAAAGCCGTCAAAACCTGAAGGCTACTGCGTAGGCAAAAGCCGCGCAAGGTCGCTGAGCGGCATGTTCACTCCGAGTAACCTTCGTCGTCCTCTTTGTCCTCGTCATCTTCTTCGTTGCCATCGTCCTCTTCGTCTTCTGGCTCTTCTCGAACGAGGACATCGGCGGCACGTGAGCGACTAGAGGGGTCTGCGCCGAGGAATTCTGGCTCTATTCTGCTCATGCTCAATGGTACGCCTCGCGCCCGTGCCGTTTGACCCATCTCTGCTTCCTGCTAGATCATTAGTGCCAATGGACACCGAACAGACCATCGCTGAAATCGAGTGGCTCGAGCGCCTCTTCGCCGCGCCAGACAAGAGACCGCTGAGCGCGAGTGACCTCTCGGCTGCGAATCGAAGACACGATGAGAAGCTGGCAAATAGCCCGTGGTTTCGGCTCTGGCAGCGATATGGTATCTGCTGCCGCCCGGAACATCCCGAACTCCGACTAGGCGATATTGAAAGGTAAGCTCCGCACGAATTCGATACCTCCCATCCCAGCCCACCGATAGCGTGTCGGCTTGTAAACGACGAATCGAACACGCATGAGGGTCGCGGTGACTTTGGAGACCGTTTAGGTTAGATTTTGGTGGCGCCCAGTTCTTGGGAGGGGCAAATGATTTCCGGCGCTCACGTAGTGGTCAACAGTAAGAACGCTGAAGCAGATCGCGCCTTTTTCCGCGATATTCTCGGCTTCAAGTCGGTGGATGCGGGTCATGGCTGGCTGATCTTCGCTCTGCCGCCGACAGAAGCCGCATTTCATCCTTCTGAGGACGATGTCCACGAACTCTACTTCATGTGCGACGACCTAAAGACCGAGATGGCTTCGCTCGCGAAGAGGGGTGTTAAGTGCTCAAAGGTCGAGGAGGCTCGATGGGGTTCCATTACGAAGATGCGGCTTCCCAGTGGTTGCGGCGTCGGACTTTATCAGCCAAAGCACCCTACAGCCATAGTTTCGAAATGAAGTGTCCGTCAACGAGGACGCTATCTAAGCGTTCGGCGGCTGAGTGGGCTACGGTCTGGCTTGCGAAGAGGGGCAGACCACCCAATGAGCGTTCGATGCAGGCTCGGATGCGAGATTGGTGAGGAGGGTTACGGATGCCCAGAGAAGCACGGCTGTTTACGTCAAGCGCAGGTTCCGTTGTTCGTGGCTACCTGAAATTCCGGGCGAATATTCCGCCACGCTGGATAAAAAATGCGCGGGGTTCGCGCAAGCGGATCGAGCCGGAGATTGCCGAAAGTTTCCGTTCTCTCAAACGTCTGCGGATCAGGAGACCAAGGGCAAGAGTCGCGATTCGGAACGCGCAGCGGGAATTGCGCTCGGTCTTGGATCGCTGGGAGACAGCCTACCGCAAAGAGAACTTTTATCGGGGGATACGAATTCTCTTGGAGTTGCAGCGCGACGGCTCCTCCATTTTGTAAATCCTATTCCTTGTCTACTCGCAGTCCTCGTGTATCCTGTCGCTCATGTCCGCCACGGCGAACGTGGCACGCTTGACTGGAGGGCTGCAATGCAAGAAACACAGTTTAGGTACGCGATCAAGTTTGTCGCTGACATGGACAAGGCTGTGAAGTTCTACCGCGATGTGCTCGGTCTAAAGGTAAAGTTCGAGTCGCCCGGTTGGAGCGAGTTCGTGACGGGTGACACCACCCTCGCTCTGCACCCGGCTTCAGACAAGAACCCAGCAGGAAAGGTCGAATTGGGCTTCACTGTTGCCGATGTCGAGGCTTTTTATCGAGACATGAGCGCCAAGGGCGTTCTGTTCAGCATGCCACCCAAGAAGCAGGACTTCGGCGGTGTGCTGGCGCAGTTTGTCGATTCCGAGGGCGCACATTGCAGCGTGGGCGCAGAGGCGGCGTAGTTCCCCGGATGGACGCTCATTAGAACCGGAACAACCTTTGAGCGTTAGTGCGAGCAATCTTCATCCGGTCGTAGTCGCTGATGGCAGCATGCTCAAACCAGTCTTTAGCTTCGACCACGTCCTCGTAAGGGTAATCAACTGAGTAGAGGACGCGATCAGCGCCGACTTCAAGGATTACGTTGGTTAAGGCTTGAGTGCGGAAGTTCCCGCTGGTCGTGACATAAAAATTCTCCCGCAGATAGTGACTCATCGGCAGCTTCGCTTTCGGAGCGCCACTCCCCCTGTTTATGCGATTATCTACCCGCCAGATACCGAACGATAGTCCTTCACCCAAATGACCGAGGATCACTTTGAGTTTGGGGTATTCATCGAACAACCCGCTCGCCATTAGACGAAGCGCGTGAATGGATGTTTCAACAGCAAATCCCCAAGGCGACCCAGCGAGCCAATGATAGCCTTCGTAACATTGCTGTCTGCTTGACAAGGGGTCGCGAGGGTGTAGGTAAAACGGCACATCCAACTCCTGCACCGTTGCCCAGAACGAACGATATTGTGGCAAGTCGTAGTAAACGGCTGAACCCGCTTCACCGACCTCTGAGAAACCATTGACCAATGCACCGTAGAAACCCAAGTCTCTAACACAGCGCGTCAATTCCTGAGCAGCAGCCGCAGGGTCTTGTAACGGCAGTGTCGCAAAACCCTTCAGGCGTTTCGGATTCTTGGCGATGTTCTCAGCGAGATAGTCATTTGTTCGCCGCGCTTGGGCTATGGCTTCTTTGACATTAGGGATTGCTTGGACTCCGGGTGCAGTCAGCGAAAGGATGCAGACATCGAGACCACCACGATCCATGTCTGCAATACGTCCGCTGCCCAGATCGAGGATTTTCTGTCGCGTTTCGAGGTGAAGGTCCCTGACTGCATAACTTGATTCGATAGTTTCGGCAAGGACAAAATGTTCTTCCAGCGCAATCTTGCCAGCCAGCGGCTCTGAGCTAGGTTTCACACTATCCAGCACAATCTCGCCCCTGAGCACGGACTCCGCATACCCATTTCCGACCAGCCCTGCGCTTGCCAAAACCGCTGAACCGAGGAACCCACGTCGCGTGATACGTACCTGCGAATTTGTCGCTCCCATTGGGTGCTCTCCTTTCTAGGCTGAGGATGCTGAACACTCTACACCAGTAGTTCAGTGTTAATTAACTGGGGTAGAGCCATGACGGTGAGAGTTAGATCACTTCGCATACCAGTCCGGTACTCTCCGCCACGCGGAAGGTACTTCTGAATGGCCCGGCAACTGGTCCTGAAAACCGGGGCATCGTGATGAGCGATGGGCGTTCGATTCGTCTACCTTCCGCCAAGTTTGCACAGGTGCGTGAGCCCGGCCGAAACGGACCGGCTGTAACCCGTTCTCCCCTAGTGGGACGCGGAGGTTCAAATCCTCCCCTGTGCACCAGAGTGCCAGCGTGTGCGAATTGGAATAGCAGCCTGTCTTAGAAAACTTATTCGCGCTTAGTGGTAAAGACTCGTCGACTTTCGGCGGGTGATCCTTGGTGAAGTCCGCTTTCGACGTGCGCACCGGAGCTGTATCGCCGATTTACTTTGGCATGAGTAGGCCGTTCGTGAGAACCCTCGACTCCACTATGGCGATCTCGACCCGGCGGTTGGCCGCACGCGCCTGTTCGCTGTTGCCCGGAATGCGCGGATCGGACTTGCCAAAACCCTTAGCGCTCATGATTGTCGGGGAAATTCCGGTCTGCAACAAGAAGTCGCGGACGGCTTCGGCGCGGCGCCGTGAGAGTTGCAAGTTGTAGGTCTGCGTGCCGATGTCGTCCGTATATCCGTACACCGCAATCGTAAATCCCTTAAGCGTCATCAGGACCCCGGCGATGCGATTGAGGATCTCGCGGTATTCCGGCTTAATGTTGGCGCTATCAAAATCGAAGCGAATCGACTTGCTGTCCAGCGTCATGATCAGGCCCATGGCGGTGCGACGCGTTTCGGCGATCTGTCCGAGAGCCTGTTGCAGCTGTGCAAGTTCAGCCTCTCGCGCTTGCCGATATTCCTCAGCCTGCTGTGTTGCTTGAGCGGCCTTTTGCTGCTCGGCGGCGGCCTGCTGCCGCGCAAGTTGCGCCTGCACCTCCGAGTCCGATTGGGCCTGCTTCGCCAAGTCGCGTTGTTGAGCGGCTGTCTGCGCGTTCGCAGCCGCTTCCGAAGCCTGCTGAGCTGACATCTTCGATTGTTCCTGTGCCCGTTCGACCAGCCGGCTCAAACCTTCCGTCTGCTGGCTGAGCCGTGTAACCTCGCGCTCTAGCCGACGGACCGATATTAGATAAACAAACCCAAGAACCAAGCTGAGCGCAATTGCGATCACTCCCAGAGCCAGCGCTAATTTCCCTTGAGACGTGGCAGGTGGACCCCCACTTCCATGCTCGTCCGGCAGCGCCTCGCGTGAAAACTCCATCATTTGGCAATCTTAGCGTGGAATGCGACCCTGGGAATCACGGACTTCATCGTGAATCCATTCGGAGGAAGAAGAGTTGTAGGTAACACGTCCATCCGTCTCATGCCGAGTGGAGAGGAATTTCTCGTCAATCGCATATTCGGTAATCGCTACCGACTTCTGATCTCCGAGTGTAGTCTCTTCAATGCCACATCTTGACGGGCCCCGGGGCTCGTTCAGATCTAAATCAGGAGGATAAAATCTCGTCGCTTTTGAACGCTGGTTCGACGTACCTATGCTCTGGGCACTTAGCAGATTATCCAGATTCACTGATCCGGCCACGCCCATGGCCGTCATTCCGACGAGGACTTGCCTGCGATCCATGGCTGCACTCCTGAGGGAAGGTCTCTGAGTTTCCTCCCGCCGAGTAGGGCTGTCAATCAGTTACTCGACAGTTACCCTCGCGCTCGTGCATAGGCTTTTTGATCCGTTCGGGGATGCAGCACAATGTACTGCGTTGGAATCCTCAGACGCGCCTAAATGATCGGTTTGGCCTTGACACGTCTCTGGCGCAGCGCCAAAATGCGTCCATTAAGCTTGGGGCTTCCAACGCGGACTTGAGCCAGAAAAGTCCGTAATCATCGAGTCCAATCAGGTTCGGCCCACTCCTCACGGACAGATTCTGTCCGAGCGCGGTGCCTGCCCCAAGGCATTGTCTAGCTGTCAGAAGGAGAGTGGCACATGTCCCAGAGAAATCACATTTGGCTATGGACGTTGGTTGTGCTGTGGCTTGCCATCGGAATGCAGGCTGAGGATAGGGCAGGTTGCTCAAATGCCGCCCTGCATGGAAGCTACGGTTTGCACGCAAAGGGAACGGTCATCGGTGTCGGGGACTTTGCAGCCGTGGGGCGCTTCACCTTTGACGGGCGGGGAAATCTCACCGCAAAGCTTTTCGTAAGAGTGAACGGTAACAACGTGGAGCCTCCGCTCCTCACGGGAACCTACTCGGTAGGCCCCGATTGCATCGTGACAGACACCTGGGGCGGTAGTACCCACGTGTCGGTGATCGTCGACAACGGAAAGGGATACTTCATCCTCAACAATACCTCCGACGAGGGAGACACGATAAGCGGTGAGGCTAGAAGGCAGTAGATTGCAGAATCGGGGCCGCGCATCAACACAACCCTCTTTTCTTTGGATGGTTGACGTTAACAGGCCGATTACACTGTGAAGTCGGGGGGTGGCGCGTCGGTTTAGGTGCGGCCTAGCCGAGACCGGCCCTTTCGTTCGCCGGTGCCTCATTAGTCTCACCATGCCACGTTTCCACTCCCCCGCTTATCGAACCGGACAGGCGGAGTTACCGCATCCGGCTCTCGGAAAAGACGCACGCTTAACTAACTAAGCGTGTAACGCCGTCTGCAACTTCTGAACACGAAACTGGGGTGGCTAGACTCATCGTCAATCCCCAGGTCCTTCGTTGCTTCTTGCGTTGGTCTTTAACTGAGGTCCCTTCCCTCCACCGGAGTTACTCGGCTTCCTCGGTGTCGGGTCGGAGGAGGCGCGCTGGCGCGCTAGCCTCCGTCCGCCGCCCAAACTGCACGTGCGGTTTTCCCGCATGCAGCTTTCAGGAAGACTCAATCCGTTAGGGGTGCAAGAGAAGGAATCAATCGCACGAGGTTGACCAACCGATACTCGCCGTACAGCGTCTCCTCCGACCGTTGTTTCCAGCCGCAGTTACGCCAGCGTTTGAAGCGATGCGACCAGATACGCCGCACGATCCACGCGTCGAGTCGGTGGAAGAGCCTTCGGACGTGGGCTCGTTTGTAGTACTCTCCCCATCCCCCCAGTAGGGGGTTCAGTTCCGTAATCAACTCCGTGGTTCTCAGAGGTACCTTGCGCTTGGTTCGTTGCCGCACCTGGTCCATGAAACGGCGGATCGACTTTTCTCGCGGGTAGGCGTACAAAGCACCCGGCGCGCAACTGGCTGCGGATCTTGCTCTCAGGAAGGTACAGCCGTTTCTCCCCGCGCTTGATCTTGTAGCCAAGAAACTCGAAGCCGTACCGGACGTGGACGACCCGCGTCTTCTGCGCATGTACCTCCACCCCCAGTTGTTTCAAGATTCGGTGGGCCGCGTCCATTGCCGCTCGCGCCTCTGCTGCCGACTTACAGGTGATCACCCAATCATCGGCGAACCTCGTCAGCTGATATCCCTTCAGTCGCATCTCCCGATCAAACGGCGTCAGCAGTATGTTACTGAGCAGGGGTGAGACCACTGAACCCTGTGGGGTCCCGCGCTCGGCCGGAAAGAGTCGTCCTTCGCCGTAGCTTCCCGCCTTGAGCATTGCCTTAATCAGGCGCAGCACGCGGCCGTCCGCTACTCGTTGTGCTAGCAGCGTGAGCAGTTTCTCGTGATCCACGGACCCGAAGAAGTCTCGGAGATCCGCATCCACAATCCACTCCGGTCCGCCTTGTATCTCTCGCCCCACTTTGCGCAAGGCGTCCTTCGTGGATCGCCCTCGCCGATATCCGAAACTGGCATCAGCGAATATCGGTTCGAAGATGGGCTCCAACCGATTGAGCAGCGCTTGCTGACACACCCGATCGTAGATCGTTGGTATGCCAAGCACTCGATACTCGCCCGGTTTGTCCCTCTTCGGAATGGGGTGTTGGCGCACCGGCAGAGGTTGATAGGTGTCCTCTTTCAGCTCTCGCTGCAGCCGTTCCAACTGCTGGTTCAGCTGCGCTTCGAACGCCTCCAGATTCTGACCGTCCACCCCTCCACTACCCCGGTTCGCCTTCACCTTCTCCCAGGCCATCTCCAGGTTCTTCCGCTTGTACACCTTGTCGATTAATGAATGGACCTTCTTTATACCCGTCAGGTTGATCCAGTCCACCAGTCTCCTCCGACGAGAACGTACGGGTTTTTCACTTAAGTTCCGCCCTTTCTCCTCTTTACTCATCTGGCTTCCCTTTTCACCTGACCGTCTTCCTCGACTGCCTTCCCCGACCCACTCTGGTCGCCGCTTACCCGGTCGCCTGGCTTTCGCCCTGCTTCAGGTACTATTCAGTCGTCCGACTACTGACTGAGCCTCGCTCGCCTTTTCGCTTCCGCTTATAGGTCCGCTTACTCCGGTGCCGCCCGGAGACTCTGCCAGTTCTCCTCAGGTCACGCTTTGTTCTTCCGTACCGTGCCGCCCGCAAACACCTTGGTGCGGTGGGTGAATGAGAACGCCTTCGCCTTCATAGTGCAGGCTCGACCTTGCCCCACCTTTGGCCGACCGGTTCATCTTTGGGGTGGCCCCCATCGATTGCGGCCCGGTACTTCTCCTCATGCCCTTCGAATTCCATCTCGCGATGGACACTCTGCCCTCCCGAGAATCGCTTCTCCGGCCAGCGAGGGGTTTAGCCCCGCTTTTGGATATGACGCCCCTCATTCGAGCGCCAGAGGGACTTCAACCCTCCCGAACAACGCGCTGCTCAGCGCACCCTGCGAACCTCTCCGCCACCCCAGTCGGCCTGGCCGGGCTCTCGCGAGTTGCCAGTTGATCCCTACTGCAATCACCCCTGGGGCTTCCCGTGTTGCGCCTGATCCCCTGTGTCTGCATGCCGTCGCCAATACCCCGGCAGGTCCGAGAGAACTGCGTTCGCTCATTACGCTTCCCTCGACGTCGGCCTTCCCCAGGTTATGGATGGGTCGGCACCTGCATTACCAGTTTCGAGGCCTGCTCAGCGTTCACTCGCGTTACAACCTGCAGACTCGCCGAGTCGCCTTATGCGACCCTCTACCCCGGAGGCTCCGGCGGCTTTGTTGCCTCCGCCGCCGCTCCGATTGCTACCGGGTGGAGCGATCCAGTTCCCGGGCGGGTTTATCTCCCGCTGTGGACCAGTGCCTTTTCACGGCGCACCATAACCATTCGGTTATGAGCGTATCTAACTGTGTTGAGGCAGGCCGACCCCGTAGTACCCAGCAAAACGGTTTCCCTAGGGATTGTTAGAGCCTCTACAGGAACGCAGATGTTGAAGGCGTATGTGACCCGTTGGGCAGAGAGAGATGAACCTGACGGACACCTAACGGATTTTTGGTTTGACTCCCACATTGAAAACGCAGCATGTTGGCTTACCAAAGAGGATGCTGACGACGACGCTGCGATTTTCGGAACATCACGCGTCATCATTCCTTCAGCAGACGGCGGAACACACACCTGCAGTGGCTTCACGGTTGAGCAACGAGCGCCGAGAAAGTTCGTAATCTTTTGTATGGCCCCATTCGTTACGGGAACCAATTGGCGGGTGGTCGGCATCAGATAGCATAGAGAGAACCCCGAAACCCCACAGAGGCTTGGCCCGGTCAATGTGTAATTGGGGAGTAGAGTCGAGAACAGATATCGCCATTACCCCGGCAGGTCCGATGGAGCTTGTTCGCTCGTCCCCTCTACATCGTCAGCGGCCTTCCCTGTGTAACAGTCCGGTCGGCTCCTGCAATTGTTGTTTCGGGGCCTGCTCAGCGTTCACTCACGTTACGGCCTGCGCGCTCGCCGAGTCGCCTAGCGACCCTCTCCATCGAAAGCTCCGACGCCTTTTCACGGCGCACTGTCACGGCAACTGACAGATGTGTTCCGGATTTAAGGCTTGCTTCTGGGGATATGCACCAGCGCCACTCTCTTTGCAGAGCACCGCTTCGCTTGTCAATGACTCTGCGCTCGTGCTAACGAGCTCAAGATCCTTTGCTGCGCATCGCTAGTTGGCGTCCAGCGCGCGGAATCGAACGGAAAAACCTTGTTGGCCGGCTGCTTGTCTTCCTGCGCCGAGTCCACCGAGAACAGTTGAAAGTCGCTGAAGGTGTGAATGCGCTCGTAGCGGCGCCCCCGATAAGCAATGTAAAGGGAACTGCTCTCCGGCAGCCACAACTGGATATGGTGGCTGGGAAACTCCACTGGAGCATATGTGATCACCTGATGTTCGCGCATCAGTTTGATCTCCTCAATCGGGTTTACCAAGTCGGTTTCGATCTGTAGGACGTTGTAATTGTCGGTCGAGATCCATGCTCGGCCCTTGAACCGGGTCAGATGGAGGGACCGGCCGATGCGCATCGCAGAAAAGGATCTGTCGGGGTCCGTACCTTCCACGAAACGCACCTGCCACGCCAGCTGCCCTCGCAGGTCGGTCAGTCCTTCGCAATGGAATTCGAAGTTCCCGATATGGCTGGGATGAAAAATCAAAGCGAACGCTGCCGTGCCTAGGTCGGCGAACGAAGGCCGCTGCACTCCGCCATCAACTGCGCGATACTCCTGAATGCTCGGGTACCCGGAAGATCCCGCTTCTATCTCGACCACATAATTTGCCGTCTCTGCGCTTGAATTACGCTTGTTTCCCTTCCGGTCGAAGTCAATGTGCTCCACGTGCTCACTCGCGCTGAAACGGTGCATGTTGTCAATCAGGTTGAGGGTGCGGTCGCTCGCTCCTTTGAGGACCTGCGCCAAAGGGCATGCCTTATCGCGCAGCACCTGGGGGACGCCAGCGTCAATGTCGGGCGGCCCCTCACGCGTCGCTGTTTCGGACGAATCCGGTCCGCCGCCTGCCGCAGAATCCGCCATCGCGGCGGTATTTCGTTCCAAGGCTGCCAGATACTGCTCCACCATGGCGGCATCGGGTCCTTTGCCGGAGTACTTCAGATACTCACGCAGCTGAAGCGCTTCATTGGTCGGGTCTCTCTTGGCCTCATACACCTGTGCCAGCACGAAGTGCGTACGCGGTTCATGATGGTCCCGGTCGGCTGCCACCGCGCGCAGAGCACTCTGTTCCGCCGCCGCAAGATTGCGGAGGTTCAGATTCGCGGCTGCATGGTACTCGAATGCGACGGCATTACCGGACGGCTCGAGCTCGAGTGCACGCGTGCTCAACTTCAGAACCTCATCCCAGGCGCGCCCCAGCGCAGCAATATCCGCCTGACAGAGGTAGGCCGGCACATAGCTCGGGTCCGCCACAGAAGCCCTGGAACAGGCATCGCGCCCTTCGCCTAGCCGCTGCTCAGCAGCCAGCAACTGACCGAGAGTAACCCAAGCCACACCATATTTTGAATAATCGTGCACGGCCCGTCGAAACAGCTTCTCCGCCTCGGCATTCTTCTTCTTTCTCAGGGCCACACACCCCCGCAGATATCGATCCCTCGCCTTGGCAGTTCTTTGTAATTGCTGAACAGAGACCGCCGGACTTCTCATCAGGGTCAACGGCGGAAGCAGGCAGCTGGGTTCCCGGTTCGGAGTCTTCGCTCCTCGTTCCCCATTAGCATTGGCTGCGTTGCGGCGGTCCACCTGCTCGGCGGTGGAGGGAATCCGCAGCCCAGTGTCTCTCATGTCCTCAGGTGGACCTGCTGGGGCGTTCGGCAGTGTGCGATCGTGTTGCGCTACAGCAGGAGGGACCAAGATAGCCAGCGCAATTACGAGTGCTCCGAGATTCGCTCGCCAGATCGAGAGCGACGACTGCAATCGCGCGGCAAAGGCTCGCATTGCACCCCCTAAGGCGCGCTATGTTAGCACTGTTCTAACGGCGATGCCATGCGGTCTGATCTCGGCCCCTATGCGTAAGGCTGGATTCTAAATCGCGCACCGCCGGAATGACATTATTACGGCATTGAACCAAGCGCGCTTTGGGGTGCTTGCTATTCTGAGCATGACCCACGGCAGCACAGTGATTGTTGACGTTAACAGTGATTACACTCACAACCCCGACTCGGGCCGTAGTTGGTGTAATGATTCCATGACAATGTCGGCTCCCTGGACCCGAGTAAACTTTGGTGGATGCCAAACCAACCAAAAAGGCCCGGAGAAAGGAGTCGATATGCTGATTATAGGAGCAGACTACCATCCGGGCTTTCAACAAATCGCATATGTAGATACCGAGACCGGGGAACTGCAAGAGCGGCG
>Ga0307471_100001958_pt1 | contig 11647 bp, 10 predicted proteins | sample atmos_gasesAM3C__2_FD_204566 | JGI IMG/M metagenome (GOLD analysis project Ga0307471, IMG submission 204566) | Hardwood forest soil microbial communities from Morgan-Monroe State Forest, Indiana, United States - atmos_gasesAM3C_515 | ecosystem: Environmental > Terrestrial > Soil > Temperate... | reverse complement strand
TAGTAGCCGACCACTAGGATGAAAAGAGTAGCGGCGAGTGCTGGTTGGTAGAACCACCCAACCAAAGCGGCGACGGTGTAGAGCGGGATGCCGATAAACGGCCGCATGACCTGGTGGGCAAAGGTGGTGCGCGGCAGATGCAATTTGATCAGCTCAGGATGGCGGCGTAGATGGTGGAATGCTGGTATCCACGCGGCCGACATTAGAATCCCGACAATGGCATACAGCAGCACTGCAGCTCGTTGATCTGCGAGATTGCCGCTCCGGAACGCGTCCGCAAGGACGCCAGTCGGAAAGGGAATAAGCGCGCTAGTCCCGATGATGGCGAGATTTGTAGCGTTTAGCGCGAAGTCAATCCTCCGTAAGCGCTCAAACAGATAGTGGTGATTTAGCCAAATGACACCGACATAGATGAACGCCACTGCGTAGGCCAAATAGGAAGACCAGGCCGCGACAAGCTCGTGCGTCAATTCGCCGGGGCCGAAGCTCGGGCGGTGTACCTCTAATACCAGCAGTGTAATAATGATTGAGAAGGCGGCGTCGCTGAAGCCTTCGCAGCGGCGCGGATTGGGAAGTGCGAGAACATGCTTTTCGCTCGCTTCCGAAGGCAATGCAGTTTCCTGCACGTCGTTCATCGCGGATCCCTCTCTTCGGCGCGCCGCGGGCTGCTTTGAGGTGGAAGCGTCGGGAAGTTGGCCCGCATCCGGAAATGCGGGCCTCATCCAGCTGTGAAAGCCGAGTGTTCGCGCTCGAGCAGAGTGCGAAAAGGTCCTCGATCAGGGAGCCTTGACGAGCAGGCCGAGCTGCGTCAGGGCGGTCACGCCATCGTCTAGTCCGATCTCCTCAACGATTTTGCCGTCAATGACCTTCAGCACGGTGGTGCCGGTGAAGTGCATCTTACGGCCGGTATTGGCTGGCAGGCCGCCAATCAGGAAATCGTTGAATGCCGGACCCGTGTGAGTGCCGCCGCCTTCCCATTGACCGACGACGTAATCACCTTCGGCGATAAGGTCGGCGGTACCCCAAAAGCTCAAGTCCGGAAATGCGGCGCGAAAGTCGGTCATGAAGGCTTTGATGTCCTTCCGGCCTTTGCGGGGTTCATGCAGCGAGTACTTCAGCAGCATGTTCGGCGCCGCCACCTCGTCAACGACGGCGAGATCGCAAGTCTTGCCCCAAAAATCCGTGAACCAGCGACCAACGATGTTCTTGTTGTCACTTTGCAAGCTCATGGGAGCGATTCCTTCTGTTGTTTAGCCACAGACCACCGGCTCAGGCCGATGAGGCGGCATGGGCTTAAACCACTCAGCTTCCCCCGGAACTCCGTTTCTTCCTTTCGAATTGAACGATACGAGCAGCGCCCCGGCTCAACAGCCGATCAAATTGGCAGCAAGAAACGGAGTGTGTTGCTTCGGCGGCGGCATCACATTCATGGACGCCTCGACTAGTGGGAAGCCAGCACCATGATGTCCGCACTCCCAAAGCTACAGAATTCGATGCTCCCCTCGGCAGCAGACGATCCACGCTGGCCACGCATTGTCGCCCGCGATAAAACGGCCGATGGGCAGCTGTGGTATTCGGTCGTTACTACCGGCGTCTATTGCCGACCTTCTTGTCCTTCGCGCACCGCTAACCCTGAGCATGTGCAATTCCACGATACGCTGAAAAGCGCCAAAGCCACGGGCTTCCGGCCTTGCAAGCGTTGCAACCCGGACGGTCAATCACTGGATTCTCGGAACGCGGCTCTCGTTGCCAAGGCATGCAGAATCATCGAGGAGAGCGAGGAAGAACCCTCGCTAGAGGCGCTGGCCCATGCCGTTAACCGGAGCGCGAGCTATTTCCATAGAGTGTTCAAGGAAGTCACTGGCACGACTCCTAAGAGCTATGCCTTCGCACGTCGCGCGGCCAAGCTTCGGCGAGGACTGGCGTCGAGCGATAGCATTACCGCAGCGATCTACGAGGCTGGCTTTAACTCGAGCGGACGGTTCTACGAGAAATCGATCGAAATGCTTGGGATGAGTCCGTCCCAATATCGCGCTGGAGGAGTCGATGAAGAGATCAAATTCGCCGTCGGCCAATCTTCCTTAGGTGCAATTTTGGTTGCTTCCAGCAAGAAAGGTGTAGTCGCCATCTTGCTCGGAGACGATCCAGAGCACCTTGTCCGCAGCCTTCAAGATCGGTTTCCAAAAGCAATCCTTATTGGAGCCGACAGAGATTACGAATTACTCATAGCGCGAGTAGTAGGGCATATTGAGATGCCGCGGATTGCTTTGGATCTCCCGCTCGACGTTCGCGGGACTGCATTCCAACAACGCGTTTGGCAAGCAGTTCAGACAATCCCCGCTGGTTCCACCGTGTCTTATGCGGAGATAGCGCGCCGTATCGGTGCGCCTCTATCCGCGCGTGCGGTTGCTAACGCCTGCACGGAGAACAATCTAGCTGTCGCCATCCCCTGCCATCGGGTCGTTCGGAATGACGGCTCGCTGTCTAATTACGCATGGGGCATTGAACGTAAGTGCAAACTGCTAGATCGCGAATCGACTAACTAGCGCGCAATGGATCTCGTGGTCCTGGCACCTCGGGTCGGCTGCAATCACCTTCCGTGTTGTTGACACCACGTAAAGCCTCGGTAGGCCGGCGGGATAGACCGGGTGCTTCCTTTTCGAGACCCTCCTGCTGGCTTACAGTTTCCGAAGACTGAGAATGCTCACCGGTGTGATGCCGGACAGCAGAATTCCACCAAGCAAGGCCGTCAGAGCCAAAGGCATTTTGTCACCATCAAACGACGATTTGGTGGTTATCACGATCAGACTGGTAAGTCACCATCAAAGTAGGTTATACTGGTTACCAGCATGAAAACGGCCCGGCGCTACCCAACGTCTGTTGACGATCTCCCGATCGTCAGCGGCAGCCGCTGCCTCGATCTGGTGAATACGGTGGTCTCCTTCGGCCGGCCCGAGGCACGCGATTCCCTTCCCGATAGTAAGGCTCTGAGACGCTGGGCCGAGCGGATCGGATTCTCCGAGGCTTCCCAGGTGACGCTCGATGACGAAAAGGCCTTTGCCCGCGCGCGTCGCCTGCGCGATGCCATTGGCTGGACGGCGGACGCGCTTGCTGGGGGTCGTGCAGCTCCCGCCGCGCCTCTGGCAAGTCTCGGCGATGAAGCCTCCCGCGCCATGTCTTCCCGACGCCTGGTCTCGGGGCGCGAGGGTCTGGAATGGCAGTGGACCGGCAGTGGGTTCGACCGCCTCCTGGACGAACTCGCCCTCGAAGCGGCCGACCTTCTGACCGGCCCCAACGTGGCCGCGGTGCGGCGCTGCCTAGCTGAAGATTGCAGCTGGTTCTTCCTCGACCGCAGCCGCAATCGTTCCCGCCGCTGGTGCGCCATGGGTGACTGCGGCAATCGCGCCAAGGCCCGTCGACGGCGCAGCCGGGCTCGCACGATCTAGCCTACCCTTCTGGCGCTTGCCCGCATGACGGGACATAGAGAGCACCGTCGAGCGAATTGCACGCCCGGCGCCAATCCCCTAAAAGCTAGGCCGTCATAGGGGGTTCTCATGATAAGTCCAAATCCGCTGCTGGAACGCCTCGCGGCCGGCGAGGCGATCGGTGCATTCTGGCTGGTCTTGGGCTCGGTCGCGGCTGCGGAGGTGATGGCCGAGAGCCGGCCTGATGCCATGATCTTCGACATGCAGCATGGGCTGTGGGATCGGCGAACGCTGTTCGAGGCTTTCGCTGCCATCCGCGGTAAGTCCTTGCCCCTGGTCCGTGTGGCGGAAAACAGTCCGGCCGCCATAGGCGAGGTCCTGGATCAGGGCGCCGCCGGCGTGATCGTGCCGATGATCGAGACGGCAGCCGAAGCCAAGGCGGCCGTGGCCGCCGCCAAATACCCGCCGGAGGGGCACCGCTCGGCTGGCGGAGTCCGGCCGATTCTGGATTTCAAAAACTACGCGGGATCGGCCAACAAATCCCTGCTGGTCGGGGTCATGATCGAGACCGAACTCGGCCTCAAGAACGCCGCCGCCATCGCCGCGGTGCCGGGCGTCGATCTGGTGTTCATCGGCCCGGGCGACCTTTCCTTGTCGCTCGGGGTGTTTCCCGATCTGGGGCCCAAGCATGAGGCGGCCCTCCAGGCGATCCTGGCGGCCTGCCGCAAATCCAAGACAGCCTGCGGCCTGTTCACCTATCACGCCAGTTTCGCGGTCGACCGCATGCGCCAGGGATTCCAGTTGACGATCCTGGGGAACGACCAGGATTTCCTGCTGAGCGCGGCCAAGAACACGAGGCAGCGTTTTGCCGGCGGCGGCCGCAAGACCGCGATAGAGGGTGCGGTAGCCTTGGTCAGCGGAACCAACCGGGGCATCGGCCCGGCCACCGTCAAAGCGTTGCTTGCGGCCGGCGCCGCCAAGATCTATTGCGGCGCCCGCGATATCAAGACCATCGCCAAGCTGATCGCCACATCGCCCAAGAGGCTGGTGCCCCTCGCGCTGGACGTGACCAAGCCCGAGCAAGTGAAACACGCCGCCAAGACCTGCGCCGATGTGACGATTCTGGTGAACAACGCAGGCGTCAATTTCAACACGCCGCTCATCGCCATCGACGGCGCGGAAAATGCGCGCAGCGAGATGGAGGTGAATTATTTCGGCACGCTGGCCATGTGCCGGGCCTTTGCACCCATCCTGAAAAAGGCCAAGGGCGGCACCATCGTCAACATGCTGTCGATCCTGGCCCACGTAAATTTGCCGCTGATGGGTTCGCTTTGTGCCTCCAAGGCGGCCTTGTTGTCCCTCACCCAGGCGCTGCGCGCCGAATTGGCGGCGCAAGGGACCCATGTGATGGCCGTGCTGCCGGGCGCGGTGGATACCGACATGACCCGCATGCTCACGATTCCGAAAATGAACCCGGCCGAGGTGGCAGAGGCCATCGTCCATGGACTGGAATACGGTCTGGAGGAGGTCTATCCCGGCGACATGGCCATGGGTGTGGCGACCGGCCTAGCCCTCGATCCCAAGGCGGTGGAAAAACAGTTCGCCGGATTCCTGCCGCCGAGCAAATAACCTGCCGGGACCTCATCTTCGCGTGATCGCAGCCCACCACATCTGCAAATCCTTCGGCGGCATCCGGGCCGTCGACGATTGCAGCCTGATGCTAGAGCGCGGCCAGATCCTGGGCCTCATCGGCCCTAACGGCGCCGGCAAGACGACGCTGTTCAACATCCTGGCCGGTTTCATGCGCCCCGATTCCGGCAGGATAGAGCTGGATGGCAAGGAGATCACCGGCCGACGTCCCCATGAGCTGTTCCGCCGCGGCCTTGTCCGCACTTTCCAAATTGCCCATGAACTGGCGCGCATGACGGTCTTGGAAAACCTTATGGTCGTGCCCTCGGGCCAGAGCGGGGAAAGCTTGCTGACCGCCTGGTTCCGGCCCCACCACGTGGCCCGGCAGGAGCGCGCCCTGCGCCGGCGCGCCGAGGAAGTTCTGGCTCGCCTCAAGCTTTCCGGGCTGCGCTTCGAGCTCGCCGGCAACCTCTCCGGCGGCCAGAAGAAGCTCCTCGAACTCGGGCGCGCCATGATGACCGACGCGAAGGTGGTCCTGCTCGACGAGATTGGCGCCGGAGTCAACCGGACCCTGATGGCCGAACTCGCCGGTTATATCGAAGAATTGAACCGAGACCAGGGCTATACCTTCTGCATCATCGAACATGACATGGACCTGATCGCCCGACTTTGCGATCCCGTCGTCGTCATGGCGGAGGGCCGGATTCTGGCCCGGGGCAGCATGGCGGAGATCCGCGCCAATGCCATGGTGGTGGATGCCTATCTCGGCGGGCGGCGCGGATCATGAGCGCGCCTTTGCTCGAGGCGAGCAAGCTTGTCGGCGGCTACGGCGGGATGGATATCCTGAACGGCGTGGATATCGCCGTGGGATCGACGGAGATCGTCGTCATCGTCGGCCCCAACGGCGCCGGCAAATCGACCGCCATGAAGGCCATCGTCGGTCTCATCCCGCTGAAATCCGGCCATGTCGCCTTCGCCGGCGAGGATATCACCGGGGCTGCGCCGGAGCATTTGACGGCCCGTGGCATCGCCTATGTGCCGCAGGAGCGCAACGTGTTCCGCACGCTCACGGTGCAGGAAAATCTCGCCATGGGCGCCTATCTGCGTCGCGACGATATCGGCCCGGTGACCGCCCAAATCTATGAGCTGTTCCCCGCGCTGAAAGACAAGCGCCGGCAGCGCGCCGGCGAGCTGTCCGGCGGCCAGCGTCAGATGGTGGCGATCGGCCGGGCCTTGATGAACGAGCCGCGCCTGCTTTTGCTGGACGAGCCAACCGTCGGCCTCTCCCCCAAGGTGATCGAAGAGATCTTCGAGCGCATCCAGGCGATCAACGGGGCCGGGGTTGGTATCCTGATGGTGGAACAGAATGCCCGAGCCGCGCTCACGATCGCGCATCGCGGTTATGTCCTGGCCACCGGGCGCAATCGGTTCACCGACAGTGCCGAGGCGTTGCTGGCCAATCGCGACGTCGCCGAGGCCTTCCTCGGCGGCGCGGGGTAGGGCGCCGATGCCTGATTGGAGCACGGTCCTGGATTTCGTCGGCCTCTATCTGATCCCGGGCCTGGTCACCGGCAGCATCTATGCGCTGGGCGCCATCGGAGTGTCGCTGCTGTTCGGGATTCTGCGCTTCGCCCATTTCGCCCATGGCGATCTGATGACCCTGGGCGCCTATCTGGCGCTCAGCGTGGTGACGGGATTCGGCTGGCCGGCGCTGGCGGCGGTTCCCCTGGCCGCGGCGGGCACGGCCATCATCGCCGTCGGCCTCGACCGCGCCTTCTATCGCCCTTTTCGCCAGCGCCCCACCATCATCAGCGTCATCGCCTCCTTCGGCGTCATGCTGATGATCCGTTCGGCGGTACAGCTCATCTGGGGGGTGCAGTCCCTGGAATACAAATCGGGCATCGAGCAGCCCCTGGTCTTCTTCGACCAGTTGCGTATTCAGGAGCGGCACATCTGGATCGTCGGCGCGACGGGGCTACTGGTCCTGGCATTGCATCTTTTGCTGACGCGCAGCCGCATCGGCCGGGCCATGCGCGCGGTCAGCGACGAACCCGATCTGGCGCGGGTCACCGGTATTTCGACCGAGCGGGTGATCCAGTTCACCTGGCTCATCGGGGGCGCGCTTGCCGCGACATCCGGGGTCTTCATCGGCATCGACAGCCACATCGATTCCTATATGGGATGGAACCTGCTTCTCCCCGTCTTCGCCGCCGCGATCCTGGGCGGCATCGGCCAGCCCATCGGGGCGGCGGCAGGCGGCCTGGCCCTGGGATTGATCGAGGAGTTGTCGACATATCCGTGGATCGGCGACAACCCGCTGGTCTCGCCCGATTACAAGACCGGCCTCGCCTTCACCATCATGGTCGCTCTCCTGATCTGGCGGCCCACAGGACTGCTGCGCGGAAGGCAGTTCTGATGGATACCGGCATGATCCTTTATCTGCTGTCGCTTGCCACCATGACCGGGCTTTATGCCATCCTCACCCTCGGCCTCAATCTGCAGTGGGGATTCGCCGGCATGTTCAACGCCGGCATCGCCGGCTTCTTCGCCATCGGCGCCTATGCCACCTCGATCCTGACCACGCCGCCTGCCGAAGATCGTTTCGGTGGCTTCGATCTGCCGATCCCGCTGGGGCTCGCTGCCGGGGTTCTGCTGTCGGCGGTGTTGGGCTACGCCATCGCGCGCATCTGCCTCAGGCTCAAGAGCGATTATTTGGCGATCGCCACCATCGGCATTGCCGAGATTCTGCGCCTGATCCTGCGCAACGAGGCCTGGATGACCGGCGGCAACCGCGGCATCGCCGGCATTCCCCGACCCTTCGAGGATATGGAACAGCCCTGGGGCGAGCTTTGCTTTCTTTTGCTGGTCGCGGGAATCGTCGTGGTGCTTTATGTCGCCATCGAGCGGGCCTGGCATTCGCCCTGGGGCCGCGTCATGCGCGCGATCCGCGAAAACGAGGAGGCGGCCGAGGCAGCCGGCAAGGATGTCGTCGCTTTCCGCGCGCATGTCTTCAGCCTGGGCGCAGCCGTGATGGGTCTGGCCGGCGGGCTGATGGCGCACTACCTCAAATTCATCGGCCCGGATGCCACCGAACCCATCCTGACCACCTTCCTTGCCTGGGTGATGCTGATCGCCGGCGGCAGCGGCAACAACCGCGGCGCCGTGCTGGGGGCGGGCGTCATCTGGGTCATCTGGTCGGGAACCGAGCTGCTGACGCAGCGCCTGCCGCCCGATTGGCAGACGCGCTCCTCATACATCCGCGTCTTCCTCATTGGCCTGCTGCTGCAGATCGTGCTGCAGCGGTTTTCCCACGGCCTGCTGCCGGAGAGGCCGCCCCGGCCGCCCGAAAGTGATTCGGGTTAGCGCGAGAGCCTGTGGCCGATTCACCGTCGAAACCGATTCGAAAGTCTGTAAAATGGCTGGGACTTTATTCTTTAGATATAGAACAGGGAGGTCACTAAGTTGTTTAGATCTTTTGGAAAATTGTTTTTCATTCTGGCGGCCGCCGCGGTCTTTGCCATGCCCGCGGCCAGAGCGGACGACCAGGTGAAGATCGGCCTGCTGTTCGACGTGACCGGCCCGGTCGCCAATTTCGTGCCGCCGATGCTGGATGCGGCAAAACTGGTCGTGGACCAGGTGAACGCACAGGGCGGCATTCTGGGCGGCAAGCAACTTGCCACCGTCGTCGCCGACACCCAGGGTGCGCCGCAGACCGCTGTCGACGCCGCCAACAAACTGGTGAATGCCGAGCATGTGCCGATCGTCGTCGGCCCGCTACTCTCCGGCACCGTTCTGGCGTCGGCGCAAAGCGTCATCATCCCGGCCGGCGTCGTGCAGATCTCCCCCTCGGCAACCACGCCCGCGGTGACCACGCTGAAGGACCACGATTGGGTCTTCCGCGTGGTGCCGAGCGACGCCTATCAAGGCCCCGTGCTCGCCAAGCTCCTCATCGACAAGGGCTTGAAGCGCGTCGCGCTGACTTATGCCAATAACGATTATGCCGTGGGCATCGCGGGCACCTTTCGTGCCGCCTACAAGAAGCTCGGCGGCGTGTTGAGTGCCGATCTGCAGCATGACGAGAAGAAGACGACCTTCCGCACTGAACTGGCGACGCTGGCCAAGAATAAGCCCGAGGCGCTGGTCCTGATCGCGTTTGCCGGCGCCAGCGGCGTCACCATCGTCAAGGAGGCGCTGGAGGGCGGTTTCTTCACCCAGTTCGTCGGCACCGATTCGCTGCGCGACAAGGTGCTGATCGAGCAGGTGGGCGAGCAGAATCTGAAGGGAATCTTCTTCACCTCGCCCAGCTCGCCGCCCGGCACGCCGTCTATGGACGCCTTTGAGAAGGCTTATTCCGCCGCCTTCCAGACGACCAAGGACAAGCTGTTCATCCAGCAGGTCTATGACGCGACGTTCCTGGCGGCGTTGGCGATCCAGAAGGCCGGCTCGCTCGACCGCAAGAAGATTCGAGCGGCACTGCGCCAGGTCTCCGGGCCCGGCGGCGAAATCGTCGGCCCCGGCGACTGGAAAAAGGCGGTAGACCTGATCGCCGCCGGCAGGAAGATCGACTACCAGGGCGCCAGCGGCGATTGCAATTTCGACAAGAGCGGCGACGTGGCCGGCGTCATTGGTCATTTCGTGATCGAGAACGGCTCGTTCAAGCAGGTCGGAATAGTCACGCCATAAGTCATCGCCGTTGTCCCGGCCCGTCCGCAACTGCGGGCGGGGCCGGTTTCATGTCGGGAGCAAGCACATGCTGCGTGTCCTCATCGAGCGGCCAAGCGTCGGGACGGGCGATCTCAACTCTGCGCAAAAACAATTTCGGGCCGCCGCACGGCAATACCCGGATGTGGCACGCAAATTGAAGGTCGAATTCTGCGGCAGCGATGAGGAGCGAGAAACCAAACTCGCCAAGGCTGAGGTCTTCGTGGCCTGGCGCTTTCCCACGGGCGATCTGGCGCGCCGCGGGCCGCAGTTGAAATGGATCCAACTCACCGGCGCGGGCGTGGAACATCTGATGCCACTGGATTGGCTGCCCGCGGGCACGGTGCTGACCAATTGCAGCGGCGTGCATGGGCCCAAGGTGGGTGAATCCGCCACCATGGCGCTCCTCATGCTGCATTCGCAGATACCGGCCCTGGTCACCGCCCAGCGGGCCCATCGTTGGAATCAACGCCACACGCCCATGATCGGCGGCAAGACCGTGGTCGTCGTCGGTCTCGGCGGGTTGGGCAGCGAAGTGGCGCGTAGCGCCTGGCGCCTGGGATTGAAGGTGATCGGCGTCAACCGCTCGGGTCGCGCCCATCGCCTGGCCGAGCGGACCGTCAAGATCGGGCGCCTGCATGACGTGCTGCCCAAGGCCGACTTTCTCTTCTTGACCGCGCCCTCGACCAAGCAAAGCCGCGGCATGATCGGCCGGGCCGAACTGGCGCTGCTGAAGCCCGGCGCCGGCATCGCCAATTTCGGCCGCGGCACTCTGATCGATGAGACCGCCCTCATCAGGTCCCTACGCGCGGGACATTTGTCCGGCGCGTTCCTCGACGTCTTCGCCACGGAACCGCTGCCGGCGGGTTCACCGATCTGGGATGCGCCCAACCTGCTGGTATCGCCACATGTGCTGGCGGATGACGCGGCACAATACATGCCGCGCAATTTCGATCTCTTCCTGCGCAACGCCCGGCGGTTCCTTGCCCGCCGGCCCCTGCTCAATCGGATCGATCCCGAGCTGGAATATTGACAGCCGCGCCGGCGTCAGCCGGCTATCACCAGCGGGAATTCAGGCGCGTCCATCGGCGCGCCGGGTGCCAGATTGACACCGCGGAACGGCGGCGAGGTGACGCCCTTGCGCCGGGCGAAGACGGCGTCGTCGCCGATCCAGCGGGTGGAAACTGCGCGGCGGCGCCGGGTGGCGTGTTTGTTGGCCGGCGCGCCATGCAGGGTCAGGAAATGAAAGGCTACAGCGTCACCCGGCTCAAGGTCCCAGCCCAGGATGCGATAGCGCTCGCGCTCGGCGTCGATATCGGGCACCGGCTCCATCCCGTCGTCCTCGTACAGCGCCGTGCGGTTGAACCGTTCCGGACGAAACCAGCGGCCCCAGGTATGGGAGCCGGCGACGAACTCGGGCACGACGTCGCGCCCGACGGGATCGAGGGGGGCCCAGAGGCTGGCGTTCTGCCGGCCGTCGACGCAGTAGTAAGGCTGGTCGTGATGCCATGGCGTGGGCACATCGGCACCCGGCTCCTTCACCAAAACATGTTCGTGGAACAGCCGCACCGTCTTCGAGCCCATCAACTGCCGGGCGACGCCCGCGGCAGGCGAATGGAAAGCAAAGTCGCGGAACTCGGGAATGCGGTCCCAATTGCAATAATCGCCGAAGTGGCGCCCGGTCGCGCCATCGTAGATGCGCACATCGGCGCTGGGTGCAGCTATGTTGCGCTCGACGCCAGCTTGCAGCCGCTCGATCCAGCCAGCGAATATACCGCGCAGAACCACGGCCCCATCCTGCCGGAAGGCCGCCACCGTCGCGTCGTCGACCAGTTTGCGATCGCTGCTCATCGCCGTTTTCCGCCCGCCGCCCGCTGCTTCGCCTAACCCTT
>Ga0307471_100001957_pt1 | contig 11651 bp, 9 predicted proteins | sample atmos_gasesAM3C__2_FD_204566 | JGI IMG/M metagenome (GOLD analysis project Ga0307471, IMG submission 204566) | Hardwood forest soil microbial communities from Morgan-Monroe State Forest, Indiana, United States - atmos_gasesAM3C_515 | ecosystem: Environmental > Terrestrial > Soil > Temperate... | reverse complement strand
AGCGCCAGGGAGTCCAGATGTAATCCATCGATTTCTGAAGTTAGTTGGCGTGGTGGCCGTCGGCGGTGTTGACGAAGTCTTTCAGCTCTTTGCTGGGCTTGAAGAACGGAATCTTCTTGGGCGGAACTTCTACCTTGGCGCCGGTCTTCGGATTGCGTCCTACGCGCCCGCGCCGCTGCCTGGTGCGAAAGCTGCCAAAACCGCGAATCTCGATCTTCTCGCCCTTCTGCAGGGACTCGATGATGCTCTCGAAAATCGTCTCGACGATCGTCTCCGACTCTTTGCGCGGCAATTCCGTTACCCGCAGCACGTCCTCGATCAAGTCCGCTTTCGTCAATGTGGGTTGCTTCGTCATCGTCCCCTTGCCTCAGAACTGCCCAATGAGATATTCGCCGCAGCTATGTGATGCGAAACGATTTAGAAGGGCAGCATCGCCCGCGTTGCCCCCCTTCCTATCACTAAACGGACCCGCTGGTAAACGAAATTGTGGCCTAGGCCCGACCGGCCTCTTCCCGAGCTAAGCGTACCCGGGTTTGTAGCACGCCTAAGGATGCCCGAAACTTGTCCGCCCTATGGTGCCTACCGGGACGCCAGCTTCTGCTTCATTACGTCGCCGATGGTTGCCGTGGAAGACGACTTGGTCGTCGAGCGGTACTGCTCGATTTCCTTGCGCTCGATCTGCTTCACCGCCGCGCGATAGCTCAAGCCGATCCGCCGCGTCTCCGGGCTGATCTTGATGATCTTGAAGTCGTATTCCTTACCCGGCTCGAGCGGCCCCGCGCTCTTCAGCGGTCCGGTCGATGGCCGGAACGACGATGCGCCTTCATCGCGCCTGCGCCGGTCTTCGATCTCGGTGTTGTGGCACAGCGCCTCGATGTTGTCGCCCAGCTCCACGAACGCGCCGAACGTGGCGATGCGCGACACCTTGCCCTTCACGATCTGACCGACCTTGTGCTGCTTGAACCAGTCGCCCCAGATGTCGTTGACCTGCTTGATTCCCAGCGACACGCGGCGATTTTCCGGATCGATCTTCAGCACCTTCGCGGTGACCGGCTCGCCCTTCTTAAACACTTCATGCGGATTCTTCACTCGCCCGGTCCAGCTGACATCGCCGACGTGCACCAGTCCGTCGAAGCCGTCCTCAATCTCAATGAACGCCCCAAACTCCGCTATGTTGCGGACTTTGCCGGTCACTATGGTACCAACCGGATACTTTTCCGCCGTCTGCAGCCACGGATCGGGCAACGCCTGCTTGATTCCCAGAGACACGCGGCGGTCGCTCGGCTTGATGTCCAGCACCACCACGTCGACCTCATCGCCGACCTTCGCGATCTTCGAAGGGTGTTGCACCTTCTTGTTCCAGCTCATCTCCGAAACGTGGACCAGCCCTTCGATGCCTTGTTCCAGCTCCACGAACACACCGTAATCCACGACGCCGACGATCTTGCCCTTCACCTTGCCGCCCGCCGGATATTTCTCCGCCGCGCCCACCCACGGATCGGACATCAGCTGCTTCAATCCCAGCGAGACGCGCTGCTTTTCCTTATCGAACTTCAGAATGATGACGTCGAGTTCCTGGTCCGGCTTGACGACGTCGGAAGGATGCTTGACGCGGCCCCAGCTCAGGTCCGTCAGGTGCAACAGGCCGTCGATGCCGCCGAGGTCCACGAACGCGCCGTACTCGGTCACGTTCTTCACGTGTCCGTGCACCGTCTGGCCCTCGCTCAGCGTTTCCATCAACTGCGCGCGCTTGGCGTGGAGTTCTTCTTCCAGCAGCGCGCGCCGGCTCACCACCACGTTCCCGCGGCGCCGGTTCAGCTTGGTGATGCGGACCTGCACTTCCTGGCCCAGCAAATTGTCGAGGTTCTGCGTCGGCCGCAGGTCATACTGCGATCCCGGCAGGAAGGAGCGTACGCCACCCACGTCTACCACCAAGCCGCCCTTGATGCGATCCACTACCTTGCCGGTGATCGTTTCCTTGGCCTTGTACACCGCATCGATCTTTTCCCACATCCGGCGTCGCAGCACCTTCTGGTAGGACAAAATCACGTAGCCGTCTTTGTGCTCGCCTGTGCGTTGTACTTCGATCGTCGCGTTCGGCTCGGGGCGCGGAATATCCGTCTCGGAGAACTCCACCGCCGGAATCAGCCCCTCGGACTTGCCGCCCAGGTCCACAACGACGCCCTGTTCGGTGTATGCCACCACTTTCACTTCGATAATTTCGTTTTGCGCCGTGCCTTCTTGCGGCTCGCTGTACTGGTCGATCAGCTTGCTCATTTCCTCGGAGCCGGCCGCTTCTTCCGCTGCCGCTGCAGCCTCAGGATCGAGCGTAGCCGCAGCAGATGCCTCCGCTGCGGTTGCCGCAGCGCCCTCCGACGACTGCTGCGGGCGCGGACCGTCAGCCTGCGGCACGGCGGCAGCGGTTGCCTCTTCGTTGTGCGCGTTTGCGGTTGTAGCGGTTTGGTTCGCCTGCGGGTTTACTGGAGCTTCGTTTCCTGCGGGGGTATGCGTCTTATCGGATTCAGTTGCCGGCGCTGCCGCTGCCGACGACGGGTTGTCATGGTCGGAAAACATGGTTGGTGGCCTCCACGGAGATGACTTCTTGTAGCGGTTGCCGGCCGGGCCGGTTCCGCTCGTCTATACGCCAAGAATCCTTGCGAGTTCCCGATCCGACTGCCAATCGGCGTGAAGCAAGGAGGTGACCGCAAGGTACGTGCTGAAACGCCGGCTGCTTAAGCCGCCGCTCGATACCACCACTTTGCGATCATCGAGGACAATGCTGCGGGCGTCGATAACGCTGCAACAGCGAACAAGGATACTCGCCGCCTCCGGCTTATGTCAACGAAGGGCATCACGGCCATTCTGGCCTCTGACGACTCGTGCCCTTGCTCCCCGAGCTGTCGAGGCTATGTGGGAGTATTCTCGTGTCGCTTCCCCGCAGCTCGTACTCTTGATCCAGCAATTTCTCGGTTTGAACAAAGAAATGGCAAGAACGATTGGCGTTTGGGCTAACGTGATTCTACTCGGCGGATCCGTTGGTGCGGTGGTCTATCTGCTATCCATTAGGCGAGAGTTTGTCAATGCAGCCGCATGGTTGAAGGCCTTGTTCCTCTTGACACTTGCTCTAGACGCCGTGGTTTTGGGAATCGTCTTAACGTGGGGCTTGCAAAGTCTTCGTCCACCACTCTTGTTTTCCGTAGCCGCCGCATTCGTCTTCTCGAATATCTTAGGTTTCCATCCACGAAAGAGACCAATACGGGGTAGTCGAGAATACGTTGGAGCGCCGAAGGTACTCCCATTTGGACCGATTGATCGCTAAGCGCGCGCGCGTCCAACCTGCCGCACCTCTCGGCGGAAATCCGGCGCAAAGACTTCCACCGTCCGGCACATCTCATACAGCCGCGACCTCATCCGCGCCCCAATCCGGTCCCCCAGCGAATCCTCGCGCACAACCACCCGTTGTCCACCTGGCGTCTTGGGCGCAGGTTCGGCGGCAGGCACTTCATCCAGATAGTTGGTCGTCAAAATTGTGACGCGCCGCTCGTTGTACCGCGCATTCAGCACCAGCCCGATAATGTCGAGCACCCAGGCCGAAGGCTTGCTCGCTCCAACATCATCCATCACCAAAATCTCCGCCGTCCGCACCGGCTCCAGAATCCCCATTTCCGTCGATTCGCTCGCCGGGTTATAGCTGGCCTGAATCTCCTTCAGCAGTTCGCGGTAGTCGCAAAATAAGCCCGCATGCCCTCGCCGGATCAATTCCTTCAGCGAAGCCACCGCCAGATGTGTCTTGCCCACGCCGGAATTGCCCATGAGCAGCAATCCCTTTTCGTTCGATCCCGGGTAGTCGCGTACGAATCCCTGAGCCACCAGCTTGGCCTGTTTCAACGACTGTGCTTGCTGCGCGCTCCAGGTCTTCCCGTCAGCCAAATCCGTCACATAACTCTCAAAGTCACAGTGCTCATACCGCTTCGGAATGCGCGTTCGTTCCATCATGCGGACGGAGCGCTCCTCCATCCCGCAATCACACGCCACCGCGTGCCGTCCCGCGCCATCGGCGCGGGCCACCATCTTCCAACCGGTCCCCCGGCACAGCGCGCAATTTTCCAGAGCCATAGATTCGTCAGACCGCAAACCACTACGCTGACAGCATACGAGCCCCAACAACACGCGGCAAGCGAGTCGAGTGTGGATCGGCGTGGAAAATGTGAGGATGACAGTCTCGCATCGCCCGCCGCACGACCGATCCGCTGGGCAAATACGGCGGCATTCGAGTCCTCTTGGGTGCCCCATCCTTTGCGCCTTTGCTTCACGCGAAGGGTGAGCTCCTCCGCCCGCACCAAGAACGCGACCAAGCAACACTGAACCAGCATCTCCAGCCTCTCGCCGAAATCCATACTGCAACCCGCCATAACAAAAGAAAAGCGCCGACAAAAGCCGGCGCTCCTAGACCTTCCACCCCGAAAACGAAACTCTAACTCTCGCGCATGTTCCCCCGCACCATTCTCGGTACCGCCCGCACAATCGCGTGCCGCGGCGCAGGTTCCGCGCGCAACGACGCCACACGCGACAATTCCTGCTGCACCACGTTCGCGAACTCCGACATCTGTTTCTCCATTTCCACCATTCGTTCGCGCATGTTCAGGATAATTTCGATCCCCGCCAGGTTCACACCCATGTCCCGCGCCAAGGTTAGAATCACATCCAGCCGTTCGAGGTCCTGATCCGTATACAAGCGCGTGTTTCCCTGCGACCTCGAGGGCTTCAGCAAACCAACTCGTTCATACAAACGCAGCGTCTGCGGATGCAGCTTATAAATCTCGGCCACCGCGCTGATCATGTAGCCGGCTTTCGCCCTTTTTCTCGCTCTTGGAGGCATGTCCGTTTTCCTTCTCGCCCGTAAACAATCGCTCAGTACGTCGTTGCCTTCGCAAATAAGTCCTTGCGCGGATCTTCCGGCTCCAGTTTCTCCAGATCCTTCATCAAATTCCGCACTCGCTCATCGGTTGGCTTGGGCACAACCACCTGGATCTCCACGTACTGGTCGCCGCGTGCTCCGTTGCGCGCGCTCGGCACGCCCTTTTCCCGCAACCTCAATGTGCTGCCACTGTTCGTAGCCGGTGGAATCCGGACCAACGCCCGCCCATCGATGGTCGGCACTTCGATCTTCGCGCCCAACGTCGCTTCACTCACCGTCACCGGGACCTTTACGTGAATATCGTTCCCCTGCCGATCGAAAAACTCATGCGGCTTGACGTCCACGCGCAAATACAAATCGCCCGCCGGCGCTCCCATCGTTCCCGCGTTGCCTTTGCCCGGCACCCGCACGCGCGAACCGCTGGCCACCCCCGCGGGAATGCGCACATCAATCGTTTCGTTGCGGCGTAGTCGCCCCTCGCCGCCGCACGTCTTGCACGCTGTCCGCAATTTTCCGGTTCCGCCGCAACGGTTGCACGCCACGTTGAACCGCATTTTCCCGGCGGCCTGCTGGATCGTTCCCGTTCCGCCGCACGTCGGGCATGTCTGCGGTGAGCCGATAGCGCCCGTCCCATGACACGTCTCGCACGTATCCATGCGCGTGATCGAAATCTTCTTCACCGCGCCGCGCACCGCATCCCAGAAATCGATCTCGATCTGGTATTCCAGGTCGCCGCCCGGCTCCTGCTCGACGGGCATCTCCGACCCGCCGCGGCGGAAAAATTGGCTAAACAAATCGCGGAAACTCGATCCGGCGGCGCCCCCACCTGGTCCCGCCGGTCCGCCGAAATCAAATCCGCCAAAATCGAAGTTGATGTCTGCTCCGCCGTCCCCGCCGGGCGCCGGTCCAGCACCCGGTTGGAAATTCTCGCTGTAGAAGCCGTGCTGGTCGTACATCTGCCGCTTTTTCGAATCCGACAGCACGTCGTACGCTTCTTGCAACTGCTTGAACTTTTCTTCCGCGCCCTTGTCGCCCGGATTCAGGTCCGGGTGATACTTCCGCGCCAGCTTGCGAAATGCCGCGCGTATATCCTTCGCGCTCGCCTTCCGGGAAACCCCTAGCAATTCGTAATAGTCTTGTTTCGTCGTCGTAGCCATGACTCACGCGCTTCTCAGTTCGGCGCCAGCTCTAAAATCTCGCCATTGTAGGGCGCAGCATGCGGCGCCCCATCTCGGCAACATTCCAACCCAAGACGACTCGGCCAAGTGAGAGCCCACGGTCGACTTCAACGTCCTTGGGTGGCCTACCCTTCGCGCTTTTTGCGAAGGATGGGCACCTCCCATCCGCCCGGCCGTGTCTGCCACCGCCATCCTGTTTCGACCGCAAACCAAAAGAAGGGCGTTGCGAAATCTCCGAACCGACCGTCACCATCGACCGTCGACTCCATCTCGCAACGCCCTCCGCGAGTCAGCCCTTAGTTCGGCCGCTTGTTTTCGTCGACGTCCACGTACTCGGCGTCGATCACGTCGCCTTGCTTCTTGTCCTGACCCTGGGGGCCGCCGCTGCTCGAACCCGCACTGGGTCCCGCTCCCGCAGCTCCGGCTCCGGCCGCGCCGGCTTGTGCCGCGCCCGCCGCCTGGCCGGTCTTGTACAGCGCCTCGGCGATTTTATGCAGCGAGCGCTCGACGTTCTCCGTCGCCGTCCGCAGCCGCGCCGTTCCGCCTTCGTTGATGGCCTTCTTCGCGTCCTCGATTGCCTCTTCGGCCGCTTTCACGTCCGCCGCATCGATCTTGTCCTTGTTCTCGCGGATCATCTTCTCGGACTGGTAGATCATGCCGTCCAGCCGGTTGCGAGCTTCCACCTCTTCCATCCGGCGCCGGTCCTCTTCGGAATGCGCCTCGGCTTCCGAGCGCATCTTCTCGGCCTCTTCCTTGGTCAGACCGGTCGAAGACTGGATGGTGATCTTCTGCTCCTTGTTCGTGGCTTTGTCCTTCGCGCTCACATTCAGGATGCCGTTCGCGTCGATGTCGAAGGTCACCTCGATCTGCGGCACGCCACGCGGAGCCGGTGGAATTCCGTCCAGCTTGAACGTACCCAGCGAGCGGTTGTCTTTCGCGAACTTGCGCTCGCCTTGCAGGACGTGAATCTCCACGCCCGACTGGTTGTCCGACGCCGTCGAGTACGTTTCGACCTTGCGGGTCGGGATCGTCGTGTTACGCGGGATCTGCGGGGTCATCACACCGCCCAGCGTCTCCACGCCCAGCGACAGCGGGGTCACGTCGAGCAGCAGGATGTCCTTTACCTCGCCGCCCAGCACCGCGCCTTGTACGGCCGCGCCCACCGCCACCACTTCGTCCGGATTCACGCCCTTGTGGGGTTCCTTCCCGCCGAAGAAGTTGCGCACCAGCGTCTGCACCTTCGGAATACGCGTCGAGCCGCCAACCATCACAACTTCCTGGATGTCCGTCGGCGAAACCTTCGCGTCTTCCAGCGCTTGCTGCACCGGCTTCATCGAGCGGTCCAGCAAATCGCCCATCAGCTGCTCCAGCCGCATGCGGGTCAGCTTCACCTGCATGTGGATCGGCCCCGATGCTCCCGCCGTAATGAATGGCAGGTTGATGTCGGTCTCCATCATCTGTGACAACTCGATCTTGGCCTTTTCCGCCGCTTCCTTCAGCCGCTGCAAAGCCATGCGATCCTTGCCCAGGTCGATCGAATGCTCCTTCTTGAACTCGTCGATCAGCCAGTTCACGATGCGCTGGTCAATGTCGTCGCCGCCCAGGTGGGTGTCGCCGTTGGTCGACTTCACTTCCACCACGCCGGCGCCGACTTCCAGCACCGAAATGTCGAACGTGCCGCCGCCGAAGTCATATACCGCGATCGTCTCGTCGCTCTTCTTGTCCAGTCCGTACGCGAGCGCGGCCGCCGTGGGCTCATTGATGATGCGGACCACTTCCATGCCCGCGATTTCCCCGGCCTGCTTGGTCGCCTGGCGCTGCGCGTCGTTGAAGTACGCCGGTACGGTGATGACCGCCTTTTGCACTTTTTCACCGAGAAAATCCTCCGCGGCCGCCTTCAGCTTACTCAGGATCATCGCGGAGATTTCTGGTGGGCTGTACACTTTGTCGAATATCTCGATGCGCGCGTCATCGTGCGGACCCTTCACCACCTTGTACGGCACGCGCTTGGTCTCTTCGCTGACCTCATCGTACCGCCGGCCCATGAAGCGCTTGATCGAGTAAATCGTGTTCTCTGGGTTTGTGACCGCTTGCCGTTTGGCCACTTGTCCCACCAGACGCTCACCGCTCTTGGTGATGGCCACCACCGATGGCGTCGTGCGCGCGCCTTCCTGGTTCGGAATGACGACCGGCTCTCCGCCTTGCATTACCGACACAACCGAGTTGGTGGTCCCCAAATCGATTCCAATAATCTTGCTCATAGCTAGCCCTTTCCTCTCGTCTTACCGCTCGCGTCCGCGCCATTCCTTTCGCAGCACACGCGCGGCTCTCTCACAACAAAATTCGTGGATCGCCCACGTGCGACCGCTGCTTAATATACAGGTTGAGTGTAACCTTGTCAAATTGTTTGATAGCGACTGTAAATTGTTCGAATGGCTTGCCTTACGGGCGATCCGATCCGACTTCCTCACCGAATCTGCTACCATTCCCTCGGTTCCGTAAGTCCCTGCGTTGCTCTCCCGCTGGTCGGCAACTTTGACTTCATGTCCACTTGTGGCCTTGGAAATTAGATGTTCCAGCGGTCTGTCCGCTTCGCAGTCCCGTCTGGCTGCAGCTCTGCTGCGCTGTTCCGCGCATCCCCGGGGTTCCTGTGCGCCTCTCCCGCGCTCTCTTGCACGGTCATTTTTTGCCAAACCTCCTCAAATCAGCAGTTTCCGCACTCTTACGCCGAAACAACAGGGACGGGGAATACCCCATTCCTTCAATTTGTGTGGGCTCACCGTGCCGCGCCCGCTTCGCACCCCCGTCGAAACACCCACGGTTGCCCAGTCAGCCCGATCCACTCGCCGGCGTACTTTGCCCGACCCGTTTCCGTCGTTCCATCGCTCCAATCCGCTGGCAACGCCGAACCGCCTCCCGCCCGTCTACTTTCTAGGACCTGTGATAGCCTGTCTCCTGATTCCGCCCGCTCATTGGCCGGCTACTTCGGAGGGAATTTCGTGAACCGCGTCGCCGTCGTTGCCGCTGCTGCCTTGACCATCAGCGCCTCTGCCTACGTGCTGACCCATGGCTCCCGCTCCGCCTCCGCGAATCGCGGCTCGGTCAGCTCCAAAGCGGCCCCTGCGTCCCTTGTCGAAACGTCCACGAATGCTGCCGACGCCACGCCTCGGGCAGTTCCCGCTTCGCCCGAACCCGCCGCTGCGCCAGCCCCCACTAGCCTGCCGTTGCCCGTTCCCCAAACCGCCTCGGGCATTCCGGATCTCGACCCGCGCGAGGCTCTCGGCTCAAAAACAGCGCCCATCGTCATGGAAGTCTTCAGCGATTACCAGTGCCCGGCCTGCAAGACCTTGTACACGACCACGAACCGTCAGCTGATGGACAACTACGTCAGCACCGGCAGGGTGTATCTGATCCATCGCGACTTCCCGCTTCCCATGCACGCGCACTCGAAAGTTGCCGCGCAGTATTCCCGCGCCGCTTCGCAGATCGGCAAACTCGAACCGGTCGCCGACGCGCTCTTCAACAACCAGGAAAAGTGGGAACAGACCGGCGACATCGACGGCACCGTCGCAGCCGTTCTTTCATCGGCGGAAATGACCAAGGTCCGCGCCCTGATTAAGGGCGGGACGCTCGACGCCGCAATCGAAAAAGACAAGGCGCTGGGGAACACCTATCGCGTTAACCAGACGCCAACGACGGTGTTTCATTCCAAGGGACAAACCTTTCCGTACGCCGGCGTGATGAGCTGGGACATCTTGAAGCAGTTTTTGGATCAGCTGCTCAGCCAGAAGTAGTGGAGCAAAGGCCTGGTAAGAAATTGCGTGGCGTGCAGCCGATCGCGGCGGCGCTGAGAATCCGCCGTACCGGGAATGAAAGGCGGCGCACAACAAATCAATGATGCAATCGATGCCACTTAATTTTCGGCGCGCTGTGATCTGGATGGGGCGCCTGGTCCTCGGCCCGATTTTTATCTATGCCGGCTACTCCAAGGCCTTTCTGCCGAACACCCATTTCTGGCCGTGGTTCTTTCTGAAATTTTCGCTGGCTACCAACATCGCCAACTTCGCTTTTCAGGTCGACGCATTTCAGATGCTCCCGGCATGGGGAGTGCAGTTCGTCGCGCACACCTTGCCGTTCACGGAGATATTTCTCGGCTTGATGCTGCTGGTCGGCTGGCGTCTCAAAATCTGGGCGCCGATTCTCACGGTCATCATGCTGGGGTTCACCTTTGTGGTTCTGCGCGCTTACCTGCTGCACATGAATATCAACTGCGGCTGTTTTGCCACGCCCGAGCCGATCGGCATGAAGAAAATCGTGGAAGATACGGCCATGTCGGTGCTCGCAGTCTTGATGACCTGGTTTGTCTTTATCGAAGCTCGCCAGCCGCATCCCTGGGGAGCGGCCGAACAAATACCATCCGCCTAGTCGCGGCTCGCGCCGGAAATCGCTAAAGGGAATGCTGTGGAAACGCCGTGAAATCTCTGGACGAATACTTGAAGCTGGCCGAAATCGCCCATGGGCATCTTTGTGCCGGCCAGGTTCTTGGTGTGCGCATGGCGATGCTCGGATTGCGCGAACTCGGCATCGACGATCCGATCGCCGAACGCAAACGCATCGTCACGTACGTGGAGATCGATCGCTGTCTGACAGATGCCGTGGCACTGGTCGCAAATTGCCGGCTCGGCAAACGCGCCCTGAAAGTTCGTGATTGGGGCAAAGTCGCTGCCACCTTTGTCGACTTGAAAGCCAGCCGCGCCATCCGCATCGCCGCCAAGGAGTCTTCCAAACAAGCCGCAAAAGAAATGTTCCCGGAGATGGAAAAAGGTCCCGGCCAGCAAAAGGCCTACGCGCAACTCTCGGATGAAATTCTATTCGACAAGAAATGGGTCAGAGTCGAGGTCAAGCCCGAGGACCTGCCCGGCTTCAAAGGCCCCCGCGTGGTCTGCGAACAATGCGGCGAGGGCATCAACTTCAAACGCGAAGTGTTGCAAAGCGGACGCACACTGTGTCGCTCCTGCGCTGGCGAAAGCTATTATGTTGTTGATTCATAGAAGTTCTAAACGCTCGCATCCCGCTCATCTGGCGCGGATTACGAGCCGCGCCCAAAAGTGTGGTCGCGTGGTTGCATCATTCTTAGTCGCCTTGCCCTTGCTTTTGAGCTTGCCGGGCAGCACCGTTAGCGCCCAATTGCCTGACAACAGTTCCGATCGGTACTGCGAAGTGCCGCTCCGGTCTCCAACGAGCGAGTGGCTGCACGACGACTCGATGAAAACTTATTTCGTGTCCGTCTAGGCCCAGGATCCGACAGACTCGTTTCCAACCGCGGAAGGTAAAGAAGCGTTCAATGGCAACCACTGAGGGTCCAGGGTTCCCAAGGTTGTCGACAGCGAATCTCGAAAAACGGGAATCGTTTTCGACTTGGGTTTCAGGCGTTGGACCGGAAAGAATTCGGCTGAGCTGTATGAAAGCTACGATTGCGGCGGAATTTGCGGGGGCAGGGAGACTTTTTTCGTGGAGTGGCGACAAGGAAAGTCGATCGTCCAGCCAAGCGCTAA
>Ga0307471_100001956_pt1 | contig 11651 bp, 9 predicted proteins | sample atmos_gasesAM3C__2_FD_204566 | JGI IMG/M metagenome (GOLD analysis project Ga0307471, IMG submission 204566) | Hardwood forest soil microbial communities from Morgan-Monroe State Forest, Indiana, United States - atmos_gasesAM3C_515 | ecosystem: Environmental > Terrestrial > Soil > Temperate... | reverse complement strand
GCAAGACCCCGGCTCCGAACCTGGACGAGAGAAGAGAGGGCCCTCAGGAAACGAAAGAAGAAAAGGGCGAAGCAAATCCCGATCCCGAATTGCTGAAAGCGGTCGAAACAATGGATCAAAAAATGCAAGACATCGAGTACAAATTCATCTCCCGCGCCGACGCCCTCAGCGACGACAAATACTATTCCATCCCTGAAACAATCTATCTCCATCTGATCTGGCTCAATGGCGAAGTCGGCACCGGCGCAGGCGATGTTGCCGGCGGCGTCGACAATCCTCCAACCGACACGGCCGCGGCCATCCTTGAAACCATTGAAAAAGACCTCACCGAAGCGCAATCCGGCTATCAAAACCTCATCGAAAAAGAGCTGCCTGCTTTTAACCGCGCTCTGCTCGACAAAGGGATCACCCCCATCGCCTTCGTGCGTCCTCCGCAAAAAGACGAGGAGGATGACGAGGCGGGGAGATGAGCGGAAATCAGGGCGAACGCAAAATTTCCCAAGGAGTAGAGGTCCCCATGAAAACTTGCTCGCTCTCCTACATTTCTCTGTTGGTTGTCTTGGTATTGTGTCCGGGCTATTGCGCTGCCCAAGGCACGCGCGACGACTACCAGCGTGCCGAGCAATTTCTCCCCGGCAATTTGCGCCACCGCGTCTACGTCGCCGACGTGGCTCCGCACTGGATCGCCAAGAAAAACCGCTTCTGGTATCGCAAAGCCGGAACAAAGGCCGCGGAATTCATTCTCGTCGATGCCGACCAGAACACGGCCGGCCCCGCGTTTGACCACGCGCGCCTTGGCGAATCGCTCTCCAAAGCGCTGAAGCGCGAAGTCCAATCCACCGAGCTTCCTTTCGACTCCATCGATTTCTCCGACGATGGCAAATCCATCTCCTTTCAGATCGACGGCGCTCCCTGGTTTTGCACGCTTGAAAAATACGATTGCAAGCGCGGTCCCGAGTCCGTCGCCGGTCAATACGAAGAAGCCTCGCCCAACAAAGAATGGGTCGCTTACGTCAAAGACCACGATCTTTATTTGCGCTACGTTTCGACCGGCGAAGTCGTCCGTCTCACCCGCGACGGCGAACGCTCCTACGACTACGCCACACCCATTCCCTCGCTTCGTCCCATGGTGACGCAAGGAATGGAGGACGTTCGCGAACGCCCCGCCGTTTTCTGGTCGCCGGATTCTTCCAAGCTCATTACCTATCGCATGGACACGCGCAACGCCGGCCGGTTCAGCTATCTCCAGTTTGTCCCGCCGAACCAGCTTCGACCGAAGGAATACGCCGTCGTGTATCCGCTCCCCGGCGAAGTGCTACCGAAAGCCGAGCCCATTATTTTCGAAGTGCAAGATGGCAAGCGTATCGAGGTAAAGACCGCGCCCATCGAAATGCAATTCCAAGGCGGCCCGGGTTTCGACTGGTACCCGGACAGCCGGACATTTTCTTACGATGCATCGGAGCGGGGGGAGAAGTCCATCGAGCTGCGCGAAGTGGACGCCAGCAGCGGCGAACAAAGAATTGTCCTGCGCGAGAAAGGTGAAAAGTACGTTGACCCCGGAGAAACGCGCTTCCGCATTCTCCACGAAATCGGCGACGTTCTCTGGACCTCCGAGCGCGACGGCTGGAACCACCTCTACCTTTCGAATCTCAAAACCGGCGAGCTCCGCGCCCAATTAACCCAAGGGCCATGGGTTGTTCGCCAGATTGTCGATGTCGATGAGAAAGCGCGCCGTATCTATTTCCTCGCCAACGGTCGCGAAAAAGACGAAGACCCGTACCAGACGCATCTCTATGTCGTCGGCTTCGACGGCAAGGGCCTCACCTTGCTTACGCCAGAAAACGGCACCCACACGGTGAACCTTTCTCCCGACCGCTCCCTCTTTGTCGACAATTTCTCGCGCCCCGACTTGCCCGCAGCTTCCGTGCTGAAGCGTGCCAAAGACGGTTCACAAGTGCGTGCCCTCGAGCAAACCGACATCAGTGAACTCAGCAAGGCTGGATGGAAAGCTCCCGAACCGTTTCGCGGCAAAGCCAAGGACGGCACGACTGATCTCTACGGCCTCATCTGGAAGCCTTCGAATTTCGATCCTTCGAAAAAATATCCCATCATCGAACAGGTTTACACCGGCCCGCAGGGCTTCTTCGTTCCGAAAACTTTCGGGGCTGCGTTGCGCAATGGCCAACAGCAAATTGCCGAGCTAGGTTTCATCGCCGTGATGGTAGACGGTCGCGGCACCACCGGCCGCTCCCGGGCCTTTCACGAATTTTCCTATCACAACCTCGGCGGTTCGTTCGAAGATCACGTCGAGATGATCAAGCAGATGGCCGCCAAGTTCCCCTACATGGATATCGATCGCGTCGGCATTTACGGGACCTCCGCCGGTGGCTACGGCTCCACGCACGCCATCCTGCAATTTCCGGATTTTTACAAAGTGTGCGTTTCCATTTCCGGCGACCACGACGCGCGCCTCGACAAGGCTTGGTGGAACGAACTCTACCAGGGCTATCCCGTTGGGCCGGACTACGCCGAACAATCCAACGTCACTATGGCGGATCGCCTAAAAGGACACTTGTTTATCGAACATGGCGACATTGACGACAACGTCCACGTCGTCGAAACCATGCGCCTCACCGACGCCCTCATCAAAGCCAACAAGAATTTCGATCAGCTCATCGTCCCCAACATGTACCACGGCGAAGGCGGCAATCCTTATTTAATCCGCCGGCGCTGGGATTATTTCGTTCAGCATCTACTTGGCGTGACGCCTCCGCTAGATTTTGCCATCCATGAGGAGCGCGAAGCTCCTCCCGCCCGCGCTCGATGAAGACCCTTAAGGAGACACGCCAGTGAATTCACGACAAGCCGTTTACGCAGTTTTCTTGCTCGCCGCCCTCGCCGCAATCTCGTCTGTCGTTTCTGCCCAGCTCCCGCCTAAGGCTCCCAACTCCACCGTCATCACGCTCACTCCGCAGCCCGGCTACTTCACGGAGCCCGGCATCGCCATCAATCCCAACAACCCGCAACAAGTCGTCGCAGTCTATCAGGACAATGCCCACGCGGCGTATTCCTTCGACGCAGGCCGCACATGGCAAATTGCCACCGGCGTCGAGTCAACCAGCTATCGCGTGTCCGGCGACGTCTCGGCGACCTACGACAATCAGGGCCACGCCTTCGTCTGCTACATCGCCTTCGACAAGCTTGGCACTTACAGCTATTGGGGCCACAACTCCTCGCGCAACGGGATTTACGTTCGCCGTTCTCTCGACGGCGGCATGACTTGGGAGGCCAAAGACATTGCCGCTGCCGAACAGCCTGACAAAACACCGGATGGGAAGGATGTTCCGTGGGAAGACAAGCCGTATCTCGTGGCGGACAACAGCCATGGCCCTTATGCCGGCAACTTATATATAGGTTGGACGCGCTGGACCATCGCCGACTCGCAAATCCAGTTTGTGCGCTCCACCGATCATGGCAAAACCTGGTCCAGGCCCATCGAAATCGACAACATGCGCGGCCTGCCGCGCGACGACAACGGGGCGGTCGAAGGCTTTGCCGGAGCAGTCGGGCCTGATAGCGTGCTTTACACCGTCTGGGGCGACGGCAATCATCTGGTTTTCGCTGCTTCCTCCGACGGCGGCCTCACCTTCGCGCCGACTCGCAACATCGTCGATACGGCGCCCATCATGTTCAGCGTTGACGCCGTTCCGCGCGCCAATGGCTTTCCACAAATCGCCATCGACCCGCGCGGCGGCCCGAAGGGTGGCCGCCTCTACGTCGCCTGGGCCGACTACCGCAATGGCGAGATCGATGTCTTTTGTTCTTCATCGAAGGATTTCGGCGCCACCTGGTCTCCGGCAACAAAGGTGAACACTGATCCCATCCACAATGGTGCGGAACACTTCTTTCAGTGGATGGCCGTGGACCCCGCCGACGGCTCGATCAACGTCATCTTTTACGATCGCCGTGGCGATCCGCGGAATCGCGCTCAAACCGTCGTCCTTGCCCGTTCCATCGATGGCGGTCAATCCTTCCAGAATTACTCCTGGACGGATCAGCCGTTCAACGCCCGAGGCGGTTTCATAGGCGATTACAACGGACTCGCCGCCATAAACGGCCGCGTCTATGGCATCTGGACGGAAAAGCCGGAAAACATTACGACACGTGACACCGTAATTCGCATCGGCGTGGCCGATTTTTCCACTTCAACGGCCGCAAATTCTTCGCCGCAGCCCAAAGCGAATCTGAAATAATATCGACCGTTGGCAAATTCTCTTCAGCTTCTGGAAAAGTTTCGCGTGCGCTTCGGAACGGCTGCCACGATTTATCGCGCGCCGGGCCGCGTCAACCTCATCGGCGAGCACACTGACTACAACGACGGCTTCGTTCTCCCCGCGGCCATCGAGTTCCACTGTTGGGTTGCCGCTGCTCCGCGCGGCGACAAGAAACTCGTCATCCATTCTGAAAACTTCAACGAGACCGTCGAAGTCAGCCTCGATTCCATGCCCCCCGCGGGCAAAGGCCACTGGAGCAACTACCCAGTCGGTGTTGCTTGGGCCATCCAAGGGGCAGGGAAGCATTTTCAAGGCGCAAACCTTTTCATCGCAGGTGAAGTTCCTCTCGGCGCCGGATTGAGCTCCTCCGCGGCCATCGAAGTCGCCGTCGGCTTTGCGCTTCTGCAGCAAACGGGCATCGCCATCCATCTTTCTGAATTGGCTCGCCTTTGCCAGAAGGCTGAGAACGAATTTGTGGGCGCGCGCTGTGGAATCATGGACCAGTTCGTTTCGTGCTATGGTCGCTCTTCTCATGCGCTTTTGCTCGATTGCCGTTCGCTGGATTACAAACGGGTGAAGTTGCCGGACGGCATCCAACTCGTGATCTGCAATACAATGGTGAAGCACGAAATCGGCTCCAGCCAATACAATGTGCGCCGTGCCGAATGCGAAGAAGGCGTGCAAAATCTTCGCAAAGTTTTGCCCGGAATCCGTGCGCTTCGGGATGTAACTCTTGCCCAGTTGGAAAAGCACTGCGCGCTTCTAGATCCGATAGTCTATTCGCGTTGCCGCCACGTTGTTACCGAAAACGATCGCACGCTGGAGGCTGTCCGCGTGCTCCTCGCAGAGGACCTTCAGGCTTTTGGGCGGTTAATGCGCGAGTCACATCGCAGCCTTCGCGACAATTACGAGGTGAGTTGCAAGGAGCTCGACCTCATGGTCGAGATTGCCTCGGCGCAACCGGGCGTCATCGGTACGCGCATGACCGGTGGCGGCTTTGGCGGCTGCACCATTAACCTTCTCGAATCTTCTGGCGTGGACTCTTTCAAGCAAACCGTCGCTGCCAATTATCTCGCCCAAACCGGCTTAAAGGCCGAAATTTACGTCTCTCCCGCTGCCGACGGCGTCCATCAAGTGGACCCTGGCTCCAGTGATGTTAGTTCATTGTAGGGCCCGCCTCCTGAGGCGGGCCGTTCCTCCTTCTAGTCTCGAAAAATCTTTCGCGCATTTTGGCAGCTACTTTGTTCTGAGGGCTGCTAACATCTAGGAACTCCGATCATCATCATGAATCTTGAAAAACTGCTTTCCACTCCTCACAAACGCTTCAATCCGCTGCTGCGCGAGTGGGTCGTCGTCTCGCCGCAGCGCACCGAGCGCCCGTGGCAGGGGAAAATAGAAAAACCTCCAGTCGCTCCTTCGGTCACCTACGACCCCAACTGCTACTTGTGCCCTGGCAACCAGCGCGCGGGCGGCAAGCAAACTCAGCAATACTCCGGAGCCTATGTTTTCGACAACGACTTTCCTGCTCTTCTGCCCGAACCTGAATCACTGAATTACCCTGAATCCCTGAACTACGACGAAAAGGGTTTGCTCGTGGCGCAAACCGATCGCGGAATGTGCCGCGTCCTATGCTTTTCTCCGCGCCACGATCTCACGGTTCCGCGAATGAATCCCCGCGAATCGCGCGGTGTGGTTGACGCGTGGACCGAACAGTACTCCGAACTCGCGCAAATTCCATGGGTCCGTCACGTGCAAATTTTCGAGAATCGCGGCGAATTAATGGGCGCCAGCAACCCGCATCCGCACTGCCAAATCTGGGCCAACGCCACGCTCCCGAATCTTCCGGCCCGCGAAGACGAGTCTTTCCGCTCGTATCGCAGCGAAAAACATTCCTGCCTCTTGTGCGATTATTTGCAGCTGGAACTGCACCGTGAGGAGCGGATCGTCGGCCAAAATGATTCTTTCGCTGTGCTCGTGCCGTTTTGGGCGGTCTGGCCCTTTGAAACCCTCGTTCTGAGCAAACGCCACGTCGCGTCTCTGGACCAACTGAACTCAGGCGAACGCGACCTCCTCGGCGACATCCTTCGCCGCCTAACGATTCGCTACGACAATCTTTTCGAAACCGCTTTCCCGTATTCCATGGGTTTTCACCAACGCCCGACCGACGGCCAGCCGCACGCAGCCTGGCATCTCCACGCGCACTATTTTCCGCCGCTTTTGCGCTCCGCCACCGTTCGCAAATTTATGGTCGGCTACGAACTGCTCGCCGCCCCGCAGCGGGACCTCACTCCCGAATCCGCAGCCACTCGCCTCCGCGCCGTCGGCGAAAACCATTACCTGGACCGCACTTCGTTGTGACCGGAAAATTCGATTTGCCTGTCAAATCTTTCGTTCTGGCGCTGGACGCCGTTCTGCCTCACAATCTGATTCCATGAACGGATTCTCTGGCCTGCGGGTTCTGGCGCTGGAAAGCCGCCGCGCGCAGGAACTCGCCAAACTGGTTTCCAACTATGGCGGCGAGGCGGTCGTCGCTCCCGCTATGCGCGAAGTTCCGCTCGACTCCAACACCGAAGCGCTTTCCTTTGCCGAAGCGCTCCTCGCTGGTAAATTCGACGTCGTTATTTTTCTGACCGGCGTCGGCACGCGCGCGGTTCTGAGCGTCGCCGAAACAAAATATTCTCGCGAAGAATTCGTTGCAGCCTTGCAGCGGGTGAAAGTCATTCCCCGCGGGCCTAAGCCCATCGCGGTTTTGCGCGAACTCGGTGTCGCTCCCGCTCTCAACGTTCCCGAACCCAACACTTGGCGTGAGCTTCTTCAGACTCTCGACGAAGCCGCAAAATCCTCGGCGGACTTTCGTCTTCGCGGCGCGCGCATCGCTCTTCAGGAATACGGCGTGTCAAATCCGGAATTAATCGCCGGACTCACCGAGCGCGGCAGCATTGTGACCCGCGTTCCCGTTTATCAGTGGGCTCTTCCGGATGACGTTGCGCCGCTGCAATCTGCAATCCAAGAACTGGCATCAGGAAAAATTGACGCCGTTCTGTTCACCACGGGAATCCAAGTGGCGCATCTATTTCAAGTTGCCGCTGAAATGAAGCTCGAAGACGCAATGCGCCAGGGCTTACGCCGCGCTATCGTCGCTTCGATTGGCCCGACCACTTCGGAAGAATTACAGCGGAAGGGAATTCAGCCCGATCTCGAGCCATCGCACCCGAAGATGGGTTTCCTCGTGAAGGAAACTGCCGAGCAAGCGGCGGCCCTCCTCACCAAGAAACGTCAAGGAACCGCCTCAGCTTGAGCCTGCTCGCGCGGTCCGAGTGTACGGACTTTCTTCTTCAGTCCGCGCCTCGCCCAATTCCAAAACCAACTCGCTGGTCTTGGCGGGCGTTTCCCAGCCAGAATCGTCCTTCTCTTTTTCCGCCGCGGGCAGCGGCTTGGCCACTTCGCCAATGATCAGCAGGGAAGGAGCCGGCAGCCGCTCCTCGAGAGCCAATTCCTGCAGCGTCGTGCGATGAATTTGCTGGTCCGCTTGCGTAGCATTAGCCACAATGACGCACGGTGTCCCACCATCGAGTCCGCCGTCCATCAATTTTGTGGCAATCTCGCCGTAATTTTTCCCCGGCATGTATATCGCATACGTCGCATCTTTCAGCGTCACGTCATCCCAGTCCGGCGATACATTTCCTGCCGTATGGTGACTCAGAAAAACAACCTTCGACGCGTACCTGCGGTCCGTCAGCGGAATCTTCGCTACCGCTGCCGCTCCCATGGCCGACGTTACGCCGGGAATCACTTCAAACTCGACTCCCGCGCGCACCAGTGCTTCCATCTCTTCGCCCACGCGGCCGAAAAGCAGCGGATCTCCGCCCTTCAGGCGCACCACCCGCTTGCCTTCGCGCGCCGTAGAAATCAGCAGCGCATGAATCTGGTCCTGTGAAATTCCCGCTTGCCCGCAGCGCTTGCCCACGTTGCGCACCTGCGTCCACGCGGGGATCAGGCTCAGGATTTCCTGGGGTACCAAGTGGTCGTGCAAGACCACTTCGGCGGTTTTCAGAATCTGCGCCGCTTGCACCGTCAGCAGCTCCGGATTCCCGGGGCCTGCGCCCATTAGGTAGACTTTTCCTTTTCGTATTGGTGTGTTCATGGCCTGATTCCCGCCGCCGGCAGTGGGACTCACGGCGGCCTTCCTTGGCTTCCTCATGCTGGCTCCCGTTGGATGCTCAGCCTTTGCCTAAGGTTCTCAATCGAGACTACCACCGGGTTGGACGCTCCATTCCCCGGAACATTGCATCCCATGTATCGAAATTTTCGATACTCTTTTCCCGCAGAGACCAAAGCAGGGAGGCGCACTTACGGAAAGCAGAGCTGCTGTGGCAAGATTCGCGTCCTGCGGTTGCGCGGGCGCGGCAGCGTCTGAGGGGATCGTTACGCCGGCGCCAGCCAATCGCCCGTGTGCGCCAGAAACTCCAGTCCCAGGGCAAAAGTATGGGATTTCAGCGTCTGGCAGTAAACGACTCGAGCACGCGCCCAGGACTCACCTTGGGAGGATCGGATCAGTACGCTCGCGTCTAGTTTCCAGGGCCGGTCGGTTCGCACGCGCACCCCATAAGGACTGACATTCTCCGTCGAGGCATATTCCGCTACCACGGGCTGTGCTCCGCTGTAAAGCAGTACTCGAAGCGTCCGGGGACTTCGCTTTTCTTTTCGGCCTTCCATCTTCCTGGCCTGACTACAGAGGGGCGGGCTATTACAGGGAAACCAACCCTGCTTGCTGCGCACTCAATATTAAAAGCTCACAACACCTAAAACCTTATCAATTGAGATTGCAATCCGGTATTCACCCCAATTTGCTGTAAGGTAACAAGCCGCAGCTTTTATCCGACAATCCAAGTTGATATTCCCCGTCGACGTCGCAGGAAAGCCCGCCGCCGGACGGCGCGGGTGAACCTGCCTTTGATGCACCTGCGGAGGAACCTCGGAGAGTGCGCGGCGCGCGCGGCGTCATTTCTTGGCACGCTTGGGCTTGTGCTTGCGGAGGAAGGATTTGAAGGAGTCGGCACTGGCGAGATCGTGGAGGAGGCGCTTGCGCTCTTCGGGATCCATGTTGGCGGCGAAGAGTTTGGCGCGCTCTTCACCGAGTTGCTGAAGCCAGGCTTCGTATTCAGGACCGAACTGCTCTTCGAGTTCTTTGCGGAGGCGCTGGGCGAGCGCGGGGCTTTGGCCGGAAGTGGAAACGGCGATTTGCAATGCGCCGCGCTGGGCTACCGCGGGGTAGTAGAAATCGCAAAGCTCGGGGACGTCCACAACGTTGCAAAGGACGCCGCGGAGGCGGGCTTCGGCGTGAAGGTTCTCGTGCAATTCGTGCGAATCCGTGGCGGCGACGACAAGGAACATTCCTTCGAGGTCGGATGGCTCGCAGGAACGCGCGAGCCATTCGATTTGGCCCGCGGCAGCCCAGGATTTCACCTGCTCGGTGGCTTCGGGAGCGACGACGCGGACTTTGGCCGCGGCGTCGAGGAGGCCGGCGATTTTGCTCTCGGCGACGGCGCCCGCGCCGACGACGAGGCAGGGGCGCCCCGCGAGCTTGACGAACATGGAGAAGAGGCTCGGACTCGGGGCAGGGGCTTTCTTGGGGACGGGTTGCACCCCTCTATTTTAGCGGAAATTGGAGGTCGGAGAACGGAGATCAGAGATCAGAAAGGGCGCCGGCGCGAGTCGAAGAGAGATTTCTCCGAGCAAGAATCGCTCGGAAAGGAACAAGCTCTCCCCTCGGGACGACCCCGACTAAAGCGTCGGGTTGAACTCTAGACGCCGTCCCTCCGGTCGAAACAACAGGGCGCGAGAATGCGCGCAAGCAGCACTAGGACAAGGGCGCAGCATTGCTGCGTCCCTACAAAGGAATGAAGAGAAGCCAGGGAACGAAGACAAACTGGGTCACGAGAGGCGGTCGGGAGTGAGGAGAGCGGTCATCTCAAGAACGCGGTTGTAGTAGTCGCGTTGGGTAAGTTGCGCGGCGGCGGGTTCATCGAGGAGAAAGGTCACGTCGGGATGGAGCTGCAGGGCTGAAGCGGAGACGGCACAGGTGATCGGGCCTTCGATGGATTTGGCGATAGCGGCGGCTTTGGACGCGCCAGTGGCGAGCAAAAGAATTTTGCGCGCTTCGAGAATCGTGCCGATACCCATGGTGATGGCACAGCGCGGGCTCTCTTCGCCCGGACGAAAGAATTTGGCGTTGTCGTCGAGCGTTTCGCGGCTCAAGACTTTGAGCCGCGTGCGCGAGGCGAGGCTGGATGTGGGTTCGTTGAAGCCGATGTGGCCATTGCGGCCGATGCCAAGGAGCTGCAGGTCGATTCCGCCCGCGGCGCGGACGGCCTGCTCGTAGGAGGCGCAGTAAGCGTCGTAATCGCCGAGGATGCTGCCGTCGGGAATGTGAATGTTGCGCGGCGGCACGTTGACGTGACGAAAGAAATTCTCCTGCATGAAGTGGTGGAAGCTTTGCGGATGCGCAGCGGGCAGGCCGAGGTATTCGTCGAGATTGAACGTAGTGACGTAGGAGAAATCGAGAGAGCCGGCTTGATGCAAGCGGATGAGGCACTTGTAGAGGCCGACCATCGTGTTGCCGGTGGCGAGGCCGAGCGTGAGCGAAGGTTTTTTCTTGATGGCGCCGGCGATGAGTTGCGCGGCCTGCCCGTTGACTTCCTCATTGTCGCGCCTCAGGATGACCAGCATGCGCCGCCCTTTCGAAATTCGCTAAAGCTTAGGAGCTGGAAGGTGCTTGGTGCAAGTGGAGCCTTGCTGCGCCCGCTCATCGAAACCGGCGAATCACCAGATTGTGCCGGTCGGACCGGTAGAAACCCAGCACGTACATGATGGCCTTGCCCTTGGTGGAATAGATGACTTGGCGAATACGCAGCAGCGGCTCGCGGCGCGGAATGGCAAGAAGCTCGGCGATGCGCGGGTCGGCGGCGGTGGCGTCCACTTCTTCGTCGGCGTAACCCAGCTCCACTTTGAAATCGCGCTCGAGAATGGCGAAAAGGGATTCGCGGGCGATTGGCGCTTCGAGCAAACCCGGAAATTCGGCGGCATTTAGATAACAGGTTTCGAGAGCGAAAGGCTCTTCGGCAGCGTGGCGGAGACGTTGCAGTTTGAGGATGGCGCTGTCGGGGGGAAGGGAAAGGCGCGCGGCGGCTTCGTTTTCGTCGTTGACGATCTTGGCGAAGAGGACTTTGGCGGCTGCAGTGAGCGTACGCGCGGCCATTTGTTCGGTGTAGCTCATCAACTTGTTGAAGTGGATTTTGGGCGGAGCAACGAAGGTGCCGATGCCGCGGCGGCGCTCGACGAGGCCCTCGCGTTCAAGAAAGGCGAGGGCGTGACGCG
>Ga0307471_100001955_pt1 | contig 11652 bp, 9 predicted proteins | sample atmos_gasesAM3C__2_FD_204566 | JGI IMG/M metagenome (GOLD analysis project Ga0307471, IMG submission 204566) | Hardwood forest soil microbial communities from Morgan-Monroe State Forest, Indiana, United States - atmos_gasesAM3C_515 | ecosystem: Environmental > Terrestrial > Soil > Temperate... | reverse complement strand
GAATAAACTGGTGCAGCGTCTCGCGCGGATAGACCAGCAGAACGGGATCCCGCGCAAGCTTGATGGAATAGCCGAGCGCGGCGATCCTGCTGCCAAGCTCGTAATCGTCCACATAGTGATTGCGGATGGCCTCGAAGCCGCCAATCTCGGAGAGTCGGGCCTTGGTCGTGGCCATGGTGGCGCCCAGTGTGAAGCGAATTCCTTCGAGCCATTGCGCCAGCAGAGCGGCGGTGGCGAATTCAACGCCGGAACCGACGCCATCGAGCGTCGCGCCCAAACTGCCTGCGACTTCGCTTCGGAATAAGGCCGTGACGGCGCCCACCCTGGGGTCCTCAAACGGCGCCACAACGTCTCGTAAGTAGCTTGGGCTTACGCGGACATCGCTATCGCTGATTACCAGCAAGTCATACCTAGCCTCGCGCGCGAGGCGGCACAACTTGTTCACTTTGCTGCTTGCACCGGCTTCGTGCGCGCCGACCAGCAGGCGAATCTGCCGCGCTGGAAAATCACGCTGGATTTTCTCGAGCACGGGAATAACCGGGTCTTGGGCATCGCTGACACAAAAGACAACCTCATACTCCGGATAGTTGAGGCGGCAAAAACTGGCAAAATTTTTGTAAGCGCAGTGATCGAGTCCGCGCACGGGCTTCAGAATGCTGGCAGGTGGCGCGAAAGTGCGGGCGGATAATGGAGCACGGTTGCGCGAAAGGATATACGATATGGCCGTTACCAGCGCCAGCGCATAATAGACAAGAGGTCCGACCGCAAGTATGTAAATGAAGTTGCGAATTATCGAGTAGTCCATGAGTTCCCGTTCCAAAAGCCGCCTGCCAGATCAGGCCACCCGCGACATAACTATGATTGGATCTACCCCAACGATCTGTTGGACGTAACCAAATAATTCTCTGGATGCACTCCGTCTGCACCGTGGTTGCGACCACAATCGCGGTCTAGCCTCAGACTTCCTAATTTTAACATAAGGCCGGTTCTCCTCATTGCTTCCGCTCCGCGCACTCGAATTTGAATCCTAGTTCGCTGCTGGTTGCATTGCGTGGCAGTGTTGATTAGATTGTGAAATCATCGATCGGGCGGGACGGAGCGATGTCCCACGGGAAAATGAATGCCTGAAAAGCTGCGGCGGCTCGCGGGGTCGGTCTGGTTCATAACGCTGGTGGCATTCGCAATCCGCATGATCGTGGTCGCATTCCTCTATCAGGGCCAAATGAATCCGCGCCGAGACCATTTTCCGTTTGGCTATGAGGCAGGAAGAATCGCGCGCGCTATCGCGTCAGGCCGCGGGTTCAGTGATCCCCTCTCGATCCAGACCGGCGCCACAGCTTGGATGGCTCCTCTATATCCCTATCTGGTGGGTGGGGTCTTCAAGATATTTGGGATCTACACCGTGGGGTCCGCAATTGTCCTACTCACTCTGAATAGCCTTTTCTCCGCTTTTACCTGCGTTCCGGTCTTCTCGATTGGGCGCGACAGCCTCGGCCCGCGAACTGGAACAATCGCTGCATGGGCCTGGGCATTGTTTCCTTATTCCATTCTCCTCTCGGCTGACATGATTTGGGAAACTTGCCTGACAACTCTCCTGCTCACCAGCCAGTTTCTGATTGCATTGCGGCTCGAGCATTCGACGCGTCTCAGAGCCTGGGCCGGCTTCGGATTGTTGGGGAGCATCACCGCTTTGACTAACCCTGTGGTGCTTTCAGTGATTCCCTTGTTTGCCGGGTGGGCCTGCCATCGGCTGCATCGGCGTGGTGAAAAATGGGGCCTGCCCGCTTTGGTGGCCGCGGTCGTTCTCATTCTCGTGCTGCTTCCGTGGGAGGCCAGGAACTATCGAACATTCGACGAGCTGGTGCCCCTGCGGGACAATTTGTGGATGAATATCTGGTTAACCAATCACGGCGACGCGTCACTATTCACTCCTGAGACCTCTCTTCCTTCGACAAACGACGCTGAGGCACAAGAATTCAGCCGCGTCGGAGAACTGGCTTACATGGCTGAAAAACGGCGACAAGCGATTGACTTCATCCGCAGCCAACCGGGATGGTTTGCCTGGATGACCTTCCGCAGATTCCTCTATACTTGGACCGGCGCTTGGAGCTTGCCCCAGAGCCCTATAGCCGTGCACTTTGATCCGGACGAGCCGTTCGATCCAGCGAATGTCGCTTTTTGTACTGGGCTTTCTGCCCTGGCGTTTCTGGGGCTTCGCCGTGCGTTCGTCAAAGGCGCGGAAACGCGGTGGCTTTATGCTCTTCTACTGACTAGTTTCCCATTGCTCTACTATTTCTCGATATCCCAGATGCGCTATCGCCATCCTATAGATCCGGAGCTTGTGATCCTTGCCGTATACGCTTGTGTGAGTTCCCTGGACTCCGAGCGCAGAATCGCTGTGGACACACATTGTTTCGATGCAGCACCCGGAAGAGCTGAATGACGCAGTTCATTCAACCTCCTGGCCTTCTACCCGTGCCAAGAGAGTGTGTGTCAGAGAGCGGTTGACCCTGTAGTGCGTCAGTTGTATCTTGCGAGCCGGCAGATAAGCTAGGAAGGAGACTCAAGTCCAGCGTCAAATAAATGGACGCTCTCCAAGAGGCTTGAAGCGCGTTGAACGCACCCAAAGGACTTCTGAACTCCCTTCCATTCATTGTTCTCATTGCATTTACTGTTCGATTGATCACCGTGTCCCTTGTTTACCCCGATCAGTTAAATCCCCGGCGCGATCATTGGCAGTTCGGCTATGAGACCGGCAGAATCGCGCGGTCCATCGCTTCTGGCGAAGGATTTGCTAATCCCCTCTTCGAAAAGACCGGGCCAACCTCATGGATGACCCCACTCTACCCATATCTTGTCGCTGCGGTGTTCAAGACCACCGGGATTTACACGAAACCATCGGCACTCATTCTCCTCGCACTCAACAGCTCGTTCTCAGCACTCACTTGCATCCCCGTCTTCCTGATAGCCCGTGAAAGTTTTGGTGAAAGGACTGCTAGCTGGGCCGCGTGGGTTTGGGCACTCTTCCCTTATGCCATTTATCTTTCTGCTGATTGGATCTGGGAAACTTGCCTCACGACCTTGCTGCTGAGTTTGCTTTTCTTGATCACGCTTCGGCTCGAACATTCGACGGAGCTGGCGGCTTGGACCGGATTTGGATTCTTGTGGGGAGTCACCGCCCTGGCCAATCCCTCCGTGCTCTCTTTGCTGCCATTCTTCGCGGGTTGGGCATGCTATCGACTGCACAAGCGCGGGCGGCAGTGGGGTCTGCAGGCGACTGCTGCAGTTTTGGCTCTGGTCCTTGTGGTGACTCCCTGGTTCGTGCGGAACTACCGAACATTTCATCAATTTATTCCTTTCAGACAACAAATCTGGCTCGCGATGCATGTTGGCAATAATGGCGACAGCTCGCATTGGGACCCTAGTGGAGCGCATCCTTCCACAAGCGAAAAAGAGGAGCAGGAATACAATCGTCTGGGCGAATTGAACTACATGGCGGAAAAGCGTCGCGAGGTGATCGAATTTATCCGTTCGCACCCCTTTTGGTATGCCTCGGTTACCCTTCGCCGCTTCGTGTTTACCTGGACAGGATTCTGGAGTCTTTCACGCGAATACCTGACATCCGAGCCGACCGACCCAGGAAATATTGTGATGAGCATGATCCTGCTCGTGCTGATGCTAGTTGGATTGCGGTGCTCGGTTAAGGAGAGGAATGCCACTGCCTTTCTATACGCTTCCTCCCTGGTCGTATTCCCGCTCGTTTACTACATCTCTTTCACACAGATGCCTTACCGGCATCCCATCGATCCATTGATTGTGATTTTGGCCAGTTCCGGCACGATCGGCTGGCTTTCTGGGTCGAAGAAAAAACATTTAGTGACGGGCGGCACGGCAGACACGGCCTAAGATTTCAACCCTTCCACCTGTTTTGAAGCCGGGGGGCTGCCGCACTGAGGTTTCATTCGTGGCGCAGCGCTTCGGTGGGTTCGAGTTTGGCCGCCCTTTCGGCGGGTAAATATCCGAAGACGATGCCAACTGTGCAGCAAACAACAAACGCGATCAGCATCGAAAGCCACGCAAATCGTACGGTCAGATCTCCGGGCAAGAATGGTTCCGCAAGGAGAGGAATGGCCGCTCCAACCAGAATCCCTGCCAGAGCGCCGATGCTGCTGATCATCACCGCTTCCAGCAGGAACTGGTAGCGGATATCGAGGCGGCGAGCTCCAACCGCTTTCCTCAGCCCAATTTCGCGCGTCCGCTCCGTCACGGTTACGAGCATAATGTTCATGATGTTCACCCCTCCAATGGTGAGGGTAATCAAGCCGATTACAAGCAACACAATGGTCAGCGCGAACGAGATCTTGCGTGCCGCGTCAAGGATCGAACCCAAGTTTTGAACGCTGTATTTTGGCCCGGCGCGATGCCGGCTCCGCAATAGTTCGCCCAGCTCCCGCGTCACCAGGGGCACATCCTCGGCTCGATCCGCCTGAGCATAAATGATCAAAAGCAGGTCGGAGCCAATGTAATTTTTTATAAGTGGGAACGGTACGAGCACCGAGTAGCGCTGAATGTCCGTTTCGCCGAAAGTAGATCCGCGCTCGCGAAATATTCCGATCACGCTGAAGATCAGCTCTCCAACCCGGATCGTCCTGCCAACCGGATCGTCCGCCGGAAAGAGCCGCTTTGCCAGGTCTTCGGTCAACAGGCAGACCTTCCCGTCCGACTCCATGTCGCGTTCATCGAGATACCGTCCGCGCAGGACGACCAAACGGCGAACCTCCTGGTACCCCGCGGTCACGCCCACCAAGGTGACTGGCAGTTCCGTCCCGCCGGCCGCCACAGTCAAGTGCCTGGCATGCGAACCCGCGACACGGGATACCTGTGCAATGCTGGGCTGGATAGCCTGCAAATCGCCCGGGGACAAGAAATCGGAAAGTGGGGGACGTGCTTCTCCGGGGATAAATTCCGCATAGACAAGATTCGAGCCGACAGCCTCGATCAGACCCGTGATGTAGGTTTTCGCGCTCAGGGAAACGGTGACAACCAGAACGACGCAGGCGCTGCCGATTGCCACCCCCAAGGTGGAGAGGAGCGAGCGCAGCTTACTGGCCCGATGTGCGCGGACGGCCTACATAAATATGCCGGGTGAAATCATGCGCGCATCAAATCAATACGACACTTTGTACACTGAGTACTCCTTGTTCGCAAATCCAGGGGTTGCTGAGTAGGCCACGTCGCGAAATTGAATGATGTAGCTCAGGTGATTCTGGCGAGCGATCGCCGACAATCGCTCCCAGGACAGATGTTTGTAGGTCTCGGTGATGGCTTCGGTCCCATTCCATTTCTCCCATGAATAGCCGACAGCCATCATGCGCTTCCGGTACTCATTTTCGAACGGAGGATAGAGGTACATCGCTTGTCCATCTCTCCACTCTCCCCAACTGGATCGCTCGGAAAACGCGCGAAACCCACCAGGATAGGTCGGCACGAGAAACATAGAGTCCTGTGGCGTGTTTGTTTTGGCCCAGTCTTGCACAGCGCGCCAATTAGACTCCTGCGCGGTTGGTGCAATCACAGGGTTCCAGAGCCGCGGAATCGCTGGGACGCGGCTCATGGTCAGCAGAAAGATTACGACGGCGGACACTACGACAGTGAATCCGACAGGGCGAGTCCAAAGTGCAGTAATTCGTTCGTCTACAACAAAGAAGCACGCCATCAGGATGGCAAGAGCGATGACGACCGTGAAGCTCCATTCTTCATGCTTCAGCCACGCGGCGACCATACCCGCTAGCAGCAATCCCGACCCAAATGTACGGATGCGCGGCAGAGAAGCCAGCCCCCGAATCAATCGTTCGAACCGCTCGTCAGGATCTGCCCACAATGCCATGCCAATGAAAATCAACCAGAGCAGGCCGACCGAATCAGATAATGGCATCATTATCGCCGTGGCACCTAAGAAGAATGTCATCGCGGGACCCTTGGCCGACAATTGTAAGAGGTTCGCACCATAGATCTGCAAAAGAAGAATCGAATAGAGCAGGAGAAATGAATCGGCACGCAGTAATTGCAGACGAGCCACCATTGAAGTCAGGTGAAACTCTCCGAAAGCAGCGCCCAGAAAGACGGGAAGGATGAATGAAGCCGTGAGCACCTCGAATCGAGCGTCTCGATACTGAGTGTACTTCCAGGCGGCGACGCACATAAGGGCTGCGGCGAGCACTAATCCGGCGCCACTTACTAGCTCATACGCCTCATGGCCGCGCAGATTGAGTAGAAATGGATAAAACGCCAGCAGCGCTTCAACGTAGCCGTTGGGAAACTGCCTGTAAGTCACGCCCCGGAAAAGAAAAAGCCAAGGGATGGAGATCGCGGCACCCAGCAGACCCGCAATCAGAATTTCTACTCTGCGTCGGCGCCAGTCGAAGGCCGCGAAGGCCGCGAAGGCAAAAAGCATGAACACGAAATAAAGGGCGTCTAGATATACGGTCAGCGCGCACAGCACGGTCGCGGGGATCCATCGCTCTTCGAGCAGCAAGCATCCGACCCACAGGAGCAAAGCAACCGCGAGCGTAGCGTGCGTCTGGACGGCGTGCAGTATGGTCGAAGCGCCCAGCGGAGTCTGATCATTCAAAAAAGGGGACAGCGCCACCGAAAGAATAACGCAGGCGGCCAGTCGACCGTCCTTAACTCTGGTTTCCACCATTCGTGCCAACGCCAGGAAAAACAACATTTTGGTGAGTAGAAAGAATAAGAAAGCTGCTCTTTCTGGACTAAGCCAATGAGAAAGGTACGCAACGCCCAGCCAATAAATTGAGGGGAAGCGCGCAAACGCATCTCTGATGGGATCTTGCGGATACAAGTTCGAGTCGCGAAGCCAGTTGAGCAATGGCAATTCAAATTCGTGATCGCCTGCGCCATAGGAAAAGCCATACACAACGATATTCAGGTAGGTGCCTGCGAACGCGAGCAAAAGAACACGCCGCAACCGCTTCTTGTCAAGATCAACGGAATCCTTGTTCATCTCCCACATTAAAGAAATATCCTTACGCGACCATGTAGCTTGGCGCCTGGCGCCTCTTGAAGCGCATCCACGCGGCGCGAATACTATCACCAAGAATCCGAAGTGGTAGGCGCAAATAATTTCGCCAGTGCTTTGTGTGCGAGTGCAGTCCAGTGTAAATTACGCCGCATCCGCGCATGGTAAGCGCGGACAAGGACACCACGATGGCAGCAAACATCACTGATCTTGAGGCCAGTTGGAAGACTGACCCGCGTTGGGAAAACATTGTGCGGCCCTACTCGGCGAGCGACGTCGAGAGGCTGCGCGGGACTCTGCGCATCGAATACACTTTCGCGAAGGCCGGCGCCGAGCGCTTGTGGAAGTTGCTTCACGACGAGCCGTTCGTAAAGGCTCTCGGCGCGATGACCGGTAACCAGGCCATCGAACAAGTGGCTGCGGGTCTGCCATCGGTGTATGCAAGCGGATGGCAGGCGGCCGCAGATGCGAACAACGCCGGTCAGATGTATCCCGACCAGGGGCTGTATCCTGCCGATAGCGTCCCGAAGCTTGTCTGTACCTTGAACAACGCCCTGCAGCGCGCCGATCAGATCGATCATGCCGAAGGGGAGGACGGCACGCGCTGGTACGCACCGATTGTTGCCGATGCAGAGGGTGGATTCGGCGGCAATCTGAACGCCTTTGAATTGATGAAGGCCATGATTAAAGCCGGGGCAGCAGGCGTACATTTTGAGGATCAGATTTCGTCGGTGAAGAAATTTGGCGCAAGAGGAGGCAAAGCAGTCGTCTCGACGGGAGAATACATCAACAAACTCATCGCCGCCCGGTTGGCCGCGGACATTATGGGTGTCCCGACGGTGCTGATCGCGCGCACAGACGCACACGGCGCGAAGCTGATTCGGAGTGATTTTGATGAGCGCGATCGGCCATTCCTCACAGGCGAGCGCACCGCTGAAGGTGACTTCCTATTTCGGGGCGGCCTCGAAGCTGCCATCGCTCGCGCCATTACTGCTGCGCCCTATGCCGATATGGTCTGGTGCGAAACTATGAAGCCCGACCTTGGCGAGGCGCGCCGCTTTGCCGAGGCCATTCAAGCGAAATTCCCCGGCAAGATGCTCGCCATCGACTGCGCCTCGCCGCTCAGCCTAAAGAAGGTGATTGGTGAGGCCGACATGGACCGCTTCCACGCGGAACTTGCTGCCATGGGCTACAAGTATCAGTTTGTCACGCTGGCAGGTTTCCACGCGCTCAACATGTCGATGTTTGAATTGTCGCGCGAGTATCTGCAAGCAGGTGTGAGGGGCTACGCAGATTTGCAGGAACGCGGGAGCAAGGCGGCGAAGGAGCATGGTTATCGCGCCGCGAAACACGCACGCTTCGTTGGCACCGGATACTTTGACGATATCGCCCAGGTGATCGCCGGGGGAAAGTCCGCGGCGCCTGGACAAATAGGCCCCGGGGAATAGGAGTTGGAGCCGACCACAGAAATGCAAGTGCGGGTGTAGGGACCGATTCAGGCCCCTCGGGGTGCAAGGCTGAACGCAGGCTTCTCCCTCGGCGGAAGCCGAATCAGTTAACTAGTGACGACAGGTGGTGAGCCGCGCAGGACTTGAGCCTGCAACCCACTGTTAAATCTTATGCGATTTTACTGATTCGCGTATCCGACAACGGCGTTATCTGTGATCCTGGGCCTGGTTCGTTCTCGCCGAACGGCGGGTTCCGCTCGGCTCTTGATGCGGACAATCTCCGAAGATTGGCCTATCGCAACGCGATCTCAATGGACAGCGGCTGACGGGGTTGGACTGATGCCGGCTTGCCGACATGACCTCGATACCGTCATCCCAGCTATGTCCTTATGCGGCAGTCCACACCATGTCGGCAACCGAAGAAAGCGAGAACGCCGGCGCTCGTGCCCACAGTTACGATTGAATCGCCGATCGGCGTTCCTGGCTTCGTATGCCCGCCGCCACCTGCGCGAACCAGAAGGGCGGCTGTTCATTCATGAAACCCTTGCCCTCTTTAGGCTGTCGCTGCTAACCAGGTATCGACTTGAGAATGCAACGCACAAGCGGAACCAAGTGTCCTGGCACTCGGAGATTTTTTCAGGTGGCAGCTAAACGCCTCGACTTCTCGATGCCAGCATGTTTTTTTGACATCATCGGATGCACACACAAGGTCCTTTACGCGATCAAGTAAGTTCGTAGCACTTCCCTTCCCCTCGCAGCTCTCAAATTCACCTTTGCTTGCAATAACGACGCCTCACGAACTGACGCGGGGGATCATCCTTGAACCGACCTACGACGGCGATTGGACTTGAGAGAATTTGGGTGAGAATCGCGCCCCCACTCTCAACGTTCCCATACTGGGTCCTGGCAAAAACAAAATCTGCTTGTTTTTGAGTAAGATAGCTGGGTTCGTTTCGTAATTTCTCCTTTCGCTTTCCCGGAACTGGTTGCGTTCCCTTCCCCGTTTTTCACACCTAGCGAAGCGTGAGAACCATTCGAAGCACGCGGAGCCGGGAACGGTTTCGGGGGCTCGGAAACCAGAAGACTCTGACATAAGTGTTACAGTTTGCTGGCACATTTCCGAGATCGCATGTCCTTCTGCAAACACGCTCAACTGGATCCCTCCGTGTGGACGGTCAGATCCACGTCCATGGTTGCGGGGGGTGGGACAACCGCGCCGGACCGGGATGCTTGGAGTCTTTGGATTTCATGGAGGATCCGGAAAAATGACCGCTCGAGATTGCTTTCGTATCGCGCCACCTTGTCTAAGATATTCGGCTCCAACAGCATCCGACTGAGGCTTTCCCGCTCCAAGAGTAATTTCCAACGCCGTCCTTGCTCTACAAGGTAATGCTCTTCCTCCTCTGCTATGTCGCGGTTCATACAAGCGGATGAGGCGCATTTGTTCAGCAGAGCCTCGGGGGTCATTCTCGCCGCGGCAGCGTAAACTTCGGCGGCCTTGCGAAGAAGGCCGGCCGTCCAATCGTCGAAGGCATTGAATTCCGCGTCGTCGTCCGGAATGCCAGGAATGGAAATCCCGTTCTCGAAATCCCCGGGAAGCTCCCGCCAAAAAGCCCACAGTGTGGCTGCGGCGGCCTGTGGGTTCAACCTCTCTCCGTCGGTCATGTTGGGTAATGTCTCGAGCATTTTTACGACCAGAGACGCCGCCTCAGACTTCGCGCGCGCCTCTGCGGGATCCCACGGTTTGCGGGAACCATCTTCCGCGCGGTCTTCCAAATCCGGCTCCGCGGTAGCGACAGCCGCGGCGGCCACCTCCGCCTCATAGCGGACGACGCGACATAGCCTCCACGAGATGACGGCCAGTCGGATTGCGAGTAGATTCTGAACATAGCCATCAGGGGCAATACTCTTGAGGACACCATTCCGGTGCCTTTCCCACGCTTTGCGGCTCTCTAGTCCCGGGAGGATAGGAGCTGCTGTAAGCACCCCGTGTTTTACAGCGTTTCTCGAAGACGCGGCCTTTCCCACCGCCGTCTTCGGCCCAGTTGACTTGCGGGCGTTCTCGCGGTTTGCGGCGAGCTTCTTCTCGTTCATCGTTTCTCCTCGCAGGCGAAGCTGTGATTGTCTTGTTCGCCTGTCACCTTATATAAAAAATCAACCGAGGGGCGGACGATGTGATTGCAAATACCTATGGGGAAAGGGTTTACCCAATGAAGCTGCCCGTATATGATAATTCGGCAGGTTTATTTCGAGTCGAGAGAAGACAGTTTGAATGAACCTCTGGAGAATTGCGGATTGAGTTCCTTCAGCGCAGGTTCGATCCGGCGGGTCCAGCGCTTCCAAACTGCCTGACCAGACATCCCAACCTCTTGGCCGATTTGCTCGAACGTCTTGTCCCGGTGCCTCTCGAAGAGGATCCGAAGATCAATGTCGTCGAGGCCAACTTTACGCAGATGATCTATGTACCCAGAAGAGAGAGGGAAACCCGGCAATCGCCGTTTCGAGTGCCCAGTTCCGCGTGGCCGGCCTCTTCTTTCGACTCGGCAAACCTCATCCCACAGGCGTTTCTCACGTGACCAAGACTGTCTTGGGTCAACGCCGCGATCTCGCTCAACACGAGACTGCACAATGGACTGCCAAGTTTCTCCTTCGCGATCGTAGGGTGCATCGAGCAATAGCACCAACCGGATCTCCGGATGTGTCCGCTCGTAAACAACCATTTTCCTCGCTACTTCCAGGCTATAGCACTTGCTCGTTTTGGGGACACCCGGGATCATCGAGGAAATGTGGGGTGGCAACTCGCGCTCCTCATAAGGGAGTTCCCCCTGGGAGGGCCAGAATTCTCGAACCATTCCTGGATTGATACCTTCCATCCAGATGACCTTCAGCCGCCCCGGGGCGGGAAATGAAAGCTCGATCGAACGACCGATGGTGCCAATGACCCGCGGTAGCCTCGGATGCCCCAGTTGCGCTTTTATTGGCTTCTGTCGAAATTGCATGTTATTCTGTGAATCTGACAATGTAATCACTCCGAGCCCTGGCCGTGCACGCCGGAGCCATTGTGTGCAGCAGGTTTGCAGATAATCGCTATCCTTTTAGATTTCGCTTTATATTCGCCCATCCTACAGTAACCTGCTGCGTTGGTCAAGACTCCGTTGTACGATCTGG
>Ga0307471_100001954_pt1 | contig 11660 bp, 9 predicted proteins | sample atmos_gasesAM3C__2_FD_204566 | JGI IMG/M metagenome (GOLD analysis project Ga0307471, IMG submission 204566) | Hardwood forest soil microbial communities from Morgan-Monroe State Forest, Indiana, United States - atmos_gasesAM3C_515 | ecosystem: Environmental > Terrestrial > Soil > Temperate... | reverse complement strand
AAAGGCCAAAAAATAACCGCCTCTCCCCGCAGGGGCGCAGCCCACCGTGGCGGGCGCCCATGTCCGCAAGATTGCCCCGTGCCTCCCTCTTGGGAAGCAACCTGTCATCCTGAGCGCGCCCTTTGCGCGAAGGATCTCAACCTCAACCTCCAGCAACCCTCTTCACCGCCCGCCCCACGCGCGCTTTCTCCTCATTCTTCAATGTTGCACTGACTTTCATGCCAGCTCCGGGCCTTTGCAATCTGCAATCCAAAACGGGCAACATCACCCATTTCCCCTTTTCCACAATCCCGTTCGCATTTCTCCTCCCCGCGATTTACAATGAAACTCCATGGGCAATCCGCAGTTCGTTCACCTGCACGTTCACACCGATTTCAGCCTCCTCGACGGTGCGTGCGAAACCTCCGAGCTTCTCGACGAAGCCTCCCGCCAGAAAATGCCCGCCGTGGCCATCACCGACCACGGCAACCTGTTTGCCGCCGCGAATTTCTTCTATGAAGCCACCAAGCGCGACGTCAAGCCCATCATCGGCTGCGAAGTATACGTCGCCAAGGGCAGCCGCCTGGACCGCGGCGAAAAATCCGGTTCCCCCACGGAAGACCGCGACGATTTCGAGCCTGGCACCCGCGGCAGCAATCACCTCGTGCTCCTCTGTGAATCCCTCGAGGGCTACCGCAACCTCATCAAGCTCGTTTCCGCCGGCTATCTCGAGGGCTTCTACTACAAGCCCCGCATCGACTACGACCTCCTCAGCAAGCACTCCAAGGGCCTCATCGCTCTCGGTGCCTGTCTCCGCGGTCCTGTCACGGAAGCCATCGTCGAGGAAAAATTCGATCGCGCCCGAGAAAACGCGTACCGTCTCCGCGATATCTTCGGCAAAGGCAATTTCTTCCTGGAAATTCAGGACCAGGGCCTCGATATCGAAAAGGGCGTGAACAGGGAGCTGCTCCACCTCTCCAAGGAAACCGGAATCCCCGTCGTCGCCACCAATGATTGCCACTACCTGCACCACGAAGATGCCCACGCTCAGGAAGTCCTGCTTTGCATCCAGACCGGCAAGACTATGGGCGACGCGCACCGCATGAAGTTCGCCACCGACCAGTTCTACTTCAAGTCTGCCCAGGAAATGGCGCAGGTCTTCCGCGAAGTTCCCGACGCGGTCTCCCGCACCGTCGATATCGCCGCGCGCTGTAACGTCAAAATCGAGCACATCCCCAACGCGCTTCCCGAATTCAAAGTTCCCGCGGGCCACACCCCCGGCAGCTATTTTGAAAAAGTAGCCCGCGAGGGATTTGCCCAGCGCGTCCCCAACCTCGAACGCCTCGCGAAGCAAAACCTACTCCGGAATCCGCTCTCTGCGTACGAAACCCGCCTCACCTCCGAAATTGAAATGATCAAGAAGATGCGCTATGAAGGCTACTTCCTGATCGTCTGGGATTTCATCCATTACGCCCGCGCCCAAGAGGTTCCTGTTGGCCCCGGCCGTGGCTCCGCGGCCGGCAGCCTCGTCAGCTACGCCCTCCGTATCACCGACGTCGATCCCCTGCAATACAACCTTCTCTTCGAGCGCTTCCTGAATCCTGAGCGCGTCTCCATGCCCGATATCGACATCGACTTTTGCATGCGCCGCCGCGGCGAGCTCATCGAGTACGTCACCCAAAAATACGGCCGCGATAACGTCTCCCAGATCATCACCTTCGGCACCATGGCCGCCAAAGCTGCCGTCAAGGACGTGGGCCGCGCCATGGACATTCCCTATTTCGAAGTGGATCGCCTCGCCAAGCTCATCCCCGCCACTCTCGGCATCGAACTGGAGACTGCGCTCAAGGAATCTCCACAATTAAAGGCCGCGGTGGACGCCGATGAAAGGCTCAAAGATCTAATGAAAGTGGCGTTGCGCCTCGAAGGCCTATCGCGCCATGCCTCAACGCACGCCGCCGGAGTTGTGATTTCTCCTCAACCGCTCACCGAACTGGTTCCGGTGTACAAGACCAATCGCGACGAAATCACCACCCAGTACGACATGAACGCCCTCGAGCGTATCGGCCTCCTCAAGATGGACTTTCTCGGCCTCACCACCCTCACCGTTCTCCATGACACCGTCAAAATGATCGCGCAAAATCGCAACGTCGCAATCGAACTCGACAGCCTGCCCTTCGACGACGAACCCACCTACAAGCTCTTCTCCCGCGGAGACACCACCGCCATCTTCCAGTTCGAATCCCATGGCATGCGCGATATTCTCCGCCGCTATCAGCCCACCCGCATCGAGGATCTCACCGCCCTCAACGCTCTGTACCGCCCGGGCCCCATCCAGGGCGGCATGATCGATGACTTCATCAACCGCAAGCACGGCAAAACAAAAGTCAGCTACGAACTTCCGCAGCTCCGGGACATCCTCGAAGAAACCTACGGCGTCATCCTCTACCAGGAACAGGTCATGCAAATTGCCAACTCCTTGGCCAGCTTCTCCCTCGGTGAAGCCGACCTCCTCCGCCGTGCCATGGGCAAGAAGAAAAAAGAAGAAATGGCCGCTCAGCGTGCCAAATTCCTCGCCGGCTGCGACAAAAACAAAATCCCTGAAAAGAAAGCCATCCGCATCTTCGACCTCATGGAAGAATTCGCCGGATACGGTTTCAACAAGTCCCACTCCTGCGCCTACGCGCTCCTCGCCTACCAGACTGCCTATCTCAAAACCCACTATCCCGTTGAATTCATGGCCGCGCTCCTCACTTCGGAAACCGGCAACACCGAAAAAGCCGTCAAGTACATTAACGAAGCGCGCGGCATGGGCATTTCCATTCTTCCCCCCGACGTAAACGAAAGCGATCTCTTCTTCACTCCCGTCGGCGATTCCATCCGCTTCGGCATGGCCGCCATCAAGAACGTCGGCGAAAACACCGCCAAAGCGATTCGCGAATCGCGCCTAAGCCAGGGCGAATTCAAATCACTCTACGATTTCTGCGAGCGCATCGAATCGCGTTTCCTCAACAAACGCGTCTTCGAAAGCCTCATAAAGTCCGGCGCCATGGACTCCCTCGGCCCCCGCGAACCCATGCTAGCTTCCGTGGACGACGCTATCACCGCGATTCAGCGCGCCGCTCGCGCCAAGGAATCTGGCCAGCACGGCCTTTTCTTCGGCGGCGCCAGCTCCGAACCAAGAGTTCACTTCGAACTCCGCGATGCCGCCCCGTGGAGCGAAGAAGAGCGCCTCACCAGTGAATACGCCATGCTCGGCTTCTACGTCTCCGGCCACCCGCTCGAAAAATATGCCTCGCGCCTAAAGGATCTCGGCGCTGTCGCGCTCGACGTTATCGAAAGCCAGCGAAATGGCAAGGAAATCACCGTTGCCGGCCTGATCGTTGGCACGCGCCCCATGCGTTCCAAAAAAGGCGCTCGCTGGGCCATCTTCAACCTGCAGGACATGACCGGCGTCCAGGAACTCCTCGCGTTCCCCGAAAGCTTTGCGCGCCTCGAAAGCATCCTCAAACCCGGACATCCGCTCCTCCTTAAAGTCCGCATCCAGGTTGAAGAATCCGGCACGCGTCTGTCCCTCCAGGAAGCGCGCCCGCTGGAAACGATCGCGGACTCCACGGTCAGTCCTTCCGAAATCCGTCTCCGCCTGGACCTGCAAAACCTCAATGAGCAAGCCCTGAAACAACTCGAGGAACTCTTCGCCAAGGCTGCCGGCCCCAGCACCGTCGTCTTTGAAGTCAAAGCCCACGATGGCACTACTGCTGTCGTCCAATCTCAGAGTAAGATACGCGTCACCCCGGACTTTATCGCCGCTCTCGAACGAATCTGCGGCGACGAGGCAATTCAGAGGATTTCGTAATGTGCGCAGCGCATAAAGACAAAAAGGGAGCTCCCACGCTCGAACGTCAAAAGGAGATCGACCGCCAAAAGGAAATCGAGCGCCTGGAAAAAGATGTCGAGGAATTGCGCCGCCTCGCCGGGGGCACCGATGATGGCGACGCCGAACTCGAGCGCATCAAGCAGGAAGTCCTCGAACTTCGCCGCGAGTTCTATACCCATCTCGGCCCGTGGCAGCGCGCCCAGATCGCCCGGCACCCGCAGAGGCCGCATACACTGGACTGGATCAACCTGATGTTCACGGACTTCATCGAACTTCACGGTGACCGCGGCTTCGCCGATGACAAGGCCCTCGTCGCCGGCCTGGCCAGGTTTCGCGGCCGTCCCGTCGCCGTCATCGGCCAGCAAAAAGGAAGAGACACCAAGCAGCGCGTCATCCGCAATTTCGGGCAGCCCAAGCCCGAAGGCTACCGCAAAGCTCTCCGTGTCATGCAGCTCGCCGCTAAATTCGGCCGCCCCGTTCTCACTTTCATCGACACCCCCGGCGCATATCCCGGCCTGGATGCCGAAGAGCGCGGCCAGGGCGAAGCCATCGCCCGCAATCTCCGCGAAATGTCTCGTCTCCCTGTGCCGGTGATTGTCACCATCACTGGCGAAGGCGGTTCCGGCGGCGCGCTTGCCATCGCCGTCGGCGATCGCGTCAACATGCTCGAAAACGGCTTCTACTCCGTCATCTCTCCGGAAGGTTGTGCCTCCATCATCTGGCGCGATTCCACAAAAGCGGAAACCGCCGCCATCGCCATGAAAATCATGCCCTCCGATCTTCGCGATCTCGGTATCATCGACGAAATCGTTCCCGAGCCCGATGGCGGCGCTCACGGCGACTACGAAGGCGCCGCCAAGTTTCTCGGCGACGTCCTCGAGCGCCAGCTCCTCGTCCTCACCAACCACCCTCCCCGCCAGCTAATCCACGACCGCTACGAAAAATTCCGCCGCATGTGCCAATTCTTCGACCTTGGCGCCTAGTCCTCGCTCCTCTCTTCATTCTTCCCTGTAGCGGTAGCGCTGGCTTTCATGCCAGCCTCTTGGGCTTGCCTTTTTCTTGATCTGTCATCCCGACCGAAGGGCCGCGTTTTTTGCGGCCCGCAGCGGAGGGATCGTGGCAACCATCCCACCTGTCCTCGATCACTGAGACCGCTCACTCTCCAACGCCACAATCCTCACCGCCTCTTCTCTACGTTCTGTGCTCCGTCCTCCGCGCCCTCTGCGTTAAGTCTTTCTGCCGTCCAACTCTCCCGACCATCCCATCCCAAAACTGCTTTCCAAACTTAAAACTAATAACTGACCACTGAAAACTTCCCACCCCCCCGTACCACATTCGCCACCACTCCTTCATCCTCTCGTTGTCCCTCTCCATCACCGGAACTACTCTGGAGGTGCAGCGCGTGGCCCATCACCCCGGGGGACTCTGCTCCGCACCGTTTGCAAAGGAAACAGCCTCATCATGTCGGAACCCTTTCGTCCGTATGAAAAGCTCGTGGACATCACCATCATGGGAAGGAAGTTCCAGGTACCGGAGCGCAACTCTTTGCTGCGTTGCTTTCAGTTCATCAGCCCGGAGACCATCCCATACGGCCGCTTTTGCTGGAATCAGGATTGCCAGTATTGCCGCGTCACCTGCCAACTCCCCGACGACGACGAGCCTCAAGAAATGCTCTCCTGCAAGTTCATCGTCATGCCCGGCATGGATATTTCCGAGATGAGCCAGGAACTCCGCTGGTGCCTCCGCTCCAAGCTCTCCTCACCCACCGCCGCCGCCTCCAAGTAACCCTCTTCATCCACCCTTGTGGCACAGCGATTCCTCGCTGTGCTCTTGGGTTATTCTCCTTTTCCCTTCCTTGTAGGGGTGCAGCACCGCTGGACCCCATGTCCGCACAATCTCAACCTTGGTGGCGCCGGCATCCTGCCGGCTCTTGGGTTATCCTTTCTTTAACATGCCAACCCCCACTCTTCTCCCCTGCGACGGCTGCGGCCAACTCGCGGACTCCGCCCACATCTCCCGCCGCCTCCAACGCCTCGCCTGGGCCACCCGCTTTCGCCCGCTTCACATCCAGGCCCTCCTCCTTTCCGGCATCGCCCCCACTCTCGACTCCGATTTTCTCTACGCCCCAGACTCTCTCTTCCGCAGTGAAGCCGGCGCGATTCTCCACGCCGTCCAAATCTCAACGGAAGGGAAGCCCCCAGAGATGGTACTCGCCGAATTCCAGAAACTTGGCCTAATGCTTACCCACCTCCTGGAATGTCCGTTGCAAGAAGATGTTTCTCCGCCGCAGGCCAGCGCACTCCTCGAAAAACAACTTCCCTCTGCCATCACCCGCATTCGACGCTCCCTGAAGCCCAGGCGCATCCTACTGATCTCCGCCGATTTGCAACCCGTCACGGACAAGTTGCGCCAATCCAATCTAGGCTGCCCGATCCTGCCTTCTCCCCCAGGCGTCTTCCTGCCCACCTCAACTCCTGAAGAGAAGGACCTCCAGGCCTTTCGCACCTCCCTGATGAGCTCGGAGCATCAAACAATCTAGGATCTACCTGGTGTGACCAACGTCACTGTATTCGGTGACCATTCAACTCACACAGGTGGCGTACCTGCCTGCATCTGGGTATGCTAATATTCAGTCTAGACGGACTGCATTTGAGGTGAATTGTGCAGAATCGAGCAAAATTCGGTGTCGGTATCGCGATCATCCTCGTCGCCCTCGCTTCTTTGGCCTGGCTCGGCTACGGTGAGAGCAAGACTTACTACCACACCATCGCCGAATACCAGGCTTTGCAGGGTTCCGCGCGCAACCATCGCATGCGCCTGGCCGGAACCGTCTCTCCCGGCACCATCAAACATCTCCCGGGCCGCGTCGAATTCGTCCTCGAGGAGCAGGGAAAGACTCTTCCCGTCAGCTACATCGGCAGCGATCCACTGCCAGACACCTTTGTGGACAAGTCCCAAGCCCTTGTGGAAGGCCGTCCTTCCGTGGATGGCAAATTTGTCGCGGAACATGTTCAGGCCAAGTGCGCTTCCAAGTACGAATCCGCGCCCGGTGGCGATAAGCCTGCTCCCGCCAGCACAACGCAAACAAGCACCATGTAATCGCGGCAGTCAGCGGAAGTCGGCTCATGAATTGCTCTCAACTGGCTGCAGTTCCTCGGACTCTGGAAATGGCTTTTAATTCTTTAGGAGGCCGAGGCTTCAGCCCCGGCGTAAGGGCGTCGAAGCAAATGGGCTTTAAGCCCCTGAAGAGACCAAGGAATTAGATTTTAGTCTACAGGGGGAAGGCGGCAGTCTGATGGATGTCTTCGGTAGTTTTTCGCTGCTACTCGCGTTTGTGTGTGCGGTCTACGCCTTCATCGGCGGCATCTTCGCCATCAAGACGCGGCATCCCCTGCTCGTCAAAAGCACGCGCCAGGCCGGCATGGCCACTTGCGTCATGATATTTCTCGCCACCATCAGCCTCGAGTATCTCTTCTTCACAGACAATTTCTCGATGGCCTACGTGGTCTCCCACTCCAACCGCGACCTCTCCACCTTTTACAAAATCGCCGCTCTTTGGGCCGGCCAGGAAGGCTCGCTGCTCTTCTGGAGCACCCTTCTCTCGGTCTACGTCCTCTCCGTCCTCATCGCCTATCGCAATAAAAACGGAGAATTGATGCCGTATGTCGGCGTGGTTCTCGCCGGCGTTCAGATTTTCTTCCTCACTCTCAATAATTTCGTCGAGAACCCGTTCAAAACTCTCGCCACCGTCAATGCCAGCGGCGTCCTCCAATCCTTCACCCGCATGGACGGCAACGGCCTGAATCCTTTGCTCCAGTATCCGGAAATGGTCATCCATCCCCCGAACCTCTATTCCGGCTACACCGGCTTCACCATTCCTTTCGCGTTTGCGCTCGCCGCCTTGTTGGCCCGCTATCCAGGCGAGAAATGGATTCACCTTACCCGCAAATGGACCATGATCGCCTGGTGCTTCCAGTCCATCGGCATTCTGCTTGGCGCCCATTGGGCCTACGCCGTTCTCGGCTGGGGTGGCTACTGGGGTTGGGACCCGGTCGAAAACGCTTCGCTGCTTCCCTGGCTCTCCGGCACCGCGTTCCTTCACTCCGTGATGATGCAGGAAAAGCGCGGCATGATGAAGGTCTGGAACGTCTGGCTGGTTTTCTCTACCTTCCTCCTCTGCATTCTCGGTACTTTCCTCACCCGTAGCGGCGTTGTCAGTTCCGTGCATGCCTTTGCCAATTCGCACATCGGCCCGTGGTTCGTCGGCTTCATCATCCTCACGATTTGCGTCTGCTTCGGCGCGTATTTCAAGAATCGCGATTATCTGAAGAGCGAAAACGTCCTGGACTCCATGGTCTCCCGCGAATCCAGCTTCCTCTTCAACAATCTTCTTTTTCTCGTCGCCTGCATCGCCGTGCTGTCCGGCACCCTCTTCCCGGTTTTTTCCGAATGGTTCACCAGTAGCCGCATCAGCGTCGGCGCTCCCTTCTTTAACAAAGTAATGATTCCCATCGGCCTCGCCATTCTGTTCCTTACTGGCGTCGGCCCGCTGCTTGCCTGGCGCAAAACATCTCCAGACAGCCTGAAGCGCAATTTCGGCTGGCCGCTGATCGTCGGCATCTTGTGCGGCACCGCCGCGTTCGTGCTCGGCTATCGCGATCCCGCTTCGATGCTCTGCCTCATGCTCTGCGGCTTCGTAACCGGAACCATCGGCCTGGAATTTTATCGCGGCGCAAAGGTAATCGCCGCCCGCACCAGCATGAACACGATGCTGTCCGCCTACGAACTCGCCATGCGCAACACCCGCCGCTACGGTGGCTACGTCGTTCACTTCGGCATGGTTTTGATTTTTATCGGCCTCGCCGGCGCGGCTTTCAATTCCGATGTTCAGAAAACCATGAATGTTGGCGACTCCATGAAACTCGGCCCGTACACCCTGGTCCTGCAAAGTGGTGACACCAAGGCCGAAAGGAACTACACCGCGCAGCGCATGATCGTCGAAGTCCTAAAAGACAATAAGCAGATCATGTTGCTCTATCCGGAAAAGCGCCAGTTCCAGGGCAATGAGCAGGCCGCCGGCACTATGGTCGCCATCTATTCCACCCTCCGCGAAGACCTCTACGTCGTCTATGCGGGAATGGATCCGGAGGCAAACGTTCCGGTCATCCACGCCTTTCTCAACCCGCTGGTGAAATGGATCTGGCTTGGCGGCGTCTGGGTGGTCATGGGCACGCTCCTCGCGCTCATGCCCAATCGTCGCGCGACTCTGGTTCTCGCCGGTGCCGCGCAGCCTGCCCCCGCCCTGGCCCCTGGCGCACCCGCGCTTGCCCCCAATGTCACTTTGCGAGAGGGCCATGACTAAAAGCTGTCCCACAAATGGTGTTCGTCAGGGCACGGCTTTAGCCGTGCCGCTCCGCTCCCTCTTTAGGAGGTGGGGGCTTCAGCCCCCACGTTCGCGTGCAGGCGATCCCTGGGCTTCAGCCCCTGAAGCGCATAGTCCCAACTTGAAGCGCGTCGTTTTTCTTTTGCTCATAGTCGCCTTCGCAGTCGCGCCTATTCTTTTTGCACAGGCCACTTATTCCGAACGCGCTAAGCAGATCGGCATGCACCTCAGGTGCATGTGCGGCGCCTGCGACATGTCCGCCGGTGGTTGCTCCCACCCCGGTGGCGCTTTCTCCGGGCCTTGCGCGGCCGCTGCCATCCCCGAACTCCGCGAAGTGGATGATCTTCTCGCGCAAGGCAAATCCGAGCAGCAAATCATCGACGCCTTCGTCGCCAAGTACGGCTCCATCGTGTACGTAGAACCTCCGAAAACGGGCTTCGGTCTCGTAGCATGGTTGATGCCCGTTTTCTATTCCCTCGTTGGTTTTGCGCTGCTCGTCTTAGTTGTGCGCAAAATGCGCAATCGCCAGCTTGCCGCTGTTCCAGCCGCGCCTGCCGTTCCCAACGAGGCTCTCGACCGCGCCCGCGCGCAAGCTGCACGCGAAACCGAGGATTGACACGATGCTCGCCCTCACTCAAATTCTACTGCTTGCTGCCGTGCCGGACTGGGCTGCCCTCGGCGCTTGCTTCGCTCTCGCCGCCGCCGTCTTCCTCTTCGTCTTCTACATCCAGCCGGACGCTTCCGATCTTGCTCCCCATCGCACCAAGCTCGATCAACTCCTCGAGCGCCGCGACACCATCTACGACAATCTTCGCGACCTCAAATTCGAGCATCGCGCGGGAAAATATTCTGACGGCGACTACGAACTCATGAAATCTTCCCTCGAAAACGAAGCGGCCGTCGTCCTCGCCGAAATCGAGCAGGTCACCGAATCACAGGTGCGCCGCCCTCGCGCGGTCCATCCCTCCACTACGGAGCGGGGCGCTCGATGAAGTCGCTCGTCTCCCGCATCGTCCTTACCATCCTCCTCACGCTCTCTCTCGCCGCCACCGTGCAAGCTGGCACGCTTAGCGGCACGGTGATCAATCGCACCTCCGGCAAGCCGGTCCCCAATGTCGCTCTCGACCTTCTGAATCCCACGGCTGGCATGGCGGAAGTCGCCACCGCCAAAAGTGACGCCCAGGGCCGCTTCTCTGTTACCAAGGATGCCATCGGCATGGGTCCCATCCTCATCCGCGCCACGTTTCACGACGTCAGCTTTAACACCTTCGCTCCTCCGGGGCGCCCCGAGGTCGAGGTCGAAATCTACGACCTCTCCCAGGATCCCAAAACCATCTCCGTCGAATCGCACGTCGTCATCTTTCAGCCCGAGGGCGACAAGCTTGTTGGGGCCGAAGAGTATTCCATCCGGAATACTTCTCAGCCAGCCGCCGCTTTCTTTCGCACCGGAGGCAACTTCGATTTTGCTATTCCGGAAAATGCCGCTCTCGGCCAGGTGTCCACCATCACCTCCATGGGCGTTGCCCTCCCCCAAGCCGCCATTGACAGGGGCAAGGGCCGCTATGCGATCGCCTATCCCTTTCGCCCGGGTCAAACCAACGTTCGCCTCTCCTACCAACTCCCCTACACCTACAATTCCGCTTCGCTCAAGCTTCCGGCAGCCTACGCGGGAATGAAACTTCTCCTTGTGGCTCCTCCCGGCGTCACCCTGACCGGTGACGGCGTGGTCCCTGCTGGCAAGGAGCAGGGCATGATGATCTACACCCATCCACCTCTGCCGCTAAAAGGCATCCTCGCCGTCAGCCTCTCCGGAGCGGGTTCACCACAATCCGCCGATACCGGCCAGGGCCAGGACGCGCCTCAGGAAGGGAACTCCCGCGTCCCGCAGGGGCCCGAAGTAATTGCCGCCCCCAGCCGCTTGGACGATTTCAAGTGGTACCTCTTCGCCGGCCTCGCCGCCCTCTTCGCCATGGGCGCCCTCCTCGTAAGCCGCAAACAGGTAGTCGTGACCGGCGTGGACGATGACGACGTCGCACCGCCTTCCGCGAAGCCGGCCAAGCCGCGAAAAGAGAAAAAAACATCGCCAAGTGCAGCCGCTCCCGCGCCAAACGCTGCCTCAGACATCGACCAGCACGTCGCCGTCAGCATGGACACGCTCAAGGACCAGATTTTCCGCCTCGAGCTTCGCCGCCAGGCCGGTACAATTTCCGAGGAAGCCTACGCCCTCGAAAAAGCCCAATTCGACAAGCACCTCCGCAACCTGGTAAAGAGCTGAACTTGTAGCGCAGGGCGAGTCCCCGAGCCCTGCGGCCTTTTTCTTGGGTCTGTAGTGGCCGGGCTTCAGACCGGCTCTTAGGTTTCTCTTGGTTCTTGTGGCACAGACACTCTTGTCTGTTCTCTTGGGTTGTAGCGGCGGGTTTA
>Ga0307471_100001953_pt1 | contig 11662 bp, 11 predicted proteins | sample atmos_gasesAM3C__2_FD_204566 | JGI IMG/M metagenome (GOLD analysis project Ga0307471, IMG submission 204566) | Hardwood forest soil microbial communities from Morgan-Monroe State Forest, Indiana, United States - atmos_gasesAM3C_515 | ecosystem: Environmental > Terrestrial > Soil > Temperate... | reverse complement strand
CGCTTCGCGAAAGGATACGCGAGGCGCGCGGGAAAGCGCTCGACCTGCTCACGCAGGACAGCGTCGACCGGGCCGCGATCGAGGCCCTGCGCGCCGAGCATCTCCAGCTCGCCGAACAGGCGTCGAGGCGTTTCACGGGGGCGCTCGCCGACGTCGCCGATGTGCTGACACCCGCGCAGCGCAAGCAGATCGCCGAACGGATGGAGAGCTTCGGCCGCAGGTGGCGCCACGGCTGAGGCCGCCACGCAATTGAGCTACCCTAGCGAGGCATGGCCGAGCGCATTCTCCTGATCGAAGACGACCCCCGGCTTGCCGAGATGGTTTCGGAATACCTCGGTGAGGCGGGGTTTCGAGTTTCGATCGCCGCCACGGGCCGCGCGGGACTCGAGCGGCTCGCGCGCGAGCCGTTCGATGCGCTGGTGCTGGACCTGATGCTGCCCGACATGGACGGACTCGATGTGTGCCGCGAGCTGCGCACGAAATCGGACACGCCGGTGCTGATGCTCACCGCACGCGGCGACGCCGCCGACCGCATCGTCGGGCTCGAACTGGGCGCCGACGACTACCTGCCCAAGCCGTTCCAGCCGCGCGAGCTGCTTGCGCGCCTGCGCGCGATCCTGCGTCGCGGCCGGAATGCCGCTTCGAGACTGCTGCGTTTCGGGCGCCTGGAAATCGACCGCGACGCGCTCGCCGTGCGCGTCGATGGCGAGGCGCGTTCGCTCACCGCCTACCAGTTCGCGCTGCTTCTCGCCCTCGCCGAGAACGCAGGCCGGCTGCTTTCGCGCGAATCCCTGATGGATCTCGTCAAGGGCGAGCCGCTGGAGGCCTTCGACCGCTCGATCGACGTGCACGTGTCGCGCATCCGCGCCGCGATCGAGGACGATCCGAAGAAGCCGCGCCGCATCGTGACGGTGCGTGGAGCCGGTTACGTATTCGCCAAGGCGCAGGATTGATGCGCCGCCTTTATCTGCGCATCTACCTTGCGGTGCTCGCGAGTCTCGCCGTGTTCGCGCTCGCCGCGGGTTTGCTCTGGCACCAGTTCGGTGAGGACGGCCCATTGAGCCAGGGTTACGAAGTGGTTGCCACCATTGCGCAAAATGCGTTGCCGCCCGCCGGCGCGCCAAAGACCGAGCAGCAGGCGGCGCTCGAAAAGCTCGCCGCCAACCTGCGCGCCGACATCGCGCTCTTCGCCCCGGACCGCTCCCCGGTCGCCGCGGTGGGCGCGCCGCTGCCCGCACCCGCGGCGGACCGCGAGCGCGGCGGCTGGATTCACCGCTGGGGCGGCCCCTCCTGGGTGGTCCGCCTGCCCGACGGCAGGTGGATCGAGGCGCGCGCGTCGCGCGCTCACCGCCACGTGCCTTACGGGCTGTTCCTCGCGCTGGCGCTGCTTGCGCTCGCCGTCGGTGTCGGTGCCTACCCGGTCGTACGCCGGCTGACTTTGCGCCTGGAGCGACTGCAGGCAGGGGTCGAGTCGCTGGGTGCGGGCGAGCTTTCGGCCCGCGTGCGGGTCGAGGGAAGCGACGAAGTGGCGCAGCTCGCCGAGAGCTTCAACCGTGCTGCCGGACGCATCGAGGAGCTGGTGGGCGCGCACAAATCCCTGCTCGCGAACGCTTCGCACGAGCTTCGAACGCCTCTCGCGCGCATCCGCATCGCGGTGGAGTTGATGAAAGAGAACGCCGACCCGAAGCGCAAGGCCGAACTGGAGCAGGATATCGCCGAACTGGATGCGCTGATCGACGAGATCCTCCTTGCCAGCCGCCTCGGCGCCTTGAAGGGACTGGAAACAGATGAACCTGTGGACCTGCTCGCGCTTGCCGCGGAAGAATGCGCGCGCTACGACAACGCCGCACTCGACGGCCAGCCGGTCACCGTGCGCGGCGATCCGCGGCTTCTGCGCCGGATGATCCGCAACCTGCTGGAGAACGCAGAGCGCCACGGAGCTCCGCCGGTCGAAGTGAGCGTGTCACTCGCAGCGGAGAGCGCGGAGCTCTCCGTCTGCGACGGCGGAGCGGGGATTCCCGAGTCGGCGCGCGAGCGCGTGTTCGAGCCGTTCCACCGCGCCGGCGCCGGGCGGGGCACGGGGCTCGGGCTCGCGCTCGTGCGGCAGATCGCGCGGCGCCATGGAGGCGATGCCTACAGCCGGGGCAGCTGTTTCATCGTGACCCTGCCGCTCAAACGCTAACCGCCGGGCGCTGCGAGCGGCGACGGCGCAGGCGCGGTAAAGTTCGCCCTTTCCGAAAAACGCCGTGGCTCAATACGTCTACACCCTGCGCCGTGTCGGCAAGCTCGTGCCGCCGAAGCGCCAGATCCTCAAGAACATCTCGCTCAATTTCTTTCCCGGGGCGAAGATCGGCGTGCTCGGCTTGAACGGTTCGGGGAAATCCACGCTTCTGAAGATCATGGCCGGCGTCGAGACGAATTTCGAGGGTGAAGTGATGGCCATGCCCAACATGAAGATCGGGTTCCTGCCGCAGGAGCCGCAGCTCGACCCGGGGAAAACCGTGCGCGAAGCGGTGGAGGAAGGTCTCGGCGAAACGCTTGCTGCGAAGAAGCGCCTCGACGAGATCTACGCGGCGTACGCGGAGCCCGATGCCGATTTCGACAAGCTCGCGGCCGAGCAGGCGAAGCTCGAAGCGATCGTCAACGCCGTGCATGCGGACAGCACGGACCTGCAGATGGAGGTCGCCGCCGACGCGCTGCGCTTGCCCGCGTGGGACGCGAAGATCGCCCCGCTCTCGGGCGGCGAGAAGCGCCGCGTCGCGCTGTGCCGGCTGCTGCTCTCCAAGCCCGACATCCTGCTGCTCGACGAGCCCACCAACCACCTCGACGCGGAGAGCGTCGAGTGGCTCGAGCAGTTCCTGCGGAGGTTTCCCGGCACGGTGGTCGCGGTGACCCACGACCGCTACTTTCTCGACAACGCGGCCCAGTGGATCCTCGAGCTCGACCGCGGCTACGGCATCCCCTGGGAGGGCAACTACTCTTCCTGGCTCGAGCAGAAGGAAAAGCGCCTGGAGGTGGAGGAGAAGCAGGAGCAGGCGCGCATCAAGTCGATGCAGAAGGAGCTGGAATGGGTGCGGCAGAACCCCAAGGGCCGCCAGGCGAAATCGAAGGCGCGCCTGTCGCGCTTCGAGGAGCTTTCATCCTACGAATACCAGAAGCGCAACGAAACCCAGGAAATCTTCATCCCGGTCGCGGATCGTCTCGGCGATTCGGTGATCGAGTTCAAGGGCGTCTCCAAGGGCTACGGCGAGCGCCTGCTTATCGACGATCTCTCCTTCGGGGTGCCGCCGGGCGCGATCGTCGGCATCATCGGCCCCAACGGCGCCGGGAAATCGACGCTGTTCCGCATGATCACCGGCGGGGAAAAAGCCGACAAGGGCAAGATCGTCATCGGGCCGACGGTGAAGATGGCCCACGTGGACCAGTCGCGCGAAGCGCTCGAGGCCGACAAGACCGTTTGGGAATTCATCTCGGCCGGCGCGGACATCCTCACCGTGGGCAGGTTCGAGATGCCCTCGCGCGCCTACCTCGGCCGGTTCAACATCAGGGGGGCCGACCAGCAGAAGAAGCTGGGCACGCTCTCCGGCGGCGAGCGCGGCCGGGTGCACCTCGCGAAGACGATGCTCGCCGGGGGGAACGTCCTGCTGCTGGACGAGCCCTCGAACGACCTGGACGTGGAAACGCTGCGGGCGCTCGAGGAGGCGCTCATCGAATTCGCAGGCTCGGTGCTCGTCATCAGCCACGACCGCTGGTTCCTCGACCGCATCGCCACGCACATCCTCGCCTTCGAAGGCGATTCGAAGGCGACTTTCTTTGCCGGCAACTACCAGGAGTACGAAGCCGACAAGGTGAAGCGGCTCGGCGAGGAGGCGGCCAAGCCCAGGCGCATCCGCTACAAGCCGCTGAAGAGGTGAGTCCGGAAATCCGTGCCGCTTCGCATCGCCATTCCCGACATGGTCTCGCCGTCGTATTTTCCGGCGATCGCCGCGGTCGAGCTCGGCTGGTTCCGCAAAGAGGGGCTGGAGGCGGCGGTCGAGCTTGTTTTCCCCGTCACGAAGACCTACGAAGCCCTGCGCGACGGCCGGCTCGATTTCGTCGGCGGCGCCGCGCACGCACCGCTCTACGCCTTCCGCGCCTGGACGGGCTGCAAGCTCCTTTGCGCGCTCTCGCAGAACATGTACTGGTTTCTCGTCGTGCGCAAGGAGCTCGGCGTCTCACGCGGCGACCTGCGCGCGCTGAAGGGACTTCGCATCGGCGCCGCGCCCGGTCCAGCGGACGGGTTGAAGCGCATGCTCGTCGATGCGGGTATCGATCCGGAGCGCGAGGTGAATATCGCCCCGGTGCCCGCGGCCGCAGGGGTATCCTTCGGCCTCGCAGCAGCAAGCGCGCTGGAAAAAGGCGCCGTGGACGGCTTCTGGGCGAACGGCATGGCGGCCGAGATCGCCTTGCGCGGCGGCTTCGGCGCGCTCGTGATCGACGCGCGCCGCGGCGACGGGCCGAAAGCTTCGCAGCACTACACTTTCCCTGCGCTCGTTACGACTCAGAAATGGATCGATCAGAGCCCCGAGACGGTCGCTGCGGCGGTGCGCGCCGTCGTCACCGCTCAGGCTGAGCTCAGGCGCGACCCTTCGCTCGCCGCCGCAGCCGCGAAAAGACACTTCCCGGCAGCGGAGCTCGCCCTCATCCCCGAGCTCGTCGGGCGCGACGCGCCGTACTACGATCCGACGATTTCGAGGGATGCGGTCGATTCCCTCAACGCCTTCGCGCGGGCGACCGGGCTGCTGTCCGGCGCGCCGGCCTACGAGCGCGTCGTCGCGACGCGGTTTCAATCGCTGTGGAGCGGGGCCTCTTAGCCGGCTCCTCTCCTTGTGGGGTCAAGCGGCATTGCGTAGACTCCGCACGGGATGGAAACGATACGGCAGCTCAAGGTATTGTGGGCGTACGCGAGCTGGTGCGCGGAGGCGCCAGCGTCCGTGCCGGCGTGCGATTCCTTCTGGACTTTGACTGCCGTCGCCGTCGTCACGGCCTTCGCGCTGATCGGACTTTACATCGCACGGAATATGGCGAAGAATTTCCTCGCCGTTCGGGCCGAAAGGCGGCGGCTCGCCGAGGCGTCGCGCGTTGCCGACCCGGATACCATGTCGCGATACCGGGTCGACCCCGGGAAATTCCATCCCGACCCCCCGCAGCAGGAAGGCATCGAGCGGCGCATCAGACAGGCGCTCGACGAGAGAAAGTCGGAACGGCGCTGAAGCCGGTCTAAGGTTTTCTCTCAGCCCTTATCGGGGCATGCCCGATTGGCTTGGCGCTCGGGCATTGCTAGCCTGACTTCCTTGATTCGACCGGCTTCGCCAAAAGGGCTGGCCACTCCCGAGGAAGCTACCATCAGAGAGAAGATAATTCTCCTCGTCGAGGACAATTCGACCGACGAGGAACTTACGCTGCGCGCGCTGCGCAAGGTCAATCTCGCGAACGAAGTCATGGTCGCTCGCGACGGCAGCGAAGCGATCGATTTCCTCTTCTGCACCGGAAGATACGCAGAGCGCGACCCTGCGCAAATGCCCGCGGTGGTCATGCTCGACCTCAAGCTTCCCAAGCTGAGCGGCTTCGACGTCCTCAAGCTCATGCGCGCCGATCCACGCACGAAAGCCATCCCTGTCGTCGTTCTTACGTCCTCGAGCGAGGACGAAGACATGCTGCGGAGCTATGAGCTCGGCGCGAACAGCTATGTGCGCAAGCCGGTAGAGTTCTCGGCTTTTGCCAGCGCGGTCGGTCAACTTGGCATCTACTGGGTGCTCCTCAATCAGAAGGCGCCCGGATAAACTCTGCAGGGATTCGACGGTGGTGCGGATGGGCGCACCCCATGTTGATGTATCATGAAGCGCGTTCGTTGCTGAATTCAAGCGGGCCGGTTAGAAGCCCGGATCCGCAACACAGAGGAGGGGAAACCATGCCGGCCGCAAATCAATCGGTTCGCGCCGTGCTCGGCGCTTTGCTCGCGCTGGCGCTGGCGGCGCAGAGCGCGCTCGCGGCGCCTTCTGGCCCGCCGGTCCGCATCGGCAGCACGCTTGCGCTCACCGGGCCGCTCGCCGCAACCGGGCTGGTCCACAAGATCGTGGGCGAGATCTACGTCGAGGAGCTCAACCGGAAAAACGGCCTGCTCGGCCGCCCCGTGGAGTGGGTGCTCAAGGACGATCAGTCGCGGCCCGACCTCGCGCGCACGCTCTACGAGCAGCTCATCACCGTCGACAAGGTCGACCTGATCATGGGCCCGTACGCGACCGCGAACATCCTCTCGGCGATGGGCGTCGCGCAGCGCTACAACAAGGTGCTCATCCACCATACTTTCGGCACGCCGAGCCTCGCGAAATACGACATGCAATTTCCGGCCGGCGGGCTCGCGGGCGATCCGGACAACACGATACCCAGGCTCGTCTTCGACGCGCTCGCGGCCTCCGCGAAACCGCCGAAGTCGGTGGCAGTCGTCACCAGCAAATTCCCTTCGGTGCACTTCATTTCCCTGGGCGCGCGCGAGGCGGCTAAGAAGCGCGGACTTCGCGAAGTCGCTTTTCTCGAATGGGACTTCGGCAACCGCGATTTCGGCCCGATCGCCGCGCGGCTGAAGGACGCGAAACCCGATTTCGTGTGGGTCGGCGGCCTCGGCCTGGAGGGCAATCTCTTGATCGATGCGATGCGCAAGATCGACTACATGCCGCCGCTGCATTTCCACCTGTTCCCCGCGCCCGGGCCGCTCCTGAAGGCGGCCGGCGGGGAAAACGCGCTCGCGGCGACGACCTTCGAGGAGCACGCGCCGTTCACCGACAATCCCGTCGCGGTCGAGTTCATCCGGCTGTATCACGAGCGCGGCGCCAAGGCCGGATTGCCCGACACCTCGGTCGAGAATCAATCGGCCATTTCGTATTCCTCGTGGCAGACGCTCGAGGCGGCGGTGAGCGGAGCGGGGAGCCTCGACGACAAGGCGATCGCCCAGTGGCTTAAGAAAAACCCGGTGGACGCCATCGTCGGCAGGCTGCGTTGGGACGGGCCCTTCAACTACATCTACGGCACCGATCTCTACAAGGTGAAGCAGAACCAGAAAGGCAAGTGGGTCATCGTCTGGCCGAAGGAATTCGCCGCGCCGGGCGCGCGCCTGATCACGCCCTGATCCGGCGGCGAAGCAATGGGCCTGCCGAGCCTCACCCTCCTCGGCCAGTCACTGCTTTCGGGCCTTTTCATCGGGGCGCTGTACGGGCTGCTCGGGCTGGGCTTGAGCCTTTCCTGGGGAATGCTGCGCCAGATCAACCTGGCGCACTTCGCGCTCGCCTTTCTCGGCGCGTATCTCACCTATCAGCTCGCGGGCGCCGGCATGGACCCGCTCGCCACCCTCGCCGTCGTCGTGCCCTTTTTTTTCGCGCTCGGCGTGCTCATGCACTGGCTGCTCGCGCGCTTTTCGGTGAGCGCCTTCAATTCGCTGCTCGTCAGCTTCGGGTTCACCGCCATCATCGAGGCGCTGATCCAGTGGATCTGGACCGCCGACTTCCGTCGCATGGAGTCCGCCTACGGCGAGGTGAAATTCCGCGTCGGCGCGCTCTATGTGGCGCTCCCCGAGCTGCTGACTCTGGCGATGGCGCTCGCTCTGTCGCTGCTCGTCTGGGCCTGGCTCCGCCATACGTATACAGGAAAGGCGATGCGCGCGATCGCCGAGGATGCGCCCATCGCCGCCGCCTTCGGCGTCGACGTGCGCGGGCTCTCGCTCCTGCTCTCGGGCCTGTCCGCGGCCTTCGCCGGCGTCGCGGGCCTGTGCCTCGCGTTGAGCTACACGCTGGCACCGGGACAGATCTACGCCTGGCTGGGCGTGGTGTTCGCAGCGGTGATGCTCGGGGGGCTGGGCAATCCCCTCGGGCCCCTCGTCGCCGGGATCGTGATCGGCGTATCGGAGGCGCTGACCATGGCGTTGACCGCGCCCGCGTGGGCGCCGCTCGTGTCCTTCTCGCTGCTCATCGTCGTGCTGCTCGCGCGGCCGGGGAGAATCTAGCCATGCGCGCTCGCGCGCTGGCCGGATTCGCCGCAGCCGGCCTCGGTCTCTCGGCCGTGCCCTTCTTCGGGCCGCCCGCGTTCTACGAATCGTTTCTGTATCTGGTGTTCCACTGGATCGTGCTCGCCGTCTCGTGGAACATCCTCTCCGGATACTCGGGCTATTTCTCCTTCGGCCACGGCGCTTTCTTCGGCGCCGGCATGTATACGACCGCGACGCTCGCGACCAAGGCCGGCGTTCCGTTCCTGTGGACGCTGCCGCTGGCGGCGCTCGTCGCCGCCGTGTTCGGGATCGCGCTGGGCGCGGTGGTGTTCCGCCTCCCGCGGCTGCGCGGCGAGCTCTTCGCCCTGCTCACGCTCGCGGTGACTTTCGTGCTCGCGACGATCGTGCTCAACACACCCATCGACGGCGGGCCCGGGCTCTACTTGAGCGCGGTGCCGCTGCCCGCGATCGGGCCTTCGCCCTCGTCCACGTTCTATCTCCTCGGGCTCGCCCTGGCGCTCGCCACGCTGTGGATCGCCCGCGAGGTCCAGCGCTCCAGGCTCGGAACGGGCCTCTTCGCCATCCACGACGACGAGGACGTGGCCGAGGTGCTGGGCGTGCCGACCTATCGCTACAAGCTCGCCGCGTTCGGCCTGTCCTGCGGGCTCGCCGGCGTCGCGGGCGGCATCCAGGCCATGTTCATTTCCTACGTGACCGTGGGCGAGACCTTCTCGATCGCCGTGCCGCTCAACGTCGTGCTGATGAGCGTGCTCGGGGGCTCGCGCCACTGGTTCGGACCCGCGGTCGGCGCTGCGGCCGTCACCGCGCTCCTCTACGCGTTCACCGCGGGCGACTATGCGGTTGCAGGACACGCCGCGGTCGGGCTGATCCTGATCGTCGTGATCCTCTTTCTGCCCGAAGGGATCTTCGGCGAGCTCATCGGCGCGCTGAAGCGCCGGCGGGTTCCGGCGATGCCTCCGATCGACGCGGCCGGTCTTCCCGCGCCGGCCGCCTGGCCGGGAAAACCGGAAGGCCAAGCGCTGCTCGAGGCGCGCGGGCTGTGCAAGGCCTTCCGCGGCGTGCAGGCGCTCGCCGGAGTCGATCTGGAGGTGCGGCGCGGCGAGATCCTGGGGCTGGTGGGTCCGAACGGCTCCGGGAAATCGACTCTGATCAACGTGGTGAGCGGCCATTTCCGTCCCGACTCGGGCCGCATCCTCTTCGAGGGGCGCGACCTCGCGCGGCTGGAAGCGCATCGCATCGCACGCACCGGCATCGCGCGCACCTATCAGATTCCGCGGCCTTTCGCGCATCTCTCGGTGCTCGAGAACGTCGCGCTGCCCGCCATGTTCGGCCGCGACGCGCAGGCGCGCGCGGATGCGGAACGCGAGGCGCGCCGCTGGCTCGCGTTCACCGGCCTTGCCGCGAAGGCGATGTCGCTGCCCGGCGAGCTCAACCTGCACCAGAGAAAATTCCTCGAGCTCGCCCGCGCGCTCGCTTCGCGGCCGGGCCTGCTCCTTCTCGACGAGGTGTTCTCCGGCCTCACCCACGCCGAGATCGACGACGCGATCCGCCTCATCCGCGAGATCCGCGCGCGAGGAGCGACCATCGTCTTCGTCGAGCACGTCATCCGCGCCGTGATGGAGCTCACCGACCGCATCGTCGTGCTGAGCTACGGCCGCGTCATCGCGGAGGGCGATCCGCGGGCGGTGATGCGAGAGCCGGACGTGGTCGCAGCCTACCTCGGGAAGCCCCGTGCTTGAAGTCGAGCGCATCCGCGTTTCTTACGGAGCCGCGCCCGCGATCTCCGGGGTGTCGATCAGAGTCGGCGCGGGCGAGCTCGTGTGCGTGGTCGGGCCGAACGGCGCCGGAAAGACGACGCTCATCAATGCGATCGCGGGGCTGCACTCCATAGAAGCCGGTGCGCTGCGCCTGGACGGCCGGGATCTCTCGCGGCTGCCGCGGCACGCGTTCTGCAGCGAAGGCATCGCCATCGTGCCCGAGGGGCGGCGGCTCTTTTCCGGCATGAGCGTGCGCGAGAACCTCGAGCTCGGCAGCTACCGGCGCGCGGCGCGCGCGGGCCGCGCCGGATCGCTCGATCGGGTGTGCGAGGTCTTTCCCATCCTGCGCGAGCGGCTCGAGCAGCCGGCGGGCACGCTCTCCGGGGGCCAGCAGCAGATGCTCGCGATCGGGCGTGCTCTCATGGCGCAGCCGCGCCTGCTCCTGCTCGACGAGCCCTCGCTCGGTCTCGCCCCGGCGGTAGTGCTCGCCGTCTTCGACGTGATCAGGGAGATCAACGCGGGCGGCGTCGCGGTGCTGCTCGTCGAGCAGAACGCGGCCCTTGCGCTCGAGATCGCAGCGCGCGCCTACGTGCTCGAGGAGGGCCGCATCGCCGCCGAAGGGCGGCCGGAAGCGCTGCTCGCTCAAGCCGACATCCGCAGGGCGTACCTCGGATGAGGTGCTAGTATTTGCATGAGGATGCCCGAAAGAGGAGAACTCCGATGCCCTTCGTGAAAGTCACCGACCTCGCCTACGGGCGGCTGCAGTCGCCCAGCCTCGATGAAGCCGAGGAGTTCCTCACCCACTTCGGCATGGTCCGCTCCGAACGCACCCCCGGCGCGCTCTACATGCGCGGCACCGATCCCGCCCACCACCTGCACGTCACCCACATCGGGCCGTCGAAATTCATCGGCCTCGCTTTTTTCGTCGATAGCGAAGGCGACTTGAAAAAGCTCGCTAAGGCGCCCGGCGCCTCAGGGATCGAGAACCTCGACGAGCCCGGCGGCGGCAAGCGCGTGCGCATCAACGACCCGCACGGCTACCAGATGGAGGTGATTTTCGGCATGAAGAAGCTCAAGCGCCTGCCGACGCGCAAGAACGTAGTCAACTGGGGCGACGAGAAACTGCGGCGCGCGGGCGAGCTCATGCGCCTTCCGCGCGGGCCCTCGCAGGTGAAGCGCATCGCCCACGGCGTCATCATGACGCAGAACGCAAAAGAGAGAACCAAGTGGTACCGCGAGATGTTCGGATTTCTCTGCTCGGACGACGTCTACGCAGGCCCCAAGGACAACATCATCGCCTCGTTCAACCGCTGCGACCGCGGCAAGACCTTCGTCGACCATCACGTGTTCCTGTGCCTGGAGGGCCCGAAGACGGGATTGAACCACCTCTCATTCGAAGTGCAGAGCATCGACGACGTTATGCTCGGCCACGAGCACCTGGAGCAGACGGGCAAGTACCAGCACGTGTGGGGCATCGGGCGCCACGTCCTCGGCAGCCAGATCTACGACTACTGGAAGGATCCGTGGGGCCGGGTGCACGAGCACTGGACCGACACCGACGTGCTCAACTCGAGCTATCGGCCCAAGCTGCTGCCGGCGGAGGAAGGGTTGAGCTCGCAGTGGGGCGAGCCTGTGCCGCAGGCGTTCATCACGCACGCGATCCCGTAGCCAGCGAGCGATGAAGGCCATCGTCATCCGCGAGTTCGGGCCGCCCGAAGTGATGCGCCTCGAAGAAGTGCCGACGCCCGCGCCGGAGGCGGGCGAGGTGCTCGTCGAGGTCCGCGCGGTGTCGGTGAACCGCACGCTCGACCTCGTCGTGCGATCCGGCGCGTACGCCGTGCCGGTCAAGCTCCCGCACGTGCACGGC
>Ga0307471_100001952_pt1 | contig 11665 bp, 8 predicted proteins | sample atmos_gasesAM3C__2_FD_204566 | JGI IMG/M metagenome (GOLD analysis project Ga0307471, IMG submission 204566) | Hardwood forest soil microbial communities from Morgan-Monroe State Forest, Indiana, United States - atmos_gasesAM3C_515 | ecosystem: Environmental > Terrestrial > Soil > Temperate... | reverse complement strand
TCTTTCCGGCGATTTTGATGGACAGGGAATCAGTTTCGGAGTTCTGCAGTGGAACCTGGGCCAGGGTAGCTTGCAGCCGTTGTTGCAGAAGATTATCAAGATAGAGCCTAAGATCGTGGAGTCTATATTTGCTCAAAATTATGAGGAGCTTAAGTCAATGCTTGCAGCCTCGAAATCAAAGCAAATGGGCTGGGCCCGTTCAATCCAGAACTTGAAGCACATGATAAACGAGCCTTGGAAGGGTCATTTCAAGACGCTGGGAAGACAACCGCTATTTCAGGATGTTCAAGTGGAGTCCGCCACACGATTGTTTAGCAGTGCCCGTGCGGTCTGTAGGGACTTCGGGCTGCTTTCAGCTCGCGCGGTAGCTTTGATGTTCGACATTAAGGTGCAGAACGGAAGTATTTCGAAGCTGGTTAAAGAGCAAATCAGGCTGGACTTCGCGCACATAGACCCAAAACTGTCGACCAACGACACGGAAGTAGAACGTTTGCGCATTATTGCAAATCGCCGGGCGTCTGCTGCCAAGGCTGAATGGGTGGAAGATGTACGCACCAGGAAACTGACTATCGCAAACGGGCAGGGAACTGTTCATGGCAATTTTTATGACCTGAAGCAACAGTATGGTCTGGGACTCGAACCGTTTTGAGTTGTGAGTCGGGTTCCACTCTAGTTTTTGACCAATCGCTTTGTGCACATGAGATGATCCGCAGTTCATGAATCCCAATTGGAGAGAAGCCTGCCCTTTGTTCTGCCGCATTTTTCTACTGTCCGGTGCAATATAATTCTTGAGAAGTAAAACCGGAAAACTGTCACGAAATGAAGTACCAGAGGGTCGATGGCCCAGGGGTCCGCTTCATGCCGTCATTCGCATCACTACTACCGTAAGCGAAACTTTCATGAAAACCACGAAGGGTACACTGATTATCCTGTGGTTGGTCTTTGTACTTCGCGGTTTTTTCTACTCCGCAATCCTGCCCATCTGGGAAGGGTATGACGAGCCTTACCACTTTGCTTCCCTACAGTACATAGTGGCGAATGGCAGACCGCCGTCTCTGCATACTCGGATATCCAGAGAAGTAAGCGCCTCTTTCCATGTTCTGCCACTTCCATGGATGCTCCGGCTGCATGGAATTTCTCCACCTGTCTACACGCACGATGACTTCTGGAAACTCACCGTAGAACAACGGGCAGAGCTGCAGAAATCTCTTCATCAGATTCCACCGGACTGGGCGAAACTGCCGAGCCCGGAGCCACTACTGAATTACGAAGCGCAGCAACCGCCGCTTTACTATTTTTTGTTTTCGATTCCCTTACACCTCTTACAGCACGGCAGCTTGGAATCCCGGGTCTTGATCCTCAGACTAATTAGCATCGTTGTCGCATCACTTGCAGTGCCGATTGGCTACCTGCTTGCGAAGCGAGTCACCGGACAGAGCACAATTGCGCTTGCCATTGTCGGTCTTGCAACCATGATGCCGGAGCTTTTTATTGATATATCTCGGGTGGGCAATGAGTGCCTCGCACTCATTATTTACACGAGCCTCATCTACTTGGCCGTGCGCGTAGTAGAAGGTCCCAGCCAGTTCCGCAAGGTAGCATTCCTGGGATGCTGTGCAGGTGTGGGCTTGCTGACAAAGGCGTATTTCCTGGCGGCCCTTCCTGCGGTTCTAGTGGTTGTGTTGTGGTGCTCTTGGAAATGGCCCCGAGAGCGGCGGCAATTATTCTTATTTTCAGCCATGGGACTTTTTTCAATCTTCGCCATTGCTGGTCCTTGGTACTGGCGCGTGCATCAGTTGACAGGTTCGTGGTCTGGTATCGCCCGGGAAGCCATGGCTTCCCGCTCCCCGTTGGGAATGATGAGCCAAATCCGTCACGTCAATTGGATCAGCGGTGTCAAATCGATTGCGCTTTCGCATATCTGGTTCGGAGCCTGGAGCTTTTTACGACTGCCTGGACCCTGGTACGCGCTGTTCGGAATCATCTTCGCATTCGCAAGTCTTGGGTTGGTGGTCTGTTTTTATAAGCGTTTCACAATGAAAGATTGCCGTACGTTATCCTTCGCCCCATCGACAGGTCATCTCATAGTTTTGATGTCTTTTTGCGGATTGTTTTGGCTGGGGCTTGGCTACGATATCTTGCTCACATACGTCAGCGTCGGAGTTTCGGCCTCCACGGGTTGGTATATGTACTGCCTTATTGTTCCAGAACTACTGTTGTTGTATTACGGTTTGGAGGCGGCCCTGCCGGCGCGGGCGCATACATGGATACTTCCAATTCTTACAACGGCATTCTTTCTACTGGATGCGTTTGGGATCTTTTTTCTCCTGGTCCCCTACTACACGGGACTGATTTTTCATTGCAGCACTTCTGGCCAAGTGAGTCCTGCGAGCGTGGCTGATCTGTGGCATGCCGGAACGGCTGAGATTATCCAGCGATTGCTCATCAACAAACCGACTAGTACGTCGCCTGGCGCATTTTATGCGCTGTGGTTCTTCACCCTCTTGGGTAGTTTTTGGGTGACGATCAGAGCATGGTTACAGTTACGCGTTCCCGAAGCCCAGTAACCCCCACTCTGTTTTTTCTGTTTTCAAAGTGTGTACACTTTAACTCGGCACTGTCACGGTGCCGTAACGGGGTTACAATATGCCGATTAGAAAATGGAGGCGTAATGCCTAAGAAGAAGACAAACTCTGCTTTTTTGAAGATGGCTCAGGCACCGTTAAAGCCCTCACCACAACTGGCTGAGATATTGGGATCATCCGCCCCGATATCTCGACCTCAAGTGGCGAAGAAGGTGTGGGCTTATATCAAAAAGCACAAACTGCAGGATCCAAAAAAGCGCCGAGAAATCGTAGCCGACGAAAAGCTGAAACCGGTCTTTGGAAAAGCCAGGCTAGATATGTTCCAAATGACCAAAGCCATCAGCAAGCACTTGAGTAAATAAACACAACCGGACAGGAAGTTTACATCTGGTGCGTCCAGGTAGAAGTCCGGGGCTAAGCCGCCGTCGCCGTCTGTAAGACTTCCCGCAGGCGCTTCGCCACGATGGAATCTTCACCGGGCTGCATCATCCAGACGCCGACCACAATCGTGTTGGCGCCTCCGGGCAATCCTGCGCTGGCGGGGGCGCCGCCGGTTGAGGGATTTAATTCGATGCGAGGTTTCCCTTCCCGCATCTTTTGCATGACTTCGGCTCCGGTAATCTTCACTCGATTCTGGTCGTATGTGATGAGCAAGTGTGGCACGTGATTTGCCGCCACGGCGGGAATAAATACTTGGGTCTGTAGGGTTGGAATATTCTTTAGTTGGTCGGCAATGCGCCCCGCCCGTTTGCGGTATTCGGCTTCCATTGCGGCGTCGTCTTGGCTCAGGAACCAGTCCACGGCGGCAACCAGGCCTACGATTTCCTCTTTCGCCACTTTCATTCCGCGCCCCACGGTATTCGAGTTCGGCGAATTGTTTTTTCGGGCGGCATCGATCAAATCTTTTCTGCCTAACAGCAAGCCGGTGCATTGCGGGCCTCGCAGACCCTTGCCTCCAGAGAAAGTCACCAAGTCGAAACCCATCTGGGTGTAATTCCAGAGATTCGAAATAGGCGGAACGTCGGCAGCCGCGTCATTGAAACATGGGACGCCATGCTGGTGGGCCACACGTACCCAGTCTTCGTGGCTGATCTGGCCCTCACCAGCATTAAAAAAGTGGGTCATCACAGTGCGATCGGTAAAAGCCTGCTCGTACTGAGGAAGGGTTTCGACTTCAACAAAACGGACGCCGCAATTGCGGATGGCATGGTCGTATCCATAGCGATGAGTCTTCTGAACGATGACTTCGTTTTTGAGTCCGTTCATGTCAGTAGGTATGTTGAGGATGGCGGAATCGTTTCCCAAGGTGACGCAAGCTGCGGTTCCAACCACCAAAGCCGCGGCTGCTCCCGCCGTGACCAGCGCAGCTTCACAACGCAACTTTTTCGCAAGGTAGGCGCCGGCAGCCTCGTGCAATTCATTCAGATTTACCGGGTTCTTCGCGGCCAGGGCCACTGCGGCCTGCACTTCGTCGGGCATGATGGAAGCCGTAAGAACCGTGTAAGTCCCAGCCGCATTAATAAATGGAGTCACACCGAGTTTCTGGTAGTAGTCCACCCCAATCGCCGACGACTTCGACTTCGACGCTGACCGCCCATACAGCGGTGGACCGCAAGCAGCGACGCTACCGGCGACAATCGCCCGTCCGCCCGTGCGTAAGAGTTTTCGACGGCTGATTCCGGACATTAACGCCTCCTCAAAAATTGAAGAACTGCGATCGTACTCATTCTCGCGGAAAGTCATCCGCCCTTGCTGGCTTCGAATTACCCAGCCCGGGCGTGGTGAAGTATTGTGGACGCGCTTTTTCCCATTCCACCATGCTCATACCGGAAGGGTCATAAAGAATACGTCCCGCGCGCACCGTCATACGTGCTATCAGTTTGACCTTTCCATCCATTCTGGCGAAGCCGCAATCAATGTAGTTGTAATTGCCTTGGAGCAGTTCAAGGACGGCGATATCGGCTTCCTTCCCAACGGAAAGTGTTCCCAGCTCAGGCCGGTGAATTTCACGCGCTGGGTTCACGGTGGAGCGGCGAATGATATCGGCTAGTGGAATGCCCATGGACAGGAATTTGGACATCACGTTATTCATGCTCAGAATTGTGTAGTTGCCGGTGTGCAAATCGGTGGACATGGAGTCCGGCACAAAGCCTTGTTTTGCGGCGGGCACAGCGTTGCGAAACCAGAAGCTGCCGCCTCCGTGGCCGACGTCGAAAATAACTCCCCGTTGGCGCGCTTGCGCCATGATGGGGTTGAGCTTGCCGTCGGCAAGAAGAATGGGAAATTGTTGGGCGAAAACGTGAGTGTGAATGTCGCCAGGCCGCATCTTCTTGAGAATGAGATCGGCATAAGTCCTGTCCGGCCGGGGCCAGAAGTCAAACATGACGGGCACGTTGGCCGCCTTCCCGCACTCGATTGCCCTGTCCACCGCTGCCCACGGGACATGCTCCCCGTCCCAAGGATCCTCCGTCCAATAATGGGCGGTCTTCACACCTACAATAATGTCAGGATATTTCTTGATTGTGTCAGAACAGAGCTTGACGTCCATCTGATCGACAGTTTGCTCCAGCCCGCCATTCATGCCATTGGCCGCAATGTTCAGAAAAGCCAGGACGCGCACTCTGGCATGATCGACGACTTCTTCTTTTTCCTGAAGAAAAGTTTCAGCTCCGGAAGTTCCAGCATCCACCACTGTGGTTACACCGGATTGCAGCGCTAAATCGGCCGGGATGCCCAGCGGTGCGGTATGGGCGCGGGCGTCCGGCGCGAACCAGTTCAATGGCGCTCCGCCGTGACCGATGTGGAAATGGATATCAATCAGACCGGGCGTGACGTACAGACCCGAAGCATCAACAACTTTTCCCGCTTGACTGGGGGGAATATCTTTCTCCACGGCCGCGATCTTGTCCTTGGAGACCGCAACATCCATCATTCCGTCCAGATTGTTCGCGGGATCAATTACGTGGCCGCCTTTCAGCAGCAAGTCATAACGGGGTGCTTGCGCTAATGAGTAGACCGACATCGCACATGTGATTGCTATTCCTGCAATCGCGATCAGGCATATCTGAATCGATTTACGCATAGTGAAAATATCCTTTGTGGCTGATAGAAGCGCAAGTGTATCCAGTCGAAGCGCGATTGTCACGACAGTGAAACAGAAGTTGTAAAGAGGATGGATGGTGTCGTAGGCTGTGCGTCTGCTTTTTTACCCGGAGCGAACCATGGATCGGCGCACCTTCGTAAAAACGAGTTGCCTAGGAAGCGCTGGTTTATTTCTTGGTTTCGATCCCAGCGCCCCGGGACAAGAGAATATAACGCTGCCCGAGCCGCCTCCAATCGAGGTGCACGGGTTGCCGCAAGCGAAGCACTCCCCGCTCGGAATGCCGGGACTATTTCCGGGCCGCGTCGTGGAACTTTCGGATCCAAAATCGATCGTGCGGAACCGCGTTTCGCAACCTATCGTTGGCCTCATGATCGAACGAGGGATGAAGGAACTGACAGGCGAAAGCTCGCTGCGTGGCGCATGGTCCAGGTTTATCGAACCTATCGATGTGGTTGGAATCAAGATTAATCCTTCCGGAGCGCCTGCCTGCTGCTCTTCTCCTGAGATCGTACGCGAGATCATCGGTGGGCTGCAGTCGGTCGGAGTTCCGGCTCGCAACATCATTGTGTATGACCGCTATGGATACGAAATTGACGTGGGCAGCTATCAGCCCTTGCTTCCTCCCGGAGTTCTCGTGATTGGTATTCAGGACGGATTTGTTGACGCTGCGGGCTACGACCCGACTGTCTATTGCGAGGCTAATTTCTTCGGCGAGTGGGAAACCCGTTCCTACATTGCGAGCGTTGTTGCCCACAGGCTGACAAAAATTATTAACGTACCGACCATGAAGGATCACTCCGCTTCTGGTGTGACTGGCTGCCTGAAGAATCTAGGTTATGGGACGTTTAATAATGTGGCCCGCTCACATCGCGCTCCGTACTCCTTCACGGAACCGCTGATTGGAGTTATGTGTTCAATTGAGCCGCTGCGTTCGAAAGCCGTGCTGCACATCATGGACGGCATGCGACAGGTTTGGCATGGCGGCCCACTTACCCAAGTTCAGGACTTCATCTATCAAGCGGGAACTCTTCTGCTCGGCACCGATCCGGTGGCGATGGATACGGTGGAACTAGAGGTGATCGAAAAAAAGAGACGGAAAGAAGGGGCGCCATCAGTGTGGGATCGTGATCCAAAGAGCATCACAGAAAACTATGACGCGTTTTTCCATGATCCGAGCAAGAATTTGTTCTATCGCCGGCCCGGACATATCGCCGCAGCGGGGAAGCTGGGCTTGGGTATTGCGGATCTCAAGCAGATCGATCATCGCCGAATCGCCGCCTAACTGAAAATGACGGAAAACGCGAAGCCCTCCGTAGCTGAAACTGACTGGGTCACGCTGCTTAATGACAATGCTCGGACCGGGGGGCAGGGAATTCGTCCGACTCACGCGCCTTCCAAGACTCGTTGGCAGTTTCGCACCGGTAGCTCCATTCGTTCGGCACCCATTCTTCGCAATGGCATTTTGTATGTCACTTGCATCGTAGGCAGTCTGCAAGCGATTGATGTCGCCAGCGGCAGAGCGAAATGGAAATTTCCAGTTGCCGAGCAGGTTCATTCCACTCCTTCTTTTTACGGTGACAAGGTTCTGTTCGGCTGCGACGATGGCAACGTGTATGCCGTGGATTGCGTTTCCGGCGCAAAAATATGGGAGAGTTCGACTGGAGGCGAAGTCTGGACCTCTCCGGTGGCCCGCAGTGGAGTTGTTTTTTTCGGCAGCGCCGACGCGCAGGTGTACGCAGTGGAAGCAGCAACCGGCCGCGGGCGCTGGACGCAGCAACTCGGCGGCCGAATCTATTCCACCGCTTATGCCGCCGAAAAACAAATATATGTCGGTTGTGGCGACGGCAAGGTCTACAGTCTCGACGCATCATCCGGCAAAATTCTGTGGAGCACCGCCACTGGTAACGGTATCGACTCGTCGCCTGCCGTAGTCGGCGATACGATTGTGATCGGGTCCGAGGACTTCTACGTTTATGCCATGGATGCGACTACCGGAGCTGTCCGCTGGAAATATGAAACCGGCTTGGGAATCGCGTCTTCTCCGGCAGTGTTGGGCGATCTTGCCGTGGTCGGGAGCAAAGAGGGCGACTTGTATGCGCTGGATATCCATAGCGGCCAGCTCCGTTGGAAAACTCGAGCCAGTGATGTGATCACCTCGCCACCCGTTTTCGGCGAGCGGGTTGTTTGCATCCAGTCCGGTGGAACCGCAGCTTTCGACATTACTACGGGCAATCAGGTTTGGAGGGCCGGGTTAGGCGGAGCGATCCAGTCGGTTCCGGTGCTCGCGGGCGACGTGATCTACGTAGCAAGCCTGAACGGTGAGGTCTATGCCCTGGAATAAACGTAACACCGGCGTCTCGCCGGCTTCAGTGCGGATGCCCCGCCAGCGCAGCGGGGGCCGCCGCGGGACCGGGGCTCTCCTGTGGTTCGTACTAATCGCGTTCGCACTCGTCTCAGCAACCAATTCAGAACCCGCAGCTTCTTTCGTCCACAAAAAGAAATACATCATGGGCACAGTTTTTGAGATTGTGGCCTACGACGAATCGCCGGCGCGTGCGTCGGACGCAATCGATAAGGCGTTTCAGGAGATCGTTCGTCTCGATGAGGTAATGAGCAACTACAACTCCGACAGCGCCCTGAGCCGCCTGAACCGCTCCGCGCATTTCCACGCTGAAGTCGTTCCGCATGATTTGTACCGGGTAATCGAAGAGTCGTTGCTGTATTCGAGACTTTCAGGTGGCAAGTTTGATATCTCGGTGGCGCCCTTGGTCAACTTGTGGAAAGCCGCGATGCGCGGAGAGCATGTGCCTTCTTCAGCCGAGGAAGCAAGGCTTCGACACTGCGTGAGCTACCAAAACATCGCGTTGTTTCCTCCCGATCGAATTGAATTTCGTTCCCCATGCCTGCAAATTGATTTGGGAGCCATCGGCAAAGGTTATGCCGTGGATCGCGCGGTTGAAATTCTGCGCTCGTACGGCGTTGAACGCGCTCTGATCAACGCTGGAGGAAGCACGATCTACGCTATGAGCTCTCCACCAGGCCAGACGGCCTGGCTTGTGCACTTGAGAGATCCATCCAAACGAATTGATCCTCAAGTCATGCTGCGCAACGACAGTGTTTCGACTTCCGAGCAGACGCCAGGTTCGCGAGGGAGTAACTCGGCCGGGCATATCGTAGATCCTGAGACAGCAACTCCTTCGAGAACTGAATTCTCCGTCAGCGTAATCGCGAAAACCGCGACTGCTTCGGACGCGCTCTCGACCACTTTGCTTTTGATTGGTCCGGATAGAGGTAAGGCGCTGGTAAGGAAGATGGACGACGCGGCAGCGATCTGGGTTTCGCCGACCGGACAATCGGAAACAGTGTCCAGCGGTCCGCAAATCCTGTTGCAAGGTGGAATGTAAAAGAAGGACACGGCGACGGCGTTGAAATCTTATGTTCACCAGAAAAACAGTTTTTCTTCTGCTTTGGCTCCTCGCATCTACATCTGCTTGGAGCAGGGTGTTTATTCGTTGGACACATCCCGACGTTCCTCCGGCAAAAATCCTTGGTCTCAATGACCTCGTAATCTCCTGGAATGACGGCGCTCTCTCCTTATTAGAGTCCGGTCACAGGCAGGGCTACCAGGTGTACCTTGAGGCCACGCCACAGCAAGCTTCCGCGGCAGCGGAGGCCGGCAAGAACATCGCCACCGGCGTCCTGCTGAAGATTTCTCCTGCCGGGCAGACCGACGTGGACGCATCCCTGCAAACTTTGCGTTCTCTCTATCCGAAACTGATATTTCTCGTTCTCAATCACGGAAAACAGCCGCAGATGCGAGGCATGCTAGTCCTCAACAAAAATGGCATTTTGGAAGTATCCAGCCCGACCGCTCAGCCCTGGCTTGATACCAACCTTGCTCTGGTGCGAATCGAGCAAGCGCTTCACCGGCGCCAGGTTCCTCTTTATAGCTTCGAATGGGAATTAATTGACTCATTGCAAAAGGCGCAGGGTCCGCACGTTGACGATTACTTGCTAGCAGTGGCGGAAGCGGGGGCCTTTCATGCCGATTTGGTTTTAAGTCTGCACGGCAATTTGCAGAAAGCCTTGGCGCAGAACGATGCCGATGGGATGTACCTCTGGAAGCAGATGCAAGGTTACCTTGAATTCTATTCAGGCAGCAAAGAACCCGTCGAGCCTGCAGGCAACATTGGCGTACTGGCTGGCGACTACAAAAAATCCTACGAGCCCATTAATTTGCTTGCTCGCCACAATATTCCCTTTCGCATTCTGCGCCCCTCCGACCTGGCAGCGGATCGTCTCAAACAGTTCGATGTGCTGGTTGTCCTTGCCGCCACACCGCAAAACATCAAATCAATTACAGATTTTGCAACACAAGGTGGGACAGCGATTCTTGTCGACTTGCCTGGTCCTTATCCCTGGCAATCCGGCCGGCGCGTCCAGACTGGAGACCATTGGGTCGTCTTCGCTGTAGGGAAAGGCCGCGTCATTGAGCTCTCGGAACCGCTTCCCGATCCAGAAACTTTTGCTCAGGACATTCGTCGACTCACGGATAAACAAAAAATATTGATAAGTCTTTGGAATGCCTTGACCACGGTAGCTATTCCGTATCTTGAGCCGCACGACGGCGTGACTATGCTGGAGCTCATCAATTATGCCGAAGAACCGCTCCGCGTCCAGGTGAGGGTGAAAGGATCATTTCGCTCGATCGGCTACGAAACTCCTGAACGTGGCTGCTGCGAATCGCTCACACCAATACAGCATGACGGATTTACAGAGTTTGTTGTTCCTGCACTCCGGATCGGAGGTCGTGTGCACTTAAAAGAAAGACATGCCGGTGAACGGACTATTCCAGCAAATGCAAAGTAAACTCGGGAATTATTTGTGGGATGAAATTTGCTTCTACCTGAATCGCCGGATCAACAGAGTATGACGATCCGAGCGGTACAGACCCAGGCCGTAAATGGCAGGCTTACCTTTGGTGGAATAAATTACCTGCCGAATCCTGATCAGTGGAAGGCCGCGTGCAATACCCAGAAGTTGCGCGGTTCGCGGATCCGCAGCCGTAGCGTCAATCTCTTCGTCGGCATACGCAAGTTCAAGGCCGTAATCCCGCTTCAGGATGGAAAACAGTGAACCGCGCTCCAGCGGCGCGCGAGTCAATCCGGCAAACTCGGTGGCTGACAAATAGCAAGTCTCCAAGCAGAACGGTTCGTCTGCTCCTTGTCTGAGTCGCTCCACTTTGATCAGCCGACTGCCGGCGGGCAATGACAGTCGCGCCGCAATGTCCTGCTCCTTACCAATAACGTTGCAAGACAGGACCTTCGAGCGAACCGGCAAACTGCGAGTGGCCATCTGCTCACTAAAACTCGCCAGTTTGTTGAAGTGAATTTTTGGAGGCGCTACGAAAGTGCCCGCGCCACGACGCCTCTCGACCATGCCTTCTTGTTGGAGCGCAGCTAGCGCGTGCCGCGCCGTCATCAGGCTCACGTGGTGGAGCTTCGCCAACTCTCGCTCGGAATCGACCGCGTCCCCGGTTTTCAACTGTCCGGTTTCAATGCGTTTCAGGATTGCGCCCTGTATTCGCCGATAAGCTGGAGTCCCGTTTCCGCGGTTTTCTGACATAACTACTCTCAATGAGGCGGCAGTATACAACGATGTGCTATAGAGCTCATACAGCTTTTGGAATTAAAAAAGATGACAGGCAAGTTGAATCACGGCCTCTTCCAATATCTGAATATAATTCCCTTCCGTTTTTCATAGGACTCGCCCGAGGTTCGGTATAGTACGGTGTTAGGCAGCCCGCCCGTTAAGTCAGCAAAAATGGTTCTAATTATATTTTTGTCTTGACGGTTACATGCGATGTGCTATATAGCATGGACCCATTGAAATTCACACCACTGTGGCGTGGTGTACCTAACGCGCTTCCTGGAGGTCCGTGATGCGACGTGCGATCAGTTTTGACAAGTTTTTCTCC
>Ga0307471_100001951_pt1 | contig 11668 bp, 7 predicted proteins | sample atmos_gasesAM3C__2_FD_204566 | JGI IMG/M metagenome (GOLD analysis project Ga0307471, IMG submission 204566) | Hardwood forest soil microbial communities from Morgan-Monroe State Forest, Indiana, United States - atmos_gasesAM3C_515 | ecosystem: Environmental > Terrestrial > Soil > Temperate... | reverse complement strand
GATGGACTGCGCGGCGATGACCCCGACCGCTTCGCCGAGCTCGACCATGCGGCCCGAAGCGAGGTTGCGTCCATAGCAGAGGGCGCAAACACCACGGCGGGATTCGCACGTGAGCACGGAACGGATGCGCACGCGTTCGATACCCGCGCCCTGCACCTGGTTCGCAAGCTCTTCGGTGATTTCCTGGTTCACGTCAACGATGACGGTGCCCTCGAAGTCCTTGATCTTGTCGAGAGAAACGCGGCCCACGATGCGATCGCGCAACGGCTCGACTTCGACGCCGGCTTCGACGATGGGTTCGACGAAAATGCCGTCCGTGGTTCCGCAGTCGCGCTCGTTGATGATTACGTCCTGCGCGACGTCAACCAAGCGGCGCGTGAGGTAGCCGGAATCGGCGGTCTTGAGAGCGGTATCGGCCAGACCCTTGCGCGCGCCGTGCGTGGAGATGAAGTATTCCAGCACGGTGAGACCTTCGCGGAAGTTTGACGTGATGGGCGTCTCGATGACTTCGCCGGAAGGCTTAGCCATGAGGCCGCGCATGCCGGAGAGCTGGCGAATCTGCTGTTTCGAACCGCGGGCGCCGGAGTCCGCCATGACGTAGACGGGGTTGATGTTGCCCTCTTTGTCCTGGTTCTCGAGGGCTTTGAACATTTCGTCAGCGACTTTTTCGGTGACATCGCCCCAGATGGCGATGACCTTGTTGTAGCGTTCGCCGTTGGTGATGGCGCCGTCGAGGTACTGTTGCTGAACCTTGACGCCTTCCTTTTCGGCGTTTTCCACCAGCTTGTATTTGTCGCTCGGGATAAACATGTCATCAATGCCGATCGAGATGCCGGACTTCGTGGCATAGGTGAAGCCCAGCTCTTTCAAGTGGTCGAGCAGGACGACGGTGTCTTCCAGGCCAAAGCGCAAGTAAGCGTAATAGACCAGCTGCTGGACGCCCTTCTTTTTGAGAAGACCGTTTACGTACGGGAACTTCTCCGGCAAGTGCGAGTTGAAGATCACGCGGCCGACCGTGGTTTGGATGAACTGGCGTTCCATTTTCACTGGCTCGGTGTGCGTCACGTCCTGGTTGTCGTACGCCGTGGTGAGGTCGATGACTTCCCCTGAGTAGCGCAAGCGAATCGGCGTGAGCAGCTCGACTTCGCCGGCTTCCAGCGCGAGGATCACGTCGTCGGTGGCGCCGAAGACGCGGCCTTCACCCTTGGCGCCGGGCTTGTTCTTGGTCAGGTAATAAATTCCCAGAACCATGTCCTGCGACGGCACGGCGAGAGGCAAGCCGTGCGCGGGAGACAAAATGTTGCGCGAGCTGAGCATCAGCACGGAAGCTTCAACCTGCGATTCCGGCGAAAGCGGAATGTGCACTGCCATCTGGTCGCCGTCGAAGTCCGCGTTGAACGCCGTGCAGACCAGCGGGTGAATTCGAATGGCCTTGCCTTCGACGAGCACCGGTTCGAACGCCTGAATACCGAGGCGGTGCAGCGTCGGAGCGCGGTTCAGCAGCACGGGATGTTCGCGAATGACGTCTTCGAGAATGTCCCAAACGACCGGTTCCTGTTGCTCGACCATCTCCTTGGCTTGCTTGATGGTGGTGCAGTGCCCTTGCGCTTCGAGCTTGTGATAAATGAACGGCTTGAAGAGTTCGAGCGCCATTTTCTTCGGGAGGCCGCACTGGTTGAGCTTCAGCTCCGGGCCGACCACGATGACGGAACGGCCGGAATAGTCCACGCGCTTGCCGAGAAGGTTCTGGCGGAAACGGCCCTGCTTGCCCTTGAGCGTGTCGCTGAGAGACTTTAGGGGGCGGTTGTTGGTTCCGCGCAAAACGCGGCCACGGCGCCCGTTGTCGAACAGCGCGTCAACAGCTTCCTGCAACATGCGCTTTTCGTTGCGCACGATCACGTCGGGCGCGTGGAGCTCCATGAGCTTCTTCAGCCGGTTGTTGCGGTTGATGACGCGGCGATAAAGATCATTCAAGTCCGAGGTGGCGAAGCGGCCGCCATCCAGAGGCACCAGCGGGCGCAGCTCCGGCGGAAGAACCGGGATCACATCGAGAATCATCCATTCCGGCTTGTTGCCGCTCTTGCGGAAAGCTTCGAGCACTTTCAGGCGCTTGGCGAACTTGATGCGCTTTTGTAGCGACGGATCCGCTTTCATCTTTTCGCGCAGCTCTTCGGACAGCTTTTCCACTTCCACGCGGCGGAGCAGTTCCTTGATGGCTTCCGCGCCCATCTTGGCGGTGAACTGGCCCGGGTATTCCTTCTGCAGCTCGCGGTATTTGTCTTCGAGCAGGACTTCCCGCTCACGAAGCACGGCGACTTCGCCGGGATCGACGACAACGAATGCTTCGAAGTAAAGAATGCGCTCGAGATCGCGCATGGAGATATCCAGCAAGTAGCCGATGCGGCTCGGCAGGCCCTTGAAAAACCACACGTGCGAACAGGGCGAAGCGAGTTCAATATGGCCGAGGCGCTCGCGGCGGACTTTGCTTAGCGTAACTTCCACGCCGCACTTGTCGCAAATAACGCCGCGGTGCTTCATCCGCTTGTACTTGCCGCACAAGCATTCCCAGTCCGTGACGGGGCCAAAAATCTTGGCGCAGAACAGGCCGTCGCGTTCGGGTTTGAACGTGCGGTAATTGATGGTCTCCGGCTTGGTCACTTCGCCGTGGGACCAGGAGCGAATTTTTTCCGGGCTCGCCAGGCTGATGCGGATGGAATCAAAATCAGCAATCAAACTGGCGCGATCGTAAGGGCTGCTGCGATACAAGGTTGTTTCCTCCCTCCCCAGCTTTCGCTGGGGCCGCGGTCCGATGTTTTTGCACCGGACCGGCTGAGAACCCAACTACCAAACCTTCGATGTGGGACAGGCTTTCGTGCCTGTCCATTCAATGGACAGACTAAAAGTCTGTCCTACTAGTCCGCCGCTTTGTCCGTCGGCGGTTTTTGCCGCTTCATCAACTCGACGTCCAGACACAGCGACTGCAACTCGCGGACGAGCACGTTGAACGACTCGGGCACGCCCGGCTCGATTCCGGGTTCGCCCTTGACGATGGCCTCGTAAATCTTCGCGCGGCCATAGACGTCGTCCGACTTCGCCGTAAGCAGCTCCTGCAAAATGTGCGCTGCTCCGTAAGCTTCGAGCGCCCACACTTCCATTTCGCCGAAGCGCTGCCCGCCGAACTGCGCCTTGCCGCCAAGCGGCTGCTGCGTGATAAGCGAGTACGGACCGATGGACCGCGCGTGAATCTTGTCGTCGACGAGATGCGAAAGCTTGAGCATGTAGATGTAGCCGACGGTAACCGGCTGGTCGAACTGGTCGCCCGTCATACCGTCGAAAAGGTTGATCTTGCCGGCGTGCGGCAGACCCGCAACCTCAAGGAGGTGGCGGATTTCCGGTTCGCGCGCGCCGTCAAACACAGGCGTGGCGAATGGAATCCCGTCGCGAAAACCTTCAGCGTATTCGAGCAACTCCTCGTCGCTGAGTTTGGCTAGCGTCTTCCAAACCGTGGTCTCCGTGAAAACTTCGCGGAACCAGCGGCGCAAAGCCTCGGCGCGAACTTCCTTGCTGAGCAGGCGCTTTAGGCTGTTGCCCAGTTCCTTTGAAGCCCAGCCAAGGTGCGTCTCGAGAACCTGTCCGACGTTCATACGCGAAGGAACGCCGAGCGGATTGAGCACGATCTCGACCGGAGTGCCGTCCGGCATGTAAGGCATATCTTCCTGCGGCACGATGCGCGCGATGACGCCCTTGTTGCCGTGGCGGCCGGCCATCTTGTCGCCGATGGAAAGCTTGCGCTTCATGGCGATATACGCCTTGACCAGCTTGATGACGCCCGGAGGCAGTTCGTCGCCTTTCTTGAGCTTTTCCTTGCGCTCTTCGGTGATCTTGCGGAGCACGTCGATCTGGCGCGAGGTCATTTCCTCGACTTCCTCGATCTTCTCAATGAGCAGCGGATCCTTTTCATTGAGCTTCAGGCGCTTGAGGTTGCGCGTGGAAATCTTTTCGATGATTTCGCGCGTCAGCTCAACGCCCTTGGTCAGCAGGCGCTTGTTGGTCTTTTCGTCGTGCAAGTCAGCCTGGAGAATCTTGCCGCCAAGTAGATCCGAGAGGCGTTTGAGGCGCTCATCCGTGAGGATGCGGATTTCGTCGGCGAGGTTCTTCTCCAACTTGAAGACCTGCGTCGCTTCGATGGCCTTGTGGCGCTCGTCCTTTTCTCCGCCCTTACGGGTGAAGATCTTGACGTCCACGATGGTGCCCTCGATGCCCGGCGGACAATAGAGAGAAGCGTCGCGAACATCACCGGCCTTTTCGCCGAAGATGGCGCGCAGCAGTTTTTCTTCCGGCGTCAGCGTGGTTTCGCCCTTGGGCGTAACCTTGCCGACGAGAATGTCGCCGGGCTTCACCACCGCGCCGATGCGGATGACGCCGCTTTCGTCGAGATTGCGGAGGAAAGACTCGCCGATGTTGGGAATGTCGCGAGTGACTTCCTCGGGGCCGAGCTTGGTGTCGCGCGCTTCGATTTCGTACTCCTCGATGTGGATCGAGGTGTAGTAGTCGTCCTTGACCAGCTTTTCGCTGACGAGGATCGCGTCTTCAAAGTTGTAGCCGCGCCACGGGAGGAACGCCACGAGCACGTTGCGCCCGAGGGCCAATTCGCCGCGTTCCGTGCACGGACCGTCGGCAAGCACCTGGGCCTTCTTCACGCGGTCGCCCACACGCACCAGCGGCTTCTGGCTGATGCATGTGTTCTGGTTCGAACGCTTGAATTTAATCAACTGATAGATGTCCGCGCCCACTTCGCGGCTGAGCACGCCGGAGTGGTCGGACTCGACGCGCACGATGATGCGCTCGGAGTCCACCTGGTCCACGATGCCTTCGCGTTTGCAGAGCACCACCGCGCCGGAATCGCGCGCGGTGACGCGTTCCATGCCGGTGCCGACGAGCGGCGCTTCGCCGCGAATCAGCGGCACGGCCTGGCGCTGCATGTTGGAACCCATCAACGCGCGGTTGGCGTCGTCGTTTTCCAGGAACGGAATCAAGCTGGCTGCTACAGAGACGAGCTGTTTCGGCGAAACGTCGACGTAGTCCACTTCATCGCGGCTCTTGAGCACGAAGTTGCCGGCCTGACGGCAGTTGACTAGTTCGGTGGTGATCTTCAGGCGCTCATCGAGCGAAACATTGGCCTGCGCCACCACGTACTTGTCTTCTTCCCACGCGGAAAGATAGAAACAGTAGGGTTCGTAGACGACTTTGCGGCGCTTGAGCTCTTCGTTGAGATCCTCGACTTTGTCCTTTTCGACGATTTCGCCGGCCTTGAATTCGCTGTCACCGGCGTTGACGATCTGGACGTAATCGATGATGCGCCCGCCCTTGACCTTGCGGTAAGGCGATTCGATGAAGCCGTAGTCGTTGATGCGCGCGAAGCAGCTCAACGAGCTGATCAGACCGATGTTCGGGCCTTCCGGCGTCTCAATCGGGCAAATGCGGCCGTAGTGTGTCGGGTGCACGTCGCGCACTTCGAATCCCGCGCGCTCGCGTGAAAGACCGCCCGGTCCAAGAGCTGACAGACGCCGCTTGTGGGTGATTTCGCTAAGCGGGTTGGTCTGGTCCATGAACTGGCTGAGCTGCGACGATCCGAAGAATTCACGGATCGCGGCCATGACCGGCTTGGCGTTAACCAGGTCATGCGGCATCGCCGTAGACATTTCCTGGTATACGCTCATCTTTTCCTTGATGGCGCGCTCCATGCGCACGAGGCCGATGCGGAACTGATTTTCGAGCAGTTCGCCAACCGCGCGAACGCGGCGGTTGCCGAGGTGGTCGATGTCGTCGACCACGCCGATGTTCTTGCGCAGCTTGAAGAGATACTTGATCGCCGAAACGAAGTCCGGCGATTCCAGCGTACGGTTGTCGAGCGGCGTGTCCAGCCCCATCTTGATGTTGAACTTCAGGCGGCCAACGCGGCTGAAATCGTACTTGCGCGGATCAAAGAACATGCCGCGGAAAAGATTGGTGGCCGTTTCCAGCGTCGGAGGATCGCCCGGGCGCAGCTTGCGGTAGATTTCGATGAGCGCTTCCTTCGAGGAGCGGATGGCATCCTTGTCCAGCGTGCGCGAGAGCACCAGTCCGATGTCGTCGCGCTCCGGAAAGAACACGTCCACTTCGGTGATCCCGCCTTCGGCAAACGCTTGCCAGAGTTCGGCAGTCAACGGCTTGTTGGCTTCGAGCAAAACTTCGCCGGTCTGGCGGTTGACGACGTCGGCAACGCTGTATGCGCCCTCGAGATCGGCCAGCGTGGCGCGAACCTGCGAAATCCGGGCCTTGATGAGCTCCTTGAAGAGATTCTCGGTGATGCGCTTGTGCGCGCCGACGATCACTTCATCCGATTTCGGATTGCGGATCTCGTGGGTCAGCTTGCGGTCCACGATTCCCGGCGAAACGTTCCAATGAAGATCCTTGTCGCGCAGCGAAATGCGCTCCACCTGATAGAAGGTGCGCAAAATGTCTTCGTTGGACTTCATCCCCAGCGCGCGCAGGAAGATCGAGCCGAGGAATTTGCGCTTGCGGTCGATGCGAACGTACAGAATATTCTTGGTGTCGTATTCAAATTCCACCCACGACCCGCGGTACGGAATAATTTTCCCGAGGAAATAGGTCTTGTTGTTGGCGCTCTCGAAAAAGACGCCCGGTGAGCGGTGCAACTGCGAGACGATGACGCGCTCCGTGCCGTTGATGATGAACGTGCCGTTCTCCGTCATCAGCGGAATGTCGCCGTAGAAAACTTCCTGTTCCTTGATGTCGCGGATGGTTTTCGCGCCGGTATCGGGATCTTTGTCGTAAATGGTCAGGCGAATGGTGACCTTGAGTGGCGCAGAGTACGTCATGCCGCGCTCCTGACACTCGTTCACGTCATACTTCAATTGCATGGCCACCGGGTCGCCGCACTTGTTGCAGAAGGTCGGCGTGTTCTTGTTGAACGTGCCGCACTTGTGGCAAATGACGTCGCCCGTCTGGTAAGGATTTGTGACAACCGAAGCGCCGCAATTGCGGCAGGTGGCGCGGAGGTGGTGCAGGCCCTTCAGGTTGCCGCACTTGCATTCCCAGTTCCCGATCGAATAGTCCACGAATTCCAGTTGCGACATCTCGCGGAAATCCCGGATCGGAAACACGGAGGTAAACACCGACTGAAGTCCGCCGTCATCGCGCTCGCTTGGCAACAGATCCATCTGCAGGAAGCGCTGATAGGACTTCATCTGCACTTCAATCAGGTTAGGAATCTGGATCGTGCCCTGGATTTTCGCGAAATCCAGCCGCTGACGTTCCCGGACGTGCTGATTACTGTTCGACATGCGTGACCCTCGTTATTCTGTGCGGCCGTAAGACGGCCGACATCCCTTTTGGGCAAAAAACGGAGAAACGGAGAAAGGACACATCACCGTTGCGCGAAACAACCTGCCCAGGGTCGCTGCACACACGGCTGCGGGGGGCCCTAAATAGGCCCGTTGTTTTGTAACAAGTACCGGCCTCGACTTGCGTACGCGAATTCCTTTGACGCGGTCCGCCCGATTCCTGCGCCGCGCCGCCGCCCAAAATGCCGTACTGCGAAACAGTTCTACGTGCCCCGGCCAGGCCGGAGCCCGCGAACTACTTGATTTCGACCTTGGCGCCCGCTTCTTCGAACTTCTTCTTGATCGAAGCGGCTTCGTCCTTGTTGACGCCTTCCTTAACGGTCTTTGGCGCGCCGTCAACGAGGTCCTTGGCTTCTTTCAAGCCCAGGCTCGTGACTTCGCGGACCGCCTTGATGACGTTAATCTTGTTGCCGCCAACGTCCGTGAGCACGACGGTGAATTCCGTCTTCTCTTCCGCCGGGGCCGCGCCTGCTGCTGCTCCGCCGCCGCCCGCTGCCACAACCGTAGCCGCAGCCGCGGAAACGCCGAAGGCTTCTTCCATTTTCTTCACGAGATCTGACGCCTCAAGCAGGGTCAGCCCCTTGATTTCTTCCAGGATCGTATCGACTTTCGCCATGACTCTTTCTTCTCCTCTCGAATCTAAAAGTTGAACTTACTGGGCCACTTCGGGGGCAGGTGCTGCGCTGCCCTCGCTCGACCCAAACTTGTTGGCCTTGATGGCTTCGCTGACGGTTACCGCCAGGTTGCGCGGTAGAGCGTTCAGCGCCATGGCAATCCGCTGCGCCGGAGCGTTCAGCAGGAACATGATCTTGCTGATCAACTCGTCCTTCGACGGGAGATTCGCCAGTTGCTGAATCTCCGCGATGGAAATGACCCGGCCTTCCACCACGCCGGACTTAAACTGAAACGCCGGAACGTCCTTGGCGATCTTGGTGATGGCCTTCGCCAGCGCGACCGGATCGGCCGCGGTGTAAGCGATTGAATTCGTTCCGCTCAGGTTCTTAAGCAGGCTTTCCGCGGGAGTGCCGGCGCCGGCGCGTTCCGCGAGCGTGTTTTTCACAACCTTGTACTTGCCGCCCGCGGCCTGCACGGCGCGGCGGAGTTTGGTGTCGTCCTCGACCGTGATGCCTTGAAAGGTCGAGAGAATGACGGTCGAAACCTTTGCCAGCTCTGTCTTGAGCTTGTCGAGGTCCTGCTGCTTTTCGCTGCGCTTCTTCATAATTTCGCTCTGCTGGTCAGGCTGCCGGGACTACGCGGCGGTCGCCAGCGCCTCCGCTTCGACCAGGTCAATGATGATGCCCGGACCCATGGTCGAGGTTAATGTAATTTTCTTGACGTACTTCCCTTTGGCGGCCGCAGGCTTGGCTTTCAGAACGGCTTCAATCACCGCGTGCGCGTTTTCCGCGAGCTTCACGCCCTCAAACTGGATTTTGCCGATCGGGCAGTGCACGATGCCGGCCTTGTCCACGCGAAATTCCACTTTGCCGGCTTTTACTTCCTTGATGGCTTTCGCCACCTCAAAGGTAACGGTGCCGGTCTTCGGGTTGGGCATCAGGCCGCGCGGGCCAAGCACTTTACCGAGCTTGCCGGCAGAGCGCATCATGTCCGGCGTGGCAATCACCGCGTCGTAATCCGTCCAGCCTTCCATGATTTTCTGCACGATTTCGTCGCCGCCGACGAATTCCGCGCCTGCTTCTTGCGCTTCGCGGACTTTGTCGCCTCCGGCAATCACCAGAACACGTACGGTCTTCCCAAGTCCATTAGGCAATCCAACCGTGCCGCGAACGACCTGGTCGGAATGCTTCGGGTCCACGCCCAAATTGATGGCCAGTTCAACGGTCTCGTTGAACTTGGTGTGGTGCGTTTTTTTCAAAAGCTCGGCCGCTTCGGCGAGCTTGTACGGGCGCGCTTCCACTTTCTTGCGCGCATTCTCCACGTGCTTCCCAGCCTTCTTTGCCATCGCTGCTACCCCTTCGATCCCGTAGCGCCTGAACTTCTAGGCTTCCACGACTTCCAGGCCCATGTTGCGCGCCGTACCCATCACGGTGCGCACCGCGGACTCCAGATTGGTGGTGTTGAGATCGACAAGCTTGATCTTCGCAATTTCCTCGACTTGCTTCCGGGTGACCTTGCCGACTTTGTTGCGGTTCGGCTCGGCGGAACCCTTGGCGATGTTCGCGGCGCGCTTCAGCAGCACCGATGCCGGCGGCGTCTTCAGGATGAAAGTAAACGTGCGGTCGGTATATACCGTCACCAGCACCGGGAAAATCATCCCGTCCGGTTCTTTCGCCGTCTTGGCGTTGAACTGCTTGCAGAAATCCATGATGTTTAAGCCGTGCGGGCCGAGTGCGGTGCCCACCGGCGGTGCCGGAGTCGCCTTAGCTGCCGGCAGCTGGAGCTTGATGGTTGTCTGAATCTTCTTTGCCATGTTCCTGCCTCAAATCCTCTTGTTCGATTCTGTTTCTTCGAATCTGTAGGGGCGGGGCTTGCCCCGCCCGCTGAAACCGCAGCTTGATTTCTCTATCCCAGCTTCTCCACGCTCGCAAAATCCAGTTCTACTGGCGTCGAGCGCCCAAAAATCGTCACGGAAACTTTCAGCCGGCTGTGATCGCTGTCAATTTCTTCTACGTTCCCGTTAAAATTCGCGAACGGGCCATCCACGATGCGCACCTGCTCGTTGCGTTCGAAAACCACTTTCGGCTTCGGACGATCCTGCGGCGTGTGCACGCGATTGATGATGGCGTCCACTTCCGCGTCGCTCAGCGGCGATGGCGATGTCGCCGAGCCCACAAATCCCGTAACCCGCGGCGTGGCGCGCACGATGTGCCAGGTGTTTTCGTCCAGGTCCATCTCCACGAGAACGTAGCCGGGATACGACATACGCGAGAGCACTACCTTCTTGCCGTTACGGACTTCCACCACTTCCTCCATGGGGATCAGCACGCGGCCGATCTTGTCCTGGAGGCTAAACGCGGCTACACGGCTCTCCAGGCTTTCTTTGACTTTCTTCTCAAAGCCCGAGTAGGTGTGGATGATGTACCACTGCATTCCCATCGATCGACAATCTCCTTCAGACGCCAAACTTCTTGAAGATATACTGCACGCCGCGCTGCACGCCCAAATCCACCAGCCACAGGAAGAGTCCGAAGAAAGCGACGGTGACAACCACCACCCAGGTCGTGGCAATCACTTCCTCGCGGCTCGGCCAGGTCACTTGCCTCATTTCCACGCGAACGTCGTGCAGAAATTCGCGTGTGTTTGCGATCGTGCCGGTAACTTTTTCGCCGACTCCGGCTGCTGCTCCGGTTATGGCGTTGCCTTGTGACTCTTCATTCTTCACTTTGACCGCCTGCGTAGCCATGAATCCTCAGTCCCGCAGGACAGACATTCCTGCCTGTCCTCATTTCTTCCGCGTTCACCGTTCGAACGCTGCAACTCTGGCAGGGGAGGAGGGATTCGAACCCCCATACCCGGTTTTGGAGACCGGAGTCCTAACCGTTGGACGACTCCCCTTTACCCTGAGCCCGCGAAGCGGGCGAAGGGTTTGCCCTGCCATTGCTTCACAAGCTCAAACTTCTTTGTCCGGCTCCAACCCTTAATCTCTTTTTCCCGTTGCCGCGCTGCTTCACAGCTTCCACAACATACGCTCCAAACCAACTTGACCGGTCTGCGTTTCGCGGTGAACTCGGGACCCACTCCCCAGTTGTGCCGCTTAACTCGTTCTTCTACATCTGTTGCGATACCGACGTAGAACGCCCCATCCTTGCATCGCACCATGTAGCAGAACCAAATCTCTGCCGCTGGCACACCGTCTCCCGGTTTTGCTCGACCCTTCGGCGCTTCGCGCCTCAGGGCAAGCCGTAGTCCTAACCGTTGGACGACTCCCCTAAAATCAAAACCGGCCTTCCCCTCATCCCTGCGACAAAAAAACTACTTCACTTCCTTGTGAGCCGTTTGCCGGCGGCAGGTGTTGCAAAACTTCTTGGTTTCCAGCCGCTCGGTGTGCTTCTTCTTGTTCTTGGTCGTTGTGTAGTTGCGGTTCTTGCATTCGCCGCACTGCAACGTAATCGTCTCGCGCATCCCTTATTCCTTTCGCGCCATGCGTGGCCGCAGTGGGCCACCTGCATAAAACTGTTACTCGATAATCTCGGTGACGGCGCCGGCGCCGACGGTGTGGCCGCCTTCGCGAATCGCGAAGCGCAAGCCCTTTTCGAGCGCTACCGGCGTGATCAGCGTCACTTCGCAGCTTACGTTGTCTCCCG
>Ga0307471_100001949_pt1 | contig 11670 bp, 6 predicted proteins | sample atmos_gasesAM3C__2_FD_204566 | JGI IMG/M metagenome (GOLD analysis project Ga0307471, IMG submission 204566) | Hardwood forest soil microbial communities from Morgan-Monroe State Forest, Indiana, United States - atmos_gasesAM3C_515 | ecosystem: Environmental > Terrestrial > Soil > Temperate... | reverse complement strand
TGCTCCAGCGATAGACGAAGAGTCCTAGCAGTACTCCCAAAACGACCATCTGGAGCTTCGCGTAAAAGAAAACCGTCTCGGCGTTATTACCCATGAAGAGCGTCTCGGCAGCAACAGCAACAGTGTACATAGCATCGGGGCTGTACTGCGGAATTAAATTCCAGTAGGCGCTGGATTGACGGGGATCCTTGAGATCAAAGGCCAGCAGCGGAAGAGCGGCCCAGAGTTTAGCCAGGGGAGGGTGCTCCGGGTTGGCCCTGAAGTCTCCCCATTTGAGGTACGAATAGCCAGCGAAAAGATGTGTGGGTTCGTCCACCGTCGGAGACTTCTGCAAAAAACCGGTAATGGTAATGAAGGAAAAGAGGAGAACAAAAACGCTCAGAACAACAACAGACGAAAACACAGAATCCGCCGTGGTCTTTTCTGCGGATGCGTTAGTTTCGCTGTCGGGCTTCGACAGAGACTCGAGAATGATGTTCAAACTGGCCTTTAGAGCCACAATGGTCTTCGCTTTAGTGGTCGGAAATGCCAGAAATATAAAACGAAGCCCTACGGAAAGCCAGATGAGCCAGATGAGATTGATTGCCTCGATAATGGGGAATAGGGTTAAAGCATAATGCCGCTAAAGGAAGGATCGGCTATCGCTGCAGGTGATTCCTAGAACGCGCATAATATAGTAGCGGCTCGCTGGAACCGAATAGGCTTTAGCTTGTTCAATGATGTGTGGAGGAAGACCCTTCTGGCCTTTATACTCGTCAAAAGCTTTGCCCACTGCGGAGTCGAATAACGATTCCGCGGTTTTGGGGTAATAGCCAAAGTAGTAAGGGTAAAAGAATAAAGCGAACAACACGCAACTAGTTATTATGAATAGCTTTGATTCCATCCACGATGCGGCAAAGCAATCATAAAGCAGTCCAGCAGTTATAGCGATAAATGGCCACGCGCAAATACCACGCAATGCGTGGGGGATGCTCTCCCAAGTCAAGGCGGGCGGAACGAGCCCGAGAAAAAACAATAGAAAAAAGAAAAGTGCCCAGGGGGCGGTTCCTGTTTTTAGATAGCTTATGGACTTGTCACGTAGAACCCTGTGAATCAAGAAAGCCAAACCTATGAAAAGTGTGACAAGTTCAGGTGGGCTTATCTCTCCCCAGATCTGAGCCGAATGACGCGGGTTGATATCACCGGTCAAAAACAGAAATTGGGGCGAAAGATGTCTTAGCAGGTTTAAAATAAATAATCTTAGAACATTGAGAGCATGGCTGCCTCCGTTTTCTGCGAGATAGTAGGGGTTCGTAATAATGACCAAATTAAAACGGCTCTGGAGATCGCCGTCTAAAGTGGCCTGCATGAGCGGAATAGTTATGATTAAGAAAGATAATGTTCCGGCGAAAAACCAGGACCATGCGAATTGTTTTCTTCCGAGCTTTACTAACAGCGCCAAAGGCAGAAATAGCAGGATAAATGCACGCGCAGGCGCATAGCTGTACGCCGCCAAACCTATTAAAACGCCGGCTATGAGCCCATCCTTGACAGCAGAGGATCTAAAAAAAAAGTACATGCCCCAAATGAGGAACGCCGGGGTTTGGCTTGCTTCCCACGCAATACGACCGAATTGAAACAAGGGCGGAGAAAAGCAGGTGAGGACCACGGAAAGTAAAGCCGCTTCCTTGCTCGCAAACAGCCGCACCAGTTTGTAGACGCCTGCTAATGACAACAGGGAAAAAAAGGCCGCTGCCGATCTGAACGCCCACGGCGAGTCTCCAAATAAGAAACTCCAGAGCGCATTAAAGTAAATCAATGTTGGTGGAAAAACGGTACCTGGTGCAGGAAAAAATATGGGGCTCAAAAGATTCGACTCGCTTCTTCCGGTTTGCCTGAAACAAATCGCATTTGCGGCAGCAATGGCTTCGTCAAGAAAAAATCCTGGAGGGGCCGTCGTGAGTCCTACCAATTTCATCAAAACGTGCAAGCCGATCAAAAAATACAGCCAGTTTTTAAATCTAAACAGAGTGCTTGCAACCGATGTCATGTATTTTCCCTTAGGGTCTCAGAGGCGATTCAACATAGCTCGAGGTTCAGCCGCTCTAATCTAGTTCGATTCTTATGGTGAAACGCGGATTGGATGCAGACGGTCCTGTTATGGCGTGTTCTTTTCTTGCAAAGTGATTCCGTCACCGTTCTAACGTGCTGGCTGTGTTTGATTTTGGGAGTTGATGATCTGCAGGGCTATCTCGTAATGTCTATCAGCTTCGTTCTTCTTACCTTGTGCCACCAGTAACTTGGCCAATGCCAAGTGAGCGTCGGCTGAATCCGGCTTGAGCTTCACGGCCTGCTGATATTGCATAATAGCGGCTTCGAGATTGCCCTGCCTGGCTAAGACGCTTCCCAGTCCAAGCCGGATCTCCACTTCGGTCGGATCCAGCGTGAGGGCCTTCTGGTAGGCTGCGGCAGCCTTATCGAAATCACCTTGCCGAGCAAAAACCTTTCCCATGTTGAAGTAGGCCCGAGCGTGGTTTGGATCAATTTTGACCGCCTTTTGTAACTCCGCCAACGAAGCCTCGACCTCGCCTCGCGCTGCGAGCAGTAGGCCGAGGTTATTGTGAATGTCGGCGTCGTCCGGCTTGATCGCCGAGGCTTGACGGTAATGGCGTATGGCTGCTTCTTGTTGGCCCTGTCCAGCCAAAAGACGAGCCAGGTTGTAATGCGCATCGGCATTGTCGGGTCTGAGGATCACCGCGCGTCGATAGAGTTCCAGCGCTTGATCCGGTTTGCCTTGCGTCTCCAAAGTCTTTGCTAGGTTATAATGGCCAACACTAGAATCCGGCATAACCGCGATGACATACTCCCAAAGAGTCCGCGTGTCGCGCCAAACTCCGATTTGCTCCCATGTGAGAAAACCCAAAATCGACAAGATTCCAATCCCTATGACCGAAGGCGTGAGGAAGCGACGTTGGTGATCACCGCCTGAAGCGGATGATGGGGACCAAATCCAGAGGAGCCCTCCCGCGGCAAGCAACGCCCAACTGAGACACGCGAGATAACTGTAGCGGTCGGCGACAAGCTGGGGCCCGCTCTGAGCAAATCCCAGTACGGGGGTCAGTAAAACGACGTAGTAGAGCCAGCATGCCAGCAGAGCAGGCCAGCGCCGGCGAAGAAAAAAAGCGGCAAGACTGATGGTGATTACATCAGCCGCGGAGACGAGAAAAATCCAAACCCAGGGCGCGAGATCAGAGGGCAATTCGTAGAGAGGAGACAAATGCGCCGGTAGCATAGTTTTCCAGAGATAGAACATGAGTCCGTAGAAAGCCTGAGCAAATCGGAAGTTCATATCGTATTGCCGGAACACTGTGAGGGCCCCGGTACTATGCTGCGCGATGAGTGCAATGACGGCAAACGCGCAAGCCAAAGCGACGAAAGGTAATTTTTCCACCCACAACCTTCGGTTTTGGGGTTTAAACCAATCCCGTATCCGACCCTGGAGCCGCCGCAAAGGGAAGATGTCGAGCAATATTAATATTGCTGGCAACGTCATGGCTGTGCCCTTCGAAAGCAGCGACAAGACATAGACGCCAACCGCCGCCGCAAGCCAGTGCCGCCGCGAAATCAGCCCAGACGTGGACGTCGCTCGCAAGTAACAGTATAGAGTCCATAGGTAAAAAAACCCGGACAGTACGTCGCGTCTTTCTGTGGCCCAAGCCACAGACTCAACGCGCAAAGGATGAATCGCGAATAGAAGAGCGGCGAATGCGGCAGTCGCGGTAAGGTGCCAGGATTTTTCCTGCTCAGGGTTCGACAGGGCCAGTGCGATCAGTCGACGGGCAATGAAATAGAAAAAAGCGGCATTGGCGGCGTGAAAAATGAGATTCGTGAGGTGATAGCCGCGAGGATCCATTCCCCAAAGAACATAGTCAAGGGCAAAAGTTAACCAGCTTAGCGGTTGGTAGTGACCTAAATGAAAGGTGGTGAACATCCAACCCACCTGATTCCATCCCAGCCCCCGGTAGCTTGGGTTGCTAACGAGGTTGTCGTAGTCGTCCCAGGTGACAAAATCATTCTCCATCACGGGAGCAAAGACCAGGAAAGTCACAATGGCGACGAAGCATGGCGCCAGCCACGAAAAAAGATCTAACTTCTCATTGCGAAGATGGCTGAAATACGATTTTTTGGAGTTTTTCCTAGAGGTACGGCGTATTTTGCCTGCCACTCTGCTGCTTTTTCTGAATTGAGGGGACGAGTTATCGAAGGCAGAAGTCAAGAACCACCACCGCCTTGGGATCGCGCCTGCAAAAGGCGCAGGGCTTCCTGGTACTCTTGAAGAGCTTCTTTTCTCTTGCCCTGCCGAGCGAAAACACGGGCCAGGTTTTCATGGATTTCAGCGACCCCCGGTTGAATCTGCAGAGCTTTCTGAAAGTTTTCCACTGCTTCATCAAGGCGATCTTGCTGCGCGTAGACCTTGCCCAGGTTGAAGTAGGCCTTGGCATAGTTGGGATTAACTCGGAGAGCTTCGCGAAATTGCTCTATCGCCTGGTCGATATTGCCCCGGCTCAGAAACAAAAGGCCAAGGTTGTTATGCACATCAACGTCTCCCGGATCGATTTCTAAAGCTTCGCGATATTGCGCTATTGCCTCTTCCATATCGCCCCGCTTGGCAAGTACTCTCGCCAAATTATAGTGCGTCATGGCGGATTGTGGCTTGCTTTGAAGAGCTTTGCGAAAATGCTCAATGGCTTCGTCCAATGCGCCTGTGTCAGCCAGGACATTGCCTAGCGTGTTGTGCGCATTAGCAAACGCTGGATCTATCTGGAGTGCGCGCCGCAGATAAACGATCGCTTCACCACGCGCGCCTCGCTGAGCGAGAAAATTCCCCAAGTTTGTGAACGCTTCGACGAAGGCGGGATCGACTTCCACCGCTCTCCGAAGCTCGTTGATGGCTTCGTCCAAGGCGCCGCGCTTCGCCAAAGCGAGCCCTAGATTGTTGTGGGCAAAACTTGATTTGTCGTCGAGGGCGAGGGCGTGTTTCCATAGTCGCTCGGAGTCATGCCAGATTTGTGTTTGCTTCCAACTCATGACCGCCATAACTACTAAAACTAGGCCAGCCAAGCCGTTTAGTAAAACAAAAACCGGCTCGCTCACTTTTCTTGCCGCCCATAGTCTCCAGAGATAAAGCATGCCTGAGCCAGCCAATATCGCCCAGCTAAGACAAGCGAAGTAGCTATAGCGATCAGCGACAATCTGCGGGCCATAGGTGACCACGCCGACCAACGGCAACAGGATAACAACATAATAAGCCCATGCTGCCAGGCCTGCAGGCCACCAGCGGCTCGCTACTATGAGAGAGATGGTTATTACGAAGACGACAACTCCACTCAAGACAAAAGGCCAAGCCCACGGATCGAAGTGAATGGGACGCGGGTAAAGTGGAGACAACGCCAAGGGCACCATCGTCTTGTAGAGGTAAAACGCCAAGCCGTAAAAGCTCTGCATGGATCTCGCCAACAGCGTGATGTTGGCCGTTGGGGCTACCGCGCCGGTTGATTGTTTGGCCAGCACCGCAATGATTGCGAAAGGAACCGCTACCAACAGGAATGGGATTTTCTCCAACAGTACATGAAGGGTTCGCGGCCCAAACCATGTCCTAGGATCAGGCTTCAAACGTTTCAGGGGATAAACATCAAGAACCAGAAGGGCCAACGGCACAGGCACCGCGCTACCTTTGGCCAATAGAGACAACCCGAAGCAAAACCAGGTTACTCCCATCCAGAGCCAGCGACGCAAGCCGTCCTCCGGAGGCCGGGCGGCTTTCAGATAACAGAGAATAGTTAGCAACGAAAAAAAGGCGACAACGAGATCGGAAGAGCCGGAGCCCCATGCTACGGGTTCGACCCGCAACGGATGAAGTGAAAAGCACAAGGCGGCAAACCCGGCCGCGAGACACAACGGCAACCGAGAAGCGGCCATCGCTGGCATCGCCAACGAGAGTAACCAGACAGCGATTAGATAAAACAATACGGCGTTAGCGCAATGAAAAAGGAGGCTTGTAAGATGATATCCAAATGGGTTCATGCCCCATACAACATAGTCAAAGCCCAAAGGTATCCATGTCAGTGGCCGGTAGACGCTCATATAAAACGTGGTGAACATCCACCGAATCTGCTCCCAGCCGAGACCTCGATAATGGGGATTTTCCAGTAGATTCGCTTCGTCATCCCAATTGACAAAGCCGTTTTGCAAGGTGGGAAGAAAGACGACAAAGGTCAAAAGGATGATTGAAAACGGCGGTCCGAAGCGGACTAAAAATCCGCTAGCGGGTCTAGCCGTTGCGATGGCCTGGCTGCGCGCAGGTTGATGGTGAAGGCGCGCTTTTGGCGCTGATTTCATAAAAATTGACTTCTAAGCCAAGCTCGAATCAGGCACTTCCCAATGTAGCAATCGGAGCGGACCGTGGTATTCGGAAAACCGTTACTAGATCGGGCCGCTTGAATCAAAACCAACGGAGTTTTTGAGCTGCGCTAGACGCGACTCCTAAGATTGCGTGAAAAGCGGTTGAGCGAATTTATTCGGGGCATTCTTCAATAGGTGATTCCCGCCGCGCGTATTTCGGCCTGCATTTCATCATGGGCCTTCTGTAGCTCTTCGCGGCTTAACTGCGAGGTGCTGACAATCTGGCGTACGGCGCCGGTCTTACCTTTATAAAAAGCCTCATCCGGCCGAGGCCCTCCATCCAGCACCTCCGGCTCATAGAAAAAATGATCCATGAGAGCCGCGTCGACATTCCACTGAACGTCAAAATCGGCGAAGTGCTCCCCGGGATGATACCCGTAGCCGTCAAACTCCTCGTCGGTATCAAGGCCACTCCCTCTTTGCCGCATCACTGCTTTGTAGATCGGTGTGCCCGCCATAGGAATGTAAGAACAGAGGTCTACCTTGTGTTGGAGGCGCCGGGGAGTTTCAATGAGATGCTTGCGCAAGAACAGGCGGGTTTGATCGAGGCTTTGTCTGCTCTCTCCGGGCAAACCAAGGATAAAGGACAGCTTGCATCGAATGCCCACCTCGTCGCACCACTGAAGCACCTGAGCGTTCTGTTCTACGGTAGTCTCTTTATGAATATTGTCTAATATTTTTTGCGAGCCGGATTCCGCGCCGATCAACACCTCGCGCAGACCGTGATCACGCATGAACTGGAGGTATTCTTTGCCGCCGTGTTTCGTGATGATATCCACCCGGCAAAAACAGCGCCAGAGCAGGCCGAAGCGTTTCAGATGGCCACACATTTCCGATACCCGGCGCGGATTGATCGGCAAGATGTCGTCATAAAATTGTATACCGCCGAAACCGAGGTCTCTGATTTGCTGGAATTCCTCGGTTAAGCGTGGCATAGGGGTGTAGCGAACGGCCCGCGACCAGAGATTGGGAGAATCACAAAAATCACATCGCTTGGGACAACCGCGCGACGTGAACATGGAAGTTGCACGATGCGGGTTTCCTTTCTCGTCTGCCAAAAAATAATGGTAGTGATGGGCGTACGAACGGTTAGGAATCGGGATTGTTCCAAGGTCCCCGATAAAAGGTTCTTCGATAATTCCCAACTGGTATTTTTGCAAAGCGGCCCCGTCGCCATTGTTTGATCCGATTATGTCGTCGTCCGAAAGGCATTCGACAGACACGCCGCTTTCAATATCGGAAATCGCCTTGAGAACCGCTTGCTCTCCTTCGCGTCGAACCACGAAAGGGTAGTATTTTCGACTACTACGTGGATAGTTGGTTGCATGGGGCCCGCCGAGAACCGCAGGCACTGCCCGCTTTTGGAATTCGATTCCGAGTCTTCTGATTTCTCGCCCCTGGGGAGAAGTCCCCGATACCATATAAACATCAAAGCCTCGAGGTATATCCGCGGGCTTTAAGTTGTGCTCGGACATGTCGATAAACGAAACCTCATGGCCGGCTTGCTCCAACACGGACCACAGCCACCAAAGTCCCAGGGGCGGAAAAACCATGGGATCTTCGAGAAAGGTCGATTGAGGAAAAATTAGACAGACGCGCATGGGCTATTTTCTTCTTAAACCCGTAACCGCGGGAGAGAATTCAATTGCGACCAAGCATCTCCTGATACTTATAAGGTAAAGGCGCCAACTCTTCAAAGTGCTCCAGGCGGCCGATCTATGATTCGACTCGCAACCCGGCTTTAGCATTCGTTAGTTTCTTGATTATGGCCACTGGCCGGCCACGGACTTCATCATATATTCTACCCAAGTAGGCCCCCAGGATTCCTAACCCAATCAACTGAATTCCACCCACAAAAAAAATCGCTATTATCGTCAGTGCCCACCCTACCCGAACCTCAGGACGGGTAAGACGCCAGACAACTATCAATACCGCAACCAACAGGGCAAAGAGAATAGCAAGAGTCCCCAGAAGAGTCAGAAGCCTTAGGGGAACGGTAGAAAATGAGAACATGGCGTCGAGGGCCTGCTTGATCAGCCGCGGAAAAGATTGCTTTGGCCGCCCCGCAAGTCGTTTTCCGCGGGGCAGGTCGATCCCAACCTGCGCAAATCCCACCCAAGTCCGAATGCCGGCAAAATAACGCGTCCGCTCAGACATCTTGCGCAGAGCGCGAACGACATCCTGTCGCATGATACAGAAATTTCCCATATTCGGAGGCAATGGGATACTGGAAATCCGGCTCATGAGAAAGTAAAACGCGCGTGAACCGATATCCTTAAGGAATGATTTATGGGTACTCTCTCGCACCGCGTAGACCACATCGTATCCTTCGCGGGCTTTTTTATACAACTCCCCGATATCTTCCGGCTTATCCTCGAAGTCGCTATCCATGGTGACCACCCATTCACCACTGGCGAATTCCAACCCCATGGCAATCGCCATCGCATTGCCGAAGTTTCTGGTTAGCTCCACAATAATGACATGGGGGTCAGATTTCGCCATATTCAACATTTCCGGCACAGTTCCGTCTACACTGCCATCGTCAACAAAAATGATTTCGTAATCCTCGGCCAGGCGATCCAACGACGAGCGCAGCGCGCGATAAAGAGGAATCACTACCTCTTTCTCGTTATATACCGGAAGGACGACTGATATTTCCATGTGGTTGCTTTGGACGAGCGATAAACCAGCGGCGAAGGGGTAAGTGCAACGGTTACTGGGCAATTCAGCGACACATGCCTTGCCAGCTAGACTCCCACCGTTTCGATCAGCTCGATGCCGAACTGTTGAGCGGCGTTCCCGCCCATCATGCCCGCAATGCAAGATTCCTCTACGTTTGGTTGGGTGAGCATATCGATGGCGTCCCAGGCGCTCGTGGTATCGTCGTGGGGGTAGCGGGAGCCCCAGATGACCTTGGCGCCGTAGCGCTCAGGGAGCTTGCGAATGCTCCGCTCATCGGCATCAAAGCCTAGCATAACGCGGCCCTCCTTCCACATCTCCTCAGCGTCCGTCCGAACTGGATAGTGGTGCTGGAGGGCAATGACCCGGGTCGAGGCCTCAAACTTTTCCAGGACCTCTTCCATCCAGGTGGCCTTGCCGTGAGCGACCACTACCTTCAGGGCCGGATACCGATTCATCACGCCATAGCCGAGTAACGTCGACGCGACGAACAGGTAATTATCCAGCCAATAGGCAAGAATCGGTGCGAGCGAGTGGCCCAGAGGCATCGCGGTAAGCGTGAATGCGCCGCCACCGCCCCCGGCAAAAGGCCCCGCACCAGCATTCCCGCGCAAGCCGATTTGCGCAAGCCGATCTTTCATCTTCTCAATAAACGGACCGTGGCATGTCCACTCCGGGTTGTTCAAACCTGGCGTGGCATGGACTGCGGCGACGAGGCCGTTATTGGCCAACTCCGCCCAGAGCGGTTCGTAGTAGGGATGGGTGAAGTAGCGCGCCTCGATAAACATGGGCCGAATGAAGGCCCCGCGGAAGCACGGTATCTTCGCGACTCGTTGCAGCTCCTCAAGAGCGAACTCCATGTTCTGGAACGGTAGCATGGCGGCGGCGAAGAGGCGGGTCGGAGCGGCCCGGCAGAAGTCCGAGATCCAGTTGTTGTAGGCGCGTGCCAGCGCATAGGCCACGTCAGGGTCTTTGACCAGCGGAAAACCCTCTGCGAACCAGGTAGGGTAGAGAAACGCCTGATCCACACCCATAGCATCCATGTCGTGGAGACGGACCCCAGAGTTCCACGCTCCCTCGTTCATCGCATGACGCGTTTGTAGGTCCAGGTCGCCGATGGCGTCCCAGGTCATCCCGGGCCGCCAGATCGCATGCCGAGGGATGTTGGTGTTATCGGTATCCCGAAACATTTCTCCGTTGATCTTCAGGTAAGAGCCGAACTTGCCTTCTTCTCGCCACAAGGCGGACTTGCCTAGGACGCGATATTCTGGGTCAAGGTATTTTTCCCACAGCTCTCGCGGCTCCACGACATGAGTGTCGCCGTCAAAGACCGCAAAGCGCTTCCTCTTTGTCATTGTCTCTCTTACTCCACTGCACGCGTGATGTGCGCTATCGGTAGTCCGTGATGCGCGCACTCAGTCACTTGATTGAAGGGGGCTCGGCGGCCGTTGGTACTCGTCCGCTGGCTAGCGGCGAAGCGCGGACTCCGGCTTAAGGGCCTCCTCGATCTCTTCGTCGGTGGGCCACCACTCAGGCCGCTGGATCTCGCAGATGCGCTCCCGGATGACAGTCTGAGGTGGCTTTATCTTATAGAGGCGGCGGGCGTTGTCTCCCAGCATTTTGGCTTGCAGAGAGACGGGGAGCCCGCATTTCTGCATCGTCTCTATGGCCCGCCAGGCGTCGTCCCCATCGTGGTGATAGATGTCTGATGACCAGGCGGCGATTTCCCCATAGTACTCTGGCAGGCGGGAAGCGAGGGTCTCGTCCCCCTCAAAGCCATTAAAACAATGCTGGAAGAAAGACTCGCTGGGCAGCTGCTTCAACGGCGGCATGCGGCGGTCGTTGCGGTGCAACCGGTAGGCTTTGTCACACTCGTCCAATACTAAATTAAGCCAAGTGCAGTCGGACTCAAACACGGCCGCTCTAAGCTTGGGGTGTCGTTCAAAGAACCCGGACATCAATACCATCGTGACCCAGACCGATGCTTCCGCCATAAAAGCCTGGATATTTTGCAAGAATGTATGCGCCAGGCCGGAAGTAGATATGGTCCGATGGATAAGCTCAGCGGGGGAATACTGTTCGCTGTAACCGGGTGGCTTGTGTGCACCGCCCGCCGGAAAGGGGTGCATCCCATAGACCACGTCGGTCTCTTCCAAGGCGTCCCAGAGCGGTTCGTACTTGGGTTGCACCGGGTAGTTGCCCATCGCATCCATGGGACGAATCAGGCAGACGCGGCAGCCTTTTGCCGCCACACGGTAAACCTCTTGCACGGCGAAGCGCACGTCCTGGATGGGGAGTAAAGCAGCGAAGAATAGTCGTTCGGGGTCCTCCAGGGTGTACTCGTAGGCCCACTCGTTGTATCCCTTACAGAAGGCGCGGGCACCCAAGGCGTTCTGCAGCCAGGGGTAGGTATCGATATTAGTTGGGATGATCATGACTTGATCGATACCCTGGAAATCCATGTCGCGTAGGCGGGGCTTGGGCTCATAGGAACCGGCGTGATTGAGGTATGCGGATTGCTCCTTGGTGAGGGATGTCTGGGGATTAAGG
>Ga0307471_100001948_pt1 | contig 11670 bp, 7 predicted proteins | sample atmos_gasesAM3C__2_FD_204566 | JGI IMG/M metagenome (GOLD analysis project Ga0307471, IMG submission 204566) | Hardwood forest soil microbial communities from Morgan-Monroe State Forest, Indiana, United States - atmos_gasesAM3C_515 | ecosystem: Environmental > Terrestrial > Soil > Temperate... | reverse complement strand
CCGTCGAGCGAATGCAATGCGCCGCGCACCGCCGCCTCGTCGAGATTCATCACCGGATCGCGATTCGATTTCTGATTGCAAGCGTTGACTAGCGCGTTCAAAGAAAGAGGGTAATACTCCGGCGTCGTGACTTCTTTTTCGAGGAGCGAACCCAAAACTCGGCATTCAACTTCGTTCAGAAGTATGTTCACAAGCAGAGATGATACAACAGCTTCGGTAGCGATCTTGTTTCCTACATGTACAGGCATTCGCTCGACTTCAAATTCGAAAAACGCGCGCTGTTCGAATCCCTCCTTGGGAAATCATCTGTTCCAAATTGGGAACTCACATTTACCTAATCTGCGCAAGAAAACGGATAACCACTTATCCTTTATGATCTTACGCATTAGCACAAACAAGCTGAATTGGCCATAATCTTGCCGATGCTCCTGCATGGACCTTCACGGCTCGCGAACGAAAGTCCTGCGTTCACCGTTTAGATTCGCTCTATGCACTCTGCTCGGGGCGTGCGTGGCCCTGTGTATGGCACGAAGCGCATTAGCACAAGATTCGTCGTTGAGTTCTACGCCGGAAAAAGTAAAACCGGATTCTAAATCCCCTGCTACTGTCGAGACGACCGCCAAGAAAACTGACGGGCAACCGGAAACCGATTCCCGCCAAAATGAGTTAGGTCTGCAAATGATAAGAAACATCCTGCGCGATCAACGGGAAATCTGGACGAGCCCCGCCCGCATTCGCCTCGGTCACGCGGATTGGCTCGTGCCCTTCGCCGGATTGACGGCCGGCTTTCTTGTTACCGACCGCGATGCCAGCCTGCATTTATCCAATTCCCCGAACACACTAAAGCGCTATCAGCGTCTTTCGAATTACGGAATCGTTGGGATGGCAGGCGCTGCCGGAGGTCTCTATCTCTGGGGCAAGGTCACCAACAACGCACATAAACAAGAGACCGGCGTCCTGAGTGGCGAAGCTGCGGTCAACGCGCTCCTGATTTCGGAAGCGTTGAAATTTGCGACCGCGCGCGAGCGCCCTGGAGTGGATTTCTCGCGCGGCAGGTTCTGGCAAGGAGGAGATTCCTTCCCCTCGGATCACGCGGCTGCCGCGTGGGCTGTTGCCAGCGTGCTGACGCATGAGTATCCCGGCATTTTCACAAAAATTCTCGCTTATGGCGCTGCTTCAGCAATTTCCATCTCAAGAGTTCAGGGAAAGAGACACTTCCCCGCGGACGCTTTCGTTGGCAGTGGCATTGGCTGGCTGTCCGGCTGGCAGGTCTATCGCGCCCATCACAATCCAGAGCTCGGTGGAGGAACAGCAGAAAATCTGTCGGCTTCGCCCAGAATTGAAACCGAACGCACGCCAAGCGCCATGGGTTCGCCTTACGTCCCCCTCGACAGCTGGATTTATCCTTTGCTCGACCGGCTCGCCGCCATAGGTTTCCTCGACGATGCATTTCTCGGGATGAAACCCTGGACGCGCCTAGAGTGCGCTCGTCTCCTCAGCGAGGCCGGAGATCATCTGCAGGATGGTGAGCTTTCAGAAGCATCGCGACTTTACGATTCCCTGCGGCTCGAATTTGTGCCGGAGCTTTCTCTCCTCGGCGGCGGAAATAACAGAGCAGTCCATCTCGAATCTCTCTACACTCGCGCCACAGAAATCTCCGGTCCACCTCTCACCGATGGATATCATTTTGGCCAGACGCTGACCAACGATTTCGGCCGGCCTTTTCAGCAGGGCTTCAACAGTATCGGTGGATTTTCTGGCTGGGCGACTGCCGGGCGCTGGGTGTTTTACGTTCGCGGAGAATACCAGCATTCTCCGGCCGCTCCGGCTGTTTCTGCCGGCATTGCGAATGTCATCGCCACGGTGGACGACAATCCCGTTTTTTCTCCTCAGCCGGTTCCAAAGCGCGATCAAGCGCGCCTTCTCGACGCCTACGCCGGCTTGAATCTCGGCAACTGGCAGCTCTCCTTCGGACAGGAGAGCGAGTGGTGGTCCCCAAATCAATCCGGCCCGCTTCTTTATAGTGACAATGCCTTCCCCGTTCGAATGTTTCATGTCAACCGCGTCTCGCTCTTCCGTTTGCCGGGCATATTCGAACTGCTTGGCCCCGTGCGCTGGGACATCTATTTCGGCACGCTACAGGGCCACCAAACTTCTCCCGGACCTTTTTTTCATGGCGAAAAAATGAGTTTCAAGCCCACGCGAAATCTCGAATTCGGGTTCAGCCGCACGGTGATTCTTGGCGGAGCAGGTTTGCCGATCACGCTTGAGCGGCTTTTCCATAGTTATTTCAGCGTGACCAGCCACTCCAATGAGCCGCAAGCGACGGATCCGGGCAAACGCACCGGAGGTTTTGATTTTAGTTACCGCGTTCCATTGCTCCGGAATTGGCTCACGATTTATTCCGATTCCTTGGCGGACGACGACCCCTCTCCGCTCGCTTCTCCGCGCCGTGCCGGAATAAATCCGGGAATGTACATATCCCATTTTCCGCGCCTGTCAAAACTCGATCTGCGCGTAGAAGCTCCTTTGACGAATACTCCTGCGCTAAAAATTCCTGGCAAGTACATCTATTGGGATCACCTCTATCACGATCTCTACACCAATCGCGGATTCCTGATGGGCAACTGGGTGGGCCGTGATGGAGCCGGCATTCAGGCGTTCAGCCGTTATTGGCTCAGCGCGCGCAATTCCATTCAGCTCGGTTATCGCCACGCCAAAGTGGACGCCAAATTCATTTCCAATGGCGGCACGATTAACGACGGCTCCGTTCGAATGGACTTCTGGGTCCTCCAAGATTGGAGCGCTTCGGCCTTCGTGCAATACGAGCAATGGAAATTCCCGGCCCTTGCTCCGACTCTGCAAAAAAACGTGACAGCATCCGTGCGATTTGCCTACTGGCCGCAACGGCAGCGACATTGAGAGAGTCTGTTCAAGAATCATGCTACTGAGGCGTAGGGTTTTGAACTGTCCCCTCTAGTTCCAATTCGACGCTAACGGCGTGCTCTACTTTCAGTATCCAGGTGCTGGGATTCTTCATGCCCCATTCGATGAACGGTATGCTGAACTTGGCGGTGCCAGCCCAATGGTCGGCGGTCAGGGTGGCCTGTACCGGCACGGTGAATTCGTGGTCGCGGCCATGAAGGGAAAAAACGCCGTGTACTTGAACGGCGGAATCACCTTGCGGCGCGAGTTTCCCTTCCACGCGATCCGGGCGAAAGATAATATCCGTAAAGCGCGTACTCTCTAGCACGTCTTTGTGCATTTTCTTGTCGCGAGAATCGTTGTCACTCTTTCCACTGGTGGCATCCACGACGATTTCGCCCGCAGCCTTGCCTGTCGAAGTGTCGATTTGGAGCGCGCCTTTTTTTAACACAAACGTGCCATGAACGGCGTGCAGCGTTGTGCCAAGCGTCCAGTGCACCTTGCTTTGTGTAGGATCGATCTCGAATACCTGCCCAGTCTGCGAAGACTGCGGCGCAGCATGCTGAGGCAGGGCGCTCAGGACCAAAACCGCCGCCAGAGCTGCCCCTGAAAGATAGAAGACCGATCGGAATTGTTTTCGCAACACTCTCATCGTCTGACTTTCGACTTCACGCCGCCCAAAATTGCCAGCCGAGCCGCATGCTGGTCATCGCCAAAAAACCTGGGGAATCCGCCCCCAGATGCACGGCAATCAACCGCGCAAATACATCCGGATCCTTAGCCAAGCCACGCAGGACACGGCTTCTCAATGCTGGATATCGGTCGAGCAATAGCAGCAGCCGGCCCATGACATTCGGTCGCCTGGAAAGTCTTCGGTGCACCTGCTGGTATTTCTCGAGTGTTCCTTTCTTTAAAGCATCCGCGAGCGCCAGCGCCTGGTGAAAACTCAGGCAAAGTCCCTCGCCAGTGATGGCGTCCACGCTGCCCGAAGCGTCTCCCGTCAAGGCCACATTGCCCTCGAAGACGCGCTTCAATTTACACATCGCCGTGACCGCTCCGCGATCCACGCCGTTCAGGTCCGCACCAGAGAGACTCTGAGCCAATCCCGGAAATTCCCGCCATGCGTCCTCGAAGCGCATACGCGGATCGCGAGAGATCAATGCAACGCAGGTCTCGTCATTCCCCAACGGTGTTACGTAAGCTTGCACGCCCCGGCCCCAATGGATTTCCATGCAATCGGTCCACGGCTTCACGCGGTAGTGCCGCCTCTGCGCGAATCGAATTTCCTGCCGCAAATTCGAATCCAGACCGCGCCAGCGCCTCACCCGCGAGTGGACTCCATCTGCCCCGATGATCCACTTGGCCTTCCATTCCTTCCCTCCAAGGAAAGCTCCGTCCGCGGACAGGCCTGTGACTGGAGTGTTCCAGAGCAAATGGACTCCGCATTCCATCGCGCGCTCGATCATTCTCTTGTGGAGCACGGTTCGACGGACACCGATTCCGCTGGCACCGGAAAAGTTTGCTTCCACGGTACTCGCCTTGTCGGCAAAGCGGATCCCGCGAAATGGTTTTCCATCTCCTGGAGAAATCTCGACACCAAGCTCACGAAGCGCCGTCAATGTATTGGGCATCAGTCCTTCGCCGCATACTTTGTCGATCGGCGGTTTGGCACCATCGGCCACCGTTACCTTGAATCCTTTCTGAACTGCGGCGATGGCCGCAGCCAGTCCCGCCGGCCCTCCCCCGATGATCAGCACATCCGTCCTGTGCTCCATGGTTTCTCCCGCCATTGCCTGCCTTGCGACCCAGCGAAGCTTGCTTTTGTTAGATGTGCGAAAAGCAAAGGGGATGCCCGTTATCTGCGCAAACGCGTTCACCCTTCGGGATCCCACTAAGCAAGACCCAGTTTGGCGCGGCGATATTTCTTCATAATTTGTTTTTATTTGATTTAGCATAACTATTAATTTGACTCATTGACTTCCCCGCCTCCATCCTGTTAATCTCGCTGGTGATCATGATGTCGCAGATCGCCATCGCGGTATCGCAGGGTTTCCCCGCCGTTTTTCAAACCGGCGGAGTGCCTGTGGTTCTTGTACGAATTAGCGTCGTCCTCGTAGGAGGACTTCCCAACGGATGATGGCGGCCTAGCCAGGGAATAGACGAGATTCAGGGGCCATCATCCAGACCAGGATGATGGCCTCAGGTTTTTGAGTGCCGTTGATTTGCCGGTTTTGCGATGGCCCTGCGCCAGCGGAGGAACATCGAAGTGACGGACCAAAAGCTCAAGCCTCGAAGTCACATGCTCACGGATGGCGCAAACCGTGCGGGCGCCCGCGCCATGCTGCGCGCCTGCGGGCTCAAGGACGACGATTTCAACAAACCACTGGTGGGCGTCGCTAACACCTGGATTGAGATCGGTCCGTGCAACTATCATCTTCGCGAACTCGCTGGGCACGTAAAGGAAGGCATCCGCGCCGCCGGCGGCACTCCTCTGGAATTCAACACCGTGTCTATCTCCGACGGAATCACCATGGGCACGGAAGGCATGCGCACGTCGCTGGTCAGCCGCGAAGTGATAACCGATTCCATCGAACTGGTCACGCGCGGAAACCTTTTCGATGCCCTAGTCGTGCTGGTTGGCTGCGACAAAACTATTCCGGGCGGAATCATGGCCCTGGCGCGCCTGAATATTCCCGGGCTCATTCTGTATGGCGGTTCGATCGCGCCCGGCCAGTTCGAAGGTCACCCTGTCACGATTCAGGATGTCTACGAAGCGATCGGCAAACACGCGCGGGGCGGAATGACGGACGCTCAGCTCAAGTCGCTTGAAGTTGCCGCTTGTCCCGGGGCCGGCGCTTGCGGCGGTCAATTCACGGCGAACACCATGGCGCTGGTTTGCGAATTCCTCGGAATTGCCCCCATGGGACTCTCAAGCGTTCCTGCTACGAACACAGCAAAGGCCGCCGCAGGTAAGCGCGCGGGCGAAATGGTTCTCGATCTTCTTCGCCGCAACGTTACGCCCTCGAAAATCATCACCAAAGCTTCGATTGAAAACGCCATCGCCGGCGTTGCCGCCACTGGCGGCTCTACCAACGCGGTCTTGCATTTGCTGGCCATCGCCAACGAAGCAAAAATCAGTCTGTCCATCGACGACTTCGACCGTATCAGTTCCGGCGTCCCCATTCTCGCTGATCTCAAACCCGGCGGCCGTTTCGTGGCCACCGATCTCTACGCCGCAGGCGGCACTGCATTAGTAGCCAAGCGCTTGCTTGAAGCCGGACTCCTCCGCGGCGATTGCATTACCGTGTCCGGCCTCACACTCGCCGAAGAAGCTTCCGCCGCCAAGGAAGCGCCTACGCAGGAAGTCGTCCGCAAGCTCAACGCGCCTCTCAAGCCGACTGGCGGTCTGGTCATCTTGAAAGGAAATCTTGCCCCGGAAGGCTGCGTGGTAAAAGTCGCCGGCCACAATGTGCAGAACTTCCGGGGCCCTGCGCGCGTTTTCGACAACGAAGAAGCCGCTTTCGCCGCCGTGGAAAAGTCCGTCATCAAAGCCGGCGACGTCATGGTTATTCGCTATGAAGGCCCGAAGGGCGGCCCGGGCATGCGTGAGATGCTGGCCGTCACAGCGGCTCTGGTAGGAGCGGGTCTCGGCGATTCCGTCGCGCTGCTCACCGATGGCCGTTTCTCCGGTGCGACTCACGGACTGATGGCCGGACACGTTGCGCCCGAAGCGGTAAATGGAGGCCCCATCGCCGCGGTCGTCGACGGCGACATCATCATTTTTGATATTCGCCAGCGTCAGTTGAATGTCGAACTGAGCGCCGCGGAAATCCAGAAACGTCTAGCCTCCTGGAAACCGCCCGCGCCGCGTTTCACCAGCGGCGTGATGGCCAAGTACGCGTTGCTGGTTTCTTCTTCTTCTCTGGGCGCAATCACGTGTGTTCCTGCTTCACCGGCAACCGCCCCTCAACCCGTTTTGAATTCGAGGACTCTATGAAGCTCACCGGTGCGGAAATCCTTTGCGAGTCGCTCACGCGTCTCGGTGTGAAAGAAATCTTCGGCTATCCCGGCGGCGCGATACTTCCTGTCTACGATGCGCTTGGCAAATCGAAGCTGCACCACGTTTTGGTGCGCCACGAGCAGGGTGCGACTCACATGGCGGATGGCTACGCGCGCGCCAGCGGAGGCATCGGCGTGGCCATGGCCACCTCCGGTCCGGGCGCGACAAACATGGTGACCGGAATCGCCACCGCCATGCTGGATTCTTCGCCCGTCGTCTGCATCACCGGCCAGGTCAGCAGCAAAGTTCTCGGCTCCGACGCGTTTCAGGAGATTGACATCACCGGCATCACCATGCCGATTACAAAACACAACGTGGTGGTCACTCGCGCCGAAGACATCGCGCGAACGATTCGTGAAGCGTTTTTGATTGCCAACAGCGGACGCCCCGGCCCGGTCCTCGTTGATATCACCAAAGACGCGCAACAGGCTTCGGCGGAATTCAGCTGGGAAGCCAGTACCCCAAAACTTCCGCGCAAGCGGATTCGCCAGAATCACGACCAGGCCGAGTTTGATCGCGCTGTCGAATTGTTGAACACCGCCAAGCGTCCGCTCATTCTTGCCGGGCACGGCATTATGGTTTCAGGAGCCATGCGGGCTTTCGAGCAATTCGTGCGAACCGGCAGTTATCCGGTGGCCATGACACTGCTTGGCATCGGCTGCTTCCCTGCCAAGGATCCGCTGAACCTGGGCATGATGGGCATGCACGGAGAAGCCTGGGTAAACAACGCCATTCAGGAAGCCGACCTGCTCATCGCCGTTGGCATGCGCTTTGACGATCGCGTCACCGGCGATCTGCGCACTTACGCCAAGAGCGCGCGAAAGATTCATATTGAAATCGACCGCGCCGAAATCAACAAAAACGTGAAGGTGGACTCCGCTCTGGTCGGCGATGCGCGTGAAGTCCTCGAAAAACTCATCCCGCACATCGAAACGCGCGACCACGGCGCATGGATTCGCCACATCGCCGAATTGAAGGGCGATTCCGCCGTGCGCGATATTCAGAGCCTTCCCGACACGGGCCACCTCTTCGCCGCGCATGTCATCAACGATCTCTGGAAAGAAACCAACGGCGAAGCCATCGTGGTCACCGACGTCGGCCAGCACCAAATGTGGGAAGCGCAGTACTATCACCACGACAACCCCCGCACGTTGATTACTTCCGGCGGCCTCGGCACCATGGGTTTCGCGTTACCCGCTGCCATTGGCGCAAAATTTGCCAAGCCGGATTCCGAGGTTTGGGTTGTCGTGGGCGATGGCGGCTTCCAAATGACCATGAGTGAGCTCGCTACCATCGTTCAAGAAAAGCTCAACATCAAGATCGCCATTATCAATAACGGTTTTCTCGGCATGGTTCGCCAGTGGCAGGAGTTTTTCTACGACAAACGCTACGTCGCCACTCCGCTGGTGGCTCCCGATTTCGCGGCACTCGCCAATGCTTTTGGCATCCGCGGCGAGCGCATCACCAAGCGTGGCGAAGTGCTTCCCGTCATCCGCTCCGCGCGCGAATCCAAAGAGAGCGTTCTCATTGACTTCCGCGTCGAGCAGGAAGATTCCGTCTACCCCATGGTTGCTGCGGGCTCTTCTCTCAGCGACATGATTCGCCGCCCGAACAATCCGCTTGTCGAAACGGCGACGGAGCCGTAAGGAGAAAAGAGAAAATCATGCAAACACTTGTCGCCTACGTCGAAAACAAGCCCGGCGTCCTGAACCGTGTCTCTTCGCTCGCGCGGCGCCTGGCCATCAATATTGATTCGCTCACGGTCGGGCCGACGGAGAACGAAGAAATCGCTCGCATGACCATCGTTGCCCACACGGACGAAAGAGGCGCGCATCGCCTCGAAGCCAGCCTCGAGAAACTCGTGGATGTGCTTCTCGCCGAAAACATTTCTTCGCGCGCACTGCTCGATCGCGATCTGGCGTTGATCAAAGTTTCCGCCGATCAGCAGAACCGCCCGCACCTGATGGAGTTGATCAAAGTTTTCCGCGCGCGCGTCGTGGACGTCGCTCCGGAATCGCTTATCATTGAAGTTTCCGGCACCGTGGACAAGATCGATGGCCTGCTGGAAGTGCTTCGCCCGTTCGGCGTTCTGGAGATGGCTCGCACCGGCCGCATTTCTATGACCCGCGGCGGCGATTTATTGCGTCCCCCGGCCGCTCCGGCCGAATCGGTCGCAGCAGCTGAGGACTCAAAGTAGGACAGGCATTCCTGCCTGTCCTCTTCTGTTCCAGGAGCAAGCTGGGCAGAGCTCCGAGCATTTCTGAAACGAATTGTTTTTTCGACCGCAAACCGGTCACGAGAGGAAGCAAATGGCAAATCTCTACTACGATAATTCCGCAGACCTGGCACTCATTCAAGCGAAGAAAGTCGCCATCATCGGCTACGGTTCTCAGGGCCACGCACACTCACTGAACTTACGCGACAGCGGCGTTTCGGTCCGCGTCGGACTTCCGGAAGGCAGCGCCTCGCGCGCCAAAGCCGAAAAGGAAGGCTTGATCGTTAATACGCCGGCGGAAGTAGCGGCCTGGGGGGACGTCATTATGATTCTTGCCCCGGACACCAAGCAGCCCAAACTATATCGCGACGCGATTGAGCCGAACCTCAAGCCCGGCAAAACTCTAATGTTCGCGCACGGCTTCAATATTCGCTTCGGCACCATCAAGCCGCCGGCTTCCGTAGACGTTTCCATGATCGCTCCCAAGGCACCCGGCCATCGCGTTCGAGAAGTGTTTACCGAAGGCGGTGGAACACCCGCGCTTCTTGCTGTTCAGCAGGATGCCAGCGGCACCGCGAAAGCCCTCGCGCTCGCGTACGCAAAAGGACTCGGCTGCACACGCGCCGGCGTTCTCGAAACTACGTTTACCGAGGAAACCGAGACGGATCTTTTCGGTGAACAGGCCGTGCTCTGCGGCGGCGTCAGCGAATTGATTAAGGCCGGCTTCGAAACACTGACCGAAGCGGGCTACCAGCCCGAAGTCGCCTATTTCGAATGCATGCACGAGCTCAAGCTCATCGTGGACTTGATTTACCGTGGCGGCCTCAGTTACATGCGCTACTCCGTCAGCGATACCGCCGAACAAGGTGATTATTCCGCTGGGCCTCGCATCATCACCAAACAGACGCGCGAAGAGATGCGCAAAATTCTTGCGGAGATTCGCAATGGCAGCTTCGCGAAAGCCTGGATCGAGGAAAATGAAAAGGGCTGCCCCAATTTCCTCGCCACGCGCCAGAGCGAACAGCAACATCCCGTCGAACAGCTCGGCCCGAAACTGCGCGCCATGATGCCGTTCCTCCAGCCGGTGATTGCGCCGGGATTGGAAACCAAAGCAGCCGCATCCAAAAAATAAGCTTCTCCAGGTACTCGCTTATTTACGGTTTGACACCCGAACCACGGTTGACATGTGGTCGGAATTAGGCAATCCTCTCGCCGACATGAAACGCAAACTGGCGCAGGCTCCGTCATCCCCGGTGCATCTCGCCGAACAAATCGACCAGCTCAGTATTAAGCGGCAGGAAATCATCCGGCCAATCCTCGAGCATCCGCGCGAATACGTTCTGCTTAGCGTGCGCGCCATGGCCAAACGTCTGCGCACGGATCCCGCTACCATTGTGCGCATCGTCCGCGGCCTGGGCTTTGGCAGCTACCGGGAGTTTCAGCGTCATTTGCACGAACTCTCGCTGGCTTTCGCCACCTCGCTCGACACCATGCAGGCTGGCAGCCGCGATTCCAGCATGCCGTCTCACGTCGGCGAATCGCTCGAGCAGGACTTGAAGAATCTTCAGGGCTTGAAAAACAGCCTGGACGCCCAGCGGCTGGTAGCGTTGGCGAAGCGCTTCCATGAAGCGCGCCGCATTGTGGTCCTTGCCGGAGATTTGGCAATGCAACTCGCTCACTACCTGGAATACCAGATCAGCTTGCTGGGCTTGCCGATTTTTGCCGCCACTTCCACTGGCAGGATTCTGCACCTCGTTCGCTCCCTCAACAAACAAGACCTCGTGGTCGCCATCAGCTTCCGCCGCGGACTGCGGCAGACCATTGAAGGCGCGCAGCAAGCGCATGCTCGCGGCGCTTATTGTGTCGGCATCTCCGATACTTATGTTTCTCCTTTGGCCCGTGAATGCGACGAAATCTTTTTGGCCTCCATCGAATCTACCTCCTTCGCCGCCTCCTACGTCGCCCCGGTGGCCTTGATCAACTCCCTTCTCGCCGCCGTCGGCCAGTACCGCCGGTCGCAAACGCTGGCCATCGTCAAGGAAATTGCCGAAGAGCAGCGCCGGGGATTCCGCTGGTATAATCCGTAACGCAATTTCGCGGTTGCTTTTGTAACGAATATTTCATCTTCAGTATTTGCAAATAGGCTGTACACTCAAGCCCTTGACAAGTCTTTCCGGGCTGCCTACTGTTGCGGAGCAGCGCTTCGCCTCATTTCGCAACGTTTGTTACAGCAGTGAAACGTACTCTTTTTGGAGCTTCATGCGGATCGAATCGATTACCCTGCGCAAACTCAAAATGCGCCTCCGGGCGCCCTTCGAAACCAGTTTCGGTGTCGCTCACGACCGTACCGTAGTTCTCGTGGAACTCCTTGCGGACGGCGTCACCGGCTGGTCTGAAGTCACCGCCCCAGACGGCCCTTTCTTCAATTCCGAAACTTACGGAACCGCGTGGTTGATCATCCGCGATTTCC
>Ga0307471_100001947_pt1 | contig 11674 bp, 10 predicted proteins | sample atmos_gasesAM3C__2_FD_204566 | JGI IMG/M metagenome (GOLD analysis project Ga0307471, IMG submission 204566) | Hardwood forest soil microbial communities from Morgan-Monroe State Forest, Indiana, United States - atmos_gasesAM3C_515 | ecosystem: Environmental > Terrestrial > Soil > Temperate... | reverse complement strand
GGCGACTCTGAGTCTGCTTCGATCCATTGTCGGACTCGAGCGGGAGCGGGCGTTCGAATACGAGCTGAAGTGCATTACGTACTTGTCTGTCTTCAAGCACAAGCTGGTCGGCAGATCGAGCGACTGAATCTGCAAGCTCGTATCGGTCGGCTCGAGATCTCCAACGCCTCAGCCTTGTGCCTGCGTCTTCACCGGGTTCATGCTCTCAACCGTTTCGAGACTGACCTCGGGATAGAGATTGGCGACGCCTCTGCTATCCCGGTCGGCGCTCACCAGGAACGTCGCGGCGGACTCCCATTCGTCAAAGGTCTTCTCGATGTCGTAGCGGTAAATCCAAGCGCTCACATAGTATGCCCCGGTCGCCAGGTGCAAATCGAGAGCCAGCGAGCACGTCACCTTCTGTCCTTCGCGCAGGGAAAAACTCTTCGCTCCGAGCCTTTGTGTTGACGTGTTGAATGCTTCCACACGCTGGGCAGTCCTGATAATGATGCCGACGGCAAGCTGCTCACAGGGCCGGTTGCCACGCACTTCGACATCGATATAGGCCTTCTCCCCTGCCTGAAAGTGGCTGCGTGAGCCGTCTCGTCCCCGGACCCGGACATCGGCGATGAAGGCTTCGTGGCCCAGGTTGCCCGTGCGTCGCTGTCGGCTTGCCCCCACGTAGTCCCGTACCACTTCCTCCGACGCGCCGATCCTCGCGACACGCCCTCGCTCCAGAAGCAGGCTGCGACTGCAAAGGTTGGCCACTGCTTCCAGATTATGCGAAACGAAGACCACGGTGGCCCCGCCGTTCAGTATCGCGTGCATGCGCTCCAGACATCTCCTTTGGAAGAGATAGTCCCCGACACTCAGCACCTCGTCTACGAGGAGGATATCCGGATCAACATGCGCGGCCACCGAGAACCCCAGTCGCGCGAACATCCCCGATGAGTAGCGCTTCACTGGCGTATCCAGGAACTCCTCCAGACCCGAGAACGCCACGATCTCATCGAAACGGCGCCGAATCTCCGAGCGTTTCAAGCCCAGGATAGTGCCGTTCAGGAAGATGTTCTCCCGGCCCGTCAGGTCGGGGTGGAAGCCGGCACTGACCTCGATCAGCGCCGATAACCGGCCATTCACCCTGATCACGCCGGAGGTCGGCTTCAGGATGCCGCTCAGGAGCTTCAGTATCGTGCTCTTGCCCGCGCCGTTGGCGCCAAGGATTCCGAATGCCTCGCCACGCGCTACTTCGAAACAGACGTCTTGCAATGCCCAGAACTCCTGCTTCTCCAGGGGGCGTCCGGACGCGCGGCCGAGAAGCTTGCGTGCAGCCGCCGGGATGAGATCTCTGAGGGAATCATGCAGCTGCCCTTTTCTAAACTTCTTCGAAACCTGTTCGACTTGTAAGGGGAACTCCGGCATGGCTCAGATGTTCTCGGCGAACGCGGGTTCGAGAGTTCTGAAGATCTTGTGAGACGACACCAGCGCCACGAAGGAAAACGTCGCGCTGTAGGCCAGCCAGCCAAGCGCCGGGGCCTCGTGGCGAACGATGCACGCCGCCAGCCCCTCCAGGAGGGGCGCCAGAGGGTTCAGCAGAAGAACCCACGCCCACTCGCCGAACAACCTGACGTCGTAGAAAACCGGCGTGAAGAAGATGCCGAAGGTCAGCACCACCTCGACGATGTACTTTACGTCGCGGTAGAAAAGCGCAAGCGCTGACAGCAAGATTCCCAGAGCGAGTACCAGCGCGACGAGCAGCACGAGCAGTAGCGGGACCCAGAGCAGCTGGATGCTCACACCGATTCCTGCCAGTGCCAGGATGACCGCCAGAGCGACTGAGGCTACGGTCAGATCGAAGAGCTGCGATAGGGTCGCTGCGAGGGGAAACAGCTCTCGCGGAAAGTAGATCTTCGTGACCAGATTGCTGTTCGTGATAAGGCTCAGCGTCGAGAAACGAAGGCTCGCTACAAAGAACGCCCACGGAATTGCTTTTACCGCCACCGTGTCGATATCCGTCAAGACCACCGGCTGCCCGGATAGCCTGGCGAACGCATATCGTACGAGCACGCCGGCGGAGATGATCAACAACGGCATGAACACCGCCCACATGAACCCCATGATCGTTTGCTTGTACTTGATTCTGATATCCCGCCAGGCGAGCATGTACAGCAGATCGCGGTAGCGTTCCAGTTCTCGCAGGTACTCAAGCATTCTTGCGCTCGGGTTGCCAGAACGTCATGCGCTTGCCGCGCAGGATGTTGGCCCAGGCCAGGACCAGCGCGAAATTGACCATGACGACGTAGTAGAGCAAATGGCTCGCTCGTATGAGCGGATTCGACCGCTCACGGGTGACGCCGCGACCGATTACCAGAGCAACCACCAGCGCCAGCACGAGCAGCAGGAACAGCACACGATATCGCCCCGCGGCGGCCATCGCGGCAAGCGAAGCAAAGCCGGAAATGAGAAACAGCGGCAACAGGAACCGCAACAGCTTGTGCATCAGAAGCTGGAACGAAAAGATTCCATAGCGCAGCGGATTCAGCAGCGCTCGCATGTGCAGCAGCCCGCGAATGCTGCGCGTAAGAATACGGACCTTGCGCCGGAACTCGACGCCATAGGTGTCGGAAGCCGCCTCTTCGGAGATCGCTTGCGGTTCGTAGACCACTCGCTTGTGCCGCTGAACCAGCGCCAGAGGCTCGACCAGATCGCTGATGAGATCCCTGTCGATCTCCACATATTCCGAACGTCTCACTGCGTAGATGGAGCCATTCGCGCCAATCGCCGAGGACAGGTCGCTTTCGCGCTGCTTCATGAACTTCTCGTAGTCCCAGTATGAGCGCTCCGAGGCGCCGGCGCCCGCTCCGTCGACGCTGTAGACGAGCTGGCCGCACACGCAGGCAACTTCACGATCGGCGAAGTTGCGCACGAGCTTGCGGATCGCATCGTGACGATAGAACGCATTGGCGTCGGAGAAGACGAGTATCTCGCCCTGCGCAATTCTGGCCACCTCGTTCTGCACACCCGTCTTGCCGGTGCGCGGGAACCGCAGCAGGCGAACGCCCCGATTGCCGAACGACCGGACAATCTGGTCGGTCCGGTCGGTCGAGCCGTCCGAGGCAACGATGATCTCGAGGCGCTCGCGCGGGTAATCGAGCGCGAGTGCATTCTCGATCTTGCGGGCGATCACGGCCTCCTCGTTGAACGCAGCGATGATCAGGCTTACTTGGCGCTCGGCGCTGTCGATCTGTCTGCGCCGACGTGCCAACGGCCGGCAGAGCGCCAGAAAGACGGGGTACCCCACGGTGATCAGGACGACCATGATCACCGAGAGCCAGAGGATGCGCTCGAGCCAGAGTTCCATTTAGTGAAAACGGGCCCGGCTGTGCTTGGAGCAGCCGTGCGCTAACACTCGTTCGCAGAGACGCGATCCGAGAAAACCGGCTCTCCCTGTGACCATAACTCGGCTTACCCCCACGCTCCTTACAACCTCCCTTCGCGTTGCGATCAGGATAGTCGAAACCCGATCCGGCCGCTCCCGAGACGTCGATCATGCCGCGGTTAACGCGTCCAAAAGCAAAATTCGGTGAGACAAGCATGGCGACAATACTTGCGTCTGCATGCCGAGCTTCAGGCCGCAACGCCTGACTTGCTACTGACAGTGTCCTGACCAGCTCGGAAGGATTTGCTCGTCATGCGGGACTCGCGCTGAACGTGCGGGCGCGTAAAGTGATGTCAATGCCTGGCGCGGGTTGCCTATTTTTTTGAGCTTGTCTCCCGCCAGAGGCCCGCAGCGCGCATGCGCTCGATGAGCTGGCCGAGCAGCATGAGGGAAGCGGCCGTGCTGTTCTGCAGCCGCAGCATGTTGCGCTCAAGTCTCAGCATGCTGCTTTCGAGGTTGGGGAGCCGGCCTGCCATGTCGTCGTGGCTGACATTGCTCAGCAAGCGCTGCGCATCCTCGACCGATTCGGACGTTAGCTGCTGTCGCAGCAGCTCGACATCGACAGGTGTAATAAGCGCATCTTTGCTGTCCGACGCGGTTGCTGTCGCGGCCCGCGCGCCCTGCGTCTCCTCATCGAACTCTTCAGCCACTTCCACGACGTCGGCGCGATGGAACTGGCGTTTCTCGCCGAGGAGGCCACATAACATCAGCCGGTCGCACACGGCGTTGATGCGTCGTGGAATGCCATGGCTTACTTCGAAGACGGCCTGGTAGGCGTCCGGCTCGAATCGCGGATCGCCCTTCCAGCCGACATGTTTGAGGCGGTGTTCGATGTAGGCTTGCGTCTCCTCCTCGTCCAACGGACCGACGTGGCATGCCGCGATCACGCGTTGGCGCAGCTGCTGCATGTGCTCTGCCTGCAGAAGATTGCGGAACTCGGGCTGGCCGATGAGGAAGCTCTGCAAAAGGGCCGTGCTCTTCAACTGGAAGTTGGACAGCATGCGCAGTTCCTCCACCGCATTCGGCGTAAGGTTCTGCGCTTCATCCACGATCAGCAGGCAGCGCCTGCCCCGGCTGACGTTGTCGAGGAGAAAGGCCTCCATCGCGAGCAGCAGGCCGGACTTCGCGCTCTTCTGCGCCGGTATGCCGAAGGAGCCGGCCACCAGGCGTAGCAGGTCGTCGGCTTCCAGCTGCGTGCTGACAAGGTTCGCGGCGATCACCACATTGGAATCGAGGCGGCTCAAGAGCTGCCTGACCAGCGTCGTCTTGCCAGCGCCGACCTCGCCGGTGACGACGATGAAGCCCTCGTTCTGGTGCAGCCCGTACTCGAGGTACGCCATGGCCCGGCGGTGCTGCCGGCTGCCGAAGTAGAACGACGGGTCCGGGTTCAGCTGAAAGGGCTTGCCCGTGAGACCGTAGAACGATTCGTACATGGTGGCGCTCTAGAAGTGCATCCCAGCCGAAAACACGGCTGCGTTTTCAACATATCCGGAAGCGAAATCGCTGTCGAATTTTATGCGTCGCGCTCCAAGCGAAAGCGAAGTCCGGCGCCCGACGCTCCTGAACAGATCAAGCCGCACGGTACGCTGGCGTGAGCCGAGGCTGCTGGTCGGATCCTTGCTCTGCGAATTCGTAGCGGCCAAAGTAATCGATGAACGCGGCGATAGCTGATGCGCCCAGGAGGCGCTCAAGCCGTATTGCCGGATCGCCGAGGCGGCGGTCGCGGGATCGATCGGCACCGAAGCGGGGGACAGCACCTGCTGCTCGTTGCGGCTGCCGATGAGCGTAACCGTATTCGTCTTGCCCAACATCGCCAGCGACAGCTCGCGTCGCGCGAGAAGGGTGGGCTGCGTAGTCAGATAACCGGTGCTCGCCGGCGCATATTGCGCCGCGCCAGTGCGTTCCAGGCGATCGCGCACGGCATCCGCTCGCTTTGTCGGGTCCGGCACGCTCGCGGCCAGCAGGTCGGCCATCATGTTGGAAATGGAGCTGCCGCCGGTGGCCAGCCGGCCGGGAAGGGTGGATACATCCTTCTCATCGACGTACCTAAGAGCGATCCGGGGGGTGCGGTGACTGAAAGTCAGGTTGTGGCCCGTGCCGAAGAACCGCCGCTCCGCTACCGCCGCGAACTGCGTCCTGGCGCCTGGCGACCATTCCACGCCAAAGCCGGGGGTGTTGGTGCGCTCACGCGTGGTCCCGCCAAGATCCGTATCTTCCACGCCGCCGTATGCGGCGACCCGCAAGGTCCAGTGGGGTGCATAGATCAGCGAGGCGCGCACGCGGGAATCCTGCTGCTCGTTGATCGTTGCATTGCGAACCACCAGGTGACTGCCATCCACAGCCCAGCCGAATGCGTGACCGCCGGGCGTATTCTGAACGCGGCCCAGCCACTGCTGCGTCGTGGTGTCTGGAACTACGTCCCCGCTGGCGTGACTTCCCACGGCGCTGAAACGCAGCTGATAGAGGGCCTCGCCACCGAGCACGCCCCGCACATAGGGAGAAAGCTGTACTACGGACGTTTCCGTGCGGTTCGGGTTAAAGCCTGGAGTGTCGGTTGCGGAGGAGCCGAAAGGGGAGGTGTTGACCTGGACGATGCGCGCGCGACCATCAACGAACAGCCAGTTCTGCAGCGCTTCCACCGTGACGAACGAATCGAGGTAGTTCTGGCCGCTGTCGAGTTCGGAATGCCGTGAGTATGCGTACTGGTCACGCTCGTAATCGAAATACCCCTGCACCCGCGGGCCAGCACCCCGCAGGCTGATCCCAGGGGCGAGGAAAGTGATCCATCCGCTGTCCGCGGTCGCGGCGTCCGTGCGCGCGACGTTGTCGGAGTACGTTTCCGACCAGGCGATGCGAGGCACGATCTGCCAGCGGCGTAGGCGAGAAGCTTGCGGCCGAGACTCCTCGGCGCCCGGCTGAGCGGTCTCGCTTCCGGTCCCGACTTCCGCGGGCACAATCGACGAGGCGGCCGGCGAAGCACTTTCGGTGGCGTAGCCGGAAGGAACTTGTGCGTTGGCCGTCAGTGCTTGCAGGGCCGCGAAGCTCGCCACCGCCAAAGGTAGCGCTCCGAAGCGGCTATGCGCCGTATCCGTAGCCATACCCATACCCATATCCGTGCGCCCCTTGGGCACGGGATTCGACCATGTTGAGTACGAGCAGCTTGACCGGACAATTTTCGATGGTCGCCAGGCCCTGGACGACCTGGGCCTGGAGCGTTGCTTCCGCGTGGACGACGAACACGATCTGGCCCATATGGGCGGCGAGGACGCGGGCTTCGGTTGTCGCCAGCAGCGGCGGTGCGTCGCAGACGATGATCCGGTCTGCGTAGCGTTTGGCCATCTCCTCGAGCATGCGCGCCATGCCGTCGCTCGCCAGAAGCTCCGTCGCACGCGGCGTTTGCGTGCCGCCCGGGAGGATGGTCAAGTTCGCAATGTCCGTGGGCAGCATGAACTGGCCGACATCCATCGAGCGGTTCTGTAACGCGTCCAGCAAGCCGCGCGTCGATGACAGCCCGAACAGCGCGGGCAGGCCTGGTCGCGCCACGTCCGCATCGATGAGCAGCACGGTGCGATCGAGCTCGTCGGCGATGCTGAACGCAAGGTTCACGGCGGTGAACGTCTTGCCTTCGTGCGGCATCGCGCTCGTGACCATGATCAGATTGCCGTTCTTCACCGCAGGGACGCCGAGCCCGAATGCGTTGGCGAGCAGCGGACGCTTGATTACACGAAACTCGTCGACGGCCGCCGAGCGCGGACTGCCGGGAACGACGAACCCCTGACCCGCAAGGCGCTTGACATCCACGGTGACGTTGCGCGCTGCCGTCGCTGCCTTGGGCGGCAGTCCGTGCACGGAAATTGCAACGGCTTCAGGCGGGCGAAGCTCGGCGCGCGACAACGGCCTTGCATCGGGACGCGCATCCGCACGTGATTCATGGCGATCGGCCGCGGTGGTCACGCCGGCCCGGCGCAACTGCTCCAGCCGTTTGGCGGCTTCTTCAATCAGGCTCATGGCGCGGTCACACGGCCCGCACGCTGACGACCATCAGCGCAGCGAAGCCGGCAGCATAAATGCTGACGAGCGCACCGAGCCCGAGCATGAAGGCGACCGCCTGGTGCAGTTTCCTCCGGCGCTGCGCCGGGTCGGGCAGCATAGAAACCATCCCGAGGACCGGAAGCCCGGTTACGGCGCGCAACGTCTTGCCGTCATAGAAGGTGGGACGGATTCTGGTTGCCGCGAAGCAAACAGCGACGCCCGCCGCCAGCGCCACCATCAGGGTGAGCGGAAGCAGGACAAGGCGATTGGGCGACACCGGGCGAGTCGACACGCGCGGCGGATCGATCAGGCGGAACTCGCCGATGCCGGACACGGCTTGCATCTCGCCAGCAAGTGCGGCCGATTCCCGGCGCTGGATAAGACTCTCGTAGTTCTTCTTGTTGACGTCGTAGTCGCGGTTGAGCTGGGAATATTCGGCATCCAGCTCGGGGACCATCGTCGCCGCCTGTTTCAGCCGCTCGTAACGTACGCGGTACTCGGCTACCCGGGTGCGCAGGGACGCAACATTGGCTTCGGCCTGCGCCAACGCGAGCTTGAGCTGCTCGTATGCGTTAGGGCTGCGTGCAGCGCTGGCCGCCATCACCGAAACGCCGTCTTTCCTGCGAGCCGCCACGAGCTCGCGCCGCTGGTCCTCCAGCTCCGCGAGCACGCGACGCGCACCGATCACGTCGGGATGGTTGTCGGTGTATTTTTGCAGCAGAACGTCGAGGGCGCGCCGCATGGTGTCGATGCGGGCGTCCATTTCGCCGATGGAATCTCCCGCGGCGCGCGCGGCGGAACCTTCCGACTTAGGCTCCGCAACGGCGAGTTCCCGCGTCAGCTCCTGGCGCAACGCGTCGCGCGAGTTCTCTGCCTCGCGCAGCTGCAGCTCCGCCTGGTTGAGCTGGGCGCTCGCCTCCTGCATGTTCGAGAAGTAGTCGCGTCCGGTACCCGGGCTCATGCCAAGGTGGCGCAAGCGAAAATCTTTCAGGCGGGCCTCCGCGTCCTGCAGCCGCTTCTCGTAGACCGCGATCTGTTCTTCGATGAACTTCTTTGCCGCGTCGGTATCGCTGGTTTTCGTGCCCTTGCCGGATTCGACGAACAGCGACGTAAAGAGCTCCACCATGCGCTTCGCCCGTTCCGGGTCGCTGTCGCGATAGGACAGCGTGTAGACATTGTCGCGCCCGGTCGCATTGATCTTGAGGGACTTGCTCAGGTCGTCCGCGAGCTGTTCGTACTCCTCCCTGGTCCTGGTCTGCGCTTCGAGACCGGCCAGGCTCAAGAGCTTCTCGACGTTTGGACGGCTGATGACCACGCGGCTCAGGATGGCGATGCGTTGGTCAATGTTCGGCTCCACTGTCATACCGGCCATCAGGGGTTTCAAGATGGATTCCGTGTTCACAAAGATACGTGCCGCAGCCTCGTAGCGGTCTGGCAGCCGCATCACCAGCGTGGCGGCTGCAGCCGCCACGAGCCACGCCGTGAGGAGGCCGAGCCCGCGGTAGCGCCACATCGCGCGCAGGTCGATGACTGCCTGGCGAACCGCTTCACGCATGGGTGTCAGCTCTCAAGCCAGCTCAGAACCAGCTCTGTGGAATGATGACGACATCTCCGGGCAGCATCTCGACATTCGCGGAGATGTCTCCACGCTTGAGCAAATCCCGAATTCTTACGCTGTACTGCCCTTGCTTCCCCCCGCTCGTGCGGACAATCGTTGCGTTGTTGCCGTCGGCGAAATCGGTTATCCCCCCAACCGCAATCATCACGTCGAGCAAAGTCATCTTGTGGCGGTACGCAAGCACCTGCGGCCGCCCTGCTTCGCCAACGACGCGAATCTGTTCGCTGTAGGGCCCCACCATCGCTCCGGCGACGATGACATTGACCACGGGATCACGGATCACACGCGAAAGAGTCGTCTGGATATCGCGTGCCAGCGTCGAAGGATCCTTACCCGCTGCCTGCAGCTCCTCCACCAGCGGTGCGGCGATCTTGCCGTCCGGCCGCACGGTGACCGTCGTGGACAGTTCCGGATTGCGCCACACGACGATGTTCAGCAGGTCGCCGGGGCCAATGACGTAACGGTAGTTTTGCGTCGCAGCGGTGGTCGGGGCCGGAGGATAGGTGCTGCAACCGAGCAGCAGTATGCCCGTCAGAAGCAAAAACGCTCCCGGACGCACACGGGTCGTGAGCGAAATCATCGGCTTATCCCCCCTTCTCGACCAAGCGCAATGATACCCTCGAAGCATGGGCGATGTTTCGCTGGCCATAGGCTCTAACACTCGCTCACAAGCTGGGCCGGCGCAATTCTCTAGCGATTGCGCGAGAATCGAGTAGCGCGCGGGGATTCGGGAGGGGGAGCGCTATGGCGAGCATCAGTTCTGACTCGAAAGTCACCATTCTGCCGTCCAGTGCCAGGGCGTCGGACGTGTCGAAGCCACGCAGCGCCGATGCGCAGGGCCAGCAGGGAGCGGCTGCTTCCGCCACGGCGCCAAGCAGGGTAAGCAGCTTCGATCCAAGCAGCAGTTTTTTCCCTCAAACGCTGCCGGAGGGCGAAGCGCCGGCAATCTCACCGCAACGCAGGCCGGGCCGGGCCCGATGGATCTGGCCCCTGGCCGGCCTATTGGTCGTGGCGGCAGCTTCTGTTTACTACTTCCTGAGGCAAGCGGAACACACCGCCACAATCGATTCCGCAGGAGCGCCGGCACTCGATGCAGCGCCTTCTGCGAAAGCGGCGCCGCCTGGCAGCGGCGTCGCGAGCGCGGGACTGCAGAACGCTGGGCAAGCGCGCGTCACCCATACACTGCCCGGTGGTTCGCAATCGCCGGAGAGCGGGGCTGCAGTCCGCGTGCAGAGTACGACTTCGGTAGCCGCGCACACCGAGAACGCGGTCGCACCGCTAGCAAAGACGAACCCCGCAGAGACGCCGACTACAGCTCCCATGCAGGTCTACGATCCGGCGCCTCGCGTAACCCATACCCGGCCAATCGCTCCGGCGGCGGCAATCACTGCCGAAGAGCCGCAACGACCTGCGCCGGCGGCTGTACAACGCAAAACGACCGAGTGCAGCGCGCCGGCTGCGGCGCTCGGACTTTGCCAGGCGCCGGCGACAGACCAAGGTAAATGAAGAGGGGAGTAGGAATGCTTGGACGCCTGCAGGTCGCTGCCCTGATCGCCCTCTTGCCGGTGGTGCCGGTGCTCGCCCAGGGCGCGATGCCTTACAAGATCGTTACGGCGGATCCGCGCGGTACGTATTTCGCAATCGGCAACGACCTCGCAAAGTTCGTGGCGCCCGCCGCAGGCATTGATCTCGAGGTCGTGCCGACCGACGGCTCGGCGGCCAACATGAAGCTGCTGCGCGAAGCGCCAGGGGTGAAGTTCGCCATTGTGCAAGCCGACGTGTACCAGGCGTTCGTCGATGCCGCGGCCGCCGGCTCGAAGAAGGAAGCGGTGCGCATCATGCGTCCGTTGCGCGTGATACTGCCGCTCTATAACACCGAGATCCATTACATCGCGAGAGCCGACTCCAACCTTGAATACTTGCACGACATCAAGAATGCGAAGATCAACGGCGGGCTGGTCGGCAGCGGCGCCGCATTCATCACGCATACGCTTTATCGGATGATGTTCAAGGCTCCCATCCCGGAAGGAAATGCCAGCTTCTTGCCGAACGACCAGGCCCTGGTAAAGCTGATTACCGACAAATCGATCGACGTGGCGGTGGTGGCCGCAGGCCAGCCCGCGCCGATCGTCGCGAACATGAAGCCGGAAGCGCAGAAGTACATCAAGTTCTTGAAGTTCGACCCGACACACCCTTCGGCGAAGCTTCCGCTCAGCATCTATGCGCCGGCCACGGTGCGTGCGAGCAGCTATCCGAACTTGCTGAAAGAAGACTTCACGACGATCTCCGTCGGCGCTTATCTCGTCACCTACGACTACAACCTGCAGAGCACCGTGAGCTATCTCACCTCGTTTGCGAAATCGCTCTGCCAGAATTTTTCGCTTCTGCAGCAGAAAGGCCACCCGAAGTGGAAGGAGGTGCGGCTCGACCTCCCGGGCCTCAACCCTGGCTGGACCTACTACGGCCCAACTGCGCGGGAGCTGCGCTCCTGCCTAGCCGCCAAGTCGAATGGGGCGAAAGCGAAGGTCTGCAGCCCCGAGGAGCGCATCCTGGGACTATGCAATTAGCGGTATTCGCTGCGCGTTGAGCAGCGAGCGCGTTTTTAG
>Ga0307471_100001946_pt1 | contig 11678 bp, 4 predicted proteins | sample atmos_gasesAM3C__2_FD_204566 | JGI IMG/M metagenome (GOLD analysis project Ga0307471, IMG submission 204566) | Hardwood forest soil microbial communities from Morgan-Monroe State Forest, Indiana, United States - atmos_gasesAM3C_515 | ecosystem: Environmental > Terrestrial > Soil > Temperate... | reverse complement strand
CATCAAGCGTACGAATCTCATCGACTCGCCCGGCTTGATCGAGCACAGTCATCAGCTCGTTTTAGGCCTTATCAGCGGGCAGGTACGCACTCCCGAGCAGATTGGGCAAATTGTTGTCAAGAATTCCTCAGCCGGCATTCCCATTCGCCTGGGCGACATCGCAAAAATCGCCCCGTCGGTCGCTCCCGTCTACACGATGGTGACCGCCAATGGCAAACCGGCCGTGCTTCTCAACGTGGATCGCCAGCCCGAAAGCAATACTCTCGATGTCGCCAACGAAGTGCACGCACTCATCCAGCAACTCACTCCCACTTTGCCTCCCGGCGTTCATCTCGAGCCCTTTTACGATCAATCCACCATCGTTCACGATTCCATCTCCAGCGTGCGCGACGCCGTGCTCATTGGAATTCTGCTCTCTTCGATTATTCTCGTGTTGTTCCTCCGCGATTGGGGGACTTCGCTGGTCGCTGCCCTGGTCATACCCGTAACTCTCCTCATCACCTTCATCGTTTTGAAAATGACCAATCAGAGCTTCAATCTGATGACTCTGGGCGGCCTCGCCGCCGCCGTCGGTTTGGTCATTGACGACGCCATCGTCGTCCTCGAAAATATCGTTTTGCATCGCGATGCCGGTCAAAGTCGCTTTCAGGCCATTCGAAGCGCTCTTCGCGAATTGACGATTCCTCTTATCGGCTCGACCATTACCCCCATCGTCGTCTTTCTTCCCCTGATTTCCATCACCGGTGTGACCGGCACTTTCTTCCGCGCCCTGGCGGTCACCATGACCGTCTCTCTGTTTACCTCGCTCCTTTTGGCATTGACCTGGACTCCGACGCTCAGCCAATACCTCGTCCGCCGCAAAGAAACCGCTGCAACCGTTCCTGACTCTGCGGGTCCTGACATGGCCGCCCTCCTCGCCGCGGAAGAAAAGCATCTCTCCGGTTTTTTCGGCCGCATCGTGGAGTTTTATGCAAAGACCATGCGAGCCATTGTGAAGCGGCGCTGGGTGCTGGCTGCAAGTTCCGTCGTGGTCATCGCTCTTTCCGCGCTCTGCTACAGCTTTCTCGGCACGGAGTTCCTCCCCAAAATGGACGAAGGGGGATTCATTCTCGACTACTTCACTCCGCCGGGCAGCTCCCTCGCCGAATCCAACCGTATCCTCCTGCACATCGAGGAAATTCTGAAATCCACGCCTGAAGTCGAGAACACTTCCCGCCGCACCGGCCTGCAACTCGGCCTTGCCGCCGTCACCGAAGCTAACAATGGCGACTTCACCGTCAGGCTGAAAAAAGATCGCAAGCGCGGCTTCGAAGAAATTAGCGCCGATATCAGGTCCGAAATTGAATCCACCGAACCTGCCACCAAAGTTGAATTCGTTCAGCTCCTTCAAGACATGATCGGCGACTTGACCAGTGCTCCCGAGCCCGTCGTCATCAAGCTTTTTTCGCAGGACGGCAAGCTCCTGAATGACACCGCGCCGCGCGTCGCTGATGCGCTCGACAAGATCAAGATCGGCTCAAACTCGCACCCTGTCGTGGACATTCTAAACGGCGTCGAAAACACTATCAGCGGCCCGGCGGTCACGTATCAGGTGGATCCCTTGGTCGCCGCGCGCGCTGGTTTCACCCCCGAAGAAGTTGCCGTCGACGCTGCGGCGGTTTTGGAAGGCGAGCCTGCCGCTACTCCCGTGGTTCTCAATGACCGCGCTTACACCGTTCGTGTTCGCTTTCCCGAGCAAAACCGCTCTTCGCTCGACAGCATGAGCAACGCTCTGCTGACCAGTTCGACCGGCCGCACCGCAACGCTTGGCTCCTTAGCCACTCTCAGCATGGACGCTGGTCAGACGGAGATTCGCCGCGAGAATTTGCAGCGCCTCGTGCAAGTGACCGGGCGCTTCGAAGGTGTGGACCTTGGCACCGGCATCGCTGCCGTCCAGAAAGCCGTGAACAACTTACATTTGCCTTCGTCCATTCGTGTCGAATATGGCGGCCTGTATGCCGAAGAGCAGAAATCGTCCGGCGATTTGTTGGTGGTATTGTTTCTGGCTCTGCTGCTTCTGTTTGCTGTGCTGCTTTTTGAATTCCGTACTTTCTCCGCTCCAACCGCAATTCTGGCTTCCGCGTTACTTTCCAGCTTCGGCGGTTTTCTCGCTCTGCTAATCACCAACACCTCCTTTAACGTCGCTTCGCGTATGGGCATGATCATGGTCATCGGCATCGTCGCAAAAAATGGCATTCTCCTCCTTGACGCCGAGCAGCGCTTCCGCGAGCTTGGCTTTTCCGCGGAAGAAGCCATGATCCAGGCCGGCCGCCGCCGTCTGCGTCCCATTGCCATGACCGCTTTGGCCACCGTCGCCGGCATGCTTCCTTTAGCCTTCGGCATCGGCGCCGGTTCAGCCATGCTTAAGCCTCTCGCTATCGCCGTTGTCGGCGGTATTCTCAGCTCCATGGTCCTTTCGCTCGTCTTCACTCCCGCCATCCATTTTTATCTCCAGCCCAAATCTGCCGCGCAGGAATAATTCATCCCTAGTACGGCTGCTTTTTTATCTGCGAATATCAACAGGCAGCATCCTCCATTCACATTCTTCTCATCTTTCTGTTATCTGGCTGTCATGCGTTTGACGTTTACTCCTTTCGCCGCGCCTTCGGGGTGTACGTAAAAATCTGATCGCTGGAATCCTCCATCGGAGGCGAATTTTGCCGATGGTTCGCTCTATATCCATGCATTCGTTGCAATTCAAATTCAAAGGAGTCGCCATGCGCAGTTTCTGCAGTTTTCTGCTCGTTTTAGCTAGCTCGCTCTTGCTAATCCCAGCCGCGCAAGCGCAGTCGGGGAAAGGCGGCATCGCCGGACACGTCACGGACAGTTCGGGCGGCGCTCTGATTGGCGCACAAGTTTCTGTTCAGCCCACGGATGCAACCGCGGTTTCGGACGCTGTCGGCCGGTTTTTCATCAACGACCTCGGCCCCGGAAGCTACACCGTCACAGTTTCCTACGTGGGTTTTAAGACTTTCACGCAAACCGTGAATGTCACTGCCGGCCAGACCGCGGGTGTCGATGCAAAACTCGAGGTGGGTTCACAGAACCTTGAGGTTCTAGTCACTGCGGAGCGCGCCTCCGGTGAAGCGGAGGAGATCAACCGCGAGATAGCCGCCGATAACGTCGTCCAAGTCCTCACGTCGGATGTGATTCGCAGCCTGCCTAATGCCAACATGGCCGACGCCCTTGGCCGCCTGCCCAGCGTAACCCTGGAGCGCGACGAAGGCGAAGGCAAGTATGTGCAGGTCCGTGGCACGGAGCCCCGGCTTACGAACGTCACCATTGACGGCATCAACGTTCCTTCCCCTGAAAACAACGTCCGTCAGATCAAGCTGGACGCCATTCCCGCGGATATCGTCGAATCCGTTGAAATCAACAAGACCCTGCAAGCCAACATGGATGCGGACGGTATCGGTGGTTCCGTGAATCTTGTGACCAAGACTGCCGCTGAGCGGCCCACCGTGAATCTGAGCGGTATGGGAGGCTACACCCCTATCGTTGGAGGTCGCGGACTTGTCGAGACCACAGGCACCGTCGGAAAACGCTTTGGTTCCAGCAAGCGCTGGGGCGCCTTGATTGGCGGCTCTTATGACTGGAACGGCCGCGGCATCGACGATACGGAACCTGTATCGGATATTGCCACCCCGGCCAGCGGCTCGCCGTTCCGTTTTATCGACGCTGCTGATATACGCGAATATCGCTACTATCGTAGTCGTTGGGGTCTTGCAGGCAGCGCCGATTACAAGCTCAAAGAAGGTTCCAGCATTTACTTCCGCGCCTTCTACTCCGATTTCAAGAACTACGGCGATCGCTGGGTATACTCGCTAACGGATAATACCCCTCTTGTGAATAACCAGGTGACTCCGCCGCAGAACCCCAACGGCATTTCCATCCTGAACTCAAACGGCTGTTCGTTCGACTCAACAACAAATTTGGAAACTTGTGGCGGTGGCACTCCAACCTTCAACGCCTCTATCCGGCGTCCAGACTATGCCATCGCCAATTTTGTGGCAGGTGGCAAGCATGTGCAGACAAGCACATGGTTCGCCTGGGACGTTTCGGCGGCGCGAGCTCGTCAGCTCGAAAGAGGGGACCCGCAGGCTAATTTCGGGGTGAGCAACACATTCAACACCAACTTTCCCAATGGCAGCACTTGCCAGTACGATCCGGCGGCCACCAAAGACCTCCTCAAACCGCAGTGGTCGCAAAGCTGCTTCACGGAAGCCTATAACCCTGCCAATCTTAGCCTTAGCGACCTTGATCTGTTCGGGCACGGGTTATCGGCTCAATTGAATCTCCAGGTCACTGGAGCCGGCGCAAAGCGTTACCGCCTGGGTTCCCGCCTCGCCACCATCGAGATTGGCGGCCGATTCCGTAACGCCCACAAGTTCGATGATTCCTTCAGAACCAACTATGCATTTTCAGGCCCAGCGGCGCAGGATCCGGCCCTAACAATGTTCTTGAACAACTTTAAGAACGGCAACTACTACGGCGGAAGTTACCCCTTAGGGCCGGCTGCGGACTACTTCAAGGTTCTCGCCTTCTACAACGCCAACCCATCCATGTTTACCTTGAACAAGGGGCAGGCCGGGCCGGGATATAACGCCACAAACTATGATTTGGTTGAACGAGTTTCGGCGGGGTATTTGATGAATACGCTTGATCTCACCAACCGCATCCGTTTGGTGGCCGGGATTCGGTTTGAAAACACAAATCTGGATACGACCGTTCCCACTTTTGATAGCACCGGCGCGTTTACTTTTTTGACCAACACCAGCGGTTCCTATCTCAGGACGCTCCCCAGCGCCTCCCTGCGTTTCGATGTGGGCCACGACACCGACCTGCGCGTGGCTTACGGCCGTGGTTTGGGACGTCCAAACCCAACGGACATCGCTCAAGCTGTGCAGGTTACTTTTGTTGCCCACAACGACCCGCGCAACGCAGTCTCTTTGGGCAACCCTAACTTGAAGGCCGAGACTGCCGACAACATAGACATTCTGGTCGAACATTCGCTAAAGCCCTTCGGCCTGATTACGGCTGGGTATTTCTACAAAAACCTTACCGACCCGATCGTGTCCACGAGCTTCCTCGAAACCTTTACGCCGCCTACTACGACGACTCCCGACACCTACACGGTGTCGCAGACCATCAACGCTGGCAGCGCTTGGGTGCAAGGGCTTGAAGCGGCCTATCTGCAGCACCTTACTTTCCTCCCCGGCCCTCTCAGCGGCTTCGGCATTTCGGCAAATATTGGCTACACTGCCTCGCGCGCCAGCGGCTTGCCTGGGCGCTCCGATCATCCCAGGCTCGTACGCTCCGCCCCCACTACTTGGAATATCAGCCCAACCTACGACCGTGGCCGGCTCTCCGTGCGTGCTGGCTTTTCCTACAACCAAGCGAACATCTTTAGCTATCAATTCCATGATGGTACGGGTGGCTCGACGCCGACTCCCGGCGGCCTCAGCGGCCCCAACAGCGACACTTACCTGTACACCCACCTTGAAATTGACATTCAGGGCAGCCTGCGCTTGGCACATGGCCTCAGCTTCGTTATGTACGGCCTCAACCTCAACAATGAAGTCTTCGGGTTCTACAACGGCAGCACGCCGTTCCTGATCCAGCGTGAATTCTATCGGCCCACCGTTGCTGCGGGTATGCGCTGGTCGCCTACTCACGAGAAATAAGGCCATCACGCGTCGCCGTGGCGAAGTCGTCACAATCCCTTCGCCACGGCCATCGGCAATGTCCAAAATCGCCATTGACTTCTATATCCGCGTGCTACAATTCTCCTCAGGGATTTCCGCAAGAACGTTTGGAGTGCGGCAGCTTGCTGCCGCTCTTCCGTCCGTTGCATCTTCATCGTCGCCGCGCAAGGTCTGTTTGCGCCCAACCTTGGCAAGAAAAGAAATTCCGTTTCTGGAGTTTGTGTTGACTCCCTAAGCCCTTTAGATGCAACACTCAACACTTCCAAGTCACCCCGTATGTGTTGCAAACAAAAGAGTTACACAATATCTAAATTCTTTAGGTGCAACACTTACAAAAAACGGGGGGTACCCTGGCTAACTTCCTACGCGTAAATTCCGCAATCGAGGGGTTTGATATGCAAAGGCCTTCTTTGGTGGGCTTGATAATCGCTGTCGCAGCTCTACTAGTGGCGCTTGCTCCTACAAACAGCATTTCTTCATCCGCCGCGGGGCCTGCGGACCAAACAGCCATCCTTGTCGGAGCAGGCGATATCGCCGATTGCAAGGATCTCTCCGGCGCCGAAGCCACCGCAAAATTGCTCGATAAAATCCCCGGCACCGTCATGGCTGTCGGTGACCTGGCTTACCCGAATGGCAGCAAGGAGAATTTCGCGTGCTACGACAAGACCTGGGGCCGCGTGAAATCCCGCACCCGCCCTGCACCCGGCAACCACGAGTTTCATTCTGCTGCCGCCACCCCGTACTTCGACTATTTTGGCGCTGCTGCCGGTGACCCAAAAACCGGCTACTACAGCTACGAACTCGGCACCTGGCATATCATCGTGCTGAATAGCGAATGCAAGGACGCCGGCGGCTGTGAAGCAGGTTCGCCACAGGAAAAATGGCTTCGCGCCGATCTTGCCGCGCATCCTGTCGCCTGTACGCTCGCCTATTGGCACAAGCCGCTCTTCAGTTCCGGCGGCGCGCACGGAAGTGATTTAACCGTGAAGCCTCTTTGGCAGGCGCTCTACGAAGCCAACGCCGATGTAATTATCAGCGGCCACGACCACGACTATGAGCGCTTTGCCCCGCAAACTCCGGACGGCGTCGCCGATCCGCAGCGCGGGATCCGCGAATTCGTCGTCGGCACCGGCGGCAAGAATCACCGCCCTTTCGTCGAGCCAAAGCCCAACAGCGAATTACGCGATGCCACCGCCTTCGGCGTCTTGAAGCTCACCCTCAAGCCCGGCGCCTACGATTGGCAATTCATCCCGGAAGCAGGGAAGACCTTCGCCGATTCCGGCAGCGGCACCTGCCACTAACGCCTGAAATCTGAATCGACTGAATCGATCCACTATTTCTTTTTGGGTTTTGCCGGCGGGTTCTCCGGCATTGCCATTTCCATTGGGGTGCTTGCCCCTGCGGCAAGTTCCTTTTTTACGGATTCCGAAATCTTGTCCGCGTTCTTTACCAGAACGGTGACCTGCCAGATCTGTTTTTCTGTAAGCTGCCCTTTGAACGCCGGCATTCCCGCCAATCGAATTCCGTCTTCCACTTTCCAGTACGACTCCCACTCTTCGTCGTCCGTCACTCCGACCCCTTTGAAGAGTTGCGGCGGGGCCGGATACATACCCTGCGCCACCGCGGTCTTGGGTTCGTTCGGCAGTCCATGGCACGTGGCGCACTGCTCCTTGTATATCTTTGCACCCGCAATCACATTCGCTTCATCCGCCGCTACCTGAGGCGCCGGGTGCGGCAGCTTGTCCAGATACGCATGCAGTCCCACGCGCGCGAGCATCTTTTCAAACGGGATAGGCGGCGCCGAAGTCGCCACCGGCGCACGTCCCGTAGCGAAGTACAAGTAAACACCTCCGGCAACCAGCAGGATTCCGAGCAAAATCCCAAGAATCAAGCCTTTGAACATGCGGTTTTTCTCCCTCGCCAACAGGATTTTTGGCTCCCTTTTCTGAAGCCCATGCGATTCCGCGACAGTCTACTTTCTCCCGTCCAATTCTGCACCCCTCAATTTGCAATGACTTCGGCCTTTCCATAGCGTTTGGCTGCGTGGACGGGACATGGAGACCTCCGCCGTTCGTAACCTTTCGCCTCTAATAACCGTCTTAATCTAGTAGTAGGCAATGATTTCCGGTAGGCTGTGGGCGTACCAGGCGCCGCAACCGCCGCCACGTCTACTTGCGATTGCCCTGCTTTCAGCAGACTCTCTCGCACAACTTCTTTCATAACAGGAGCGAATGGATGGGCCAGACGAACTCCCTAGACCTTCCCGAGCCAGGCTCGGGCAGCGCGTCGGCCACCGTGCCTGCAAAGAGCCGCTGGTGGCTCTGGGTTGTCGCGGTTAGCGTTATCGCTCTGGGCGGCTGGTATTACTACAGCGCAAAGAATTCCAGCCAGGCGGCCGATCCTGGTGCGCCCGCGGCAGCGGGTAAAAGCAAGGGAGGCTTCAACGCAGCCAACATGGTTGTGCCGGTGGTGGTCGCCACGGCGCAACGCGGCGATTTGCCGGTTTATTTCAATGGACTTGGCACCGTCACCGCCTTCAATACCGTTACCGTTCGAAGCCGTGTCGATGGTCAGCTCGTCAGTGTTGCTTTCAAGGAAGGTCAGTTCGTCCACGAGGGAGATCTTCTCGCGCAAATCGATCCGCGCCCCTTCCAGGTTCAGCTTGAGCAAGCTCAGGGGCAACTCGCTAAAGACCAGGCGCAGCGCAAAGATGCGGAAGTTAATCTTGAGCGCTTCAAGCTTCTCTTCAAGGAAGGCGTGATCCCGCAACAGCAGCTCGACACTCAGGCTGCGTTGGTCGGCCAGTTTGACGGCGCCATCGCGTCCGATCAAAGTCAGATCGACAACGCCAAGCTGCAACTTACCTATTCGCGCATCACCGCGCCGATCAGCGGCCGCATTGGCCTGCGTCTCGTCGACGCCGGCAACATCGTGCACGCCACCGACACCAACGGATTATTGGTCATCACCCAACTACAACCCATCTCGATCATTTTCAGCTTGCCGCAGGATCAGCTTCCCGTAGTGAACGCCAAGCTTCGTTCCGGCGTTCAGCTCACCGTCGACGCCTTCGACCGCGACGACACGGCCAAAATCGCCAGCGGAAAACTGCAGACCATTGACAATCAAATTGATCCGACCACTGGAACTTACAAGCTGAAATCCATCTTTGCCAACGCCGACAACGCCCTCTTCCCCAACCAATTTGTCAATGTCCACCTCCTGGTGGACACCAAGCACAATCTCACGATCGTGCCCACTGCCGCCATCCAGCGTGGTCCGCAAGGGACTTACGTGTACGCCGCCGGTCCAGACAATACGGTCAAGATTCGAGTCGTCACCATTGCGCAGACCACCGGTGACAGCGTGGGATTGAGCGCAGGATTGAATTCCGGCGATGTAGTTGTGATTGATGGTCAGGACAAGCTTCAAGACGGCTCGAAGATCAATCCCAGCAGTTCGAGCGGCGGAAAGGGGAGCGGGCGAAATTCGGCCTCTCCAGCTGCCGGTCAAAGCGTGCCGCAAAGCGGGAGCCCCGCGAAGGGCAATGCCGGGGGATCTCCGCGATGAGTCCGTCTCGGCCGTTTATTCTGCGGCCGGTCGCCACCACCCTTCTGATGGTCGGCGTCCTCCTCGTAGGCTGGGTCGCTTTCCGGCAATTGCCTATATCTGCTTTGCCCCAAGTCGATTACCCGACTATCGAGGTGCAAACGTTCTATCCGGGCGCCAGCCCCGAGGTGATGGCATCCTCGGTCACGGCGCCGCTTGAGCGCCAGTTCGGCCAAACCCCGGGACTGAATCAGATGACCTCGACGAGTTCCTTCGGGAGCTCGATGATTACTCTGCAGTTTGATTTGGACCTGAATATCGACGTTGCGGAACAGCAAGTCCAGGCGGGCATTAACAGCGCTTCCAATCTCTTGCCGCTAGGGCTTCCCAATCCGCCGATTTACAGCAAGATCAATCCGGCGGACGCGCCCATCCTCACGCTCGCGATCACATCGAAATCTCTGCCGCTGCCGAAAGTGGAAGACCTAGCGGATACCACTCTCGCTCAGAAAATCTCTCAGCTCAGCGGCGTCGGGCTTGTCAGCATTAGCGGCGGACAACGCCCGGCAGTACGCATTCAGGCGAATCCGACGGCGCTGGCGTCCTACGGACTGAGTCTTGAAGACTTGCGCACCGCGCTGAGCCAGTCCAACGTCGACCAGGCCAAAGGCACTTTTGACGGCTTGCATCAGGCTTACACCATCGGCGCCAACGATCAGCTCATTTCGAGCGACAGTTATCGCCCGCTGATCATCGCCTACCGCAACGGCGCGCCCGTGCGGCTGACCGACGTCGCCACCGTCGCCGACGGCGTGGAAAACGCCAAGCAGGCCGCCTGGGCCAACCGGGATCCTGCCGTCATTCTGAACATTCAACGGCAGCCCGGCGCGAACATCATCGCGGTGGTCGACCGCGTGAAAAAACTTCTTCCACAACTTCAAGCAGCGCTTCCCGCCGCCGTGCATGTGGATATTCTTACGGACCGCACGACCACGATTCGCGCGTCCGTCGAGGACGTGCAATTCACCCTGGTGCTCACCGTCGCGCTCGTGGTGATGGTTATTTTCCTTTTCCTGCGAAGCCTTCGCGCCACAGTCATTCCCAGCATCGCTGTTCCGCTCTCCCTGATTGGCACTTTCGCCGTGATGTACCTGCTGGGCTATAGCCTCAACAACCTTTCTCTGATGGCGCTCACTATTTCGACGGGGTTCGTCGTCGACGACGCCATCGTGATGATCGAAAACATCAGCCGCTACATCGAGGAAGGCGAATCGCCGCTGCAGGCGGCGCTGAAAGGTTCCGAACAAATCGGCTTCACCATCGTTTCGCTGACCGTCTCGCTGATTGCCGTACTTATTCCTCTTCTCTTTATGGGCGATATCGTTGGCCGGCTGTTCCGCGAATTCGCGGTCACGCTAGCCGTCACCATTCTGGTCTCCGCGTTTGTTTCGCTGACGCTCACTCCGATGATGTGCGCCAAGCTGCTCCGCCATCAGAAAAAAGAAGAGGAAGGTTGGTTCTACCGCAAGTCCGAGGATGCCTTCAACGCGGTCATTGCAATCTATGGCCGGACGCTGCAGTTCGTGCTCCGGTTCCGAACAACCACTTTGATTGTCACCGTCGCGACTCTCGTGGGGACAATTCTTCTCTACATTTACGTTCCCAAGGGATTTTTCCCGGTCCAGGATACCGGCGTCATTCTGGGCGTCTCCGAAGGCCCGCAAAACGTTTCCTTCGCGGCGATGGCCAAGCGGCAGCAGGCGCTTGCGGACGTGATTCTCAAGGACCCGGCCGTCGAAAGCCTTTCCTCATTCATCGGTGTCGACGGAACGAACACGACACTGAACAGCGGCCGCATCCAGATCAATCTCAAGCCGCTTGCCGAGCGCCAAATCAACGCTTCGGATGTGATCCGCAGGCTCCAGCCCGAACTCGCGAAAGTCGACGGCGTCTCGCTCTTTCTCCAGCCGGTTCAGGATTTGACGGTCGAAGACCGCGTCAGCCGCACGCAATTCCAGTACAGCCTCGAAGACGTGGATGCCAAAGAACTCGCTTACTGGACGCCGCGCTTCATCGACAAATTGAAATCGCTGCCTGAACTTCGCGACGTGGCGAGCGACCAATTGAACCAGGGTCTCCTCGCTTCGCTCACGATTGACCGCGACTCCGCGGCACGGCTCGGGATTCTTCCCGCCGACATTGACAACACGCTCTACGATGCCTTTGGCCAACGCCAGGTCTCCACGATTTTCACGCAACTCAATCAGTATCACGTGGTCATGGAAGTTGATCCGCAGTTCCAGCAGGATCCGGATTCGCTTAAGAGTATTTACGTGAAGTCTTCCAATGGCACTCAAGTTCCTCTCAGCGCTTTCACGCATTTCG